>Ga0193723_1000066_pt1 | contig 31715 bp, 26 predicted proteins | sample H2m2metaG_FD_143042 | JGI IMG/M metagenome (GOLD analysis project Ga0193723, IMG submission 143042) | Soil microbial communities from a riparian zone of the East river system, Colorado, United States - H2m2 | ecosystem: Environmental > Terrestrial > Soil > Riparian zone | place: USA: East River...
TGGGCCGGTGCGCGGCCCCGAGAGTCTGCGCCGGTGTTCGCCATGTCGGGGGCCGGCGCCGGGGTCCCTCCCGAGACCTTGTAGACGATTCCACCGACCAGCAATACGCAGAGCACGGCCGCAACCAACCAGGCGGTCCGCTCGGACCGCGGCCCCCCACCCGTGCCCGAAGCCACCGGATGCCCGCACCGATGACAGAAGCGCGCCTGGGCCGATAACTCCGCGTGGCAAGAGCTACAGGAGCGGGGTGTGAGGCTGGCGCCGCAGCTGCTGCAGAAGTTGCCGGACGCGGCGGCACCACAGGCCGGGCAAGAGAGTGGGGTGGGATTGGGCATCCAGAGAAGCGTAAACGGTGAACGGTGAACGGTAAACGGGTGTACGCACTTACTGAAATCGCTCAGGGACATCTCTTTCCGGTTTACTGTTTACGGTTTACCGTTCACGCCTTCCCCAACTGTTCACCGTTTACCGCTCGAGCGAAACCGAATGGTCCAAGGAAAGCAGCCCCCGGCCGGCGTGTCGGAACGGCCGAGTCTGGAGGGATTCCCGGTGGAGCTGAGCGGGGCCGGGAAGGGCGACCTTCTCAAGCTGGCCCATCGGTTCAGCGTCGATTTTCTTCGGCTCCAATTCACCGATATCCTGGGGGTGAACAAGAACGTCGAGGTACCCCGGAGCCAGTTCGAGAAGGCGCTCGATGGCGAGATCATGTTCGATGGTTCCTCGATCGAGGGGTTCGTCCGGATCGAGGAGTCCGACATGCTCCTCAAGCCTGACCTGCACACCTTCAGGATCCTTCCCTATGCCGATGAAGGGGGCAGGGTGGCCCGGCTGCTCTGTGACATCTACACCCCGGACGAGCAACCCTTCGCTGGATGCCCCCGCACCACGCTCAAACGGCAGGTCGAGCGCGCCCGAAAGCTGGGCTTTGCCATGATGGCCGGCTGCGAGGCCGAGTTCTTCATGTTCGAGAAAGCGCCGGATGGGTCGCCCACCACCATCACCCACGATTCGGCCGCCTACTTCGACCTCGGACCGCTCGATCGGGGAGAGGAGATCCGGCGCGTCATCGTGGAGCAGTTGGTGGAGATGGGATTCGAAGTCGAGGCCGCTCACCATGAGGTGGCCACCGGGCAGCACGAGATCGATTTCAGGTATGCCGACGCGCTCACCACCGCGGACAACCTGACCACGTTCAAGTTCGTAGTGCGCAATGTGGCCAGCCGGTTCGGCTACATCGCCTCCTTCATGCCGAAGCCGATCGAGGGGATCAACGGCAGTGGCATGCATACCCACCAATCGCTCTTTCGGGGCAAGGAAAACGCCTTCTACGATCCCAAGGCGGAGTACCAGCTGTCCCAGACCGCCCTGAGCTACATCGAAGGGCTCCTCCAGCACGCCCGTGGCTTCTGCGCCATCACCAATCCCCTGATCAACAGCTACAAGCGGCTGGTCCCCGGCTACGAGGCCCCGGTCAACGTCGCCTGGTCGATGCGAAATCGCTCACCGCTGGTACGCATTCCCGATCGCCGTGGACTGGGGACCCGCTGCGAGCTCCGGATGCCCGATCCCTCCTGCAATCCATACCTGGCCTTGACGGTGCAGCTGGCGGCCGGCCTCGATGGCGTCGAGAACAAGCTCGCGGCCCGGGAGCCGGTCAGCCGGAATATCTTCGCCATGAGCTATCGCGACCGGCGAAAGTACCGGATCGACGAGTTGCCCCGCGACCTGCACGAGGCGCTCGAGATGTTCGAGAAGGATGATGTGATCAAGGCTGCGCTGGGTGAGCATTTGACCGAGAGATTCCTGGAGGCCAAACGCAACGAGGTGCTGCAGTACAACCTGCAGGTCAGCCGCTGGGAGATCGAGAATTACCTGGGGAGATACTAGACACCAGCGAGAGGGTCACGCTCCCGAAGGGCAGTGGGATCTCCAGCTGTGCCGGCAGCCGGCGCGTGTCATCGGTGAGCCAGACGCGCATCGTGGTCCCCCGCGCGGAGACCCGGAGGGCCAGACAGGGTGTCGTCGCGCCGCCCGGCATGGCTATGGTCTCGCGGCCGGTGACGCTGACTTCGATGGGGTTGTATCCGGTCTTGAAGTAGCGGGCCAGGCTGTAGGTCTGCCCCACCTCGAGCGGCGCTGCCCGCAAGTAATACAGAAACGCGAGCTCATCGAGCGGATCCGCAGGAGCGGCCCAGTCACCAGGGACTCCCTCCTCGCGGTAGCGTGCCGAGTCGGGAAGGATCACGTAGCCATGCTCGTCGATCTTGCCGCCCTGTTCCAGCCGCCGATGAAAGCGGAGAGAATTGAAGGGTCCGGCGCCTACCCAGGAAGTCATGTCGTAGCGGACCCGCCATCCGGGCGGGCCTCCCTGGCCGGCCATGGTGAACACGAAACTCTGCTTCCCCCGCTCCTTGGCCATCCGGGTCACCGAGACGGTGGCCTCGCCCACTGGGAAGTACCCGAGCTTGGCGTCGTACCGCAGGGTCTCCCCCACGACGAACGGGTAGGGAGACACCAGCCGGGCAAGGAGCGCCGTATGCACGATGAGCGGGGCTACTGGCAGCATGCCGGAATATAAGTGGGAACGGTTCTGAGCCGGCCACGGGGGTATCTCCTGGATCTTGATGGCACCCTCTACTCCGGCGGTGCCGCCATCCCGGGGGCGGTTGCCACGCTGGACCGGCTCCGCCGACAACACGTTCCCGTCCGCCTGGTGACCAACACGACCAGTCGCTCGCGAGTGATGCTGGTCGAGCGCCTCCGCGGCTATGGCTTCGAGGTTTCGACCGAGGACGTGTTCACCGCCACCCTGGCCGGGAGCGTACTGGCCCGCACGGCAGGATACCGTTGCGTAGCGCCATTTGTGCCGGAGCCGGCATTGCCCGACATGGCTGGGTTGGAGCTGGCTGGGGGCACGTCCAACCACCCTCGGGGCTGTGTGCCCCAGGCAGTGATGGTGGGTGATCTGGGGGAACGCTGGAATTATGCCCTGTTGCAGGAAGCGTTCGAGTACATCATGGCCGGAGCGGAACTCATTGCCCTATCGAGGGACCGGTACTGGCTGAACCAGGAGCGTCTGGCGCTCGATGCCGGACCCTTCGTGGCAGCCCTCGAGTTCGCCACCGGCAAGAGCGCTATGGTGGCCGGAAAGCCGAGCCCGGGCTTCTATGCGGCCGCGCTCCAGAGTCTCGAGGTCGAGCCCGCGGGTGCGGTCGCCATGGTGGGGGACGATCTCTGGTCCGACGTCGAGGGTGCCCAGCGCGCGGGGCTGCAAGGATGGCTGGTTCGCACCGGCAAGTACCGGGAGACGGCCCTCAGGGAGAGCGGCATCCGGCCGGACCGCGTACTCGAGAGCGTGGCCGAATTGGGCTGAGCCCGGTTTATGTTCCGGCACCGCACCCGCTCATTACCTGGGGTTCATTTGCATTTTCGGTATCTCCCGCCCCTGGCGGCATTGCTTCTGCCGTTCACGCTTCACGCCCAGAGTACGCTGGACTCCGGATCGGTCGCCAACCCGGATGCGATCATTCGCGGCGTGCAGCTCCAGCGACGTGACATCTTCGATCCCAACGAGCGGAGCTGGCTGGCCCGGATGGCCAACCGGCTGCACTTCCAGACGCGTCCAGCCATCATCCGCCGGGAGATTCTGCTCCAGGTCGGCCAGCCGTACGACTCCGCATTGGTGGCGGAATCGGAACGGAACCTCCGCGCGTTGGGGATCTTCCGGCGGGTGCAGATCGACACGGTGCGCACGCCGACCGGGCTCATGCTTCGGGTGCTCACGAAGGATGGCTGGAGCACTCAGGCGGACTGGAGATTCCGCAGCACCGGTGGCGAGGTGGCCTTTACCATCGGGCTGGTGGAAACCAACCTCTTGGGAACGGCCTCGACCGCGGCGGTGCGATACCGCAAGGACCCGGACCGGTCCAGCGTGGTACTCTTGTTTCGTCGCCCCCGCATGTTCCTGGGCACCGTGGGCCTCGGGCTACAATACGAGAATCGCTCGGACGGCAGAATCGGCGCCATCGCCATCGACCGGCCCTTCTTCGCGCTCACCTCGCCTCGGGCATTCCGCTTCGAGGCTGAAGACCATCGGGAGCGGGTCCTCCGCTTTTTCGAGGGACAGAAGATTGCACTCGACACGCTGTCTCGCCGCTTCAGCCGGGTACGCGCGTCCGCCGCATGGGCGGTTCACGCGTCGAGCGCAGGCTATCTGCGTGTGGGACTCACCGGCCAGGTACAGCGGGACGACTTCCAGCCGGAGGCCTCTTCCGCGCCGTTCTCGAAGACGGTCACCGGGTCACTCGGGCCTTATCTGGTGGGGAACCGGGCCCGGTTCATCGTCACCCGTGGCTACGCGGGCTTTGGCCGGGAGGAGGACGTGGACATCGGTCTCACGGTCCGGGCCGGGCTCCACCTGGCTCCGCGGGCTTTCGGCTACGACCGGAATGGGATTGGCCCGTTGGTGAATGCCCGCGTCGGTGGCACCCTGCCGGGCGGCTTCGCCTATGTGGACGTCGGTGCCAATGGCCTGTACTCTGGGTCGGGTCTCGATTCCGGCTCAGTCCAGCTGGCCGGCACGGTCGTGCTCCAGCCCGCCCCTCGCCATGTCGCCGTGATGCACATCGAGGGTGGCTGGCTCCGAAATCCGGTCCCGGGTGAGGAATTCGACCTCGGTCTTGGCTCCGGTCCCCGCGCATTCGGAAGCCACGCCTTCACCGGCGACCGCTCCTTCTTCGCCACTGCCGATTACAGGTATACCGTCGTCGAAAATCTCTGGGGCATGGTGGGCCTCGGAATAGCCGGGTTTGTGGACCATGGTGGCGCCTGGTACGCGGGCTCGAGGCGCCGGGTCGGCTGGGATGCCGGAGTGGGGTTGCGGGTCGGCGCCAGCCGGTCCTCGGATACGCCCGCCCTCCGATTCGACCTGGCCCGGCGCTTTACCAACGATGCAGAACCCTCCGGCTGGGTTCTGACCGTGGGGAAGGGGTTCGCCTTCTCCACGCCGTCGCGAGGGTCTAACTAAGCGAGCCACAGAAGGGGGAGACATGGCCAGGCGGCTGCCGCGCCAGGCGGTGGATCCACGCATCGAGCTGCTACTCGAGATCCTGGATCAAGCGTTTGACCGGAAAGGATGGCACGGCACCACCCTCCGCGGGGCACTGCGGGGGGTGACACCGGCCCAGGCGCTCTGGCGGCCCGGTCCCGATCGCCACAACGTCTGGGAGCTGACCATCCACGCTGCCTACTGGAAGTATGCCGTCCGCCGCCGGCTCGCGGGCGAGGCAGCCGGTTCGTTCGAGCGGAAGCCGAGCAACTGGCCCGATATTCCGGAACCACCCGACCTGAAAGCGTGGAGGAAAGACATCGCGCTACTCGAGGCCGAGCATGGGAAACTTCGGCAGGTGGTCTCGGGGCTGAGCGCCACCGATCTCGAGCGTCGCTCCCCCAAAGGCGTGTGGACCTACGCCGAAGAGATCCACGGCGTCGCGGCGCACGACCTGTATCACACAGGGCAGATCCAGTTGATCAAGCGCCTGATGCCCGCAGGTACCGCAGTAGAAAGACGGCGACAATGATGATCGCAATGACCAGAAGCAGCAGGCTGAGCACCGTGATACCGTGCCTCCGCATGACAAAAACCTCGAAGAAGACCCGCCCATAGTATTCCCGCCGCTTGCCGGAAGCCAGTCACCCCCACTCATTGCAGCGATGACCTCATCTCCAGCGCCGCGTCCAGCGGGATCCTGAGCATGGGCCACATTGCGGTAGTCCTGAACGGCTCGTCGGGGGATGGTACAGCGGCCAAGGTCGCTGACCGGCTGAGAGAGATCTTTGCCGCCGCAGGCCGCGAGGCCCGGATTACCCTGGCGGGCGAAGGGGCGGAGATCAACGCGGCGATGCGGCGCGCGGTCGAGGATGGATGCGATACGTTGGTGGTGGGTGGGGGCGACGGGACGATCAACTGTGGTGCATCGGCGGTCGTCGGCCGGAAGATCCCACTCGGTGTTCTGCCACTCGGCACCCTCAATCACTTCGCCAAGGATCTGGGCATCCCCCTGGATCTCGATGAGGCGGCCAGGGTGGTGCTCGACGGAACCGTCTGCCAGGTGGACGTAGGGGAGGTCAACGGGCGGATCTTTCTCAACAACTCCAGCCTGGGCGTGTACCCCGCCATCGTGCGGTTGCGTGAGCGGTACCGCACCAAGGTTCGGGAGAAGTGGATCGCGGCGTTGTGGGCCGCGCTGACGGTGCTGCGCCGGAATTCCTTCATGGCGGTACGCATCGTCGTCGAGGAAAAGGCGATTGTGCGGCGCACGCCGCTGCTTCTGGTGGCGAACAACGAGTATCAAATGTCAGGCATTCATGCCGGCACGCGGGAATCTCTCGCTCGGGGACGGCTGGCTCTGTACGTGCTGAACGCGGAGCGGCGGCCGGGACTCCTGGGGCTTGCCTGGCAGGTCCTCCTGAAGGGGGCCGAGCGGGTCAAGGAGGTCGACCTCATCACGGTGGAGGAGGCCACAATCGAGACGAGACGGCGGCGACTGCAGGTGGCCACCGATGGCGAAGTATTCACCCTCGAGTCGCCTCTCAGGTATCGGATGAGGGCCGGGGCACTCCGGGTCCACGTACCGGCTACCACCTCGGCTTGCAATCCCATGGCTACTTAGCCATTTTCCAGCCGGTCAATCCCTGCCGTCTGGCCAGGATCATCCCTCGATCCCGCGAATCATCGCCAGATGTGCCTCTTCAAGGTCCTTCCGCTCGTTCGGCCCCCCGGTTGTCTCGGGTAAGCCTAGGGAATTAGGCCGCTCCACGACGTGCCCCAGGGTGGTCCATGCGCCGACTCCGCATCGGCATTCTCGATCTTGTAACGAAAAGCCCCAACCCGTCGCTGTATGGGCGGGTGATGAACGCGAATCTCGCCAGCATCATGCCCCAGGTCGTCGGTGTCTGGTGTGAGCAGGAAGGGCACCACGTCCAGTTCGTCTGCTATACCGGGATGGAGGATCTGCTCGAGGAGCTCCCTCCCGATCTCGATCTGGTCTTTATCGGCGCCTTCACCCAGTCGGCCCAGTTGGCGTATGCCCTGAGCAACTTCTTTCGAAAGCGCGGAGCCGTGACGGTGCTGGGCGGCCCGCACGCCCGCTGCTATCCAGAAGACGCCCAGAAGTACTACGACTACGTCCTTGGCTTCACCGACCGAAACACCATAGCGGAAGTGTGCCGGGAGTGCAGCCAGCATAGGCCCGTCGGTAGGCACATCATGGCTGCCACCCAGCCGCTGGAGCTGCCTACGCTGGAGGAGCGCTGGAAGTTCGTGGAGCCGACCCTGGCGAAGGCGCCTACCATCAAGATCGTACCGATGATCGGCAGCCTGGGCTGTCCCTACACCTGCAGCTTCTGCATCGATTCGACGGTCGACTACCAGCCGCTCAGCTTCGCCCAGCTCCGCGATGACCTGAAATTCCTTCTGACCAAGATCAAGAACCCGATCGTCGGTTGGCACGACCCCAACTTCGGCGTCCGGTTCGACGATTACATGGAGGCGGTGGAGGCGGCGGTGCCGCCGGGAAGGATCCGGCATATTGCCGAGAGCAGTCTCTCGCTCCTGTCGGAAAAGCACCTGCAGCGGCTGCGGCAGAACGGATTCCAGGCCATTCTTCCAGGTATTGAATCCTGGTACGATCTGGGCAACAAATCGAAGACCCGCCGGACCGGGATGGACAAGGTCATGCAGGTCTCCGAGCACGTGAACATGATTCTGCGTTACATCCCCTACATCCAGACCAACTTCGTGATGGGGCTGGATGGCGACATGGGACCGGAGCCGTTCGAGCTGACCAAGAAGTTCATCGATCTATCGCCGGGCGCGTTCCCGGCGTACTCGCTGCTCTCGGCCTTCGGCCGGGCAGCGCCGATGAATCTGGATTATCAGCGCGCGGGCCGCGTCCTCCCCTTCCCGTTCCACTTCCTGAACAACAACCACGCGATGAATGTCCGGCCCAAGAACTACACCTGGCCGGAGTTCTACAAGCACCTGGTGGACGTCACCCGCTACTCGTTCTCCTGGAAGGCCATCGCCCGCCGGATTCCGGCGACGCCGACGATGATCCCGAAGTGGATGAACGTGGTGCGGGCGGTGTCGTCGGAGGGGTTCGGGCGGATCCGGTATCACGAGACCATTCTGGGCCTGCTCGACACCGATCGATCCGTACGGCGCTACATGGAGGGAGAGACCACCCAGTTACCGGAGTTCTATGCCTCTCGCATCCGTCGCGAGCTGGGTCCGGCATACAACTATCTGCCCGAGGGTGCGCTCGAGCATGACCCCAACGCCTATCTGCACGCCACGACGGAACCCGGCCTGGCTCAACTGAGCGGGCCGCTGGTTCACTGACCGCTACTGATCGCCGGCGCGGGTCCTGGTTCCATTACTGGGACCCCGCACAAGGCCCCCTCGAAATTCGAAGTGCCCATCTGCCATCAGGCGCTCACCCTGAGGGGTGGCGGCAGTGGCGAGGTGCCACAGCAAAAGCTGCTGGCCCACGACTGTGGCGGGCAGCCAGACATCGGGCTGCACTCCGGGATACAGATCGGCGTATTCCGGCCGCAGCCGAGCCTGCCGCACATTCTCCTGCACTCGACCCTCCTTGCGTGTCTGCTGTTGCCCGGGGAAACCGTGGCGGCGCTTCCTAATGGTCGCCCATATTCGCGCGCCCGCAAGGGTGGGCCGGTCGAGTTCGTAGTCGCGTTCGATGCGCTGCGTGGGGTGGAATTTCGGGCTACCACATGTCCTGGCGGGGCGCTAGCTTCTCTCTCCCCGGCGCCGTAGCCAAGTGGTAAGGCAGAGGTCTGCAAAACCTCCATTCGTCGGTTCGATTCCGACCGGCGCCTCTTGGGAGAGTCCCCGCAATCTCGCTCTGCAACCGCCGCACACTCAAGCCACCTCCGGTGTCGTATTGAGAAAGAGCTCGACCAACGCCAGCATCTTCTGGCCCTCGAACGGCTTCGCGAGCACCGGCACATTCTCTGGGCGGCCGTTCGGGTCGGACACGACCGGATCGAGTGTGTGCGCGGACATGAGCACCACCCGGATACCAGGATGTTCGGCCAACAAACGTTGAGCGAGCTCGGTGCCTATCATCCCGGGCATGATGATATCGCTGAGTACGAGATCTATCGGTTCCTCTGAGGAACGGGCGACAGCCAGGGCCTCTAAGCCATATCCTGCCTCGACCACGTTGTAGCCTTCACTGCGAAGTTGCCGGACCAACATTTGACGGAGAGAGACTTCGTCGTCCACCACCAGGATCGTGGCTTTGCCGGATTTGGTAGGCATCGGAAACTCCTCGTGGCACCGGCCGACGACCGATGGACCAACGTGCAAAGGTTGTACGTGCTTGCTGATGAGGCGCTTACTTGATATACGGGAGTCCCGGGACGGGTCGCAAGGCATGCAGCAGACTGCGGACTGTCAACCATTTAGACACGCGTAAGTCATTGCTATACGGACACATGCGAAGTTGTGCGACAAACGAAAGGGCCTCCATCGGGAGGCCCTTGGTCCGCGGCAGTTTTTGCCGGAGACCATCCGCTCAGCGGGAGTAGTACTCGATGACCAATGAGGTCTCACACTGTATCGGGATCTGCTCCCTTTCCGGCACCTCTCTCACCCGTACACTCCGCTTTTCCCGGTCGAGCTCCAGATAGGCGGGTGGGCGGGCTACCTCCAGCGGGCCGGTAAAGGCCACCATTTCCTTGCTCTTGTCCGCCAGCGATACCACGTCACTGGGCTTGAGCCGGAATGACGGCCGATCCACCTTCTGCCCATTGACCCGCACGTGACCGTGCGTCACCGCCTGCCGGGCCGCGTAGATCGTGCGCACGAAACCGCCGCGCAGCACCACGGCATCGAGACGCATCTCCAGTAGCTGAAGCAGCCGCACGCCGGTATTTCCGCTCTGGCGGATGGCTTCGGCGAAAGCGTTGCTCATCTGCCGTTCGCTCATGTTGTACTGGGCCCGGAGCCGCTGCTTTTCCACCAGCTGCTTCTTGTAGCCGCTCACCTTGCGGCGCGGGGTGGCACCATGCTGCCCCGGGGGGTTCGGCCGGCGCTCCATGACCCGAGCCGCCTTCGGCGTGAGTGCAATGCCCAGCTGCCGGGCCAGTCTTACTTTGGGTCCACCACGTCTCACAAGTCTCTCTCCTCGGTTCCCGGGTCCAAAATCCACTCCTTTTCAGCCCTCATATGTAAACCCGGTGGGCCCTTAGCGGAAGGCGTCGGGCCAAAATATCCCGGGGCTGGCCCTGGTCGGTCGTTGCGCCGGCCCTACATGGCAGCTCACTGCGGACTACTGAATCTTGCTGTATCATTGATGTACAAACGATGGAGGGTGCCCCCGTGAAGATGCTTCGCCGGATCGCGTTCCTGATTCCCGTTCTCGCTTTAACTCTGGCCGCCCACGCTGCCGCTCAGGCCCAGAGTGCGTCGTCCGACGCCGTCGGCTGCGGCCAGCGCTGTTACCGAGTGGCCCTGCCACTGGGTCTCTATGTTCAGCAGGTGATCGAAGACGGCCGCTATGTAATGTTGGAGGACGGCAGCGTCTGGGAGATCCGCCTCAGCCAGCGCCCGGTGGCGTCCAGCTGGCGTCCCGGAGATTTCGTTCAGCTGAAGACCATATGGGCGCCGGTAGACCGATTCGCGGTGCTCCTGGCCCACGGCGATAATGACAAGGCCGAGGCCAGACTCGCGGGCCGGGGGCATGCGCCGGCGACGGGCCTGCCGAATTGATCACCCCTGCTCAGGAGTAGTACCGCCGCATCTCGGCCGCCACACCATCCAGGTCGGGGAAGAGTCGCCGCTCGTCCACGCTGACCAGATCGAGCTGGTCGCGGAAACGAGCGGTTTCTTTTGCGGGGATGATGAACTTGGTGAGCGCCGTGCCCAGGCCGTGGCCTTCGAGAAAATGGTCGAACGACCGCCGCTTGTCGGAGCAGAGGGTGAAGGTAGACGACTGGGCCGCGATCCGGGCATTCAGGGATGGCGGCTCCAGCATGCAAGCGAACTCTCTGGCCCCTCGGGATGCCGAAAACAAGGTCCAGGGTGTGAGCGGACGGTCCCCTCCGAGAATTCCCTCGAGACCCTGAATCAGAAGCGCCAGCTCGGGAAGGCCGAACGACTGGTGCACGGTCTTCCAGTCGAGCCGCCACACGACTCTGTCCGACCCCTGGTCGCCACCGATAGTGGCAAAGTGAGCCGCTACCAGAGGAGAGTAGGTCCAGTCGAGCAGCCGGGTGGGAAGGCCGTGGTGCTGGGCGGCAACGAGCACCTCCCAATCGTTCACCGGCGGCTGGGCGAAGTACGGCCGGGAGTAGCGGATGAAATTCCGCAGGATGTGCTCCTCGAGGTCGGCCTTGCTGTGCGGTGACGTGGCCCCGCCCAGCTTATCGAGGCTGGTGAGCAGCGGCCAGCGCGCATCCCGGTCGCCCCGATAGACACCGCTGTCCCGCCGGCGCCCGGTCCTTGGGTCCGGTTCGATCGGGGTCACCTTGTCGATGAGGTCGCCAAGGCTTCGCACGACGACTTCGGGAATAGACATGTGAGAATGTACGAGTCAGGTTCCGCTGCTCTCCGGCGCCATGGCGGGAATAGCACTCTTGGCCGGCACTGCCTGGGCGAATGACTCGGTGCCCGGCTTGAACTCGCCTTCCCATCGGCCCATCACCACCGTAGCAAGACAGTTCCCCACCAGGTTTACCATGGTCCGCGCCATATCCATGAGCTCATCCACGCCAAGGATCACGGCGACTCCCTCGAGCGGTAGACCATACGTCGTAAGGACACCGGAGAGCACCACGAGCGAGGCCCGGGGCACTGCCGCGATGCCCTTGCTGGTGATGAGCAAGGTCAGCATCATCGCCAACTGCTGTCCCAGAGAGAGATCAACGCCCGCGGCCTGGGCCACGAACATCGATGCCACTCCAAGGTAGAGCGTCGAGCCATCGAGATTGAACGAGTATCCCGTTGGCATCACGAACGCGACGATCCGCCGGGGCACACCGAACTCGATCATCCGCTCCATGGCCAGGGGCAACGCGGCGTCGGACGAGGTCGTGGTGAACGCGATGATGGCCGGGTCCTTGACCTGGCGGATGAATCGCTTGATTGGAATCCGGGTGAGCAGGGCCACCGGCAAGAGCGCAACCAGCGCGAAAACGATCAGCGCGCCGTACAACGTGCCGACCAGCAACCCGAGGTTCTTGAGAACCGAGATTCCACTGTGGCTCACGGTGACGGCCATGGCGGCACCGATGCCGATCGGGGCGAACTTCATCACAATGGCAACGAACCGGAACATGACCTCGGCCAGGCCCTCGCAGAACCCGAGCATGGCCTCCTTGGGCTTGCCCCGCACCTGGCTGAGCGCAATGCCGAACAGGGTGGCCCAGAAGACCACCTGAAGCACCTCGTTGTTGGCTGCGGCCTCGAAGAAGCTCCGGGGCACGATGTGCTCCAGGAAGCCGCTGATGGAGGTGGGGGCCGGCGTGGGAAGCGCGGCGTGGGGATCGACGGGCGGCAGCACCACCCCGACACCAGGCTTGGTGAGGTGGACCGCGATGAGCCCTATGGCCAGCGCGATCGCCGTCATGGCCCAGAAGTAGGCCATCGACTTGAGGAACAGCCTTCCAATCCGTTTGAGATCGTCCCCATGTCCCGCGATCCCCATCACCAGCGTCCCGAAAATGATGGGGACGACGACCGACTTGATCATTCGGAGGAAGACGGTTGAAAGCGGCTTCAGCTGGGCCGCTGTGCCGGGGGCCAGCCAGCCGAGCAGGATGCCGGCCGCCATCCCGATGAAGATCCAGTGCGTGAGGGAGAGGCGCCCCCGGCCCGGACGGCTCATACCAGCTGGCCGATCTTGGCGTCGATCGCCGCCAGGAGGGACCGGTACGAGGCGGCGAACTTCTCGACCCCCTCGACCTCCAGCTCATGGGTGGCGCGGGCCAGATCGATCCCCGCTCGCGCCAGCGCCTCCAGCTGCGCCGGGGCCGCGGCCACCCTCTCATGGATCCGCACCTCCGGGTTTCCATGGTCGCGGTAGGCAGCGAGTGTCTCGGGCGGGAGCGTATTCACCGTCCGAGGCGCGACCAGTGCTTCGACGTAGTAGGTATCGGGGTAGCGCGGGTCCTTCGTGCTGGTCGAAGCCCAGAGCGGCCGCTGCGGCTGAGCTCCGGACTGAGCAAGACGCCTCCAACGCCGCTGGCGCAGAGTCTTCTCGAACAGGCGGTACGCCACCCACGCATTCGCGATGGCGGCCGTACCCCGCAGCGGTGCTCCGCTCGTGGTCTGATCCAACAACGGATCGATCTTTCCGTCCACCCGGCTCACGAAGAAGCTGGCCACCGAGAGCACCGATCCGATCGGCAACGTCCGGTCGAGGCGCTGCTCCATCCCGGCGAGGAACGCCTCGACTACCTCGGCATATCGCTCGACCGAAAACAGCAGCGTGACGTTCACGTTGATACCAGCGCCGATGCAGCGGGTAATGGCTGACAGCCCCGCTCGAGTTCCCGGAATCTTGATCATCGCGTTGGGCCGGCTCAGCGCGCTCCAGAGACGTTCTGCCTCATGCACCGTGGCATCGGCATCGTGGGCCAGCGTCGGCGAGACCTCCAGCGAAACCAGTCCATCCGCTCGGCCGGACCGTTCGTAGAGCGGCAGGAACGCATCGCACGCCTCCCTGACGTCGGCCACCGCCAGCGACTCGAAGATCTCACCCGCGCTTGCCCCCTTGTCCGCCAGCCGGCGGATGTCGGCGTCGTAGAGCCGGCTTCCCGCCACCGCCTTATCGAAGATGGTCGGGTTTGAAGTCATTCCCCGCAGGCCATCCGCGGCGATGAGTCGCGCGAGCTCGCCCGAGGCCAGGAGATCTCTGGTGATGTAGTCGTACCAGACGCTCTGGCCCAACTCCCCCAGCCGGAGCAGCGGATTCATTTTCCCTCCCGGTGCGGCAGAAGCCGCTTTACCGTCCGGACTATGTGGTCCGGCGTGAGCTCGAACTCCTGGAACAACCGCTCAGCCGGAGCCGAGGCGCCGAAGCGTTCGATACCAAGCATGACGCCATCGTCCGTCGTCCAGCGGGACCACCCCATCGGACCGGCTGCTTCCACGGCCACGCGAGCCCGCACCGCCGGCGGCAAGATCTGGTCCCGGTATGACCCCGACTGTGTCGCGAAGAGCTCCCAGGACGGCATCGACACGACGCGCACCCGCACGCCGCCCGCGTGCAGCTGGCGCGCGGCCTCCAGGGCGGCGCCGACTTCGGATCCGGTGGCGATCACGATCGCGTCAACCGAGCCAGGGCCGGGTGGATCGAGGAGCACGTATGCACCGCGTCTCACGCCTTCCGCGACAGCCGGTGACTTTCGATCGAGAACCGGCAGCTTTTGACGGGAAAGCACCAGCATTGTCGGCCCCTCCCGGCGCTCGATGGCCACCCGCCAGGCCTCGATGGTTTCCGTAGCATCGGCTGGACGGAGCGTCACCAGATTGGGGATGGCTCTGAGCATGGCCAGGTGCTCGATCGGCTGGTGGGTGGGTCCGTCTTCCCCCAGGCCGATCGAGTCGTGGGTCCCGATGTAGATCACAGGAAGCCGCATGATGGCTGCCAGGCGGATCGCCGGCTTCATGTAATCGGAGAAAATCAGGAAGGTGCTGCCGAACGGACGGAGGCCGCCATGCGCGGCCATGCCGTTGAGGCACGCGGCCATTCCGTGCTCCCGTACCCCCCAATGGAAAGTGCGCCCGGTCGACGCCGGCCCGAACACGCCGCCCTGCTTGAGCGTGGTGCCGGTGCTGCCTCCGAGGTCGGCCGAGCCGCCGACAAGATTGGGAATCGCGGAAGCGATGGCCTGAAGGGCCAGGCCGGAAGCCTGCCGGGTGGCCAACGCTCCAGCGGCCGGGCTGACTACCGGCAGCTCGTGGTCCCATCCATCCGGCAGCTGCCCGGCGAGCCAGCGCTGAAGCTCGGCGGCCAGCGCCGGATGAGCACTCGCGTAGCCCTCATAGTGCTTCTGCCAGGATCCCTCGAGCTCCGCTCCCCGAGCGACGGCGCCGCGCCAGTGAGCCAGCACATCGTCCGGCACGAAGAACTTGGGCTCCAGGGGCCAGCCCATGATCTCCTTGGTGCGTCGCACTTCCTCCGCGCCCAGCGGTGCGCCATGGGCCTCTGCCGTGTTGCGTTTTGTGGGGGCCGGATCGGCGATGACGGTGCGCAGTACCACGAGTGATGGACGGGTAGTCTCGGCGCGAGCCGACTCGAACGCCGCGGCTATGGCGGCGAGGTCATTGCCGTCGCCCACCTTCTGAACCTGCCAGCCATAGGCCTCGAACCGGCGGCTCACATCCTCTGAGAATGTCAGAGCGGTGTCGCCGTCGATGGTGATGTGGTTGTCGTCATACATCACGGTGAGCTTGCCCAGGCGCAGATGCCCCGCGATCGAGGCGGCCTCGCTGGCCACCCCCTCCATGAGGTCACCGTCGCTGGCAAATGCCCACACCCGATGATCCACAATCGTGTGGTCGGGCCGGTTGAAGTGATCGGCGAGAAACCGCTCCGCGATGGCCATCCCGACGGCGTTGGCGAACCCCTGCCCCAGGGGGCCGGTTGTCGTCTCCACGCCGGGTGTGCGGGATCCCCACTGCCGGAAGCTCCGGATGTCCTCCAGCGAGAGATCGTATCCACTCAGGTACAGGAGGGAGTAGAGCAACATCGAGGCATGCCCGCAGGAAAGCACGAACCGGTCGCGGTCGGGCCACTCGGGGTTACCCGGATTATGACGGAGAAAACGGCTCCAGAGCACGTACCCGGCGGGCGCAAGGGCCATCGGCGTGCCAGGGTGGCCGGACTGGGCCTGCTCTACCGCATCCATCGAGAGGGCGCGAATCGCGTTGATGCTCCGCCAGGCCAATTCGGACCGCGCTTCGGCCTCGCGGGTGGAGGGGATCGGGTCCGGACGCACCGTTCGAGCGCGGGTGCTCTCTGCGTTCAGGACGAGCTCCTTTCAGGCGTGTGATCGGGCCGCGGGTAGGTGGATTGGGAAGATAATGAGAGGGCTTCGCTCACGGCTCCTCCGGTCAATCGCGCCGGCGCCGGTCCGCCCCCTTGTAACTCGTCTGCCAGACCGTCAGCCGGCCCGGGCCGGCAAGGGCCAAGGCCAGGGCCATGGCGAGAACAGTAAAGGGATGCTCCCAGCCACCCTTGGTGAAGTCGAAGCCATTTCCCCAGTGCACAAAATAGATCGCGCCGAGCATGTCGATGAGCACGAGGAGTCCGGCGATATCGACCCCCACCCCTAAGAGGATGAGGAGTCCGCCGCCCACCTCAGCGAGGAGGACTATGGCAACGATGAATGCCGGCTCGGGCAAGCCCATGCCCTGGAAGGCAACAACCGCGGCGTCGACATCCATCAGCTTCGGGATCCCGTGGTATAGGAGAACTGCCGCCAGCCCGAGTCGGAGGATGAGCCGCCCAAGGTCAGGATTGTACGGCAGGACGCGGCGCATAGGAGGTCTTTGCTGAGGTGGTCACCTTGCATGGTTCTCGGATGCCAGGCAGATATGTTGCAACGGTGTGGCAATCGGCGCCAGTCGGTTGGAGACAGCCCGTTCATGGCGAAGACATACTTAGTCGGAGCGCGGAGGTTCGGGAATGCGGCGCTTGTTGAAAGTGCTCCTGGTCTTGATTGTGCTGCCGATTCTGGTGGGTGGCGTGGTTCTCCTGGTGGCTGGCCGGCCGGTTGCGTTCGAGGTCCTGCGTTGGCGCATCGAGCGCCGATTCCCCGAGGTCAGCTGGATCAAGACCCAGGACCTGGCCCGCTGGCAGGACGACACGGCCCAACCTCAGCCCGTCGTCCTGGACGCCCGGACCGAGGATGAGTTCCGGGTGAGCCGTCTCAAGGGTGCCGTGCGGATCGATCCGTACCGGCCCAGCCTGCGGCCACTCCAGGGATTCCGCAACGACACGTCGGTGTTGGTTTACTCCTCGGCGGGGTATCGGGGGGCCCGGGTCGCCAGCTGGCTCGGCAGGGCGGGCTACACCAAAGTGCTCAATCTGTCTGGGGGTATTTTCGCCTGGGTCAACGAAGGCCGACCCATATTCAGGGGAGAAACCCCCACCGCCCAAGTCCACCCCTACGATCAGAAATGGGGGCTACTCGTGGATGGGAAGTATCGCGCCGAGGCCCCGGACCTCGAAAAGCACTCTGCTGCCCCCTAAAAGCCCGCCAATCTGTCATTTTGGCGTCAATCTTGCTAGGTTTAGATGCGGTAAGCCCCCGGCCTGGTAACTCAGGCCCACATTAACCCTAAGATTGGTACTCTGTGGCACGACGAACTCGAAGACATTCTGCAGTTTCAGTCCCCAGCTTCCGCCGTTCCCCTGGTCGATCCATGCAGTCGCACCGCGATTGGTTGCTTGGTCTGCACGGCCCCATCTGCGCATACTGCGGTACGGAGACGAGCGACGAGGCAATCACGCTGGACCATGTTCGGCCCCGACGGGGTCAGACGGCCTACGACCGGCCGGACAACCTGGTGCTTGCGTGCAGGGATTGTAACGCAGCCAAGGCCGACACGCCCTTAGTGGCGTTTCTCATGCAACGGCGGGCGCGGGGGGTCTTCCTCCTGCACTATGGAGAGCACCTCTCCGAGCCGCTCAGGGAATTGGCAAAGCAGTCATCCGAACGGCCGCTGGCGGACAAGGAATAAGGCAGACAAAAAAGGGCGGCCCAGATCGGTCGCCCTTTGAGTTTTCAGTCCTGCCCGGTTCCGGCTTTTGCAACCGTCTCCAGCGGACCTCTACCGGCATCCGGTGACAGCAGCGCCTCCCGAATAATCCGGTTTTGTTCGGCCAGATGGGCCGCCGGGTATCCCTCGGCCGGGCTCGCCCGCTCGGGACGCCCGACGTAGCGGATCTGCATGCCGTGCCCCTCCGCAACCAACTCTCTCAGCTTCGCCTCCAGGTATCGCCAGGCCCCCATGTTGAGCGGCTCCTCCTGCACCCAGATCAGCTCCGTCGCACCTCGATAACGGGGAAGCACTTGCCGCAGCTCGGCCCAGGGGAAGGTGTAGAGCTGTTCCAGCCGGACGATGGCCGGACGGGCGTCCCCCAGCTTTTCCGCCTCCGGCAGCAGGTCGTAGTAAACCTTGCCAGTGCACATCAGAACCCGCTTGGCGCGCTCCGGATTCCTTGCGAAAAACGCATCGTCTATCACCGGCTGGAAATGCCCGGTGGCGAGGTGCTCCAACCGTGAAGTGGCCAACGGATGTCGGAGCAGACTCTTGGGTGTAAACAGCACCAATGGCCGCTGCCGCGAGCGTTTGGCCTGCCGCCGCAACAAGTGGAAGTACTGCGCCGGAGTAGTGCAGTTGGCCACTCGGATGTTGCCCTCAGCCGCCAGATGAAGGAATCGGGCCATTCTGGCGCTGGAGTGTTCGGGGCCTTGACCCTCGTATCCATGCGGGAGCAGAAGGGTGAGGCGAGTGGTCAGTCCCCACTTGGCCAGTCCTGCCGAGATGAATTGGTCGACGATGACCTGGGCCGCGTTCACGAAATCGCCGAACTGGGCTTCCCAGAGCACCAGGGCCTCCGATGCCGCGACACTGTAACCGTATTCGAAGCCCAAGGTCGCGAGCTCGGATAGCGGACTGTTGTGCAGCTCGATGGGCGCCAACGCACCGGGGAGACTACTGATGGGAGTGGTGGTTGAGCCGGTGTTCACGTCGTGAAGGACGAGATGTCGCTGGCTGAACGTGCCGCGTTCGGTGTCCTGTCCGGTAAAGCGCACCGGGACGCCCTCAGTCAGCAGCGATCCCAGGGCCAGCGCCTCGGCGTGAGCCCACTCGATTCCTCCCTCGGGCCCAAGGGCAGCACGCCGGCGTTCGAGTTGCTTTCGAAGCTTGGGATGGACCGCGAATTCCTCGGGCCAGCTGTGGAGCTGCTCGTTCAGCGCCTTCAGGAATTCGGGCGCGAGCGCGGTCTCCACTTCCTGCCCCGGCCCGCTCAGCCGAACTGGGCGCTCCTCTCTGGTAATCCGTCCCATGCTGGCCTTGAACGCTTGCTGGATATCCACCAGGCGCTGGTAGGCCTGGGCTGCCTCCCGGTCGGCCTCGTCCTGGGTGGTGACCCCCGCTTCGATCAGGGTGCGGGCATAGAGCTCGCGCACGCTCGGCAGGTTCTTGATTCGCTCATACATGAGCGGCTGGGTATACGCCGGCTCATCCCCCTCGTTGTGGCCGTGGCGGCGGTACCCGACCAGATCGATGACGAAGTCCTGGTGAAACCGGTCGCGATATGCCATGGCCAGCCGGACTGCCGAGAGACAGGCCTCTGCGTCGTCGGCATTGACGTGAACGATCGGGATATCGAAGCCTTTGGCCAGGTCGGATGCATACCGAGTGGAGCGAGCATCCTCCATGTCCGTGGTGAAGCCGACCTGATTATTGGTGATGAGATGGAGCGTTCCGCCCGTGCGGTATCCCTTGAGGGAGCCCAGGTTCAGCGTCTCCGCCACCACCCCCTGGGCGGCGAAGGCCGCATCGCCATGAATGGCCACGGGGAGGGCCGCGGTCGGATCATGGTGAGCGTCCCGGCCACGCCGCTGGGTCTGTTTGGCTCGGGCCCGCCCATCCACGACCGGGGCGACGAACTCGAGATGGCTCGGGTTGGGTGACAGACTGACGGTGACTGCCTTACCGGTCGGAGTCTTATAGGCGCCCTCGGCACCGTGGTGGTACTTCACGTCACCAGTACCGCCCTCTGGGGTGAGCTGGCCACCTTCAACCTGACGGCCGCCCTCGAACTCGGCAAAGATCGTCTCGTATGGCCGGCCGATGGTGTGAGCCAAGACGTTGAGCCGGCCGCGATGTGCCATGCCGATTACGACGTCCCGGGCTCCCGATTCGGCGGCGCTCTCGATCGTCAGATCGAGCATCGGGACCAGCAGATCCACGCCCTCGATGGAGAACCGTTTTTGCCCCAGGTAGGCCTTGTGCAGGAACCGCTCGAGCGTCTCGACCTGGGTCAGCCGTTGGAGGAGGCGGAGCTGCTGCTCCGGCGGGAGCGGCTGGCGATAGGCCCCGGACTCGATCTTCTCCCGGAGCCAGACCCGCTCCTCATGGGTCGAGATATGCTCGATCTCGTACGCCATGGTTCCGCAGTAGGTGGCTTGGAGATAAGGCAGCGATTCGGCCAGCGTGCGGCCCGGAACCGCGATCCGAAGCACCCGGGAGGGGATGGCCGTCATGATTTCCGGAGTCAATCCGAGCCCGTTCGGATCCAGAGCCGGGTCGCCGATCGGCTCGGTACCGAGGGGGTCGAGCCGGGCCGCCAGGTGGCCGTGCATCCTGAATGCCTTCACCAGCGCCATTGCCGCGGCGACGTGGTACATCATCTCGGGCGGAACGGCCTCGGGTGGGCCCTGCGGCCGTGGTGCCGCCTTGGCCACCCTATAACTCGCCGAGGAGAGCTCGAGGCTCTCGGCGATCAACTCGTAGAACCCCTCCTCACCCTGAAGCAGCCGGTCGATGATTGCCAGGAACGCCCCGGACTCGGCTCCCTGGATGATGCGATGGTCGTAAGTACTGGTGACGGTCATGACTTTGCTGAGGCCGAGCTCCGCCACCCGCTCGGCGGGAGTGGTGACAAACTCCGCCGGATAGCCGATTGCACCGACGGCGATGATGCTCCCCTGGCCGGCCATGAGACGCGGTACCGACGCCGAAGTGCCGAGTCCTCCTGGGTTGGTGAGCGTCATGGTTGCCCCAGCGAAGTCGTCGGGCATCAGCTTGTTGGTGCGCGCTTTCTCCACCAGAGCTTCGTAGGCGACGTGAAAACCGGCAAAGTCCATCGTGTCGGCGCGCTTGATCACCGGGACCACCAGGCCGCGGCTCCCGTCCTTCCGCTGCACGTCGACTGCCAGGCCGAGCGCGATACCTTCGGGTTGCGCTCGATGGGGCACGCCATCGATCAGTGCCAGCGAGTGACCCATCACCGGCATCTGCTTGGTGGCCTGGACCAGGGCGTAGGCGATCAGGTGGGTGAACGAGATCTTTTGGGCTCGACCGGCAGCCTGGAGTGCGGCATTCAGCCCGCGGCGCCGCTGTTCGAGCACGGCCACGGGAAGCTCGCGGAAGGTCGTCGCGGTGGGGACCGTGAGGCTTTCCGTCATGTTGGCGACGAGCTTGGCCGCGGGGCCCTTGATTGGACTTAAGCCCGATGGCGGGGAGGCAGGGAAGCGGGGAGGTGGGGAAGCGGGTTCGGGCCGGATCGCGGTGACTGGCTGGCCGACTGATGCTTTAGCTGCCTCCCCGCTTCCCCGCTTCCCCGCATCCGCTCCATTCGGCTCGCCCACGACGCCGCTCTCGAACAGGCGACGCCATTCGGGCCCGACAGCGGACGGGTCCTTCAGAAACTCCTCGTACATGGCCTGCGCGAACCCCGCGTTGGCCGTCTCGAATACATTCGGATCCACGTGTCACATCCCGACTGAGGTGCACACCCGGCTCGGTTTCCGGCCCACCGGTGCAACGAAGGAGAGAGGCTGAAGCCGGAGAGGGGCTCAGAAAGATAACGGTTCGCCCCGCCGGGGAGACCTGCGCCACGAACCGAGATCTTGCAGAGTTCGGTGCAAGTGATATCCTAATCTTTCCAGCTCCAAGCTCGCTCCCGTGACCTTGGGAGGTGTATGCTCCGCCTCTGCAGCGGTGTGCTGAATCCACCCATGCTTCTCATTGGTATCCTCGCGGTCGGGTGTGGTGGTGGCGGTGCCGACGGCGGAACGCCACCCCCTACCACCACTATCGCGAAGACCTCCAGCAACAGCGGCGACGCCCAAAACGGTACCGTAGGCCAGCCGCTGGCGAGCCCCCTTCAGGTGCTGGTAACCGAAAATGGCTCGCCGTCGTCGGGCGTCACTGTCACCTGGACGACCAACACAGCGAACGGATCCCTAACCCCGAGCTCCGGTCCGACTGACGCGAACGGCATTGCGACGAGTGGGTGGGCTTTGGGCACCGTCTCCGGCAGCCAGAGCGCGCAGGCGACGTTGAGCGGTGCTGCCGGCTCGCCGATCACGTTCACGGCGACTGCGGCGCCCGGGGCCGCCGCCTCCCTGGCCAAAGCCGGGGGAGACAACCAGAGCGCCGGCGTCAATAGCCAGCTTGACCTGCCGGTGCAGGCCAAGGTGGCGGATCAGTTCGGGAATGGAGTGCCGGCAGTGGGCGTGGACTGGGCTGTGTCAGGTGGGACGCCGTCCATCGCTACCGTGCCGACCAATGCCTCGGGCATTTCCCCGCTGGACGTCACGGCGGGGGCGACCGCCGGACCGATCACTATTACCGCGACGTCAGGCGTTCTCGTTGGATCGCCCCTCACTTTCACCGCAACGGCGACTGCTGCACCGAGCGGCGCGACGATTCATGTGGGTAACGGTTCGGGAAGTGGCGCGACTCAGGCCGTGTTCGTTCCGTCGTCGGTCACGATCTCTGTAGGCCAGACCATCACCTGGGTGTGGAACAGCGGGATCACCGCGCACAACGTGTCTACCTCGAGCGGGTCGCCAAGCGTTCCTGGTACTCCCACCCAGACGAAGGCCACTCCGTTCACCTTCGGGCCGGTGACATTCACTGTAGCCGGCACGTACACCTTTTACTGCTCCGTCCACGCGACCCCGACTGAACCGGTGGCTCCAGGCAGGATGGTCGGCCAGATTATCGTGCAGTAGGGTCGGGAGCCTACGGGCGCGTGGTGCCCTGAACGAACGCGAGATAACGCTCGGCTTCTTCCGCGACTCGCGGCGGGTCCCAGCCCAGCTCCTCGCCCATCAGCTCGGCCACGCGACGAGCAGCCAACACGCCATGATCCGAGTGCTCGTAGAACAGATGGAAGCGCCGCACTAACACATCTTCCACCGTTTGTGCCAGCTCACGGCGCACGGCATGCACCACCTCGGCTTCGATGGCAGGATGAGGGGGGAGCAGTCGGCGGAGCAGTCCACGGTCTGCGCCTCCCAGGTTGAAAATCCCCGCCGCCTCGGTGCCATAGTGCCGTAGCAGATGATCCACGCTCGGAGCCGGTATCCCCAATTCGAGTCCCCGTTCCCGAAACTGACTCAGATCGGCCGCCTCTCCGCCCGGGAGGGGCTCCTCATCGGTACGCGCCTCCGCATGGCGACGACGGCCATCCCGGTGGCGGAGCTCTCGCATGGCCTGATCCACCGCCTCGGCTGCCATCGAACGGTACGTCGTCAGCTTCCCGCCGACGACGGTCAGCATTCCGCCTGAGCCTTGCACGATAATGTGCTCCCGTGGTCGGCTCGACGCGGAGCGATGGCCCCGGTCGACGACCAAAGGGCGAAGTCCCGCCCAGCTGGCGCGGACATCCTCCACCCCGAGACGCGCGCTGGGAAACCGGGAATTGACCGAACGAAGGAGGTAGATGATATCGTCCGCCGTCACCGTGAGGTCATCGGGCGACTCGACGGTGTCGGTATCGGTGGTTCCAATGTAGGAGAGCTCGCCCCAGGGAAGGACGAACATGACTCGGCCGTCGATCGGGCTGGTGAACGCAATCGCCTGACGATTATCGAGACGGGAGCGGTCCACCATGATGTGAGCGCCCTTCGTAGGCTGCATCAGCGGCGTGGCGCCGGAGTCCTCCAGCCGTCGAACCCGATCGGCCCAGGGCCCGGTCGCGTTCACGACCACGCTGGCTCTGACTGCACCATGCTCACCGGTGAGTCGGTCTTCCAGCTGCGCCCCCACCACCCGGCCGGCGCCACGCCGCTGATGCAGCCCCGCCATATAGTTGGCGACCAGTGCCCCATGATGGATGGCGGAGCGGGCCGTCGCGATGACGAGCCGGGCGTCGTCGCATTGCGCGTCGTAGTAGCGCGCCCCCCCGAGGAGCCCCCGATCTCGGAGCATCGGCTCCGCCTCGAGCATGGCACGCTTGCCCAGCATCCGGTGCGTCCGCACATTGCGGAACAATGCCAGCGTGTCGTACAGCAGCATTCCTGCGGCAAGCCGCCAGCGCGAGATCCTGTCGCCCCGGTGAATCGGAAAGACGAAGGGAAGAGGCCACACCAGGTGGGGGGCAATCCGCAGGAGCGTGCGGCGTTCCCGGTTGGCTTCCAGCACCAGCCCGAGCCCCCCTTGCTCCAGGTAGCGCAACCCACCGTGGATCAACCGGCTCGAACGCGAGCTCGTGCCTGATCCCAAATCATTCTGCTCCACCAGGATCGTGCGTAGGCCCCGCATCGCCGCGTCACGCGCGATGCCCGCCCCGTTGATGCCGCCTCCGATGACGAGGAGGTCGGCGGGATGGGCGATGAGCTGTTCCATCGTCGCGCGCTCGAGAGACCGCTTCCCTTGAGCCGGCCCAGCACCTGGTTTCTCTGGCAGGCTCATCGGATACGTTCCGGCGCTCGGGTGTTGGATGTCGCCTGCGGAGACGGACGCCACAGTCTGACCGCAGCGGCCCTCGGAGCGGCGGTGACGGGGGTCGATCGCGATGCGACGCGGCTGGCGCTGGCCCGGGAGCGAGCAGCCTCGGCAGGGCTCTCCATCGAGTGGCGCGAGATGGATCTCGAAGGCGCCTGGCCGGAGCTGGGCCGTTTTGATGCGGTTCTGGTATTCAATTATCTTGACCGAGCCAGCATGCCGCGAATCCTCCGGCTGTTGTCGCCCGGCGGCCTGCTCATCATGGAAACGTTCCTGGAAGCGCAGCGCGGCGCGGGCTGGGGCCCGACGTCGGAGAAGCACTTACTGCGTCCGGGCGAGCTGGCCCGCCTGGTGCTCCCGCTCAAGGTCATACACGGGCGCGAGGCGCTCGAGACCGTCGACTCCAGTCGCTGGCGGGCGGTCGCGAGCATCGTCGCTAGAAACAGTAAGCGGTCGGAGGTAAGAAGTGAGAGGGGCGGGGTGGCCGCCCTCTGACCTCTCACTGCGGACCTCTCCCGGCTCGTTTCGCAGCATGCAGTATCGATTTCTCCTCTAATTAGGGCCCCATGAACGACTCACGCCCGGGCCGGCGGGTTGCGATCATCGCCGGTGTCCGGACTCCGTTTGCCAGGAGCGGCACCTCTTCCGGGATGCCAGCGCAGTCGCGCTCGCCCGTCATGCGGCCCGGGAGCTGCTCTATCGCAGCGAGCTGGACGGGCGTGAGATCGACGAGGTCGTATTCAGCCAGGTCGTGCCCTCGGTCCTGACCCCGAATGTGGCGCGCGAGGTGAGCCTCCTGCCTCAGCTCCCCCCGAGTGTGCCCGCGTACACCCTCAACCGCGCGTGTGCCTCCGCCGCCCAGGCCATCAACAACGCCGCCGACCAGATCACGTTGGGACACGCCGACGTGGTGCTGGCCGGCGGGGTGGAGTTGCTGTCCGACCTGCCCATCCTTCATTCCCGCCGCTTCAGCCGGGTTCTCGTCGACGCCAGCAAGGCGCGGAGCTTCGGAGCCCGGGTCGCGACGCTCGGACGGGTGCGGCCCAGGGACCTGATTCCAGTGACCCCCGCCATCGCGGAGCCCTCGACTGGCGAGACGATGGGCCAGTCGGCCGAGAAAATGGCCAAGGAGAACGGCATCAGTCGCGAGGAGCAGGACCGGGTGGCGCTGATGAGCCATCAGCGGGCGGCCGCAGCAACGGCGGACGGCCGGCTCCCAGCTGAGATTGCGCCCTGGTTTGGCGGTTCCGAGACCAGCCAGGTGATCACCAGCGACAACGGCATCCGCTCCGACACCTCCCTGGAGGCGCTCGCAAGCCTGCGACCCGTGTTCGACCGGAAATACGGCACGGTGACCGCGGGTAACTCCTCTCCCCTGACCGACGGCGCCGCAGCCGTGCTGCTCATGTCGGAGGAGAAGGCCAAGTCGCTGGGTCACGAGCCGTTGGCGTATATCCGGAGCTACGCGGTCGCGGCCGTGGATCCGGGCTGGCAGCTGCTCATGGGCCCGGTCTACGCCGTTCCCAAGGCGCTGGAGCGAGCGGGAATCCCCTGGAATGAGCTGGGGCTGGTCGAGATCCACGAGGCGTTCGCCGCCCAGGTGCTCTCCAACGTGCAGGCGTGGGGATCACAGGCCTGGGCTGATCGGCTCGGGTTGTCGCTGCCGGTGGGCGACGTGGATTGGGACCGGACCAACGTCTCGGGTGGATCCATCGCAATCGGTCATCCGTTCGCCGCCACCGGTGCGCGCCTGGTCACCACGCTCGCCCATGAGATGCGCCGGAGAGACGTCCAGTTCGGGCTGATCTCGATCTGCGCTCAGGGCGGGATGGGGTATGCGATGGTTCTCGAGAGGAAATGACCCCCCGCCCAACCATGCCCGCCTTCACGATCCAAAACGAAAACGGCATCGCCGTCGTCACCTTCGATCTGCCGGGTGAGCCGGTCAACAAGCTCACGTCCGCGGTGCGGGTCGAGCTCGAGGCGTTGCTGAATCAGCTGCGCGACGACGCGGCGGTCTGCGCGGCCGTGCTGATCTCGGCCAAGCCTGACACCTTCATCGCCGGGGCAGACATCGAGGAGTTCACCGCTCTTACGACCCAGGCCCAGGCGGAGCGGCTGAGCTTCGAAGGGCAGGAATCGGTCAGCCGGGTGGAGACGTTTCACAAGCCGATCGTCGCGGCCATTCACGGCGCCTGTCTAGGCGGCGGCCTGGAACTGGCGCTCGCCTGCCACTACCGGATCGTAACCGACCACCCCAAGACCCAGCTGGGGCTTCCCGAGGTGCAGCTCGGGCTCATTCCCGGCGCGGGCGGCTGCCAGCGGCTTCCCCGTCTCATTGGCGCGCGCGCGGCCCTGGACATGATCCTCACCGGCAAGAGTGAGCGCGCCTCGAAGGCCCTCCGCCTGGGCCTCGTGGACGAGGTCGTTCCCCTCAGTATCCTGCGGCAAGTGGCCGTGGCGGCGGCGGATCGGCTCGCGCGCGGCGGGCTGCCCCGGCGAGAAGGAGGGGACGGCGTGGCCGGACTGGTTCTGGACCGTACCTCCATCGGGCGGCGACTGGTCTACCGCGAATCACGGAAGCAGATCCTCAAGAGAACGAGCGGCCACTACCCGGCTCCGCTCGCGGCGCTCGAGGCGGTGCGCGTGGGAATGGAGCAGGGCGTTGCCGCCGGACTGGCCGAGGAGCACCGCGCCTTCGGCGAGCTGGCGGTGGGAGAGGTGTCCCGGAAGCTGGTCCAGATCTTCTTCGCCACCACTGCCCTGAAGAAAGACGATGGAGTGTCCGGGAAGGCGACGCCTCGCCAGATCCGGAGGCTGGGTATCGTCGGCTCGGGTTTCATGGGTTCCGGCATAGCGGGTACGGCCGTTCTCAACGTCGAGATCGACACCCGGCTCAAGGATGCCGATCTGGACCGCGTCGGAAAGGGACTGAAGGCGGCCAACGCGCTGCTAACGGACCGGTTCGAGCGGCGGAGACTGACCCGGCCCCAGTACGACCGTCTGAGTGCGTTGCTCTCCGGGTCCGCTGATTATCGCGGGTTCAGCCGGGCCGACCTGGTGATCGAGGCGGTGTTCGAAGATCTGGAGACCAAACGCCGGGTGTTGGCGGAAGTCGAGGAGCAGGTTCGCCCGGAGACGATCTTCGCCACCAATACCTCCACCATACCGATCCGCCAGATCGCCTCTCACGCGCGCCGGCCCGAGCGAATCCTCGGCATGCACTTCTTCTCTCCGGTAGAGAAAATGCCGTTGCTCGAAGTCATTCCAACTCTGGCGACCAGTCCCGACACGATCGTTACCGCCGTGCGGTTTGGCCGGCGTATGGGCAAGACGGTGATCGTGGTGGCGGACCGCCCCGGCTTCTGGGTCAATCGCATTCTGTCACCCTATTTGAACGAGACCGGTCACCTGCTTCAGGAAGGTGTGCCGATCGGCCTTATGGATCGGGTGATGACGGACTTCGGGTTCCCGGTCGGTCCGATCGCGCTTCTGGACGAGGTTGGGCTGGACGTAGCGGAGAAAGCCGGAACCGTCATGTATGAGGCGTTTGGGGAGCGGATGAAGCCGGCCGGCGCACTCGGCCGCATGCTGGGCGCCACCCGACTGGGACGCAAGAACGGGCAGGGCTTCTACAAATACAGTAAGGGGCACAAGGCCGGAGTCGATAACAGTGTATACCAGCTGCTCGGCGTGCGGCCCGGCGATGCCGAGCCGGAGCTGGTCGAACGGCGGCTGATCTATTCCATGCTGAACGAGGCGGCAATGGCCTGTGCCGAGAATGTCGTGCGAAGCCCCCGCGATGGTGACATCGGCGCAATCTTCGGGATCGGCTTTCCTGCCTTTCGCGGTGGCCCCTTGCGAATGATCGATGACCTGGGTCCGGCGCGGGTCGTGGAGATCCTGTATCAGTTGCAGGAGCAGTTCGGTGAACGATTCCGGCCGGCCGCCTCCCTGCTCGAGATGGCCCGGGGCTCGCGGCGATACTACCCGGCTTGAGCCCGGCCGGGCCCTGGATCCGACGGATGAGCTGGACCATCCTGGCAGCAGCGGTCCTGATCTACGGCGGTATCCTCGTGCTGTTGCGAGTGTATGAATCGCGGCTGATCTACTTTCCGGGCCCGGAGCGCACACTCGTCGCCCCACCTTCCTCGCTCGGCCTGCCTATTCAGCGGGTCGAGATCACCACCGAAGACGCCGTCACACTCGTCGCCTGGGTCATTCCGGCGGAACCTCGTTCATCATTGTGGCTGCTCGTCTGCCACGGGAATGCCGGTAACCTCTCGGAGTTCGATCGCCCGCTGCACTACGCCGGTCTGCGGCAGTTGGGCCTCAACCTGCTGGCGTTCGACTACAGGGGGTACGGAGAGAGCGGTGGGGTGCCGAGCGAGGCGGGACTCTATCGCGATGCCGATGCGGCTTACCACTACCTGACGAATCAACGCGGCGTTCCGGCCAGCCGGATTGTCATATTCGGTCATTCGCTCGGTTCCGCCGTCGCCATTGATCTGGCCAGCCGGGTTCGCTCCGCCGGGCTGATAGTGGAAGGCGCCTTTACCTCGGCCACGGACCGGGGGCAGGAGCTCTATCCTTATATACCGGTCCGCTGGGTGGCGGCCAGCCGGTTCAGCTCGGTCGACAAGATCTCCCGGATAACGGTTCCAAAACTCTTTCTCCACGCGACACGGGATGAGGTGATCCCCCTGGCGCACGGACGGCGTTTGTACCAGGCCGCCCCACCGCCGAAAACGTTCGTGGAGCTGCGAGGCGGGCACGGCGATGCCTTTGACGTCGACTCCCTGAACTACTTTGGCAGCATTCAGCGATTTCTTGCGAGCTTGCCGGAAACGCACGAGTAGCCGCCCTGCCCCGCGCAGACGAAACGGGGATGGGCCCTCCGGCAGGCTCCACGACAACCGCTCCTCCCTTCCCCTGGGAGCCTGCCTTCGAACCCATCCCCATTTCGTCTGCTCCGCCCCGCCGCTCGAGGCCGCAGATTATGGCGTGCGGCTCACCGGGTGACGCTCAACCACCGCCAGCGCGCTTGTGAATCGAGCTACGAAGGGTTCCCTTCCATAGAACCCGAATCACGAGCGAATCACCCTGCCTCCCGTGCCTGAGCGCCTGCGAGCCGCTGTGGCGGACCGCTACCGGATCGAAGAAGAGATCGGTCGCGGAGGCATGGCCTCGGTCTATCTGGCCGAGGATCTGAAGTACGGTCGAAAAGTGGCGCTCAAGGTGTTGTTCGCGGGCGGCAACGCCCAGGGGTACGAGCCCCAGCGCTTCCTCCGCGAGATCCGTATTGCCGCCCGGCTTTCCCATCCTCAAATCCTGCCGGTGCACGACTCCGGCGAGTGTGACGGACTGCTGTACTTCGTGATGCCCTACGCCGGCTGCGAAAGCCTGCGGGACCGGCTCACGCGCGAGGGGTCGCTGCCGATAGATGCCGCGCTGAGGATCGCGCTCGCGGTGGCGGCGGCGCTTGGCTACGCTCATCGGAACGGCGTGATTCATCGCGACATCAAGCCGGAGAACATCCTGCTTCAGGAAGGCGAGCCGGTGGTGGCCGACTTCGGCGTGGCCACGGCGATCTCCGCCGCGGGCGGCGATAGCGTTTACATCACCGACCGCGGTTTTGCGGTCGGCACTCCCGCCTACATGAGCCCCGAGCAGGCCAGCGCGGAACGGGATCTCGACGGCCGCAGCGATCTCTACAGCCTGGCCTGCGTGCTGTTCGAGATGCTGAGTGGGCAGCCGCCCTTTGCCGGCACCGGCCCGCGCGCGACCATGGCCCGACAGGCCATCGAGCCGCCACGATCGATTCGTTCGCTCCGGCCCACGGTTCCACTGGCCGTGGATCTGGCATTGGAACGCGCCCTGGCCAAGGATCCGGGTGCCCGCTTTGCCACGATGGCGGATTTCTGCGAGGCGCTGGTGACACCGGTACCCGCCGCCGTGCCGATGCCCGGCGGAACGGAGAGTCGGGCCATCGCGGTGTTGCCCTTTGTCAACGCCAGCCCTGATCCCGACAACGAATACTTCAGCGACGGCATGACCGATGAGCTCATCACCGCGCTCACCAAGGTCGAAGGGCTGCATGTCGCCTCGCGCACCTCGGTGTTCGCCCTCAAGAACCAGCATGAGGATGTGCGGACCATCGGGTCCCGGCTAAACGTGTCGGCGGTGCTCGAAGGGACGGTCAGGAAGGCCGGCAACCGGCTGCGGATCACGGTACAGTTGAGCAGCGTCAGCGATGGCCGGACGCTGTGGTCGGAGCGGTATGATCGCGAGATGGCGGACGTGTTCGCCATTCAGGATGAGATCGCCCAGACGATCGTGCGCACGCTCCGCACGACGCTCCTGGGCGATATCGGTAACACCACGCCCGTGCGCTACACCGAGAACGTCAAGGCCTATAGCCTCTATCTCAAGGGCCGATTCTGGTGGAACCGGCGCACCCAGGCCGACATCGCCGAAGGTCTCCGCTACTTCGAGCAAGCGATCGCGGAGGATCCCGACTATGCCCTGGCCTACAGCGGGCTGGCCGATTCCTACGCGCTCGATCTCGATTACCGCGGCGTGCCCGTGGTGGAGGGTATGGAGCGGGCCAAGGCGATGGCCCGGAAAGCGATCGCGCTCGACGAGAGCCTGGCCGAGGCCTATACCTCGCTCGGGTGGGTCACCTTCATCTATGACTGGGACTGGCCGGCTGCCGAGCGCGAGTTCAGCCGCGCGATCCGGTTGAACCCACGCTACTCCACTGCCCGGCAATGGCATGCCTGGTTCCTGGTGGCGGTGGGGCGCTTCGATGAGGCGCTGGCGGAGGGACGAGCCGCCATCAACCTGGATCCGGCATCAGTCTCGATTCGGCGCAGCATGGGCTGGCTCCATTACTACGCGCGACAGTACGAGCCCGCGCTGGACAATCTGCGGCGCGCCTTGGCCATGAATCCAACCGCCGAGGAGACCCACCGGCTGCTTGGGCTGGTGTACATGCAGCAGGGTTTGTATGACGACGCGGCGGCCTCGTTCAAGGAAGCCGTTGCGAGCTCCGACTACGACGTGATGGCGCTTGCCGGATTGGGACACGTGGCGGCTCGTCGCGGACGGGTGGACGAGACCCGCGCCATCTTGAACGATTTCTACGAGCGGTCGAAGACCAGCTACGTGTCCCCCGTTGCGCTCTGTGGCCTCCACGTCGCCTTGG
>Ga0193723_1000067_pt1 | contig 31708 bp, 28 predicted proteins | sample H2m2metaG_FD_143042 | JGI IMG/M metagenome (GOLD analysis project Ga0193723, IMG submission 143042) | Soil microbial communities from a riparian zone of the East river system, Colorado, United States - H2m2 | ecosystem: Environmental > Terrestrial > Soil > Riparian zone | place: USA: East River...
TCGAAGCGCGATGGAAGAAGATCGATCCGCCTAAGGCGGAATGGCCGATTCCGAACCAGGTCGATTACAAGTTGATCGGCTCCGCGTTAGCGCGCGTGCATTGGGAACTCGAGATCAATCCGCGCTGGAAACGCGATCCGCTTTTCTATATCGACCAAACGCTCACCGCGCTCGCTGAAGCGCTGACGGTTCCCGCTCCTTACGACGAGGCGCGCAGCCGGGAGATTCTCACTCGCGTCGAAAACATTCCGTCGATCCTGCACGAAGGCGAAGCGAATCTCGAAAAACCGCCCGCGCCGTTTGCGACCGTCACGGTTCAAGCGCTCGACGGCGTGCTTAAGGAAAATGGCGACCGCGCTGCTAAAATCGACAACGCTCAAAGAGCAGGAGTTGAACGGCGCGTGCGATCGAGCGGCAACTGCCCTCGAACATTTCCGCGCAAAACTTCAGGAACAACTGCCGACGTTGCCGAAAGAAACAGCGCTCGGTCGCGATCCTTACATTTTCTTTTTGAAAAACGTCGCGCTCTATCCGTATTCGCCGGAGGAAATTTTGGCCATGGGCCAACAGGAATGGAATCGCGCGGTCGCCTTCGAAGCCTACGAGAAAAACCGCAACAAAGACCTTCCGCCGCTGAAAATCGCCGACAAGATCGACAATTGGATCGCGGATGCGGCAGCGAAGGAATTACAAATCCGCGAGTTTCTGGAGAAGCGAGACATTCTCAGCGTGCCCGATTGGATACAACATTACACGCTGCGCTCGACGCCGGAATATTTGCGCGCGCTCGGTTTCACTGAGACCGACGACTTCACGTCGCCGTCGCGCTTAAAAGAAAACTGCATCCGCTACGTCCCCGAACCTTCGCCGAGTCTCGGCTATTTCTGGCGCGCCACCGCGATGGACCCGCGACCAATCATCGTGCACGAAGGAATTCCCGGCCATTATTTTCAGCTTTGTCTTTCCTGGAAACACGAGGACCCGATCCGGCGTCACTACTATGACTCCGGAGCGAACGAGGGCATCGGCTTTTACGCCGAGGAGATGATGTTGCAGGCTGGGTTGTTCGACGACAGTCCGCACACGCGTGAGATCATTTACAATTTCATGCGCCTGCGCGCGCTCCGCGTGGAAGTGGACGTGAAACTCGCGCTCGGCCAGTTTACGCTCGAGCAAGCCGCAAAATATCTGGAAGAAAAAGTTCCAATGGATTCAGGAACGGCGCGGCAGGAAGCAATCGCCTTCTCAACTGGCCCCGGCCAGGCGCTCACGTATCAAATCGGCAAGTTGCAAATCATGAAGCTGCTGGCCGAGGTACGCATGCAACAGGGAGAAAAGTTTAATCTCCGCGCCTTCCACGATTTCGTCTGGAAAAACGGCAACGTCCCGATCGCGTTGCAAAGCTGGGAATACTTGGGCAGCAAGGACCTACTACCGTTGTCTAGATAGCCTGACAAAAGTTCGTTTCGGCGAGGGCACCGAAAGTCCGAGCCGGACTGGCTTTAGCGCACCCCAATCCGTTTAATCCGCGTAATCCGCGGTTGAAGTTAATCGACGATCTCGAGGCCCATCTGACGGGCGGTGCCGGCGATGATCTTGAAAGCGGCTTCGTCGTTGCGCGCGTTTAAGTCTTTGCCCTTCGTTTTCACAATGTCCATGACTTGTTTACGCGTAACCTGACCGACTTTTACCTTGTTCGGCTCTTTTGAACCGGCCGCAATGTTTGCCGCTTTTTTCAACAAGATCGCCGCGGGCGGACTCTTGGTGATGAAGGTGAACGACTTGTCTTTGAAGACCGTGATCACGACCGGGAGAATGTCGCCGGCTTGCTTCTGGGTGGCGGCGTTAAATTCTTTGCAGAACGCCATGATGTTGACGCCGCGCGGTCCGAGCGCGGTGCCGACGGGCGGCGCTGGATTCGCCTGACCGGCGGGAATCTGCAATTTGATTTGAGCTACGACTTCTTTGGCCATCTGAAATGTTGAGAGTTGAGTGATTGTCGATCTTAGCCGCGTTCCACTTGCCAGTATTCCAATTCAACGGGGGTGGCGCGACCGAAGATTGTAACGGAGACGCGGAGTTTGCCGCGCTCGGGATCGATTTCTTCGACAATACCGTTTTGGTTTTGGAACGGGCCATCGGCGACTTTCACCGTCTCGCCCACTTCGAAGCTGACTTTCGGTTTCACCTTTTCCTCCCGCTCCTTCATCTGCGCGAGCATGCTGTCCACTTCCGATTGTCGCATTGGGATCGGCTTATCTTTTGTCCCAGCAAAACCGATCACGCCGGGTGTATCGCGAATGAAATACCAAGTGCGCCCGACAAGCTGGTTGTTTTCGTCGAGCAAATGCATGTTGACGATCAGGTAGCCCGGGAAAAACTTGCGAGTCGTCTCGCTCTTTTTTCCCTTCTTAATTTCCGAGACGCGCTCCGTCGGGACGAGCACTTCGTAAATCAAGTCACTCATCTCCTCGGTCTTGACGCGCTTCATGATGTTCTCGCGCACCTTGTTTTCCTGGCCGGAAAGGACGTGCACGACGAACCATTGATCTTTGCCTGCGAGTGTTTGCGCCATAAATCAGTGCAATCGGGTAAAGAAGTGGACAAAATTCACGAGAACGAAATCGAAAAGGGCAACGTAACCGCCGAGCAACAACATTGCGATGATGACGACCATGGTTGAGTCAGTGAGTTCCTTGTAACGGCGAATTCCTTTTTCTTTGGGCTCCCATGGCCAGGAAGCTTTCTGCAATTCGACCTTCACTTCGCTGAAGAAGTTTTTTACCTTTCTGAACATGGGAATCGTTGAAGCGTCGTATTGTTAAATCAAACATCCAAGGACCACGCCAGGAGGGACTCGAACCCCCAACCGACGGTTTTGGAGACCGCTACTCTACCAATTGAGCTACTGGCGTAATTTCACTCCTGCAATTACGACGAGAGTTTAGTCCAAAATTTCGCTGACGCGACCCGCCCCGACGGTTTTGCCACCTTCACGAATGGCGAAGCGAATCGTCTTTTCCATCGCAATTGGTGTGATCAGCTCCACCTCGATCGAGATGTTATCACCGGGCATGACCATTTCCACGCCTTCGGGCAGCTTGACCGTGCCGGTCACGTCCGTGGTCCGGAAATAAAACTGCGGCCGGTAATTCGTGAAGAACGGCGTGTGACGGCCGCCCTCCTCCTTGCTCAGCACGTAAACTTCCGCCTTGAATTTCTTATGCGGCGTAATTGACCCGGGCTTGGCGATGACCTGGCCGCGCTCGACCTCTTCCTTCTTCAGGCCGCGCAACAAAACGCCCACGTTATCGCCCGCGCGTGCTTCATCTAAAAGCTTGCGGAACATTTCGATGTCGGTGGCGGTCGTCTTAGCGGTAGGACGAATGCCGACGAGCTCGACTTCCCCCATTTTCTTGAGGATACCGCGCTCGACACGACCGGTCGCGACCGTGCCGCGTCCTTCAATGTTGAACACGTCTTCGATCGGCATCAGAAACGGCTGATCAACCGGTCGCTCCGGAACCGGGATGTAATCGTCAATGGCCGCTACCAAAGCCAGCACCTGCTTTTCTGCTTCGGCATCGCCATCGAGCGCCTTGAGTGCGCTACCTTTAACGATCGGGATTTTATCTCCCGGAAATTCGTACTGCGTTAGAAGATCGCGTACCTCCATCTCGACGAGATCAAGAAGCTCTGGGTCATCCACCATGTCGACCTTATTCAAGAAGACAACAATCGAGGGGACCCCGACTTGGCGCGCAAGCAGGATGTGCTCGCGAGTCTGCGGCATCGGCCCATCCGCGGCTGAAACGACCAGGATGGCACCATCCATCTGGGCCGCACCGGTGATCATGTTCTTCACGTAATCGGCGTGGCCGGGGCAATCGACATGGGCGTAGTGTCGCTTGTCGCTTTGATATTCCACGTGCGCTGTATTGATCGTGATTCCGCGCTCCTTCTCCTCGGGCGCATTGTCGATCGAAGCGTAAGCACGGATTTCGGCCATGCCCTTTTTCGCCAGCACGCTCGTAATTGCGGCTGTGAGGGTCGTTTTGCCATGGTCCACGTGCCCGATCGTGCCGACGTTCACATGCGGCTTGTCTCGTTTAAATGCTTCCTTAGCCATTTCAATTCTCCTGGTTAACTAAACTGTTCTCTTTTCCTTCACTTTCACTGCCGGTCCCGAGCTCACTCTGGAGCCCATGACCGGGATTGAACCGGTGACCTCGTCCTTACCAAGGACGTGCTCTACCAACTGAGCTACATGGGCCGCTCTTCGTCATGTCGATGCTCGCCGCGTTCTCCGTGGCGGAGCCGAGCGACGAACCGGTTTCACCTTCCGCCAGAGAGATAAAAGTCCCAAAGCCGCGTCAAATTTGCAATTTGAACGACCATGGGACCGCTTCGTTCCAGCAAAAGCGTCCGAAAGCTAACCGCGCGCGTTAGTGTGTCAAAGAAATTCGTTCGTGCTGGCCGCTACCGAATTCTTCCGCTTGTCTCTTCTATTTTCCCTCGCGTGACTAAGCGCCAGATTATCGCAATAATAATGAGCACCGCGATCGCGATGCCAATGTTCAGCGGAGTGATCAAACCCGGTTTTTCCGGTGTCGGTGAAGGCGTAGCAGTCGGAGGCGGCGCATTCTTCGCCGCCAGCATCCCCTGTGCGTATTGCAAGCGCTGGAAAGTATCGTTGTCTTGGGGGTTTAACTTTTGCGCGGCCTGGTAATCGGCAATCGCTTTCTCATACTGCATCATGGCAGTGTATGTGGCGCCTCGTTTTACCAGAGCCTCAGCGTCGGCCGGATTTTTCTCGATCAGTGTCGTGTAGTCTGCAACGGCCGCGTCATAATTTTTCAAATTCCGATTTGCCCAGCCACGTCGATCGTAATTTCGCAGATCGTCGGGCTTTTTTTGGATCACCGTTGTGAAATCCGCGACCGCTTTGTCCCACTGGTTGAGTCCAATCTCGGCATAGCCACGGAACATGTAGGCAGTAACGTCGTCCGGCTTCAGCTCCAGCGCCTTCCCGGCGTCGGCAAAGGCTTGTTGATAATCTTTTTGCAGGAGCGAAGCTTGAGCCCGCCCGATATAGGCGCGTTCGTCCTTCGGCGCCAGCTCGATGGCCTTGGAGAAATCGGCGGCTGCTTCTGGCCCTTTTTCCAACGCGATATAGGCAAAACCGCGATTCTGGTAAAACGCCGGCTGTTTGCTATTTGCTTCGATTGCTTTCGCAAACTCCGCGACCGCCTGTTCGTACTGCTTGGCTTCAAAAAATTGGTTACCCTTTGTGTACTCGCTCATTCCCGATTCGCCTTTCTCCTTGGCCAGCGCAAGACCGGCCATGCCGAGAAATCCGGCGGCGGCTGCAAATATCGTGATTCGATTCGTGATCATAATAGTTCTTCTCCTCCGAGCTTACTTTTTGAGCGATTTATCGTTTGTAAGCGAGCAAATTAATGGGCCAAAAGAAGCAACGCGATGAAGCAACTGGATTCCACCCAAGCGATTGTCGGCCGACGTGGCAGCGCCAATCTCTCGGAAGGATACGCCGCAGTCTTTGCCACCATCGTCATCTGGTCCACGCCGTCGCTCTTTCAGTATTATCTGAATCGTTATTACGATCCCTGGGCACAGAATTTTTATCGATATTGCGTCGCCTGTCTCGCAATCGTGCCGTTGGTGATTTATCGAATTCAAAGTGGCGAGCAGCGGCTCAATTGGCGCGCTGTGATCTTATGTTTCTTTCCCTGTCTGCCTAATGTAGTCCACCAAATCACCCAGGTAATGGCCTTGTTCTATATGGGTCCTGGCGTTTACGCGATTTTCACCCGCGCTTCCGTAATCTTCACCGCACTGCTCGCGCTCGCATTTTTCCCTGAGGAACGCCACGTAATCCGTCAATGGCAGTTTCAATTGGGCACGCTGCTTGGGTTAGTCGGCGCTTTTGGTGTCGTCTGGTTTCAGCCAGGATGGCAATCAGGCCACATCGCGCTTCCCGGACTGTTCATTGCTTTTACGGCCACATTCTGTTGGGCGCTCTATGGAATCCTGGTAAAACGTCCCTCCGCCCAACTTGGCTCGATTCGTAGCTTCGGTCTGATCAGTCTTATTACCTCAGCCCTGTTACTCCCGCTCACCTGTGTGTTTGGCAAAATTGGCACTCCCCTTCACGCGGGATGGCACGTTAATCTCATTCTTATCATCTCGGCCGTTACCTGCATTACCCTCGCACATGTCTTGTACTATGTGGCCATCCACAAAATCGGTGTTGCGCTCGCGCAAACGCTCCAACTCGTTTGTCCCGCCGGCGCGCTAGCACTCTCGGCCTGGATTTTTGGCGAACGTCTCACTCACGCGCAACTTTGGAGCGCCGCCATTCTGCTCTTTGGCGCATTCCTGGCCATGAGAGTCAGGCCGGCTGCAGTAATCGAATCGGCGGAAAATCTATAGCGACTTTTTCAGCTTCACTCCGTTTCTAGCATGTGGCATCGATACGATTTGCCGAAATAGAATGAATCTGAAAGCCTATCTCAGGTCTCGACAAACGGAGATCGACCGTGCGCTCGATCTTTATTTGCCGAAGGCAAACAGCAAACCAGCAACGCTTCACAAGGCGATGCGCTACAGCCTTTTTGCCGGGGGCAAACGATTGCGACCGATCCTTTGTCTCGCAGCCGCCAAAACTTGCCGCGGCAGCATCAGAAATGGGCTTCCCCTCGCTTGCGCGCTCGAATGCATCCACACTTACTCGCTCGTCCACGATGATCTTCCGAGCATGGACGACGACGACTTCCGGCGGGGACGTCCCACCTGCCACAAAGTTTTTGGCGACGGTGTCGCAGTACTCGCGGGCGACGCGCTATTAACCATTGCATTTGAAATTGTTTCGAAGGCGAAACCAGCCCGGCGCTACGACATGGCAATATTGTTGCGCGAGATCGCAATTGCGGCAGGAAGTCAAAAATTAATCGCCGGTCAAGTGGCGGACCTCGAAGCCGAAGGCAGGAAAGCCAGTCGCGAACAGTTGCGCTACATCCATGAAAATAAGACGGCTGCGATCCTCACCACATCGGTTCGGCTTGGCGCGATGAGCGCAAACGCGGATTCAAAAAAACTGAGGGCAATCACAAATTTTGGACGCGGACTTGGACTCGCCTTTCAGATCATCGACGACATTCTCGACGTGACGCAAACCTCGGAAATGTTGGGAAAAAGCGCCGGTAAAGATATCGCAGCAAAGAAAGCGACTTATCCGGCCGTGATTGGTCTGAAAAAATCACGTGCCGAAGCCAGACGGCTAACGCGCAAGGCACACGATGCATTGTCGATCTTTGGCAGCAGCGAAGCCGAAGCGCTGCACGCTCTCGCAAATTATCTTCTCGAACGCGAGTATTGATTGCAGAGACGGCGCGTCGCTGCGCAGCAACCTTATGTCAGCGCGAGATTCGGATCGATCTCCTCTGTCACCTTGGATTCGAATCCGGCTTGCAATCGCAACGACGCGGCAAATGCAATCATCGCCGCGTTATCCGTGCACAACCAAGCCTCAGCGCTTTTGAATTTATATCCTCGGCGCGCGCACGCGTCGCGCAATTGTCGCCGCAGTTCGCCGTTGCAGCTCACGCCCCCGCTCACCGTCACAAGACCGACATTGTAATTCTGCGCTACCGCGATGGTTTTGCGCACCAAGACATCCACAATCGCCTGCTGGAATGACGCACAAAGATCTTCAACGTAATCGCCTTCCAATTTGGGCAACAAATATCGGACCGCTGTTTTTAATCCGCTGAAACTGAAATTTTCCGAATCGAGCATGCTACGCGGGAGATTGAACCGCTTCGGATCGCCGTTATGCGCACGTTTTTCAATTTCCGGGCCACCGGGGTATCCGAACCCGAGCATCTTGGCCACTTTATCGAATGCTTCACCGGCAGCATCATCGACCGTGCGCCCGATCAACTGGTAATCCGCCAGCCCATCCACTCGAAGCAACATCGTGTGTCCGCCGCTCACAATGAGTGAAATGTTCGGGTTCACTTCACCGTCTCCGAAAAATGGCGAAAGCAAGTGACCTTCGAGGTGATTGATCGCGAGGTAAGGTTTTTTGAAACCGGTCGCAAGACCTTTGGCAATCGAGGCGCCGATCATCAACGAACTTGCGAGGCCGGGTCCGCTTGTTGCTGCGAAAGCGTCCACATTTTTTATGTCGATCTTGGCATTGCGTGTGGCGCTCTCGAGCAAGCGGGGCGCATGGACGAGGTGATTGCGCGAAGCAATCTCGGGCACAATTCCACCATATTTTTGATGCTCGGCGATTTGCGAGGCGACTTCGCTCGCGAGCAGCTCCGAGCCGGAGTGGCCGTTACCGCCGCGCAAGATCGCGACGGCTGTCTCATCGCACGAGGTTTCGAGCGCGAGGATCGTTTTCATCTGAATGGAAAGACGCGCGCCGGCGCGTCCCATTTTCGGACGACGCAGAGGTCGTCCTCCAAATCATTTCTTTACCGCTTCGCCCTTCGACGCATTTTGCTGCGCGTAAATCATGACACCCTTCAGCGCGTCGATCGCCCGCAACGTCTGTGGATCTTTCGCCTTGATGATGTCTTTCTCTTCGTCCGGTTTCACGTTGTCGGCATTGCGCAACGAGAAGAGTGCGCGCTCCTGCTCTGCTGTCATCGGAACGCGAATATTCGGCGTCACGCCATTTCCCTGAATGACCTGCTTGCTCGGCGTGTAGTATTTTGCCGTGGTAAAGCGCACCGCCGAACCGTCTGGCAACTGCATGACATTCTGCACGGAACCCTTCCCGAAGGTCGTTTCGCCAACGAGGATAGCGCGATGCAAATCCTTCAGCGCTCCGGAAACGATCTCAGCACCACTCGCGCTGCCTCCGTTAATCAGGAGCGCCACGGGAAAAGGCGGGCGCTCTTTTCTCGCCCCAGAGGTTGAGTAATCGTGCTGCTGGGAAGCAACCCGACCCTGAGTTGAGACGACTTTTGTATTGGGCGGCAAAAATTGAGCACAGACGTCCACCGCACTGTTCAAAAGCCCGCCTGGATTATTCCGAAGATCGAGAATGAGCGCCTGCATCCCTTGCTTTTGCAATTCGTCGAGAGCTTTCGATAATTCCTCGGCCGTCGGCTCGTTGAACTGAATCAGCCGGATGTAGGCGATCTGGAATGGGCCGGTCAGCTCCGCGTCGAGCAACCTCGCTCCTTTGACGCTTTGCACTTTGATCTCCGTGCGTTCCAGCGTGTAGTCTTTGATTTCCTTTGTCGAAGGACGCAGCAGGGTAAGAGTTACGTTCCGCCCTGCTGGTCCACGCAAAATATTGATGGCATCCTGGAGGTCCATTCTTTCCGTTGAATTACCGTTGATTTTTAAAATCTGGTCGCCCGAAAGAATGCCGGCCTTGGCCGCGGGCGTGTCCTCCATCGCAGTGACGACCGTAGGCAAGCCGTTTTTCATCCAAACCTCGATCCCGAGGCCGTTGAAGCGGCTGCGCGTGTCGTCTTGCATGTCGCGGAAATCACTTGGGTCCATGAATTGGCTGTGGGGATCGAGCGACGAAAGCATGCCTTTGAGCGCTGCCGTGATCAGATCGTGATAGCTCGTTTTGTTCCCATCTACATAATCCTGTCGAATCAATTGGATAGCTTTTGCGAAAATGGAAATCTGTGAGTAACCATTGTCGTCCTCGTTCTTTGCTGCCTGCTCATCCTGGGCGCGGACGCAAGACAGCGCACCGAAAACCAGCAGACAAGCCAACAAAGGCGCGGCGATGGAACGTTTCATATTTCGAGCAAGAATCAGCAACCCGACTGGACAATCGCTCATCCGGAAATTTTTGGCAACGCGCAAAGGTTGTCTAACTTTGCGCGAGCGGAACCCGCTTTTGTGATGAAGTTGCCTTCGGCCATTTTTTTGTCGGTCGCGCTCTGTTTGCCATGGGCGAGCAGTTTTGCCGCGCAAACTGCCGACGTCGAATACGAGGCTGTGGCCGAGGAATACATCAAAGGTTATTTCGCGGCTCGCCCACTTCAGGGAACCGCTCTTGGGCTTCACGAATACGACGGCAAGATCACTGATTACAGCCGACTCGCACTTGATGCCGAGCTTTCCCGGTTGCGGCGGTTTGACGATCGATTGACGAAGTTCGACCCGAGCAAATTAAGTCCTCGCCAATCCCTCGATCTCAGAATTCTGCAAGCAGCGGTCAAAAATGACCTTTTTCAAATGCAGGAGATGTCCATCTTCGAGCGCAATCCCATGGTTTACGCGCGCGCCGCCGATATGAATGTGTACGTGCAAAGGAATTTTGCGCCGCTCGAAGATCGCGTTCGCAGCCTTGTCGCAATCGAATCCCAAATCCCCAATATCCTCATCGCAGCAAGAACGAACCTGAATGAGATCCTTCCCAAGCCGTACGTGGAACTTGCCATTCAGATCGCGCGAGGTTCCTCAGATTTTCTGAAAAAAAACCTGGTTGCCGCGACAGCCGGACTAAAGGACGAGCAAATTCGCGCCGCCTTTCAGGATGCCAACCGCAGAGCAGCCAACGCGCTTGCCGAATATGCGGCCTGGCTGGAACGCGAGAAACTCCCGAAGTCGTCGCAGGATTTCGCTCTCGGCGAAGAGAAATACAGACGCCTGCTGGCACAGACCGAACTTGTCGATCTTCCGCCTGCGAAAATTCTTGAGATTGGGATGGGCCAACTAAAAGTGGAGCAGGAAGCGTTTGCCGATGCCGCAAGGAAAATCGATCCAAACAAATCGGCCATTGAAGTTTTCAAGCAAATCCAAAATGAGCATCCAAAGCCGGAAAACCTCATTCCGGACGTAGCCAAAGATCTGGACAAGATTCGGAAATACGTCTCGAGCCATAACTTGGTGACGATTCCGTCGGATGTTCGGGCCCAGGTCAAAGAAACGCCGCAGTATCTGCGCGCCACTTCGTTTGCATCAATGGATACGCCTGGCCCGTTCGAGAAACGCGCGACCGAAGCTTATTATTATGTCACACCAACGGAGAGCGACTGGCCCGAAAAACAAAAGGAAGAATGGTTAACCGCCTTCAATTATTATACTTCGGACATCGTTTCTATCCATGAAGCTTATCCGGGCCATTACGTGCAGTTTCTGCGCCTGAATGCCTCGCCGGCGAGTAAAGTCGAGAAGATTTTTGGCAGCTACGCATTCATTGAAGGGTGGGCGCATTACTGCGAGCAAATGATGATCGAGCAAGGTTACGGCAGCGCGACCAGCGCTAGTCCGAGTGAAGAAGACACGAAACGCGCGGCCAAATATCGCATGGCGCAGGCCGATGAGGCGCTGCTGCGCCTATGCCGATTGTGTGTGTCGATAAAGCTGCACACCCAGAACATGTCAGTGGACGAGGCGACGAAGTTTTTTCAGGAAAATTGTTATTATGAGGAGAAGCCGGCCCGCTCCGAAGCGATGCGCGGCACGTTCGACCCCGGCTATCTCAATTATACGCTCGGCAAATTGCAGATCCTGAAACTGCGCGAAGACTACAAGGCGCAGCAGGGCGACGAATTCTCCCTCCGACAATTTCACAACGAGCTCCTCAACCACGGCATGCCGCCCATTCGCCTCCTCCGCGAAATCATGCTTAAAGACCAAGCGAAATGGGACGAGGTGCTCTGAGCGAAAGTTAAAAAGGTTACAGCATTCAATCGTGAAGAATGGCCTCCGTTGTAACTCTTTTACTCTTCACCAAGGAATTTCGTTTCGATCGCGCAGAAACTTGCCTGTAAGCCTTTGCGGTGCATCTGTCGCGAGCCAGACGATCGTATCAGCGCCTTCTTCGACTGAGCGCGTGGCGTTCGGCCCGCCCATATCCGTTCGCACCCAGCCCGGGCAAACAGAATTCACTGCAAATTTCGGTAACGCCGTCGCGAGCTGCGAGGTAATCCCATTTAGCGCGGTCTTCGAGATGCAATAAGCCGGCGCCCAACCATCCGCGCCGCCAGTCAACTGACCGCCGCCGCTGGAGACATTGATCACGCGCGGGGCTTTGCTTTTCGTGAGCAAGGGCTCAAACGCGCGGGTCACGCGCAGCGCGCCGAGAGTGTTTGTCTCGAGCGTTTTTCGAAAAATGTCGTCGCTTATTTTCAGAATCGCGTCGTCGCCGTCTACCATGATCCCGGCGTTATTTACTAGGACATCGAGATGATCCGCAATTTTTGAGAACTCACGCGCAGCCGCAGTAACGCTGGTCTTATCGGCGACGTCGATCTCGAGAAACGTCGCCTTTCCGCCGTTCTTCACGATCGCGTCCGCTGCTGCGCCCCCCGCGCCGCGATTCCGCGCGCCGACAAAGACGTGCAAACCCTTGCCAGCAAGTTGACACGCAACTTCGTGCCCGATGCCCTTGTTACCTCCGGTAACCAACGCCGTCTTCATGGCCAGCTTCGATATCGGCTTATTTACCGCCACCTTCGTCGTTCTCGCTTGGCAGCAGATCCTTTAACAACGGCTGCGGGTTTGATGGCAGTTCCTCCACATCGCGCAATTTCTTTGTAATGGCGCGCGAACGTACCGCAACGTTATCCACCTGTCGTGCCGCCTGATCGAGCTTGTCCTTCACCGCCGATAGCGCTTCGCCGAATTTCCCAAACTCGGTTTTAACTCCAGCAAGCAAATTCCAAACTTCGCTTGAGCGCTTTTGGATCGCCAGTGTGCGAAAGCCCATCTGCAAACTATTGAGCAACGCGGCGAGCGTAGTCGGCCCCACAAAAGTGACGCGGCAATCGCGCTGTACATTTTGCACCAAACCGACGCGACGAATCGCTTCCGCGTAAAGCCCCTCGGTTGGCAAAAACAAAAGCGCAAAATCGGTCGTCTTTGGCGGGTTGATATATTTTTCGCAAATATCCTTTGCGCACCGCTTCAACTGTGTCTCCAAAGTTTTCATCGCCGCGTCCACGGCTGTGGCATCGCCCTTTTCCTGTGCCGCCGCCAGACGTTCGTAATGTTCCATCGGAAACTTCGCGTCGATCGGCAGCCAGACCGGCGCGCCGTTCTCGTCACCCGGCAACTTGATCGCGAATTCCACGCGCTCATCGGTGTCATCGCGCGTCTTCATGTTTTGGGCGAACTGGTCCGGCGTCAGCATCTCTTCTAACAAGACGCCGAGCTGCCATTCGCTCCAGCCGCCCCGAGTTTTCACGTTTGTGAGCACGCGTTGCAATCCGCCAACGTCGCTGGCCAATTGCTGCATCGCGCCGAGACCCTGATGCACTTGTTCCAGCCGATCGCTCACCAACTTAAACGATTCGCCAAGGCGCTTCTCCAATGTGCCTTGCAACTTTTCGTCAACGGTCGCGCGCATTTTGTCGATCTGCTTTGAGTTGTCCTCCTGTAATTGCTTGAGGCGAAGATCGACAATTGAACGCACGCCTTCGAGTGACTTGCTCAGCTCTTCGCGTTGCGCTTTCGACGCGTTGGCGCTTTCCTCACGCCCGCGAGACATCTCTTCGCGGATGATCCGCTCGCCCCGCTCCTGCGCCCGATCAAGCACCTCCAGCCGCTTTACCAGCTCGGACTCGACGCCGCCGGGTTTGCGCCGAATCGCCAGAAAAATAATCGCAGCAAGCAATCCGCCACCGATCAAACCGGCAACAAGAGAGACGAGCGGACTCACTCTTGGTGATTAAACGATGCCCCGCGGAATTCAACTGTAGAGGCAGGTGTGTCGCCTTTGTCATCTCGAGCTATTCGGCTTCCCTCATGGCAAGGCTTTCGCCTGGAATGACAAGGGCTGGTCAAAACCGCAGCTTCACTCCTCCGTACGCCCCGCGGCCAAGCGCGGGAAAGCCAAAAACCTCCGCGTAATGCTCGTTCGTCAGATTGTCGATCCGGCCGAAGATCGACAAGTATGGGCTCACTTCATATTCCACCGCAATGTTAACGAAGCTGTAATCTTCGATATCGAAATTCGGTCCGCCGAAGTTCAATTCTTCACGCGCGTTCACGAATTTTGCCTCTGCCGTCGTCCGGAGTCTCTTCCACCAAAGATACGAAGCTGAAAGGTAAACTTCGTTGCGTGGCCGTCGCGGCAAGCGCGCGCCTTGCGGCTGGCTGATATCGCTCGATGAAGTTTTTTCTGCTTCGAGGTACGTATAGCTCGCGGTAAAAATAAGATCGGCGATCGGTTGCGCGCGTAACTCCGCTTCGAGCCCCTGCGTTCGCGCTGCGCCAAGATTAAGCGTCTCAAAAAGGCCGTTGAATCCAATCACGTTCGACAAGTCGTTATGAAAATAAGTCGCGCCAACAGTCACGCGATTCTCCCAGAGGCGTTGCTCGATGCCGATGTCCCAACCGAGATCCCTTTCCGGTTCAAGCCCGAAATTATTTCCGAAAATCTTGTCCTGGCTGCTCGGTGGACTGAAGCCGGTTCCGACGCTCGAGTGCACGGTCGTGTTTGTGCTATCGATCTTGTAACTGCCAGCGAAGCGATACGTCCACACGTCACCGAATTGATCGAAATGATCGAAACGCCCACCGGCGACGAAGATCAGGTTTTCGATCGGCGTCGCAGTCGCTTGCAGAAATCCTGCCGTTTCCTGCGTGTGATCGCTCACAAAGGTTGGTTGCGGTCCGAAAATCTGCAAAACAAATGGACGCTCCTGGCCGGCATTGACACGGCTGTAAAAGAATCCTGAGGTGAGCGTGAGCCACGAGACCGGTCTTAAATCGTTTTGATAATCAATTGTTGTCCGCTCAAACAACGCGCGTGTTGCTCCGACAAATCCGTCCTGGTTCGGATCATTTAGTTGCCGCTCGTGATCATAGCTGAAGATGAACTTGTGTTCCCACCAATCGCCGATTCGAAGATCGATGTGTGGCGCAATCAGCCAGCGCTCAGTCAAGAAATTGTCGATTGGTTTTGGATCGAAAATTGTATTTGGATTGCCGGTGTCGCTGAGAGAATAGGTGAACAAGCCGCCGATTCGCAGTTGTTCGCTCGGAGCCCAGCCAACGTTGGCAATCGCAGCGCTGTTTCGATATTGATTGTTCGGGCGCGCGTTGTCGGTGTCGAGCCGGCTTGCGCCGATTGAATAGTCGAAGTTGTCGATTTTGCCCTCGCTTTGTAGCGTCTCGCGAAATGTTTCGTACGACCCGCCTTCACCGCTCAGCATGATTGTCGGCGTTCCCTCGCCTTGTTTCGTGAAGATTTGAATGACGCCGGCAAGCGCGCGCGGCCCATACAACGTGCTCTGCGGACCGCGCACGATCTCGATTCTGCCGATATCGTCCGTCGTCACATCGGCGAAATTAAATGCCCCTTGCAAACCCTGATTGATCGGAACGCCGTCGAGCAAGACTTGGGTATGCTCGCTGCGTAATCCGCGGGTAAAAACCGACGTCAATTGCCCAGCGGTTCCGGTTTGCACGACAGACAATCCAGGAACTTCGCGCAGTGCGTTGCTCACCCGCTCGATTTGTTTTTGTTCGATATCGTCCGACGTGATCACGCTTATGCTCGCCGGCGATTGATCGAGGGGAATATCAAAGCGGGTTGCAGACACGATGATGTCCTCCGCCTGAGCTTCGACTGGCGAAGCGGTAGGCGATGGTTCCTGCGCGCGACTGATGATTGGCGCAAGCGTTACCCAAATTCCAGCGAGCCAAAGCCCGCAACCATTTTGCTTCCACATAACAAGTTTTCCTCCATCTTTTGAGAGGCGGACTTGTTTGGCGGAGCCGCATGGTCCACGACTCTCATTCTTCTTTTTGCGAAGAAGTTTTTTCGCGCACTGCACACGCGGGCACGAATGAGCTGGACCGGACAAATATTCTGGCTCCTGGCGTATGATGCCTGTGCGGCACGCACCTTCTTCCCGCCTTCACCCCCGAAAGTTTTCAGGGATTGGCCCATAGGGAAGTCGTATCCAGTTACAGCAGCGCAACTGCTCCCGATTCGCACGGGATTTCTTGCGCCGATCCACTTTTCAAGCTCGCAAAGAACTGGATCGAGAACTAGCTGCTTGCGCTCCGCACTTCAAGATTTATTTAGCGCCCGGCCACAAACCGCCGGCCTAGTGCGACAATGGAGCTATCGGCCGCCAGCGTTTCTTCTTGGTCGGCGAAAGCTTGAACGATCGCGTCGCGTTTTTCTGTCGCAGTGATCGCGTTGGCGGTGTACCGAAAATAATATGCCGCGTTCTCTCTAATGACGCGGCCGAACAGTTTTTCAAGTTGCGCGTCGATCTCGGCAGCTGTGTGCAATTCATTCTCGTGATTTTCTCGCCAATCCTTCAACGTCTCTGCTTTTGATAACACCTTGTTCAGAGACTCGTCACCCGCGGCCAACAAACCCGTTGCTTCGAGAAAACGGATCGCGCTGGCAAACCAACGCAACGTTTTTTCATCCGTGGATTCATACGCGAAATCTTCCACGATGATAAGTCCACCCTTGACCAGACTCTCCGCTGCGCGCTTGATCGATTCGGGTAGTGGGTGAATGTGATGCAGCGATCGAGTGAAGAGGACTGCGTCAAATTGGCCGCTCTCAAAATCAGGCCATGTCGCAACGTGTGCATTTACACCGAGCCGTCGTGCAGCGGCGATAGAATCGCCGTCGGAGTCGATCGCGACGATGGAGTATCCGTCCTTCGACAAACGAGCTGCCAGCTCGCCCGTGCCACAACCGACCTCAAGGATACATCGGCATTCGGGGGAAAGGAATCCTTTGATGAAGTCGTAAGTGTAGCGCGTTTCGAACCGCATTTTTGCGTAGTTTAACTCGCTGCTTGCGCTTCCCGGCTCAAGATTTATCTATCTCTCGCCAATTTCATTTTTCAAAAATTGCACGCTTCTTCCAATCTCGTTATTACTGGTGGCGCCGGTTTCATCGGCTCCAATCTCACGCTCACACTGCAGGAAAAATTCCCGGACGCGCGTCTCACAGTGATCGATGATTTTCGCTCGGGCGATTTCAAGAATCTCGCTGGATATCGCGGCGATTTCGTCGCGCAAAACCTGGCAACGCTCAATTGGCCAGAACAATTCGGGGAAGAGAAGTTCGACGCCATTTTTCATCTCGCATCGATCACGGACACGACAATGCACGACCAATTCATCCAGGTGCATGACAACGTGGAAAGCTTCCGGCGCATTTTGAATTTTGCGCGTCCGAGCAGGACGCGAATTATTTATGCATCGTCGGCAGCAACCTATGGCCCGGCTACCGGGGCCAGCGTGGAATCAAATGGCGCCGCGCCTGCGAACATTTACGCATTCTCCAAAGTGATCATAGACAACATTGCCATCCGCGTCGCCGACGAATCGCCCGATTGGATCATCATCGGGCTGCGTTACTTTAACGTTTACGGACCGCGCGAAGCGCACAAAGGCGTGCCGGCCAGCATGGTTTATCATCTCGCGCAGCAGATGAAAAGTGGACAGCGTCCACGCATTTTCAAACACGGCGAGCAGAAGCGCGATTTCGTTTATGTGAAGGACGCCGTAGAGGGGAGCATTCTCGCCCTGGAGGCAAATGAGAGCGGAATCTACAACCTCGGCTGCGGACAGGCACGCTCGTTCAATGAGCTGGTCGACGTTCTAAACCAATGCCTCGGCACAAAATTGCAGGCCGATTACATCGACAATCCCCACGCGCATTACCAAAATTTTACCGAGGCGGATTTGGACAAGGTCCGCAGCGCACTTGGCTACCAGCCCCAATTTCCACTCGAAGCCGGAGTAAGAGATTACCTAAAATGGCTGTACGGAAGTTAGGCTGCGGTCCGCCACCGGACGACTCGCTACGCTAACAACGACGGCATCAACCTTCCCAATAGAATTTCGTGGGGCGATTAATTTCGGGTGGGAGACTTTTGTGCACAGGACAATTGAGCGCGGTTTGTTCGAGCACTTCGCGATGCGGTGAATTCTTTGGCAAAGGGATGTGAACCTCCGACGGTAATCCGATGATGCGGCGCGGCGCATCCTTCGACATTTCCTTTTTTACTGACACGGTCATTCCCCGCAAATCGACACCAAGCTCCTGCGCTTGAATTCCCATCGTCGTGCTCATGCAGGTGGCTAGGGCGGTGGCAACGAGATCGGTCGGTGAAAACGCTTCGCCTTTTCCTTTGTTGTCGGTTGGCGCATCGGTCGCGAGCTCTGACTTCGACGGACCATGCACAGCGTCGCAATGCAAATCGCCAGTATATTTGACCGATATATTGACCATAACGAAATGTAGCGCATGGCTCCGGCTTGCGAAATCGAAACAATCGCAAGCGGGACCCTTACGCTACTCTATCGCGGCGAAATGATCGCACTCTCCTGGATTTTATCGCCGTGGCGCGCGAACTCATCTCGGAAAACGCCGGTAAGATCGACATCGTGCAGGACAATCATATCTGTGTCGTGTTTTTTACTGTCGTCATTTTGCCAGCCTTCGTTCCACCAGCAGAACCCAATGATCGCAGGCCATCGACTTGAGAATAAATCTTCGAGTGCGGATTTTGCCCAGCGCACCGTGTCGATATGTCGATTATGTAAATCGCAACCGAACTCGGCGACGATGATTGGCTTGCCCGGAGCAATTTTCGTAAGGCGCGGGTAAGCTTCCCGCATTTTGAACCGAAAACTTTCCGTTCCATCGCGAGTTGTCGGCGTTGTTGGTCCGTAGACGCTGAGCCCGACCCAATCGCAATAATTTTCGCCGGGGAAATAATTCTCGAAGGCATTCCATTTTCGCTCTGGCTCATCCAGCCAATTCACGTGCCAGACCCACAGCAAATTGTCGGCGCCTTCATTACGCATCAGATCGACAATATGTCGGTAAGCCGCGATGTAGCGCGTCGGTCCTTCCTTCGCGCCGCCGTTCCATTTACCATTCCAGCTGAACCAGTTCCCGTTTGGCTCCGTGCCCCACTCGATCAAAATAGGCGATCCAAAACTCTTTGCGTCGCGTGCCCAGGCGCGAAGATCGACATCGAAATCCCCGGCAATAATTTTCTGAAGAGAAAAGGCCTTCTCTGAATGCTTTTGATCGACATTGGAACGCAACATCAAACGGACATAGGGAATTTTCTTGAGATCGCGGATCCAGCTACACATCAAGACCGGGAATTTTCGAGATTCAAACCAGTTATTTGAGAAATAAATCCAGGCGCTTTGCTTGCCGACAGCTTTTTCATAACGCGCGACATCTTTCGGCGCGACATCGTGCTCGGTCGGATCGTGCTTATCGGTCCCGATCCCGCCCCAATAGAATCCGTGATAAAGTTTTCCGGCTGGCGGCGTTACGACGCGCGCTGATTCCCCATAAAGCTGCGCAACACACGCAAGTCCAAGCAAAGATCGACATATCCATTTCGCCGTAATCACAAGCGCCAAACATAAAACGAAAGATGCTGCAGTCATAGAGCGTCGATCAAAGCGCTAACCGCCGCGCCTACTCTTGTTTCTGCCATACAATGGGTGTGCATGACGGAATCGTTTCGCGTTGTCTGAATTTGCTTGCAGTTACGACCGATCCGTTTGGCCTGGGCGATTCATGAAGTATGAACAAAAAAGTGACTGGCAAAGATTTGACGAGGGAAGCGCCGCGCAGTCCGCGCATTAGGGTCGGCGGCTACGCGATTCTTGGACGCACAATCGACAAATGCCGCGCGCTCGTGGCCGGCAATATCGGCGAATATCACTTCGATTGTCCCCTGGATAACATGCTCTTTGGCTTCAAAGGCGTGAAAGGCGACGATTTCAAGGCGCAGATCGAGCAGGGCGCGAGCGATCAAGAAATGGTTGAATGGCTCAACCGAAACGGCGAAAAGAAAACACAGGAGCAAATCAAACGCTGGGGCGACGAGGTCATAGCGACCCGGCCTCACGATGATCCGGAACGACGCGATTGGTTTGCCGAACAGGTAAAGCCGCTGGGCCTTGATCCGGCGAAAACGACCTTGTTTGAGTGGCTGGAGGTGGATGACGACGCATCTCACGCAAAAGCAGCGTGACTAATATTTAAGGGCTTCGCGTTCGGCTGGGAACCGGAGACTGCGTTGGCGTCTCCGGGTTATCCCTGCCGCCAGCAAATACGATGCATCAACTCCCTGGGGCGTGTTGACTTCATCTCTGCCATTCACCAACGTGCGGGAGATGAACTGTCTCGCGGTCTTTGCTCTTCTGATGCCCGGACTAATAGCCGCTGCCGAGCTGCCGCCAAAAATTCCGCTCCGCGATTTTTTCAAAAATCCGCTAAGCAGCAGTTATCTGCTTTCGCCCGACGGGAACACGCTCTCCTATCTCGCGCCATGGGAAACGCGCATGAACATTTTCGTTCGACCCACCGCAGGCGGCGAGGCCAAGCGGATTACGTCTGACAAGCAGCGCGATATTCGCGAGTACTTTTGGAAGGGAAACCGGTTCGTTGTTTACGCACAGGACAACAAGGGCGACGAGAATTTTCATCTTTTCCGCATCGATTTAAAAAGTGGTGAATTGAAAGACCTGACCCCATTTCCAAAAGTGCGCGCGGAGGTCGTCGACGATCTCGAAGATATTTCCGAGAACGAAATCGTCATGATGATCAACAAGCGAGATGCCGAGGTTTTTGACGCTTATCGACTAAATGTGGCGACCGGCGAAATGAAGATGATCGCGAAAAACCCTGGACATGTGGATCATTGGGTGATCGATCACAAAGGCCGGATTCTCGCGGCGACGGAATCCGATGGCGTCAACGCAACGCTGCTCACGCGCCCGGACGAGAAGGCGCCATTCAAGAAAGTTTTGAGCACGAATTTCCGCGAACGCTTGACGCCGGAGTTTTATACCTTCGACAACAAGGAAATCTATGCCACCTCAAACGTCGGTCGGGACAAGGTTGCGATTGTAAAGATCGACCCGGCGACAGCCAAGGAAACGGGGATGATCTACGAAAATCCGGAGGTGGACCTCGATAGCCTTGCGTTTTCCAAGAAGCGGAAGGTCCTGACTTACGCAGATTACACGACCTGGCGTCAGGAGCGGAAATATCTCGATCCGCAAACCCAGGAAATGTACTCAACGATCGAGCAGAAGCTTCCGGGCTATCAAGTTGATCTAGTCGGCAACGATCACGAGGAGGACAAGTTCGTCGTCGCAGCCACGAGCGATCGCACGCCCGGCTCGCGCTATCTTTTCGATGCGAAAACGAAGGAGCTAACCAAGCTTGTCGATGTGGCTCCCTGGCTGAAGGAAGATCAACTCGCGCCAATGAAGCCGATAGAATACAAGAGCCGCGACGGCCTGGTCATCCACGGTTACCTCACGCTGCCGCTCGCGCGCGACCCGAAGAATCTCCCCACAGTGATGATTCCGCATGGCGGCCCGTGGGCGCGTGACGAGTGGGGTTACGATCCGGAAGTGCAGTTTCTCGCGAACCGCGGTTACGCAGTGTTGCAAGTAAATTTTCGTGGCTCGACCGGCTACGGTCGGAAATTTTGGGAAGCATCATTCAAGCAATGGGGCAAAAGGATGCAAGACGACCTCACTGATGGTGTCCAGTGGCTGATCAAACAAGGCATTGCGGATTCTAAGCGCGTGGCGATTTACGGCGGGAGTTATGGCGGTTACGCCACGCTAGCCGGAGTCACCTACACGCCCAATCTCTACGCGGCTGCAGTCGATTACGTGGGCATCTCGAATTTGTTTACGTTCATGAAAACGATCCCACCGTATTGGAAGCCGTTTCTTGACCAGATGCACGAGATGGTTGGCGATCCCGAGAAGGACAAAGATTTGTTTACGGCGATGTCACCGGCATTAAACGCGGACAAAATCAAGACGCCGCTTTTTGTCGCCCAAGGCGCGCAGGATCCTCGCGTCAACAAAGCGGAATCAGATCAAATTGTTGAGAGCCTTCGCAAACGCGGCGTCGATGTCGAATACATGGTCAAAGAAAACGAAGGCCATGGTTTCAACAACGAGGAAAACCGGTTTGCATTTTACGAAGCGACGGAAGCTTTCCTGGCAAAACATCTGAAGCAAAAGAGCTGAAGATCCCCCTTCTCCGCACGAGGAATTCGGCGAACAGAGCCAGGCGTTTTTTACGTCTTAATGAATGGTGGCGGAATATCTTCGGAGGGACCAACGTCGATGCCGTGGCGCAATTTACTGTGTCGTATTCCGTAGAGGAAATAAATACAAAGGCCGATCGCGAGCCACACAAAGAAGCGTATCCATGTTTCGATTGGCAGACTCAGCATCAATACGAAGCAAAAAATTACGCCGAGAACCGGGAATAACGGAACCAACGGCACACGGAATGGGCGCGGGCGGTTGGCATCTTTGCGCCTTAAAATAATCACCCCGAGGCAAACGAGGACAAAGGCGAAAAGCGTTCCGATGTTCGTGAGGTCCGCAAGCGATCCGATATCGGTAAGCATCGCGACGCCACCAACGAAGATGCCCGTCCAAATCGTCGTGATGTACGGTGTGCGGAACCGCGGGTGAATTTTCGCGAAGTATGGCCACAACAAACCGTCGCGTGCCATGGCCATGAAGATGCGCGGTTGGCCGAGTTGGAAGACCAGCAGGACGGAAGTAATTCCAGCCAACGCTCCGGCAGAGATGAGGGCCTGCGCCCAAGGCCGGCCAGCGAACGCGGTTGCAACTGCGGCCGGGTCGCCAAAATAAGTGCTATATTTTCTCATCCCGGTAATCACACCCGCCATCAAAACGTAGAGCATTGTGCAAATGATCAGACTCGCGATGATTCCGATGGGCATGTTGCGCTGGGGATTTTTTGTTTCCTCGGCAGTCGTCGAGACAGCATCGAATCCGATGAAAGCGAAGAAGACGATGGCCGCACCGCTCATCACGCCACCGACACCGTTCGGAACAAACGGCTGCCAATTGGTCGGGTGAATCAGGAATGCGCCAAATGCAATCACAAACACGACGACGGCGACCTTGATGATGACAATGGTCGTATTCGTCCGCGCGCTCTCACGGATTCCGTAAATCAAGAGCATAGTCACTGCTGCGACGATGAGTAGCGCCGGAAGATTCACGGCAATCGGCTGTCCGGCAATGACTGGCAACGTAGTCGAAGAATAATTTGTCAGTGCGTCGCCTCCCGTCGCAACTATTCCACTCGCAGTCCGCCAATCATTTACCAACCAAAGCGGAAATTTCAGACCAAAGAGGCTGCCGCACAGTCTAACGAAATACCCAGACCAGCCGACTGCCACCGCCATATTGCCAACCGCGTATTCAAGAATGAGGTCCCAACCAATGACCCAGGCGACAATTTCACCAAGCGTGGCGTACGAATAGGTGTAAGCCGATCCCGAAACCGGAATCATCGCAGCCAGTTCAGCGTAGCAAAGCGCCGCGAATCCGCACGCGATCGCGGCCACTACAAACGAAAGCATAACAGCCGGACCAGCACCTGGCCGACCAAATACCAAGGGCGCATGTGTTATCCACGACTGAATGAAATTCAGCGCCGGCGTCTTCCAAATGGACCCGATTGCTTGTGCTTGCTCTCCGGCCGCCGCCGTTCCCGCCAGAGCGAAGATTCCAGTTCCAATGATTGCGCCGATACCGAGGCAAGTGAGATCAAACGCAGAGAGGGCACGCTTCAGCTGGCGCTCAGGCGCGGCCGCCTCCGCCATCAAATGCTCCGGACTTTTGGTTCTTAGGAGTTGAGACGCCACTCGGTTTACTGGTTAGGCCGATCCATCGCGATTGGATGCGCATCGTGGCATCACGCTTGGCACGCGGTCAATCCTAAGTTTTGGCCTCGACTTCTGATTCATGCGACCGGCGCACGGAAAACATTCTAAATAGACGTTCTGAGCGCATTTCCGTAGTCTGGCGAGGCAATGTCGGACGAACCGACCAAGTTTATCCTGGGCGACACCGCGATCTCGTCCGTCGAAGAACCCGGGCGAAAGCGTTTCTTTCATCGGAGAAATCGAGAACGCCAACCGCTGATTCACTGCGAAAATTGCGGTGCTCCTCTGCACGGGCATTGGTGTGCGCAATGCGGACAACCGGCGCTCGATTACCGGCGCTCTTTTCGACATGTGATTGTCGATGTTCTTGATTCGTTTCTGAATTGGGACTCGAAATTTTTCGCCACCCTCGGACTGCTCATCTCAAAACCGTGGCGGCTAACGAACGACTTTCTAGCGGGTAAGCGTGTCCGTTACGTGCATCCGGCGCGGCTTTATTTGCTCGCCAGCATTTTGTTTTTTTTCGCCGTCACCTACTGGGTGAAATCAGCGCACCTGAATCCAAAAAACCTGACACCTCAAGCGCGCGCCGAGATCGAGGCCGATCTCGAAAAGAAGAATCTAACGCCAGAACAGCGCGCCAATGTAGAAAAGGCGTTGAAGATTCTGCCTCCGGAAACAGCGGATAAGATCGAACAGGCTATCAAGCGCAAGGAAACGCCCGCCGAAACTCCGAAGATGGAAAACGCCTCGGACAAAGAGCCTGAAGCAAAGAAGCCCGATCGCCGGTTACTGGAGTTTGATAATACCGATTCTGCATCGCCTCCCAACCGATTCGAGAAGTGGATTGAAGGCCGCGCCAAAGAAAAGCTCGGCGAGCGCGGAACGAACCTTCAATTGTTTCTTATCACCATGATCAGCAACGTCCCTTACATGGTGCTCTGCTGCATTCCCCTTTTTGCCTTTGTCCTTAAAATTCTTTATCTGCGCAAACGCGTTTTTTACATCGATCATCTTGTCTATGCTCTCCACATTCACACGTTCGCTTATCTGGCGATTATGTTGATCGTGCTCGCCACCCTGGGATTGAATCGGACCGTGCCGGGCGTTCTGGCGGGATGGATTGTGGGACTTCTCTGGACGATCTTTGCCGTGCAAATTTTTCTCTCGATCCGCTGCGTTTACCAACAGGGCTGGTTTGTGACTGTGTTTAAATTTTTCGTCGGCGGATTTATTTATCTGATAGTCCTTTCCGTCGCGCTGGCTGCGACCTTCTTCATTACACTTGCAATGCCATGAAAAAAATAATCGCTCTTGCTTTGATCTTGGTCATTTCCACCGTCGCAGCATTTGCTGGGGAACGTCGCATCACTTTCGAGCGCAGCGACGCCATTTACGTCGCAAATCTTGATGGCACAGCCGAAAAAAAAGTTGCCGATGGAATTTTTCCTGCGATTTCGCCGGACGGTACACGCGTCGCCTTTAACACCGTGGAAAAGAGCGGCACGACTTATGCGCGTCACATCGCTGTGGTAGAAATCGAGACAGGCAAGACGACCGTCTTCAAGGACGTCCCAAGCGACAACTCCTATTACCCGACGTGGTCGCCGAACGGGAAGCGCATTCTCTTTACCTTGCGGGTCGACGAACTCTGGGACCTGGGTCTGATTAACCCGGACGGAACAGAATTCCGTGTTCTGAAAAAAGGCCAGCGCGACAAGGTCACACTTTACTCACCATGTTGGGGACGAGACAACCAATCCATTTTCTGCGAAGACATGACAAACGTTTACCAAATCGGTCTTGACGGCTCCGTTCTTGCGCAATGGAAGATCGCGAAAATCATTCCAAATGGCGATATGAGTGGCGATGACCGTATCGATGTTTCGCCTGATGGAAAGCATCTGCTTCTCTCCATCCAGATGGCTGAAGAACACAACCGTAAAGATTGGGATGGTCCACAGCCCGCCCTCTGGTCATTTGACCTTATCACCCAAAAATCAGTCCGACTTACATCGAAAAAGCTTTTTGCCTGGGACGGCTGCTGGATCGACAATACAAACATCCTGTTTCTGAGCCAGCCCGCCGGTGAGAAAGGGGCCTCGATTTATCGGATGTCGATCAACGGGAAAAATTTGAAGCGGTTGATTGAAAATGCGCGGTTCCCGACGGTGAGCGTGCCGTGAATGGCAAGCGCCGCTAGCCAATCGATCGCACGACGCCGCCGTCCGCTCGTACCGCCGCGCCGTTGATCGCAGAAGCGAGCGGACTGCAAACGAAAGCGACGACATTCGCGATCTCATCGGGTTCGATGAATCGCTGCAGGATCGAGGTTGGTCGCGCATTCTTGAAGAACTCCTTCTCGAATTCTTTCGCGCTGATTTTATTCTCGCCCGCGAGATTGGAAACAAACTCGGTCACGCCCTCGGATGCGGTTGGTCCTGGCAGGACCGAATTCACCGTTACTCGAGTGCGCTCGCATGTCTCAGCGAGACCGCGTGCGATTGCCAGCTGAGCAGTCTTGGTCGTTCCATAATGGATCATCTCGGCGGGAATCTGCAGCGCCGATTCGCTGGAAATGAAAACGATCCGCCCCCAGTTTCGCTCCTTCATTTGGGGCAGATAAGCGCGACTCAAACGCACGCCGGACATCACATTGACTGCAAAAAATTTTTGCCAATCGGCGTCCGTGATTTTCTCGAACGACTTCGGCTCGAAAATGCCCACGTTATTCACCAGAACATCGACATGCGAGGCTTCACGCACGACCTTTTCGCAACCTTCGGCACTCCCCAGATCCGCGGGGATGCCACGTAGCTTCGCCTTCGACACTTCCTCGTTGATCTTTGCGATCGCTTCGCGCACCCGATCCTCGGTGCGACCATTAACGATCACGTCCGCGCCCTCACACGCCAGCCGCCTGGCGATGGCAAAGCCGATGCCCGCGGTCGATCCAGTGACCAATGCAATTTTTCCTTCAAGTTCGAGATTCATGGCCCCCAATTATCTCTCGTGCTTCATCGAGAGCCTGCTTGATCTTGGAAACATCTTTGCCAGCGCCGCGCGCACTTTCCGGACGGCCACCTCCTTTGCCGCCGACGATTGACGCGATCTGCTGAATCAATTTATCCGCTTGGACCTTCGACGTCAGTTCTTTCGGAACTGTTGCGATCAACGCCACAGATCCATCTGTGGCGCCCGCAAGGACGATCGGACCATTGAATTTTGTCTTGAGGGCGTCCACCACAGCGCCCAATAATTTGCTGTCGGCATTTGGAACCTCGAACACGCACGAATCTTTTCCTGCATGCGATGCCGCGAGTTCGTTCGCAATTGTAGCGGCGCGACTTTGTAATTGCGCCTCACTCGCTTTCGCTTGCTTCTTTTCCCAGTCATGAACGTCGGCATCTATTTTTTCGAGATGCACGGCGCGCGCATCAATCTGCTTCAGCATCTCATCTGTGGCTGCCTCGACCGCAAAAACAGGCAATCCCGCTAGGTTCGGTTTCTTTCGAGAAAACATTTCGAACTTCTCCTGTTGGCGTGCTGCTTCTTCTTTCGCCCAAGCACGCACTGCATCGCCCGCCACCGCTTCAATCCGCCGAATACCGGCTCCGATCGCTTCTTCCCTCACAATGCGAAACACGCCGATTTCACTTGTCGATCTTACGTGCGTGCCCCCGCACAACTCCATCGAGTATCCATTAAGCGCTTTCGGTTCGCCGCCGATCTGGACGACGCGCACCTTGTCGCCGTATTTCTCGCCGAAGAATTGTTGGATGTCCTTGCGCTTCTTCGCTTCCGCGTACGGAACGTCGGGGACGTAGTAAACTGGGGTGTTCTCACGGATTTTTTCGTTCACCAACTTTTCCACGTCGCGTTTTTGCTGCGGCGTCAGCGCCGCGCTGCTGAAGTCGAACGTCAACTTGTCCGCCCCGACGTAACTCCCCTTCTGAGCCGCATCGCGCGAGACAACTTCGTGCAGCGCCCAGTGCAACAAATGGGTCACCGTGTGATGCCCCTGGATCGCACGACGTCGATCGACATCGACTGAAACACGAACCGCTTCGCCAGGTTCGGGAGCACGACCCTCTGTGAGTGCCGCGCGGTGAATGAAGACATCACCACGCTTTTGCGTGTCTATTAGGCGCAGCTGACCGACCTCCGTCCGATCGTGTCCCGGCACATGCAGCAACCCGTGGTCACCAACTTGTCCGCCCATCTCGGCATAACAGGGCGTTCGATCGAGAACGATATTTACCTCGTCCGCTTCCTTGCTTGGCAACACCGTTGCAACAACCGCTTCCGTCTCGAGAAAATCGTATCCGAGAAACTTTGTCGGCTCGACTTGGAGATTTTCATCTTCAACGCTGATCGCCTCTTTCTTCTGTGCCTTTCGCGCGCGCTCGCGCTGCTCCCCCATCAACTTTTCAAAGCCAGCAACATCAACAGTGATTCCCCGCTCCCGCGCCATCAATTCCGTCAGATCGAGTGGAAATCCGTATGTGTCGTAGAGGCGAAAAGCAAAGTCACCGGGAATTCGGAGCCCCTTTGGACTCAGCACGAGGGGCAATGGAGTTCCGGGAGATAAGGTTACTTTTTTGCCGACCGTTTGAATTCTGGCTGGGCCAACTATCAAGCTGACTTCTTCATTAAAGAGTTCAATCCCTCGATCGAGCGTTTTGTTAAACGCGTCTTCCTCACGGCGAATTGTTTCTTTGATTGCTTTTTGTTTTGCACGGACTTCGGGGAAGACATTGCCCATCGTTTTTGCGACAACATCGACAAGTTTGAAGAAGAACGGTTCGTGGAAATCGAGTGTGCGGCCGTACCGGACGGCGCGACGCAGCACGCGACGCAAAACGTAACCGCGGCCTTCATTCGACGGAATAATTCCGTCCGCGATAGCGAACGAAAGCGCGCGGATGTGATCGGCGACGACGCGGAAGGCGATGTCGATCTTTTCTTGTTCTCTCTGGTTTTGTAGGGCGGCTGTGTCAGCCGCCGTCGGCGTCTCACCGAGACGCCCTACAATTGGAAGAGTCGATCCATATTTTTTGCCGCTCAGTTTTTCCAGCTCGTCGAAAATCGCACGAAAGACGTCGGTCTCGTAATTGGAGATCGTTCTGGAAAAATCGGTCAGATTTTTTGAGCCTTGAATGATCGCAGTGACCCGCTCGAAGCCCATTCCGGTGTCGACGTGACGTTGTGGCAACGGCGTAAACGTGCCGTCGGAATTAGCAATGAACTGGATAAAAACGAGATTCCAAATCTCGATGCAACGCGGGTCTTCTTTATTCACCAGTGCGCCGCGCGTATCGCCATCAGGTGTAAGATCGACATGTAATTCTGAGCACGGCCCACACGGGCCGGTGTCGCCCATCATCCAGAAATTGTCAGCCTTGCCGCCGCTGACGATATGAACGGCTGGATCGAGATCGGCTTCGCGAAATAATCTCGCCCAATGCTCGTGCGCTTCCTGGTCGAACGCGCTCGGTTCACCGGGGCCAGGCTTGTAAACGGTCGCATAAAGCCGTTGCGCTGGAAATTTCCAGCGATCGACCACGAGTTCCCACGCCCACTCGATTGCTTCTTTTTTGAAGTAATCGCCAAAACTCCAGTTGCCGAGCATTTCGAAAAAGGTGTGGTGATAGGTATCGAGCCCGACATCTTCGAGGTCGTTATGTTTGCCGCCGGCACGAATGCATTTCTGCGTGTCGGCCACGCGCGGCGGATTCCATGCCGGCTTTTGTTGTCCGAGAAAGATCGGAACGAACTGGTTCATACCAGCATTGGTGAAAAGCAGATTTGGCGCTTCTGGCAGCAGGGACGACGAAGCCACAATCGTGTGCTGTTTCTCGCGAAAGAAATCGAGAAACGATTGCCGGATTTGTGCCGAAGTCATGATGTCGATCTGAGAATGTCAGATCAAATTGCCGGAGAGATCGCCGATTTCCAAATGGAAATCTCGTGCCTCGCTGTCATGTTCCAGCCGACAAGATTATGAATACGATCAAAGGCGATCAGCTCCTTGCGCAGTTGAACTGGCGTTATGCGACCCAGCAATTCGATCCGTCGCGCAAAATACCTCCAGAGGACTGGGCGGCAATGGAAGAGGCTCTCATTCTTTCGCCTTCATCCTACGGGCTGCAACCATGGACGTTTGTCGTGATCACCGATCAAAAAATGCGGGAAAGACTTTTTCCTTCGACATGGAATCAACGTCAGATCCTGGACTGCTCACATTTTGTGGTCTTCATGGCGAGAACCAAAATAACGCAAGAAGATATCGATCGTCACGTCGCAAGAACGGCGGAATTACGTGGCGGAACGGTTGAGGCGCTGAAGCGATTTCGCGAGGCGATGGCCGACGATCTCGTAACTGGAGTGCGCGCGGCTCAAGGTCAGGAGTGGGCGACGCGGCAGGCCTATATCGCTCTTGGAAATTTCATGACGAGCGCAGCTTTGGTGGGCATCGACACGTGTCCGATGGAAGGATTCAAGCCTGATGAGTACGATGAGATTCTCGATCTTACTGCGAAACGACTGGCCTCCGTCGTTTGTTGTGCGGCAGGTTATCGATCCGCAGAAGATAAAAGCGCGGGCCAGAAAAAAGTGCGCTTCGCTCGCACTGACGTCATTCACATCGTTTGACCTCTACCTTTTATCTTCGTCGAGCTTTGCTTTGACGGCAGACTCGATTTCTTCGTAGAGCGTCCGATCATTCTTCAGCGCTTCCTTCGCCGCATCACGGCCCTGCGCAAGCTGGGTGCCTTTGTAATTCAGCCACGAACCGCGCTTCTCGATGATTTGTTTTTCCAACGCAACATCGAGAAGTGCGCCGGTCGATGAAATTCCCTCGTTATACATGATGTCGAATTCTGCTTCAGTAAATGGCGGCGCCACCTTGTTTTTCACAATCTTGACCCGCGTGCGGTTTCCCGTGACGACGCCGTCTGTCTGCTTGATCGCGCCGATGCGGCGGATATCGACACGCACGCTGGCGTAAAATTTCAACGCCCTGCCACCTGGCGTCGTTTCCGGGTTGCCGAACATGACGCCGATTTTTTCACGGATTTGGTTCGTGAAAATACAGCAGGTTCGCGCTTTTGAGATCAGTGAAGTGAGTTTACGCAAAGCTGCGCTCATGAGTCGTGCCTGTGCCCCTACAGTTGTCTCGCCGATCTCGCCTTCCAATTCCGCCTTTGTGACAAGGGCGGCGACCGAATCGAGGACAATCACGTCGAGAGCGTTGGAACGCACCAGAGTTTCGCAAATCCGGAGCGCTTCCTCGCCGGAGCTCGGCTGCGAAACGAGCAGATCGTCAAGATCGACGCCGAGTCTTTTTGCGTATGCCGGATCGAGGGCATGTTCGACATCGATGAACGCAGCAAGACCGCCGCGCTTTTGGGCTTGGGCTATGACCGTGAGCGTAAGCGTGGTTTTTCCGGATGACTCCGGACCAAACACCTCGACAACTCTCCCTCGCGGAAATCCACCAACGCCAAGAGCGCGATCGATCAGAATGTTACCGGTTGGGATAACGTCGATGTCGACGATCTTTTCGTCCCCAAGGCGCATGATCGCGCCGTCACCGTAATCCTTTGCAATTTGCTGAATCGCAAGATCGAGGTTTTTATTTCGCGCGGCAGCCAGTTTGTCTCCGCCGGTTCTCTCTTCAGTTTTCGTGGCCATATTCAATGACTGTAATTACTTCCCTGCCGACAATTCGCCAAGCGGAAAAGCTTCTCAGAACAGAAAAACTGGGGCTTAAGAAACAGTAATTTTGCGCGGTTTGATGTGTTCTGCCTTCGGCAGCGTCAAAGTGACAACGCCTTGATCGATTTTTGCGCTGATCTTATCAGCGTCGATCGATGGATCGAGCTCGAACGTTCGGCGATAATTCTCCTGGCGCGATTCACGGTGAATCAACGTGCCTTCCACCGCGGGAAGAGAATGGCGCCCGAGAACCGTCAGCTCATTGTTCTCGATTGAAATCA
>Ga0193723_1000068_pt1 | contig 31635 bp, 40 predicted proteins | sample H2m2metaG_FD_143042 | JGI IMG/M metagenome (GOLD analysis project Ga0193723, IMG submission 143042) | Soil microbial communities from a riparian zone of the East river system, Colorado, United States - H2m2 | ecosystem: Environmental > Terrestrial > Soil > Riparian zone | place: USA: East River...
CATTGCCTAAGATCCCCTACGTTGACGGAATTCCGCTGGATACAACCACGCAGACACCAATCAACTGGATCATCAATGGACAATCCCTTTTTGGGGCAAAAGAAAAACTGGGAAACGATGGTAACCTGAACACACACGTTGTTCAGGTTCAAAAGAACGCCGTTCGGCTGGAAATGAATAGCGGTTATCAGGTAAGCAAAATCAACGAACTGGTTGATCAGGTGAATCTGATTTCCTCTAACCTGGACGGGATCGCGAGTCAGGATGTTATCAAGACGCTGAATAAAGCGACCAGCGATATCACCCTGATTAAGGTCGATCTGTCGGTAGCGAAAACCGACATCGCTCAACACACTCTCATGATTGGATCAATCAATAGCGAAATCGGAGAATACGACCCGATCAAAGACCCGAAACACCGGACGGTGCGCGATGATATCATTTTCCTGAAAAAGGAAATGGGTGCATATACTGGCTTCGACCAGAACGGTGATTCGGATCCGACTTCTGACGGCTCCGGCATGAAATACAAAATCATGCAGACAGCTAAAGCGGTATCGACCCACGAAGGCCGAATCGTTAAGTTGGAAGATGACTGGGCAAATTCTGAGGTTGGTCAGCTTACACAGACCGTAACCGATCTGCGTAATGAGGTTGGCTTGCGCGGTATGGCAACTGCCGATTCTCTGTATGTGCGTCTGAATAAGACTTCAAATCGTATCGATGATATTGATACTGAAGTTGAGGCAATCAACACGTATATCGGTCGGTCTGGTGGCAACACTGACGCCGGTCTGGTTGGTCGCGTTATCGATGCAGAAAAGGAAATCGGGGTTCTTCAGGTTGCGATTAGTGACCCGACTACCGGTCTGGGCTACCGCACGACGCAACTTGAAAATGCGCTGGGTTCCAATCAGGAAGAACCCGGAAGCCTTCGTAATGATATCGTTAAGCTGAAACGTTCTGTTGTTGATATCGGTCTTGTACTGGGCGACAGCAGCGATGATGGTCTTCGCGGTGACGTAACACAAGCGCTTTCTGATATTGGCTCTGATTCGGACCCTACCAGCCTTAAAGGTCGTGTTCTGACTATCGAGAACGCAAGCCGTGATATGATGGCTGATATCGATGATGTGAAAGGGGTTGTAGGTAACTCAACCAGCGGCCTCGTTGCTGCTAACGTCACTATCGGTAAAGACATTTACGGCGATGCAACCAGTTCTGATAAATTTATTAAAGACGGTATTAAGAAAACCCTGAAAGATGTTGTTGCTTCTCTGGGCGGTGGTACTGGCGACGTTTACGCGCTGATCACTGCACTGACTTCCCGTGTAACTGCACTGGAAAAAACGGTAGCGGATAACAGTTCTAATCTGGTTCTTCTGAACCGTCTGCAAATTAACTAATCAAGGGGCTTCGGCCCCTTTTGAGGATCTTATGATTACGAATAACCCAGAACAACTTAAAGATGAAATTCTTCGCCGGTTGGGTGCTCCTATTGTCAAGGTCGAAGTTACGCGAGATCAGATTTATGATTGTATCCAGCGTGCTCTCGATCTCTATGCAGAATATCACTACAACGGCACCAACAAAGCCTATGTAATCCTGATCCCTGGTGCAGATAATACCCGTGGTGTGTTTGACTTGAGCAAAGAACACATTTTCGCCGTGACCAAAGTTCTGAGAACCGGCACCTCCAACCTTTTCACAATGGACGGAACTGCAACTTATCCATGGTTCACTGATTTCCTTATGGGTCTGACTGGTGGCACAATGGGCGGTGGTAATGGTGGCGGCGTGTATGGCATGAATGCCTATGGTGCTGATCTGGGATACTTTACTCAGATGATGTCATATCAGCAAACGATGATGGATATTTTTTCGCCATTGCCTGATTACTCTTTTAATGACGACACCGGACAATTTTTCATCCATGGCAACCGTGGCACAGGTGATGTTATTGTGCTGGAAGTTATGGTTCGTTCATTCGTCGATGTTCCGAGCATGGTAGGAGCGGTCGCAGGATACGCTACAGCAGGCGATCCCTATGGTGGTGAACATACCCTATACGATACGTACAACAACCCGTATAACGCTGTTGCTGGCGGTGTGCGTGCTGGTCAGGGTAGTAACGTAATGGGCGGGACTTCAGCGTACAATAACCGCTGGGTTAAGGATTTCTCTACCGCGCTCGTAAAAGAGATTAACGGTCAGATTCTGGCTAAGTTCCAGGGTATGCAGTTGCCTGGCGGTGTCTCACCGGACGGAACCCGACTGATCCAGGAAGCCGAAACCAAATTAACTGAACTCAAACAGGAACTGATCCTGTTATCCGACACAATGCCGATCATCATGGCTTAAGGGGGAATCATGATTCCTGATGAAAGTCTTTTCGCCCAGTTAAGTTCTGGTGAGGGCGTTGACAAAAATATGCGGGATAGCGTCACCAACCCGTACGTAAATTTCTATAAGCACAACCCTACTCAACAGCTTCACGACTCCCTGACTGCTGAAGCTATTCAGATGCGTTCACCGGATATGTATTATGTCCGCAGGGAATATGTCAACGTGGATAAAATTCTGGGAGAGGACCGGGAATCTAAGTTCACAAAATCATGGAAAATCGCGGCTTATATAGAATCTTATGCTAACTATGAAGGTCAGCGCGACTTTTTTAGTAAGTTCGGCTTAAGTTCTAACGATGAAATGACTATTGTTGTCAATCCTCGTTTGTTTGCTCACCAGGTTGATGGTGGCATTCCGAGAATGGGTGACCTTGTTTATTTCCCGATGGACAACAGCCTGTTTGAAATTACGTGGATTGAGGCGGACCCGTTCTATCAGTTCGGTGACCGACCGGCTCGTAAAATTAACCTGGCTAAGTTCATCTATACCGGTGAAGAAATGTCTCCAGAGTTGCAGCGTAACGAAGGCATAAATATCGAGCCGGACGCTGATCTTGATCTGGAACCAATCCGTAATCTGGATGGAATTGCAGATATTAACGTAGATCAGTATGCGGAAGATACTCAGTTCGAAGTTGAAGCGGATGAGTTCGTAGAGTCGTTTGATGTTGTTAACGGTCGCGGATCGCCCTTTGCAAACTTCCCTTAAATAGTACACAAGGGTGCAACAACTGCACCCTTTTGATTTGAAGGTTTTATGATATACACAAAACTTAAAGAATGGTTGTCTCATGATTTGTACGTCGAGTATGTGAATATCATAAAGACTTCACCAAAGACAAAGAACACCGAAAAGCATCACATATTACCACGGTCTATTTTCCCTGAATTTAAAAACGACCCTGATAACCTGGTCGAACTTGATGTTATCGATCACCTTCTGGCTCACAGGGTGTTAGCTAAAACGCAAGACCATAGAATGATTCTGGCATTCTTCATGATGTTCACATACGAGCACAAGAGATATGCATCTCTTTCTGAAGAACAACAACAGGTGGTTCTACATGAAAAAGCGATTGCTCGACAGGCTATGCGCCAAGTAAAGAAAGTCCAGATGAAAGGTAAATATGATGGAGAGGATAACCCTTTCTATGGCAAGTCGCATAGCGATAAAACCAAGAAGGCGATATCCAATGCACATAAGGGTAAAAAGTTATCTGCTGACCATTTAGCGAAGTTGGTATCTTATCACAAAGGAAGATCCAAGCCAAAGGTTGAATGTCCTCATTGTCATGCAATGTGTGCTCAAAACCTAGCGACTCGCTGGCACTTCGACAATTGTAAGCTGCTTAAACAGCAGCAGGGGGATTAGAAAATTTTTGGATTCTGGTACAATAGTTCATTAAGAAATTATATCGTTTTGATGGGTCAGCTTTTCAATCACGTTCAGGTTATGCGAGTGCGCGGCGACAAACAAAAATTCATTAAAGTTCCGATCACTTATTCGTCAAAAGAAAAATTCCTGGCTGCAATGGACAAATACAACAACCCATTGAGTCAGGAAGAAGTGGCGAAAGTTGAAACTATTTTGCCCCGTATGAATCTATCACTGGTAGACCTTCAGTATAACGGGATTCGAAAAACCAGCACGACCGTAGCAGAGAAAATGTCTCAGTTGCAGTCACCGCACAAATCAATAGTGCAGTTCAACCCGGTTCCGTACCGGCTTATGTTTGAACTGGGTGTATATACGCGATACGAAGATGACGCGTTCCAGATCGCAGAGCAAATTTTACCGTACTTCCAGCCTCATTTTAACTGCAAGATTACGGAACTGCACCGGAACGAAATCAAAATCGACCGCGACATTAAAATCAGTATGCAGTCTGTATCGCCGGACACAAGTTTTGAAGGCGAAGCGAATCAGCGCAGACACATCGAATGGTCTTTCATGTTCGAATTGCAGGGCTTTATCTATCCGCCTGTCGATAACCTGAAAGGTGAAATCCGAACCGTATATACTGATTTTTTTGCAAACACCAATGCGCTGGATAAAGATAACTTCGAGTCGGTTGATAGTCAAGTTGATCCTGTCGATCTTCCTTTCAATGAATGGGATGGCACGCAGATCAAACAAACTCATTCTCAGAATGAGCCTATCCCGACAGGTGAAAAACCTCCTAAACCGAGGGGCAAATGATGGAAGGTAGCTTGCAGGAATGGCTGAGTCTGGAAAATATTCCAGGCGCAACGCCAGGCGAAGAGGTCGTAGTTTACGAAAAACTGGAGTTGACTGAGGTTGAGTCACATCCGAATGATCGAACAGAAGACCTCGAACAGGATTACACGACAGCGCGTAAGACTGCCCACTACATGAATCAGATGATCATGGATATGGCAGAGATCGCGCTACACAACGCAAAGAACTCCGAATCTCCAAAGCATGTGGAGGTTTTCACAAGCCTGATGAATCAGCTTAATGTGTCAAACATGAGCCTGGTCAAGATTCATAAGGAAATGAAAGAGATTACGGAAGAGAAGACTGCGACGAATAAAAACGATAAGCCAGAATCCAATATGAACATAGAGAATGCAACCGTGTTTGTCGGCTCTCCGACTGAACTGATGCAAAAGGTTGGTTCCGCGTATGATTCGGCTTCAAATAATAGACCGGTTATCGATTCCGAAGCCGAAGACGCAGAGATTAATGATGGAAATGACACCAGCACTTGAGGAAGGGACTGTATCGGATCATCCGATTGGTTTGATGCACCCTGATTTCCTGAAAAGGAAGATAGATGAATCCGGTATGGAGTGGATGCAGAGTAACCATGATGGTAAATGGTATCCCCGGACATTTGCGGATTATCTGCGCATAAATAAGATCGAAAAGGTAACTTTGCAGTCGAAAGACCGCCAGAATTTCGCGACGTTTAAGGATCGCGGGAATAAGCGTAGCCGATATATGGCTATCCCCAACCTTAAACGCGCATATGTCCAGACACAATGGACAAAACAAATGCTGGAAGAATGGATCAAGTGTCGCGATGATATCGTGTACTTTGCCGAAACGTACTGCGCCATTACCCACATTGACTATGGTACAATCAAAGTACAGTTGCGCGACTATCAGCGCGATATGCTGAAAATCATGCATCGTGATCGTCTGGTCGCGTGTAATCTGTCCCGTCAGTTGGGTAAAACCACGGTCGTTGCTATCTTCCTGGCGCACTTCGTGTGCTTCAACGAAGGTAAAGCAGTCGGTGCTATGGCCCACGTTCGACCCATGGCTATGGAAGTTCTGTCCCGTACGAAGCAGTGTATCGAATTGCTGCCGGACTTCCTGCAACCAGGTATTGTTGAATGGAACAAAACCAGCATCGAACTTGATAACGGTTGCTCTATCGGAGCATACGCAAGTTCTCCAGATGCTGTGCGTGGTAACGCCTTCGCCCTGATCTATGTGGATGAGTGTGCGTTTATCCCGAACTTTATCGACGCGTGGTTAGCGATCCAGCCTGTAATCTCATCTGGTCGCCGGTCGAAAATCATTATAACCACAACACCAAACGGACTCAACCACTTTTACGATATCTGGAATCAGGCGCTGGCTAAAAAGTCTGGCTTTACTCCATATAACGCAACGTGGACCTCTGTTAAAGAACGTCTGTATACAGACGGTGATGATGGTGTTTTTGACGATGGTTACTCATGGTCAAGTAACACAATCGGTGGTTCAAGTAAAGAAGCATTTATGCAGGAGCACTGCACCGAATTCATGGGTACGAATGGTTCCCTGATCTCGGGCTGGAAGCTGGCTAAAATGTCCTGGCTCGAATGCGATGCACAGGACGGCAAATTCTTTATGTATAAGGCTCCGGTTGAAGGTCATAAATACATTGCAGTGCTGGACCCCGCAGAAGGTCGCGGACAGGATTACCATGCTATGCATTTAATTGATATCACTCAGTTCCCGTTTGAGCAGGTTGCTGTATTCCACTCGAATACGACTTCACATCTTATCTTACCTGATGTGCTGCTTCGGTATCTGATGATGTATAACGAGGCGTGGATTTATATCGAGTTGAACAGCACAGGGCATTCAGTGGCTAAATCACTGTTCTCTGAACTGGAATACGAAAACGTTATTTGTGACAGCTACACCGATTTGGGAATGAAGCAGACCAAACGTTCAAAAGCGATTGGTTGTTCGACGCTGAAAGACCTTATCGAGAAGGATAAATTGATCATAAATAACAAAGATACCATTGCCGAAATGCGTACGTTCGCAGAAAACGGCCTTACGTGGAAAGCAGAAGAAGGGTTCCATGACGATTTAGTTATGGCTCTGGTTGTCTTCGCGTGGCTGACCACACAGCAGAAATTTACTGAGTTCTGCGAAAATGATGATCTCCGACTTGCGAATGAAGTATTTGCACGGGAACGCGAACAGCTTTGGGAAGATTCCCTGTGCGCAGTTATCGTTACCAGCGGCGACGAAACAATATCAGTCGGTACTCACGGCATTTCGTTTATATAAATTAGAGGAAGTACATAATGCAACAATCTCCGGGTGTTGAATCAAAAGAAACGTCGGTACAATCTACCGTTGTTCGAAATTCAACTGGTCGCGCCGCTATTGTCGGTAAGTTTTCATGGGGTCCAGCTTTCCAGATTCGTCAGGTTGCCAACGAAGTTGAAATGGTAAACTCTTTTGGTGCTCCTGACAACCTGACCGCTGATTATTTCCTTAGCTCTGTAAACTTCTTACAGTACGGTAATGATCTCCGCGTTGTGCGCGTTGTTGATAAAACAGCAGCAAAAAACGCAAGTGCGATTTTCGACCAGGTGAAAACCACAATCACATCGTCTGGCTCTAACTACTCAGTTAAAGACCAGGTGCGAGTAAAATATAACAACGTTGTCGTTGAAGACGCCGGTTTCGTTTCTAAAGTCGATAGCAATGGTAAAATCCTTGCTGTATCGATTCCTAGCGCGAAAATCGTCACGCGTGCTAAACAGATTGGCACGTACCCAGATATCTCAACAGGATGGACTACGGAGATTATTTCCGCCACTTCTGGTGTATCTGCATCAATCGCAGTTGACGGCATCGAAAGTCAGTCAGGTATCACCCTGCTGAACCTCGACATTGCGAAAGAAACCATTCAGAGTTCACAGTTCATGGCTCTGACCCAGAAATACGGTCTGCCTGCTATCGTGGCGCTGTATCCGGGTGAACTGGGTTCAACTGTACAGGTTGAGGTAGTATCGAAAGCAGCATATGATAGCGGCGCTGTCGTGACCTCATATCCTTCCGGTACTCAGAATAAAAATAGCGGTCGTTCTGTTCTGGCCTATGGCCCGCAGACCGACAACCAGTACGCACTGATCATTCGTCGTGGTGGTATCGTCCAGGAATCTTTCATCGTCTCAACTGTGAAGACAGATAAAGATTTCTTTGCGAACGGTGGCTCTCGTTACGTGTTCGGTACTTCACTGAACTGGCCTAAAGGCTTCAGCGGTATCCTGGAATTCGGTGGCGGTATGTCCTCGAACGACTCTGTAGGTGCTGATGAACTGATGAACGGCTGGGATCTGTTTGCTGACCGTGAGTCTCTGCATGTTCCGCTGCTGATTGCTGGTGCTTCTGCCGGTGAATCTGTTGCAGTGCATTCAACCGTACAGAAACACGTTGTTTCTATCGGCGACGAACGCGCAGACTGTACCGTATTTGTTTCGCCTCCGCGCAGCAAACTGGTAAACATCCCGCTGGAGCAGGCTGTAAATAACATGGTTGAATGGCGTCGTGGTTATACCATCTCCGGCAATACGCCGATTGATGATAACATGAACGTGAGTTCGAGCTATGGTTTCCTGGATGGTAACTATAAATACCAGTACGACAAATACAACGATGTAAACCGCTGGGTTCCCCTGGCAGGCGATATCGCTGGTCTGTGTGTGTATACCGATTCGGTTGCGCAGCCGTGGATGTCGATTGCTGGCCTGAACCGTGGTCAGATCCGTAACTGTATTAAACTGGCTATTGAACCGCGTGGCGCTCACCGCGATGCGATGTATCAGGAGCAGATTAACCCGGTAACTGGTTTCTCAGGTGGTTCCGGTTTCGTTCTGTATGGCGATAAAACTCTGACGAAAGTTCCGAGTCCTTTTGACCGTATCAACGTACGTCGCTTGTTCAACATGATCAAGAAAGATGTCGGTGATAACGCCAAATACAAACTGTTCGAGAATAACGATGATTTCACGCGTTCTTCTTTCCGTATGGATACCGGTCAATACATGACGAATATCCGTGCTCTGGGCGGTTGCTACGACTACCGGATTGTTTGTGATACCACGAACAACACGCCAGATGTTATTGACCGCAACGAATTCGTAGGAACCATCTACGTTAAACCGGCGCGTTCTATCAACTACATCACTCTGAACTTCGTCGCTACCTCAACAGGTGCAGATTTCGACGAGTTAGTAGGCGCACAGACAGTATAACAAAGTGGGGGCTGAAAAGCCCCTCTAAATAAATCCGAGGTTATAAAATGCTTACTGACATTTTACGCGCCTTTGAGTCCGGTGATTTCGCTCGACCTAACCTGTTCGAAGTTGAAATTCCGTACCTGGGCAAAAATTTTAAATTCAAGTGTAAAGCGGCAACCATGCCTGCTGCAACTGTTGAAAAGGTTCCTGTAGGTTATCAGAACCGTAAAATCAACGTTGCTGGCGACCGCACATATGATGACTGGACCGTAACGATCTATTCTGACGATGCGCACACGACCCGTAATGCACTGGTTGCATGGTCAAACTCTATGCATGGCATGGGTGAACAGATTTCCGGTGATGTTCCGGCTAACTACAAGAAACAAGCTGTAGTCAAGCAGAAAAACCGTAATGACGAAGTGACCGCAGAACACACAATTTCTGGCCTGTTCCCGACAAACGTCGGAGAAGTAGCGCTTGACTGGGATTCAAACAACGAAGTTTCTACGTTTGAATGTACCTTCGCGCTGGACTGGTGGGAATAAAGTCGCATAAATACAGGGGTAGCAATACCCCTATCATTATTTTTTGGAGTTGTTAAATGAACTTATTTGGATTTGAGAATATTTTAAGTTTCTTCAGATCTCCGAGCGAGAAAGACGCGCAAGATCTCGAAACACAATTACAAGATGATACAGGTTCAATAGCGCCCCCAAAAAATAACGATGGAGCGCATGAAATCGAAACCGATTTGAACAATGCGAAATATACTTCGGTATATCAGCAGTTCTACGGTGGACAGGATCCTAACATCAAAACGAAGCAGGAACTGATCAACACGTACCGTGGCCTTATGGCATACCCGGAAGTTGAAAACGCAGTGTCGGAAATTATCGATGATGCGATTGTAAACGAACTGGGCAAAGACGTGATCAGTTTGGACCTGGACAACACTGATTTCTCTGATGCGATCAAGAAAAAGATTGTAGCTGAGTTTCAGAAGGTTCTAAATATCCATGACTTCGATAATCAGGGTGCTCGCCTGTTCCGCGATTGGTATGTGGATTCACGAATCTACTTCCATAAGATCATGCACAAAGAAGAAAACAAAGGCATTAAAGAATTACGCCAACTCGATCCGCGTAGTATGGAACTTATCCGAGAATCGCTGGTCGAGACTATTGACGGTGCAAAAGTTTTCCGTGGATACCGTGAGTATTTCCTGTATACCGCGCCGAAAAACGGCTATTCGCTGAATGGTCACATTTACGCCGCAAACGAAAAGATTAAAATCCCTCGATCTGCGATTGTGTACGCACACTCAGGTCAGGAAGATGCGAACGGTAACATTATCGGTTATCTGCATCGCGCTGTCAAGCCTGCTAACCAGCTTCGTCTGCTGGAAGATGCGATGGTTATCTATCGTATCACTCGCGCCCCAGAACGCCGTGTGTTCTACATCGACGTTGGTATGATGGGCGGTACGAAAGCAGCACAGTACGTAAATAACATTGCACAGGGACTTAAAAACCGTGTGGTTTATGATGCGCGTACCGGTACAGTGAAAAATCAGCAAAACAACCTGTCAATGACAGAAGATTACTGGTTGACCCGTCGAGACGGTAAAGCCGTTACTGAGGTCTCCACGCTCCCAGGCGGCGCTAACTTCTCTGATATGGATGATATCAAGTGGTTCAACCGCAAGCTGTATGAAGCGCTCCGAGTGCCTTTAAGCCGTATGCCTCGCGATGATGGTGGTATGCAGATCGGTGGTGGTGGCGAAATCACCCGTGACGAACTGAAGTTCACAAAATTCATTCGTACCGCACAGATTCAGTTTACGCCGGTTGTTTCTGACCCGCTGAAAACGAACCTGGTCGCTAAGAAAATTATCACCGAAGATGAATGGAATGAGAACGTCAGCAACATCGGCTTTATCTTCCAGCAGGACTCATACTACGCGGAAATCAAGGATATCGAAATCCTCGAACGTCGCCTGAACCTCATGGCTCAGACCGAAAACGTTGTAGGCAAATATGTGTCGCATAAATACATCATGAAGGAAGTGCTGAGAATGTCTGATGACGATATCGAACGCGAAAGCAAAGAAATCGAGGACGAAGCCAGCATAGAGCGGTTTAAAAATCCCGAAGAGACAGAGGAAAACTTTTAATGAACGAATACATCGAAGCAGTTAAGAGCGGCGACCTGGTGGAGGCTAAGAAACAATTTAGCTCCATCATGGAAGAGCGCAAAGAAGTAATTCGTCAGGAATTACGTGTTGAGATTGCCGAAAGCGTACGCGGTGAAGGCGAAGAAAACAAAGAGTCTGACGAAGAAGCTAAAGCCAAAAAAGAAAAAGGCGAAAAGCCAAATTCTGAAGCCAAATAAGAGGGCTGGCATATGCAACTCGAACTCGAAACCAGTGTAGAAGCCCTGGAACTACATCTCGAAGAAGCGAAAGCCCGTATCGAGATCCTGGGGATTGACGACGACACTGTAAAAATTATCGAAAATATGGCGAGTGATGAACCAGAACTGGCTCTGGCTATGATTTCAATCGTTGAGGGCATTACCCTTGATGAAGTCATGGTAAAACACGTTGATTCACGCGGTAACGTTGAGCGTCTTAAAGACCGCGCAACACGCCAGCGCAACGCATACCAGACTACCGGCCTGACTAAATCACAACGCCGTCAGATTGCGCGTCGTGCGCTTAAAACTAAGCGTGCAAACCCGTCAATCCAAACCCGCGCACAACGCAAACGCAAAAAAGCTCTGCGAAAACGCGCCGCATTAGGACTCTAAATATGAATGAATCCCAGCTCCCAGATGGCAATATGCTTCTGATCGAGGAATGGGGTTTACCTTGTGCGGATATTTCAGATTCGATTTTAGAATCTGTTGGACAGTCTAAAAAAGACGGTAAATTGCGAATTGAAGGTATTTTCCTTCAGGCTGAAAAAGTCAACCGCAACCGTAGACTGTATCCAAAGAAAATATTAGAAGAAGCTGTCTCTGATTATGTCAGAACCCAGGTTAAAACCAAACAGGCGCTAGGCGAAATGAACCATCCGGCCCGTCCGAATGTTGACCCTCGTTGCGCGTGTATTCTCATTGAGGATCTTTGGTGGAAGGGTAATGATGTCTGGGGTCGCGCAGTCGTCATAGAAGGCGATGGCGGTGATGGGGATAAACTGGCTGCGTTAATTCGCGCTGGTTGGGTTCCTGGTGTTTCTTCTCGCGGCCTGGGTAAACTTGCTGATTCCGGCAAAGGTTACAATATTGTGCAGGAAGGTTACAAATTGGCGGTAGGCGTAGATGTCGTGTGGGGTCCATCGGCTCCAGAAGCGTACGTAAAACCGATTGTCGAAAATCAACAGCTAAATAACAGTGTTGATAAAAACAGTAGTGCTGATGACGCTTTCAGAAAACTATCTGAACGTTTGAAAGATCTATAAATACATTAAATCAAACAGGAACATCAAAATGCTTAAAGAACAACTGTTAGCGGAAGCCCAGAACCTGGAAACCGCCGTAGAGTTAGACAGCATTTTCGAATCAGTAGACCTTTCCGATGATGTGAAAGCGAGTTTCAGTACTGTATTCGAACAAGCGGTTAAAACCGGCGCTGTGAAACTGGCTGAGTCTCATATCAAACAGATTTCAGAACGTGCTGACGAACTGGTAGAAGCTCAGGTCGAAAAACGCGCCTCTGAGATCGAAACCAAACTGTACGAAGATGCAAACACATATTTTGACCACATCGCTGGCGAGTGGCTGAAAGAAAACAAAGAAGCGGTAACCCGTGATATTAAAGCGGACCTGTTCGAATCTCTGGTTTCTGGTATGAAAGACGTACTGGCTGATCATAACGTGGTCATCCCGGAAGGTCAAGTAGATATCGTCGAAGAACTGGAAGAAGAACTGGACGAGAACATTCAGGAAGTTAAACGTCTGTTCGAAGCCAACCAGCTTAAAGACGCGGAAATTTCTAATATGAAGCGTGATCGCTGCATTGACGAAAAGACCAAAGATTTGACTGAAAGCCAGATCGAGAAAGTTCAGGATCTGATTGAAGGTCTGTCGTACTCAGACAAGTTTGAATCAAAACTGTCTGCAATCGTTGAAATGGTAGCAACCAAAAAAGAGGCAACGCCGGTTAACGAAGCTGCGCAGCCTCAGACAAAAGATGATTTCGTTCCGCCAGTGGTAACCCCACAGAAACCGGAAAATGATTCATCTAAATATGTACATGCGGCACAACGCCTTTCTTAATTAATAGGGTTACAAAATGTCTAAGAAAAACGAATTGATGACTAAATGGAATGCACTGGTTGAAGCCGAAGGCTTACCGGAGATTGCCACCAAGTCCAAAAAGCATCTGGTTGCTGCTATCCTGGAGCAACAGGAAAAAGATACCGAGAACGACCCAGTATACCGCGACGAGAAAATCGTTGAATCTTTCGGCGGCTTCCTGGCTGAAGCTGAAGTAGTTGGCGACCACGGTTACGATCCGCAGAAAATTGCTGCTGGTCAGGCTTCTGGCGCAATCACCAACATCGGTCCGGCAGTTATCGGCATGGTTCGCCGTGCGATTCCAAACCTGATCGCGTTCGACATTTGCGGCGTTCAGCCTATGAACGGTCCTACCGGTCAGTTCTTCGCACTGCGTGCAGTGTACGGTAAAGATCCTCTGGCTGCTGGCGCGAAAGAAGCGTTCCATCCTTCACAGGCACCAGATGCAATGTACTCTGGTCAGGGCGCAGATCCAGCGACTAAGTTCGCTACACTGACTGCTGGTACAGCAATCGCCGATGGCGCAATCGTCAAGTACGATTTCGAACAGACCGGTCGTGTGTTCCTCCAGAACGTTTCTGGTACTGCTGTAACTCCTGCTGCTGGCGCGACTGATAAAGCCAAGCTGGACGAAGAAGTAACCAAACTGATGGAAGCTGGTTCTGTTGCGGAAATCGCATACGGCATGGCAACCTCTGTTGCGGAACTTCAGGAGCAGTTTAACGGCTCTACCGGTAACCCGTGGAACGAAATGGGCTTCCGTATCGATAAGAGCGTAATCGAAGCTCGTAGCCGTCAACTGAAAGCGCAGTACTCAGTCGAACTGGCACAGGATCTTCGCGCAGTTCACGGTATGGATGCGGATGCTGAACTGTCGGCAATCCTGGCAACTGAAATCATGCTGGAAATCAACCGCGAAATCGTTGATACCATCAACTACACCGCGCAGATCGGTAAGTCTGGTTTCACTCAGACCACTGGTTCTAAAGCCGGTTCGTTCGATTTCATGGATCCAGTAGATGTTCGCGGTGCTCGTTGGGCTGGCGAAAGCTACAAAGCTCTGCTGATTCAGATCGACAAAGAAGCGAACGAAATCGCTCGTCAGACTGGCCGTGGTGCAGGTAACTTCATCATCGCTTCACGTAACGTGATCTCTGCTCTGGCACGTATCGACAGCGGTATCAGCGCTGCTGGTATGGGTCTCCAGAAAGGTCTGAACGTTGACACCACTAAAGCGGTGTTTGCCGGTGTTCTGGGTGGTACTTACCGCCTGTACATCGACCAGTACGCGAAACAGGATTACTTCACCGTGGGTTACAAAGGTGATAACGAAATGGATGCGGGTATCTACTACGCACCGTACGTTGCACTGACCCCGCTGCGTGGTTCGGATCCGAAGAACTTCCAGCCGGTAATGGGCTTCAAAACTCGTTACGGTATCGGTGTCAACCCGTTCGCGAACTCACGCGCTGAAGCGCCAACCGACCGTATCACCTCTGGTATGGTTAGCCGTGACATGGTAGGTAAGAACGCTTACTTCCGTAAAGTCTGGGTGAAAGGTCTGTAATAGACCCCAAAAATTCAAAAGGCAACCTACGGGTTGCCTTTTTTGTTTCATAAATACCCGTATGGATTATAAATCCCATTTCAGGAAAATACAAAATGAGCAAAACTTTTCACATTAACCGGCTTTTAAAGCAGTCGAGTTCCGCTTCTGGCCCGCGTGTGCTGGACGAATCGACTACTACGGCGGATTCCTCTAATGGGCGTCCAGACCTGTTAGCACTAACCCGCGCAACGACTGACCTGATCTTTACTGACCTGGTAGCAGTTCAGAAGACCACTCAACCGGAAGCAACGCTGTATGGCGTAAAATATATTGACCCATTGAAACAAATGCCGTTTACCGCTGCTGCAACTTATGGTGGTGAGATCGGTCTGAAAGAACGCGAAGAGATCCCCGAGTTCTCCAACAAAGCGTTTGCTGTTGGTGATATGTTCCAGTTTGAAAGCGTCGTGTATAAGGTTATCAAAGAGAACCCGTTCACTGGCACCACTGAAACCGAACCGATGGATATTATCTCAGAAGCGATTATCAACAACGGCATTCGCTTTATGTCTGACGCTGCACCGACCGCGCATTTCGAAGATCGCAACGTAACGGTCTCAGAGGTCGGTTTAAGGCTTGATCGCTGGCGTGTGCCCGTACGTACCCGTAAGCTTAAAACGTCGCTTACAGTGGAACTGGCGCAGGATTTGGAGGCTAATCAGTTCAACGCTCCCGAAACCTTCGATGATCTGCTGGCAACGATGATGGCTACCGAGGTAAACAAAGACATTATCCAGAAACTGATCACTGTGTCTACCCGTTTCCGTGTGAACGGAATCACCGATAAAGGCGTTCTGGATCTGACACAGAGTGATGCTGCTCCAGAGCAGGGTCGTAGACTGTATCGTTACATCTGTGAAATGAACTCACACATCCAGCGCACTACCACATACACCGGTAGCTATGTCTTAGCCAGTTCTCGCGTCTCCGCGCTTCTGACGGCTTCTGGTTGGGTCAAAGAGGATGAGGATAACGATCTGTCTTCTGGTAAGCTGAACAACGGTCTCCCGCTGTATACTGACCCAGTAAGCCCAGTCGATTACGTGATCGTAGGCGTGAAGGAAGATTATGGCGATCTGGAACATGTTGGTTCACTGTTCTATGCCCCGTACGTTGAAGAAGACGGCGCAGGCGCATACAAGATCGTTGTAGACCCGTATAGCTTACAGCCAGTGCTTGCGCTGATGATTCGCTACGGTCTCTCAGTGAACCCGTATACCAGCAACATCACGGATGAAGAGTCACGCGTAATTCGTGGCGACGACTTCGATAACCTGGCTGGTAAGAGTTTAATGTCAGTTTTACTCGGGGTTAAACTTCCCAAGCTGGTCGGTGAAGATGATGGTGAATTGTAATAGATCCATCTAAACAAATCAAGTCACGAGCGTAGCGAGTTCGAACGAAGTGAGAAATGTCCCTATTCTATTATTATATTTTATATATAGAGAGAAGTGGACATTTTAGTATACTTTTTAACCATACTCAGTCACTTCGTTCCCTCGTATTCTCGCTACGCTCGAAATATTTGATTTTATGTTTATTGATCTCTATAATGGTTTCTTCAGAGGTGATACAACATGAAAATCATTAAGATAGAAAGTGACTGGTCCTGCAAGCATTGCGGTGGTGTTCTTTGGAATGCTGGCGGTAAGTGCTCAAATCCGAAATGCGGGAGAGAGAACCATTAATGGCTGAACTCAAGCTCGAATCGCTTCAGGATGAACTTGAAGTCGATATGCAGATCGATACCTTAAAACTTCAGTATGAATCATCACAAATCCCAGTGATCTGGGCAAAGTGGTTACGGTATCATTCGAATGCAAAGAAAAAACTTGTAACACTCCAGGCCCGCAAAGATACTCAGTTTAAAGAGCGTTTACTGTATTACACAGGGCGCGGAGACGAGATCTGCGAGGTGGTATACTCTGGCAGTACCGAAGTTAAGATAGCGATTCAGGGCGACCCGATAATCATCGAGACCAACAAACTGATCCAATACTTCGAGGCAATCGCAGAGTTTACCGGCAAGGCACTGGATATCGTCAAAAACAAAGGGTACAGCATTAAAAATATGCTGGAGATCCGAAAACTTGAAAGTGGTGCATAATGAGCAAAGAAAAATGTTGCGTGTGTAAACGCGAAGTGGAGCAAGGCACTGGCTTTGTTACCGAGAATGGTCCGGTATGCAGCGGCGTATGCCTTGATTACCTGGCTGAAGAAAAGAAACGCGGTAACCTGAATGAAGGCGACGGCGACCAACTCAATGAAGTGCAAATGCTTCTGTAGGCGGCAACATGAAAGAAATTGACCTGGGTATCTTCGACGAGCGCCCTGATCTTTAGTCCTAAATACCAGTGAGAGGTATGATTGTGTAGTCTGAACAGATACCAGATGCACAATCTCATAAAGTGGATTTGCTAACGTAACGCGCTATATGCGCAGGAAATGGTGATCCGTATCTCCCCGACAACGTGTACGCGTAGGAAGGGTGTTAGAATAGTGTGAGGTGACCACACGTAAAGCAAACACCAGCCCGCTTATGGCGGGCTTTTTTATGCCCAAAGAAAAAGCCCCAACCAAAAAGGAAGGGGCTTATTTTAGAACTTATCTTCTTCGGTCTCAGTCGCTGCTTTGAGTTCTTCGCGACGGCCTTTGATTGCATCACGCATCGAGATATCATCAGAGTGATCCACGTCAACCTCTTTGACTCGCTTCGTGTAATAGCCTTCAAGCTCTTTCAAGCCCTCCAGCGTCCGGCAACTTGCGACCTTACTCATAAAGTCATCAACCGCTGCTTCGTTTACAACCTGTTTAAAACTTTTCATCATAACCTCTAAATGTTTATGTGCTTAATCACGTATTCGAATTTCTCTTCGTTGTAAATCCTGATGCGTTCCATGGCATGTTTCATACCGTAGTTTACACTACTGTATTTATTTTTCGCTGTCTTTGACTTAGACAGCCTGCCCAGATTATCAACGATATCCCATACTTTAGCCATGACTTTTGAAGAGTGCTTACGCAACACACGACCAATCGACTGTTTGACGATTACCGCAGATTTGCATGGATGACCGAAGATGATGTGATGCAGGTTCTTGATGGAAATACCGGTACTCAGTACCCCTATCGAACCAACCACAATCAGCCCTTTCGTTGACTCCGCAATCTTTTTCATGCTGTCGCGATCTTCAACTCCAGTCTCTCCAGAAATGTACGCGACGTTATCATAAACCTTACTGAGTTTTTCGAACAGTGCTTTCCCGTGCTTAACGTGCTTAAACATCAGGAAGACGTTTTCATTCTTATCCCGTGCCAGTTTCAGCGCCAGCTTACACAGCCAGTCATTACGCCTCTCATGGCCCGTGACGAACGCGATCTCTGTCTGGTAGTCCGCATCCTTCATCTTCTTGATTTCTTCGTCTGTGTAGCGCAGGAAGATGTTATTGATGTTCAGGTTGGTTACCTGTCCTTCCTTCATCAGCATTGACGTGCTGACCGGTTTGTAAATCTGACCGAATGCCCCGATATACTGCATCAGGTTGGCTTTACCTTCCTTCAGTGACCCGGACAGACCGAATTTGAAAACACATTCGTTCATATCTGCGATGATTCGGGCAATAGTTGGGCCTGTAGCCTGGTGACATTCATCGACTATCATACAAGCAAACTGCTGTAACCACTCTTTCGGCATCTTAGAAGCAGATTGCCACGTTGACACGTAAAGGCGGGCGTTGCTGTTCTTTGCTGTTCCTGAACGGATACCATGCATCTGTGAACGTGGCAACAGGCGATAGTTTTCGATATCGTCGATCATCTGGGTAACCAGGCCGGTCGTTGGTACGATAAGCAAAACCTTTCCGTTGTAGTTCTCCAGACACCACGTCGAAATCAGCCCCTGGATAAGAGATTTACCGGCAGACGTTGGAAGATTCAGGGTAGCACGGCGATTATGCAGCGCGTGGTATACCGTGTCTTTCTGATACCAGTACGGGTCGATTTGCGTGTTTCCGTCATAAACCGGGTGTTCTTTCAGCCACTGGTCGAACTGTTCCCGCGTCAACTCTTCTTTCTCGTTGATCTTCGGATCCGTCCAGATTGAGTATCCTCGGGAGTCTGCAAACTGCTTGACAAGATATGCTAGACCGTAAGGAAGTTTTCCGTTATAGTCCATCAGGTAGATGAACCCATTCCAGCCACCATATTTGTATTTTGTCTGATACTGGTAGCCTGGGGGCTGAAAACTGAAATAATCACGAAGCTCGTAAATGAGTTGTGCTTCAGCCTGTATCTGCACATGGCTGGTATCTAAAAACTTGACCTCAATATCCACTATAGAATTCCTATGTACAATTTATATAGGTATTTAGGGGATAAATAATTGCTTAATGACTGGAGATTTACGAATGAGTATTGACTATACAAAGGTCGAAGGGTTTAAAGAACTCGACCAGAAAGAGGGTAAGATTGCCCTTGCTGAGTACGCACAGGACAACTTCGATGTTAAGCTGGTGCGCAACAAAACTTTCGAAAACATGTTGGCAGATCTGGAAGTCGCGCTGAAGGAAAAATACAAAGACCTTCCGACCGATGAACAGCTTGCTGCTGAACCCGAAATCGACTTCACTCCCCCTGCTGGCCCTCCTGGTGTAGACCTCGAATCCCTGGCAGACAATACAAAACCTTCCGAACTGGTATTAGAACCCATGCCCGAAGGTCATCCGGGTTGGGAGATGCAGGAGATGAAACCCCCGACAGGCGAAGTGTTCACCCTCAACGTGGTGAAGGCGTCTGAGCCAGAACCGGAAGAAAAGATCGACGAACTGCCGGTAGAAAGTGGCGTGCCTGTATTGGCTCCTGAAAGCGATTCTGCGCCTGTCTCTGCTGATATGGTATGGATGGAAGGCTTTGCACCGACAATCAGCCTGATGGGTCGCAACGAGCGCACAAACGGCTACTATACGTGTCCGTGGTGGATCTATGACTGGATTGCAAAGAATCCTGATAGCTGGTTCACTAACCCCGACGCTTGCCCGCATCAAAGCGCGATCTCCGTAATCAAATCGCTCGCCTGGTTCGCTAAGCGAGATGGTGAAGTGCGGATCCGCGAGACCCGAAACAGCCGGTTCGTTACTCTGAAGATTTAGCACTTTTTGCTAAAGAAAACGGTTGACGACATACCCTGCTTCTTGATAGTATTCTTATCGAAGGCGGGGGAATGGCTCTCGCGGATTAAGAAGGAAGTGAAAAATGATGAACACCAACAAATACTACCCAGTCCTGTTTGTTTCTAACGGTCCTGGTGAAGTTAAGAAAATCATCAACACTAAAGCCCCTTACTCAAACGCAGCAGCCGCTATCGACCACGCTTATCATGCGGAATACCCAGCACGTTACGTTGAAGCCGGTTATGCCTTCTTCAACGGTACAAAATGGGTTGCAGAGACTCAGGAAGCATATGAAGAAGGTCAGATGGATGACCCGGATTTCGTAAGCCGCCAGGAACAATGCCACCGCGAAGCGAATCTTCGACTCGAACAAGAAAGTTACTTTTGATAACAGGGGCTTCGGCCCCTTTTTGCTATGGTGCAAAATGAAAATGAATCACGAATGCCTTCGAACGGGCGAACCGAAAAACGTTATCTTCCTTGATGTGGACGGAGTTCTAAATAATCTTCGTTCTCTCTCCATGGGAGAATATATTGATATGGCCTGTGCCAGGCACGTACGGCGAATTGTGCTTCACGCAAATGCAGATATCGTAATCAGCAGCACATGGAGGATCGGCAACAATACTCACACGTTGCGCGAGATGTTCCATATGTGTGGTTTGAGTCGCGTAATAGGAAGAACCACTGACAATTGTCCTTTCGGCACAAGCAAGGATGAACGCGGACACGAAATCGACCAATGGATAAAGGCTTTCGGGTGTAAGAACTATCTGATCCTGGACGACGACATTGATTTTCTTGAACACCAGAAACCCAACTTCATCAAAACCGATGCAAATATCGGAATCACTGAAGAACAATCGACACGGGCGATCCGTGATATTTTTGGAATCAACACCCCGTTCTGTCCAGAGTGCAACGGTTACGGGCGCGTAGCTGAATTCGTTAAGTGTGGTTCGTGCAATGCCTCTCTAAATACATAAAACAACCGAGGTTCTAAAAATGGCTGATGAAACTTTAGCAACAGTAGTACACCCGTTACCACATCGCGGGACTAGCTTCACCTGGATCCCATACTGGATCTATGACGTTATCGTTAAGCTGAAAGCCGAAGGCGGCGACTGGCGCGATTATGACGACGACCAGTATAAGGTATGGTTCGACACCCTGAAAAAGGCTTACACTGACTACGGCGATGTTGATTTCATCGAATCCCGTAACGGTTACGTTCACACTATGTGGCTGATGCCCCAACAGTAACACTGACTGCCAAAAGTGCTCCGGCATTTAAAGTAGGCGATGCTGATCTGGCTGCTTCCGCACTGTTCACCGTAACACCTGGCGACACCCCGATCACCCTGACCGTTGATGGTTCTGGTAATGCTTCAATCGTAAGCGGCAAGGTTCACGCAATCAAAGCTGGTGACGTTGTTGTGACCGGTAAAGCTGGTGACAAGACCGCGACTGTAACACTGACCATTACCGCAGCAGCATAAGGATAAGAAATGATCTTATTTGAGTTCAACGATGTTTTTGCCCAGTTCTCTGCCACGGTAAAGGCTAAGTTCGGTAAGCTTCCGTCAGAAATGACAAAGACCGAATACGACAATGCAATGACTTCTGTTCTGCGCACGGATTTTTATAAAACCATGCCACAGGAACAGAAGGGTATCAGTCTGCTGCAATGGGCCAAAACCTATCGCGACAAACAGGCCGCGTTCCTGCTGATCAACGAAGTGAAAAGCCCAAGCTGGGTAAACAGCGAAAAGATCAACTACATCGATTCGTTCTGCACCGCGCTGGGTATTCCGATTCTGGATTTCAGTATCTGCAAAACGGCTGCTGAGTTGAAGGGTCATGCGTATCGTGGTCCACTGATTACCCGCAACAACGATCATCGGATCATCTGGGATTCTGCTGGGAAGTATTACAGCGTGTACCTGGAAGAGGAAGACGATGCAATGACGTTGTACAACATCGAGCAATCGTTCAAGCGCTTTGCTATGTCACAACAATAAAAAAAGGGGCCAATTGGCCCCTTTTCGTTTTTATGCTGCTAACATCGGTTTGGTTTGAACGAACAGGACTGCTGTACCGCCTGCTGCTCTGAATGGATTGACTGCTTTCAACCGGTCGTCTACTAAAACACCCAGGCCCGCAAACGCTGCTTTCTCTTTGCTGCTTTTGGTGTAGTGGAATTCAGGAAGATATCCCAGAACCCGGACTAAAGCAGATTTCTTCTGCTCTGCAACTCCCTCAGAATTGAACTTCCCAACGCTGGTAAGGATTGCCGCTTCTTCGCCCATGTTCAGTACAGAATGAAACAGGTTGATTCCTTCTTCGATGATTTCCAGATTTTCGTAGAAATCTGAATGAGAGATTTGTTCTTTTGCGGCCTGCAACTCTTCGTGATCCATTGCTTCGGCTGATTTACCGAAAGTTGTCAAGAAGGCTTTTTCCCAGTCGAACAAAACGCCGTCCATATCGAAGAAGTATTTCATAATCTGTTTCCTTGTGTTGATGTGTGTACCTTAACATAACTGCGCATAGAGTCAACCCCAAGTATCAGTTTTAGGAGCATATTTTGCAATCTTTGCAACAATCTCGCTACCCAGTTCATCAACAGACTTCTGTTGCTTCCCTTTTGCCTTAACTTTGATGTAATTTGACTTAACAACAAACATCCCGCCCGTACCTGATTTCTTGATCTCGCTGTCAACGCCAACCTTGTTGAAGCTGATCCAGATATCCCCGTTCATATACTGCTTGAGTGAATCACCCATGTTCAGGATCTTCGCCATAGTCAGCGCCGCGCCTTCGTGCGTATCCATCAGAATTTCTTTCGGTACGACACGCGCCCGTTTTTCGTTCTGCACAATAGCAACATGAACATCGTTCATCACCCAGACAATATGGATATTTTCTTTCTCATAACCCAGCGTTTCAGTATCACGGGCAATACTGGCGAGTTTCGACATACCTTTAAGGGTCACATCAAAAATCAGGTTGGGTTTACGATCTTTCGGTGCAGCCAGGATACCGGAATAAACCAGCGTTTGTTTTTTGTTTGAGACGCCGAAGAGGTCTGCAACGATGTGATGCATAGTCGCTACGTTGTCCGGCTTGCGCAGGTCCATTGTCTTCACATCATGACCGGTCTGTTTCTGAATAGTCGCAGCCAGCTTCGTACTGTTGATCACCAGGCTTTTGAGTGCGTCAACATCCATCACCTGCCCTTCTATACCCAGCAATTTTTCCAGTGTGAATCCCTTACCGGAACCGGCACCGCCTGCCAGGATAACGACCTGACCGAATTTTGGGTAGGCTCTTCCGCCAAAGGTAATCAGGGCTTCATCAAGCTGTGTATGTTCTAAAAATGAAATCATATAAAAAGCTCCAGATAGTTTTATTTATTTATTGACAGTCTATTTCTGAAAGGTGTATGTTGTCCCTGTCCTACGGATTTCCCGGACCGACATAAACCATAAGGTACATTAAATGAGCATCAGAACCGAACTACAAAATTTTATCCGCGAAGCGGTAAACGGAGATCGTTCCCGGTATGCCGGTCGTTCTCTCCTGCTCGCAGAAGACTTCGCCCATCTGCTCGGATTCAAAACCAAATACTCCAATATGGTTTTGCAGATGGATATGGATCCTAAGTGGTCGCCCGCAAACTGGAAAATTAGTGACGATGGTCGAACTGGTTATGTTAGTGACATTCGTGTTATGACCTTTCGTCATTTCTATGCGATTTCCTTGATGCAGATTGCATCAAAAAATAACACCATCCTGCCTAATGGGATGCCTCTGAAAAATGTAATCCAGTGTCTTATTGACATTCATCATGAACTGAAAGCCACATACAGAAATTTCGACTTTAGCGAAAACTCCATTTACGCCGAATCTGTCACTGTCGCAAAATATCTGATAAACACGCTATACCCGATCATTGCCCGCTACGGCAAGCCGATTGATATCGGCGGTCATCATATTGTGGCTAAAGCTCGCGAACGGGCCAAACAGGCTGCTATCGAAATCAACAAAACCGGCGTAGTTCTTTCTGTTTACTGCGATGAAATCATTTATAAAGGTGACCAGGTAGACATCAAAGGCGTTCATCATGAGAAGTTCAACAAGATAATCTTTGCAGACCGTGGCTATGCTTATGGCAACGATATCAGAACACATGCGATAAACCGACTTCGTTTTAGCGATGCCGACGAGTACTACACCGAAGACGAAAGAACCATTGAACGTTTGCGGGCTGGTACGGAGAAGCGCATAACCAAAGCAAAAGCGGGTCTTGCTGCTTACTTCAACTGCACGTTAGAAGACGCAGAACGCGAATTTAGTGTTGACTGCCAAACCGACCTCCTGTAAGTTAGTGTCTCAACCAACGGGAGACAAAACATGAAAACTATCGATTGCAAACCAGAATTCGTAACCTTCTATCACGGATCCTGCTCAGTAGCCGGTATCACTAACATGCTTTTGCCTCCTGTTGCCTCGGAAACTCTGTCAGAAAAAGGCAGAAAGAAAAATCTGGATCGTGTCTTCTTTACTGCTGATATCGGCCTGGCCCGTATCTATGCAGGTCGGGCTGCACGTTCTATCGGTGGCGAACCGGTCTTATATCGTGTCGTCTGTCCTGTTGGCGCTGTGTGTATGAATGACACCGCTGGCGCTACTGTTTACCATGCTGAATGGGCTTTTTGTGAGGAAGTATGATTAAGAAAATTAGTGACGAAACGCGGGTTAAGGCGATGTTCATCGGGTTCTTAGGGGCTGCTGTTTACAACATGGGTATCGATCTTCTCTGGGTGAATGATCTATCGGCTATCTGGTTTGCTGCTTTAGGTCTTTTTGGTATCAATTTCGGTTTCTTTACTTTGGAGAAGGGCGAATGAGCATTCTATATCACGTAATTTACGCGGGTCAGGTTGGTGTTGATAGCGAAAGCCTGAAGGCGTCTGGTATCGAAAACCTGAAAAAGATCCACGGGGCTAAGTTCCGTCGATTCGCGATTGATGATGTTCGCGTTGTGTTCTGCGACCATCCAAACGATATGGAACACCTGGTTAATACTCTGGACGATCTCCAGATCCCGTGTTCAAATATTTTTGACGATATGGCTTGCGTTTTCACCGCAGTTTCGTTTATCGTCGTAGGTGACCTGACCTGTAGCCCAACTCTGTTGGATACCATTTCTGCAATCAATTCTGCATTATAAGGGAAATAACATGAAAGCAATTCGCCGCAATATCAGTGAAGTTGACCAGGCCGAGAAAGTACAGATCCATTTCAAGTTCAATGACCAGAAACAGGGCTATGCTGAAATCGCCCGCGAACACCTTCTGGACAACTGCGATATCTATAATATCGTTCAGGAAATCGAAAAGATCCGTGCTCATCGTGCCAACAACCCAAAGGTTAAGCATGTGCTGCGCCGCGTTCATGTGAACAAACATCGTCAGGAGCAAAAGCCGGTTAAAACGGCACGCTCACCGCGTCCTGATAATCGTCGTAAGGTTGTCGCCCGAGAACTCGACCTTAACGAAGAAGCACTCTACCTCGAAGACGACTACCGCAAGCCGGAACGTCCGCGTTATCAGAAACCAAATCAAGCTATGGCGCTGGCGTTCCAGAACGCAGCCCGCAAATAATTGAAGGGAACATTATGTTTAAGAAATACGCATCATTGACCAACCACTACGAAGGCAAGTTCATCAACGGGATCGTTATGAACGGGCTGGTTGCTGGTGAGTGGGTAGCCCGTGAAAAGATTCATGGTGCTAACTTCAGCTTCATCACGCATGACGGATGTAACGTGGTCCCAGCAAAACGCACTGGTGAGATCCTGCCAGGCGAAAGCTTCTACGGCTGCGACGGCGTGGTAGCCAAATATCTGGAATCTGTCCGTAATATCTGGCAGTCTCTTTTTGTTACCGGTCAGTATGACACACTCGAACTTCAGATCTTCGGTGAGTTGGCTGGTACTGGTGTACAGCACGGCATCGATTACGGCGACAAAGATTTCTACGCCTTCGACATCATGGTTAACGGTCAGTACCTGGACGATCACAAAGTGGCCTTCCTGGTCCGTAAGCACGGAATGAAAATGGCTCCGCTGCTGGGTTATGGCGAATTCGAAAATCTGAAGAGCATCCCTCTGACTTTCGAAAGCGTTGTTAAACGTGCGAACGCTGCTACTCAGGATCCTGAACGTGAAAACGTATTCCTGGTCGAAGAAGCTGGCGATGATGCAGAGAACATCGCAGAAGGTTACGTTCTGAAGCCGGTACAAACTCAATGGATGCAGAACGGATCCCGCGTTGCAATCAAATGCAAAACGAGCAAGTTCAGCGAGAAGAAGAATAAACAGGCTAATCGCTTTAACGCGCCTGTAAACCTCTCTGACGCGGACACAGCTCAACTGGAAGAGTATGTCACCTATCTGACAGAAAACCGCGTACGTAACGTGCTGTCGAAGATTGATGCTACTAATCTCAGTGCTAAGGATTTCGGTCGTGTGATGGGCCTGACGGTTCAGGATGCAATGGAAGAGATCCAGCGTAACGAAGGCGATTTTATCACCAAATTCGAAAACCCTGCGCTGGCGAAGAAAACCTTCGTTGCTGAAGCCCAAAATCTGATTCGCCCTCACTGGGGCGCGATTCTGAACAATGAGTTTTAACAGCGTATTGCAGACTGCCAAAACAGCGACCCTTATTGGCAGTCGCAAACCTCCTGAACGGATCGCACGCGTTGCGGTACAAATCGGGCGGGCATTGAGTGAAAGGGGTATCATTGGTTATTCCGGTGGTGCTCCTGGAATGGATAGTCAGTTTATGTTTGACTATTCCCCTGATCGCAGGGTGATTATCCTCCCTGAAGACGGGTTCAATAACCTGTATGCAAATGGCAAGGATGTTATCGATTTTACGCAACTTGATACGCACAAGGCCGCAGACATCGCCAGAACTGTAGCCGGTCACTTTGATAGTCAGGGTGATTATACGCAGCGCCGGTACTCACGGAACACTTACCAGGTGTTGCGGGAAGATCTTAACAGTCCGACTGACTTTGTGTTATTCTGGGCTGAAGAGGTGAATTTATCGGTAAAGGGTGGCACAGCTATTGCTGTCCGGGTAGCCAGAAAATACGGCGTACCGGTGTTCAATCTCTGGAAAGAATCTGTATTGAACGAAGTGTGTGAAACGTTGGGGATCGACATTAAGCCCAGAACACTGGATATGTTTTTATGACCCCAAACCATTACGAAACCCTCTCCGTGTTATGTACGGGGATTAACCCAAGTGAGATTTATTATCATGAACCCAAAAACCCGAGCGCAGAACGCGCAGAGCCGGAACGAAGTTTGCGAAACGTTTGGTATCCAAAGCGAAAACTGCGACCGATCCCCTACCTTGTTCGAACGGGCGCAAAGCCTGATGAACAAGGAGTACGACAGGCAAGTTGAATTCTTGCGCGAACACATCTCAAATAAAATTGTGGAACGCGCAACCGAACGCAAAGCATGGATCGATATGAAGCGCGTCGTCGGTTCTCAGTTCCGTGTAGAGATTCAGCCAGAAGTGGTCAAACGTGTTCTCGCCTGGCTGAAGGAAGAAGGGTTCCCGGACGTGAAAACGGTTGAGAAAGAACTCATGGAAGACCGAGCGAAACCGGCAAGCCAGCGCAGCTACAATGTGCATAACAACCCTTACCGGAACTACTCAAGCGAAACTTTATTGCTTGAGTGGTAAAAAGTTGTTGACGGTGAGTTCGGGTCTATTGTAGTATTAATCCCGTAGACAACAACACTCATTCAGGAGATACGCCATGAACTTCAATCCTACTCTCGTTAAGACCCGCGCTGGTTATGCCCTTCACGTCGAAGGCGCTGCGAACCTGGGCAAAGGTGTTGCTGAGTGCATTGCTCTGACCCTCGATGCGGTCGATGCGAAGTACACGCAGGATATGAATTATTGTGGCGGCGTCACTGTCAAAGTCACCAGCCTGGTGATCGACGGCGTTGATCTCGCTGGTTGGTGGGATGCTTACTTTGATTTCAAAGCGAACATGTTCATCATGTTGTCTGATTTCTGATCGGGGGCTTCGGCCCCCTTTTTGCGAAGGATATATTATGAAAGAGTACGAAGGCACCGAAGCCGATGCGATGGAAGACTGGGACGGCGCAGACGCCTACACCAACGAAGACGGGACATTCACCGCTAATCAGGAAGCCATGACCCTTAAACGGGAACTGATTGACCTGATGAAGCGCCCAAATGATTCTTTTCGGGGTGAAACTGTTGTCGCCTGCTATTCTGGTCGCGTGATTACAAAAGAGAGACAAACTGCATTAATTGAGTTGTATACTCTGGCGAAATCGGCTAAAGTTGGTTCGGTGATTAAGTGTCCTACGTGTGGCACCGAACACACAAAGACCACTTATCACAAAGTCTTTTGCTCTAACGGGAAGAAGACAAAGAAAGACTGTAAGACTAAATATCATAACACGATTCATCCAGAACGGCTTGAACGTGTATTTTAATCAAACGTGGAGTACGTTATGACAACATTTGCAGAATTAAACAGTGTTTTAACCGCAGTAGATTCATACAAAACAACGCACTGGCTTCAGTATCCAGAAGGGACTGATGGCGCAGTATTCTATATCGAGTCGCGTGGTGGCAAGTTTCAGGAAGTGGTGACCGGTGGTCCAAACTACATCGCCCGCTTACTGTCGCAGCCAGTGACCCGTAAACAGGTACTGTTCGCGCAACGTCTGTATAAAGCTCACTTCGGCAAAGACATTTTCAACCTGGACGGATGGTTGAAAATCGCGGAACTCGGATATCTTCCGGTTAAATTCTCTGCGATTCCTGAAGGTACTGTTGTGCCGGTTAAAAACATGGTGGCTCGCTTTGAAGCATTTGGCGAATACTCATGGCTCGCGGGCTGGCTGGAAACGCCAGGAGTACGCGGGATCTGGTATCCTTCAACCGTTGCAACACTGTCCCGTGAATGTAAAAAGGTAATCAACCAATATCAGTCTATGACCTCGGATCTCCAGGGCGATGATTATGATTTTGTGTTAAAAACCCGCTTACACGATTTCGGGGCGCGTGGTGCAAGCTCTGCCGAATCTGCTGCTATCGGCGGTCTGGCACATCTCTATAACTTTATCGGAACCGATACCGTAGAAGGAATGATTCTGGCTATCTCGATGTTTGCGGATGCAGAATATCTCCTGGAAAACGAAAACGCTGCTATTGATGCTGCCGGGATCTCAATTCCTGCGCGTGAGCACTCTACTACGATTTCGTACGGTCGGGAAAACGAACAGGACGCCTATCTGAACAGCGTTAAGACCTTTGGTGACGGCGTTTACGCAAACGTCTATGATTCCTGGTCGTTCAAAACTGCTGTTGCACGGATCATCGAGTATAAAGACCTGGTGATTCAAAAGGGCGGAACTCTGGTAATTCGTCCCGATTCTGGGGATATGCTGGACAACATCATGTATGCGCTTACTAAGTTGGGGGAGATCTTCGGATACGAATACAACTCAAAAGGCTATAAGGTGTTGAGCAAACATGTTCGCATCATTCAGGGCGACGAGATTCACGGTCCTGAAACCATTGCGCGAGTTCTTAGCTGGATGGAGTCTCATAAGTGGGCTTCAGAGAACATCGCTTTCGGTATGGGCGGCGGTCTCCTTCAGGAGGTAACCCGCGACACTCAGAAATACGCAATGAAGATGTCGGCAATCCGTGTTAACGGTGAGTGGAAAGGCGTCTACAAATGCCCAGAAGGGGCGGAGTGGAAGAAGTCCAAAGCCGGTCTGCTTGAAACCATCGTCAAAGACGGTGAGTATAAAACCATCAACTTGCTGGAAGACTTTATTCCCGAGGGCTGGGAACGTGCTCTGGTCACGTACTTCGACCACGGGGAAGTTAACGAGCAAGATAACCTACAGGTGATTCGTGAGCGTGCAGGGATTTAATATCCGCACCAGCGAAAAAGGCTCTGTAGTGTTTCACGGAGATAAGCCCCTTGTGTTATGCAGGGGGCTTTTTTGTAAGCTGGTGAAGCACTCCTTTAAGCTGGAAGGCGTAGAAAAGAGCGTACTCAAAGAACTGGTGAAGATTGCCTATGAAACAGATCATCTCGACCGCGATCACCGGATCGTATTTGACAGGATTCATGAACTGGGCGAAAATCATTGTTTCGTGATCCATCGTGGTCACTCCTACGATTCAATAGCAAAGTTTGAACGAGACTTAGGGAAAATATGAGTAATTATCTGGGAGTCATTCCCTACACAGGAAACAAGCAAAGCCTCCTGAAAGACCTTCTGCCGATGTTTCCCGAGAAAGTCGGGACATTCTATGATGTTTTTTGTGGTGGCCTTAGCGTGTCTCTGAACGTCCCTTATCCGGTCGTTTCGATGGACATTGAAAAGCCTTTGGTCGATATGTATAACATGCTGCTGAATGAACCTGATATCAGCTTCGCGAATGAGATCATCGAAGAGTATCACATGACTCCCAGTAATGACGGTCCGTATTACTCGTTGAGGACTCATTACAACGATACCAAGGATCCGAAGGCTCTTTATGTCCTGCTGATGTTTGCATATTGCAATCTGTACCGGACCAATCTCAAAGGCGGGTTTAATGCCCCGTTCGGGAACAACCGTAATCGCAGTGTAAGGGGTGGCTATAAGGATGTATGGCTTGAGCGGTTCAACCATATGCACCGGAAGAAAGAAACCGGCCTGACCATCATTAACGCGCCATATCACGCAGCAACCCCTTTGCCTGGTGATTTCGTTTATTGTGATCCTCCGTATCTGATCACGGGTGCGCAGTATAACTCTAAATGGAAAGAAGAGAACGAAATCCAGCTTTACAACTGGCTGGATGAACTCGACTCAAAAGGCGTTAAGTTTGGACTGTCCAACGTAATGGAACACGGCGGACGCAGCAATGATATCCTGATCGAGTGGGCGAAAAAGTATGATGTTATCGACCTCGATAAGCGATACATGCTGAAGCAGATCCAAGGAAAGGAAAACGAAAAGACGCGGGAAGTTTACGTGTGTAATACCGGCGTAAATAGTAACCCGTATAACTTAGAAGACTTTATGTAGGTAAATCATGTTTACAGTATATGGCTATGAGCCAAGTGTTTTTAATTGCCCTCCGTGCATTAACTCAAAACGTCTGCTCGATGCACGTCATCAAAAATACGACTTCGTGTCTGTAGCGAAAAGCAACGACCCGACCGGCGCTCCTGTTCTGGATGATCAGGTAGTCGATAAGCTGGCCTCTCTTCTGGGTACGCGTCGAATGACCATGCCTCAGATTTTCCACGACGGGAAACACGTAGGCGGCTTCGACCAGCTTCGCGAGTACGTTCGCACCCTGTGATAAATAAAGACACCTAAACTTGAATGGTGTCGTTATGTTAACTACTCGAATCACAAAGAAATCCTATCCCGACCTCAAAAAGGCGCTGTTCATTGAACAAGACGGCCTGTGTGCTATCTGCAAGCGCCCTTTAGAGGGAGATATCAATAAGCATCACCTTGACCATGACCATGCTCTGACTGGCCCAAACGCCGGTCGTGTTC
>Ga0193723_1000069_pt1 | contig 31610 bp, 33 predicted proteins | sample H2m2metaG_FD_143042 | JGI IMG/M metagenome (GOLD analysis project Ga0193723, IMG submission 143042) | Soil microbial communities from a riparian zone of the East river system, Colorado, United States - H2m2 | ecosystem: Environmental > Terrestrial > Soil > Riparian zone | place: USA: East River...
GCATCGGTGCGGACCTGACGGTCGCTTCCGAGCGGCCCAGCACACTCGAAGCCGCCAACCCTGCCGGACTCCTCACTCTCGACTTCCAACACCCTGAGCGCGCTGCCGACCAGGCACACGACTTCGCGCGTCGCTCGCCCATCGACGCCGTCGTCGGCGTGGACGACGACAGCGCCGTCGTGGCGGCGGCGGTGGCCGAGCGACTACGACTCAAAGGGAATCCACTGGCTGGCGCCGTCGCGGCGCGTGACAAGCATCGTCAGCGCCAGCTGCTCGCGGCGGCACAGGTGCCAGTCCCAGGGTTCGCGTTACACCAGATGGACGAGGACCCGCGCGAGCTCGCCAAGCAGGTCGTCTATCCCTGCGTTTTGAAGCCGCTGCGCCTGAGCGCGTCGCGCGGGGTGATCCGGGCGGACAATCCCACCGCTTTCGTTGCGGCCCACGCCCGTCTCTCGAGCATCCTCGCCGGTTGCGACACGGAGTTCCTCGTCGAAGACTTCGTTCCGGGCTACGAAGTCGCTCTGGAAGGATTGCTCGTGAACCGGCGCCTGCACGTGCTGGCGTTGTTCGACAAACCCGACCCGCTCGACGGCCCGTTCTTCGAGGAGTCGATCTACGTGACGCCGTCGAGCGCGCCGGCGGGCTTACAGAAGGCAATCGCGGAGTGTGCCGCGCGCGCGACACGCGCGCTCGGTCTTGTGGAAGGGCCGGTGCACGCGGAGCTGCGCTACAACGACCGCGGTCCCTGGCTCATCGAACTGGCTGCGCGGCCGATCGGCGGACGCTGCTCCGCCGTGCTGCGCTTCGGCAACGGGGTGACGCTCGAGGAGTTGATTCTTCGTCATGCGCTCGGGATGCCGATCCCGTCGCTCGAGCGCGAGGCGGTGGCCGCGGGGGTGATGATGATCCCGATTCCCGGCGCCGGCGTGCTGCAGGAGGTCCGAGGTATTGCGGAAGCCAAGGCGGTACCGATGGTCGACGACGTGCAGATCACGGCGCACCCCGGGGAGCGGCTCGTCCCCTTCCCCGAGGGGTCGCGTTATCCCGGATTCATCTTCGCGCGCGGAGCGACCCCGGCTGCCGTCGAAGCGGCGCTGCGAGAGGCACACCGGCGGCTGACGTTCGTGCTGGCATGAAGTGGCGACGGGTCGTCACCGTACTGCTGCTGTGCCTGGTGGCGCTCGAGGTCGCGCGCAGCCTGGGGCGACTCGACCGGGTCATCTTCGCGGCCTACGTGGACGTCGGCGATGTCGTGCTGCAGGGCGGGGACCCCTACGGTCCGCGCTTCACGAGTTGGCCGCCCCTCAACACCTGGCCGCCCTTCTTCCTCTTCATCGCGGCCGGCCTCGCCCTCCTTGCGCGCATTTCCCTCGTGGGCACTCTCTTGCTGTGGCAGGTCGGCTGCGTGGCGGCCATTTGGGGAGCGTTCCGCCTGCTGGCGCGGCTGGTGGACGAGGAGGCACCTCCGTTCGCATCCGCGGCGACCCTCGTTCCGGTCGTCATGACCGCGCGCCTGTTCCAAGAGCACCTCCAGCACACCCAGGTGAACTTGTTCGTGTTCCTTCTGGTGCTGGTGGCGTTCCTGTTGTTCCGGCGACGTCGAGACGCGTGGGGCGGGCTGGCGCTCGCGGCAGCGGCGAGCGCGAAGGTGATGCCGATCGTGTTCCTGCCGTACCTCCTTTATAAGCGCGCGTGGCGGGCCGCGGCATGGACGGCGGGGTTTCTCGTCGTGCTGAACGTTGCGTTGCCGTTGGCCGTGTTCGGGCCGGCGCGGACCGCCGAACACTGGCGCGCGTGGCGCAGCGTCGCTGCGGCGGAGACCGCGGACCCGACGCCCCACCACATGAATCAGTCGCTCCTCGCCGCGCTGAAACGTCTGCTCACCGCCGAGGGCAGCGCGCGCGACCCCGTGCATTACGCCGTCGCCGCATGGCCCACGCAGCGGGCGGTGACGGGGTTCTATCTGCTCGCGGGGCTGGGCGCGCTCGGGCTCGCGCTCGCCTTCCGCCGTCATCCTCCGGGGCTCGACGCGCCTCCCCCTACCGTGGCGGCCGAGCTGGCCGTCTGCCTCGCCGCGATGACGCTGGTGTCGCCCCTCGCGTGGAAGGCGCATTTCGTCACGGTATTGCCGGCCTACTGGTTGGTGTGGCGCGGGCTGCGCGGGAGAGTGGCGTGGGGCGTCTGGTGGGGGTCCTTCGCCTGCCTGACGCTCAGCGCGCCGGCGCTGGTCGGCGAGCGCGTCAACAACGTGCTCGAGTCCCTGAATGTGATCACGGTCGGAGCGCTACTCGTCCTGGCGCTGGCCCTGTGCGTGGCGCTCAAACCGCTTCCGCCACAACCTCCAGCCAGTTCCGCGACACACTCGGTACGTTGAGCTCGTCGAGGGTGCGGTCGAGACCTTTGAGCAGAGCCTCCGACCCTTCCTCGAGCGGCACGCCGGGCAGGGCGCCCTCGATGAACAACGAGAACTGGCCGATGTCGGCGAGACTCTCGGGCGTCATTTCGACCTTCACCAGCTCGACCGTGGTGGGGCGGAGTCCCGCCGCCTCGCACGCCGCCGCGTAGTCGTCGGCGGAGAACCATTTCATCGCCGCGGCGTGGCCGTCGTGCCGGACGGAGATGCCTTTCTCTTTGAGAACCTGCACGGCGCGCACCACCCAGCGCCGCCAGAAGCCGCTCGTCCCCTCGACGTAGGCGCCCGCGAAGAACGTCGAATTGAAGCCCAACAGACCGCTGGGCTTGAGCGTCTTACGGATTTCGCCCAGTACCTGATGCTTGTCCTCGACCAGATGGATGGCGTTCAGGAACACCACGGCGTCGGCGGGGGGGACGAGACGCGACAGCAGCTCCGCGCTTCCCTCCATGAACTCTGCGAGTTTTGAGGAAATCGCCGCGCGGGCCTTGGCGATCGCCGACGGCGACGGATCGACGCCGATGACGCGCGGCGGCGGCTCCGTTCCCGAGACGTGCTCGAGGATCAGCTTGGTGACGGCTCCCGGCCCGCACCCCAGGTCCACGATCACCTGCCGCCCCGGGCAGATCACCTTATCGATGATCCAGCGGTTCACCTGCGTGAAGAAGGGATGCCGGGTGAACGGCGTGAACGAATACTTCTCGTCGTCGGCGAACGTCGCGCCGCTCACAGTTTGTGAACCCCCAGCGGCCCGAGGTGCACGTCGAGGTTGTGATTGACGCGATAGCCGACCACTCCACGGGTGTCGAGGCCGGCGGCGTCGGCGGCGTACACCTCTTTGCCGTTCACCATGAACCGCGCTCGTCCGCCGCGCACCTCGACGCTCAGCTCGTTGGTCGCCTTGCCGCTGCTGTCGGACTTGACCACCGCGTCGCTCGCCGTCCACTCCACCACGGCGGTGGGGCGGGCCGTGTAGCCGGCGCGGCGCCGGATGCTGTACATCCCGTCCACCGCCCGCACCAGGAAGTACGTGTAGCTCTGCCCCGAGTCGGCGAGGCTCTTGCCGCCGAGGATGAGCCCGTAGCTTTCGGGATGCGCGGGGTTCTGCATCTGCGTGAACTTGGCGACGATGTGGTAGTTGCCCGAGGCGGTGTCGGCGTCGCGCCAGTAGATCGCCGCGGGGCCCACCGTCACGTGGAGGCCGTCCCCCATGGCGCCGAACTTGACGTTGGCGAGCGGCGCGGGCTGGCCGGTCTGCCGGGCTATCTCGGTTCGCACGTGCCACCCGGCCGGGAAGCTGCCGCCACCCGCCACGCTGCGGTCAGGGTCGGCCTGAGCAGTGAGGGTCGTGGCGGCGAAGGCCAGAACGGTGGGCAACAGTACGAAACGTGTGGAAACCATGGCTGTGCCTCGAAAAGAGTGAGGTCCCGGGTGGTCGCCCACCCGGACCGACACTAGAATAAGAATCTAAGTGACCCAACCAAAACGTCTTAGTCAAGAGGACGAGCGTACCCTGGTTCTGCGCCTCAAGGCGCGGGACGAGGGCGCCCTCGCCGAGCTATATGACGCCCTGGCGCCGTGGGTGCTCGGCCTCGCGACCCGCATCCTGCGGGACGATGGAGAAGCGGAGGAAGTGCTGGGGGATGTGTTCGTGCAAGTGTGGGGCCGGATCCACCAGCACGAGCCGACCCGCGGGCCCCTGGTGCCGTGGGTGCTGTCGATCGCGCGCCACCGCGCGCTCGACGCGCTGCGGCGGCGGCGCCGCTGGTGGCGCAAGGCGGAGCGCTGGGGGGCGGCGCAGCGCCTCGAAGACAACGGCGCGGCGGCGGCCCCTGACCCCGGGGAGGCGTCCGTGCCCGGATGGCCGGTGCACCAGGAGGTGCACGCCGCGCTGGCGGCGCTCCCGGGCGATCAGCGCCGCGTCGTGCTGCTGGCGTACTTCGAGGGTCTGACGCACTCGGAGATCGCACGACGTACGGGCCAACCGCTCGGCACGGTGAAGACGCGGCTGCGGATCGCGCACGGCAAACTGGCGGAGGCGTTGAGGCACGTGAAGGACTGGATGCGATGACCGACTGGCTCGGCATGACCCCGAATCCTCGTGATCCGCGCCCGGAGCTCCGGGCGCGGGTGCTGGCGCGCGCCGTGCGCCCGGGCGCGGGGCGTCGTCGCTGGGTGTGGCGTGCCGCGGCTGCCGTGCTGGTGCTCGTGCTGGGAGGTGGGGCTGCGTACTGGGCGCGCGACACGATCGCGGCCCTCTCTGCCGAACGCGATCGACTGGCCGCAGAGCTCGCCGCGGTGCGCGACACGCTCGGTTTCGTGCGCGGCCCGGCGACGCGCGTCGTGTGGGTGCCGGTGACGACCAACGGCCGCCTCGGAGCGGTGACGATCTTCGCCGACAGCGCGACGCGGCGCTGGCTGGTGCGGTGCGAGGGGATGGCGCCGAACCAGCCCGACGAGACCTACCAGTTCTGGTTCGTTACGGCGGGGGGCCTGAAGCGCGCCGCCGTCATGACGATGGACGAAGACGACGCGACCGTGATGGCGATGGCGTTCGAGGTCCCCGCCGATGTCGGTCCGGTGACGGGCGCGGCGATGAGCATCGAGCCGCGCGCAGCGGGCGGGGGGGGGGGCGGCTCAGGCGAGCCGCGCGGGCCGATGGTGTTTCACTTGCGGCTGTGACGGCCCTTGGCGGTCTTGGCCTTGCCCTCCGCGATGTCGTGCACGGTTTCGAGCTCTACCACCTTCAGCTTGCGCTTCCCCATCGGCAGCACGATCTCGACTTGCTCCTTGACCTTCTTGCCGATCAACGCCTTGCCGAGCGGTGAGGCCATCGACACGGGCATCTCCTCGGCGCCCTCGTCGCTGCCTTCGATGAATTCGCCCAGCGTCAGCGCGTAGACTTCCTTCTGCTTGCTGTCGACGTCCTCCACCGTGACTCGGGAGCCGAACCCCACCCGGTCGCGCGGGATTTCGGCTTCGGTCACGTTGGACAGCTTGCCGAGTCGCATCCGCAGGTGGGTGAGGCGCGAGGCAACGAACTGCTGCCGCTCGAGGGCGGCCTTGTACTCGGAGTTCTCACGCAGGTCACCGTGGGCGCGCGCTTTGTCGATCTCCTTCGGTAGGACGAAGTTGATCTCGTGGTTCAGGCGCTCGACCTCGGCCTGGAGCTTGTCCTTCAGCGCTTCGATCATGGAACTCGGAATCTAGGCGGTTAGGCGGTTAGTCGGTTAGCCCACCCTAACCGACTAACCGCCTAACCGACTAATTTCCATCCATGCCTCCCATTCGCACCTACCACGACCTCACCGACGCCGACCGGTCCGGACTGCCGGAGCAAATCGGGGCCCAGCGTAAACGCGTGGCCGAGCGGCTCGCAGGGGTGGGGCGCGTGATCGCCGTCATGAGCGGCAAGGGGGGGGTGGGGAAGAGCTATGTGACCGCGCATCTCGCCCGGGCCCTTGCTCGGTCGGGACGGGCGGTCGGCGTACTGGATGCTGACCTCAACGGGCCAACGATTCCCCGCTTGCTGGGCATTGACCACTCCCCACGCCCCACTCACCGGGATGGCATCGAGCCCGCCGTCGGCGCGGATGGCGTGACGTGCATCTCGATGGCCATGCTGCTCGAAGACGGCGCTCCCCTCGCGTTCAAAGGGCCGAGCGCCGAGAGCTTCGTGTGGCGCGGGGCGATGGAGGCCTCGGCCCTGCGCGAGCTGCTCGGCGACGTCGCCTGGGGTGCCCTCGATGCGCTGCTGCTCGATCTCCCTCCCGGGATGCAGCGCTACGTCGAGCTGTGCGATATCCTCGGCGCGCCCCCTGCGGTATTGACCGTGACGATCCCTACGCCCGAATCGCGCGACGCAGTGCGCCGCGCGATGCGGGCGGCCGTCGATCGAGGCTCCCGGCTCCTCGGCATCGTCGAAAACATGGTGGGGGACGAGTTCCCCGGGAGCCTCGATCGACGCTTGGCAGGCGAGTTCGGCGTTCCGATCCTCGCTCGTCTGCCCTGGCGCCCGACTCCCGACGCCTGGGCGGGGTTGGCGGGGCGGCTGTGAAATTCCTCTGCGTCGACTGCGACAAGCAGATGGCGTTCGAGGAGCGCCAGCTCCCGGGCGACGGCACGCTAGCGGCGACGTTCAAGTGTCCGACCTGCGGCCGGGTCGTGGCGATGCTGACGAATCCGATGGAGACGCAGCTTGTCTCGTCGCTCGGCGTCGAGATTGGCGGGCGTACCGTGCCGGCGCAGCCGCTCGAGACGGTTCGCAAGATGGTGTCGACGGGCCGGGAGGATGCCTTCGATGAAGGGAGCCGGGAGCCGGGAGCTGGGAGCGGGACGAACTGGTCCGCCGGTGCGCTCGAACGTCTGAATCGCGTTCCCAATTTCGTGCGCGGCATGGTGAAGCGGATCTACGCCGACTATGCCAAGGAGCGCGGCATTGCCGAGATCACACCGGCCGTGATGGACACGGCGCGCGCCGAGCTGGGCCTGGAAGGGATGTGAGCGATTTCGAAGAGCGCATCGTCGGCGGTCTCCGCATCCGCATCGACAGGGCCCTGTGCGTAGGATTCGGAGACTGCGTCACGGAAGCTCCTGAGGCGTTCGTCCTCGACGATGCCGGGACCGCGGTGTTCGTGAGCCCTGAACAAGTCGACCGTGAACGGTTGTTGCGCGCGTGCGACGTTTGCCCCGTCGATGCCATTACAGTTTGGGACGAAACGGGTGGGCAGATTGTTCCTTGACAGCGCCATCTCCGTGCCGCATATGCATTGCCGATACGTCCCCCTCCCATCGCTCTAGGAGACGCCGGTGTATCGCGAGATCTTCGTTCCGGTCGATAACTCGCAGCATTCCGATTGGGCGGTGGACCGGGCCCTGGAGATGTGCCGAAAGTCAGCAGGGCGTATCACCGGCAATCACGTGTATGCGGCCCGCCTCCACGATGTTCGCTTCCGCCAGCTTGAAACCGGCCTCCCCGCGCAGTTCCAGACTCCCGAAGAGATCAAGAAGCAGCGCAAGATCCACGACAAGCTGATAGAAAAAGGTCTGCAGCTGATAGCTGACAGCTTTCTGGATCAACTCGGGAAGCGGTGCGAGGCTGCCGGTGTCCCCCTGACCCGCCAGCTGCTGGAAGGCATCAACTACGAAGAAATCGTCAACGAAGTGAACCGGGGCGCCGGAAGGCTGCCCGGGCTCATCGGCTTCGACCCGAACCGCGCCGCGGGCTACGACGGCGGCGACAAGGTCCGCAGCGACGTCAAGCTGGGTGAGAACGGCCGGCTCGTGGCCGAAGACGAAGACTCGGCCGCCCGCCTCGTCGGCTCCTCCGGCCGCCAATACGACCTGCTCGCGGTCGGCGCCCACGGTCTCGGCCGCCAGCAGTTCTCGCAGCTGGGCGGCGTCGTCGCCCGGGTGTTGCGTGGCGTGGAGAAGGACGTGTTGATCGTGCGCGACGACCGGTCTCTCGAGGGCGGACGCTTTCTCGTCTGCGTGGACGGCTCGTCCTACAGCTACAAGGCGATGAAGGCGGCGCTGGAGCTGGCGCAGACCTTCGGCGCGTCGCTGTACGTGTGCAGCGCCTTCGACGTCGAGTACCACCACGTGGTGTTCCGTAACATCAAGGACGTCCTGTCATACCAAGCGTCCAAGGTCTTCAAGTTCGAAGAGCAGGAGGAGCTGCACAACAACATCATCGACAAGGGCCTCCTCAAGCTCTGCCAGGCGAATCTGAAGCGCGCCGAGGTGATGGCGCAGCAGTTCCCCGACGTGCCGATCAAGACGCAGATCCTGATCGGCAAGCCGTTCCAGGTGGTCATGCAGTGGGCCGAGGAAGTGAAGCCGTCGTTGATGGTGCTCGCCCGGCACGGCGCGCACCGCATCGAGGGCACCGATCTGGGCTCGCAAGCCGAGAATCTGGTGCGACTTGCGCCCTGCAACACGCTGCTGACCGGAACGGTGGGCATCCGGCCCGAGGATATCCCCTGGATAGAGGAGGACGGCCAGGCGGGGCTCCCCTGGGCCCCGGAGGCCGAAGTGCGGATTCTGCGCGTGCCGCCGTTCGCGCAGGGCATCGCGCGGCGCGCGGTCGAGGAGTATGTGCTCGAGAAAGTCGGCAACGCCGGTCCGCCCCCGACGGTCACGAACAAGTGGCTGGACGAGGCGATCCAGAAGCTGCTGCCCACGCATATGCAGCTCATCATGGGGATCGGCAACGCCGAAGAGATCGCGCTCGCCGAGGTAAAGGCGACGGAGCAGATGAAAGCGACGAAGGTGCAGGGCTCCGACGCCGACCCCGTTCCCGCCGTCCCCATGATCGAGACCAAGTGCCCCGTAACGGGCAATGTCAGCACGCGTGAGCGTGTGATGACCGATCCGATCGTCTGGACGCAGGAGGCTTGGCAGCGGCTACAACTGGTGCCCCTCATCGCGCGGCCGCTCGCCCGCAACACGGTCGAGCGGTTCGCGCGCAATCACGAGATTTGGCGTGTCACGACGCCCGTGATGGACGACAACAAACAGGCGATGATCGAGGCCGACGAGTTCGACATCGACACGATGATGGTGATGTTCACCGAGCTCCGCGCTAAGCAGATTCGCGCGGAAGCCGAAGGGAAAGACGCGCTCTCGCCCGAGATGCGGGCGTTCATCGAGGAGGCGAAGGCGCAGGGGATCACCCGCTGCCCCATCCGCGACATCGAAGAGAAAATGGACAAGTGCCCGGTCGACATGAAGACGGTCACGCCCGAAGAGGCGAAACGGGCGGTCGAGAAACTGCTGCAGTGAGCTACGTTCCGCACGTCGTCGCCTGGAATCTCACGCGACGCTGCAACCTCGAGTGCGCCCACTGCTACATCTCCGCGGGCCCGCACGAGAGCGCCACCTCGGAGCTCGCGACGGCCGAGTGTCTGCGCATCGTCGACGAATTGCTGGCGGTGAACCCCGCGCCGATGCTCATTCTTTCGGGCGGCGAGCCGCTGCTGCGCGACGACCTCGCCGAGATCGCGGCCTACGCATCGCAGCGCGGCGCCACGGTCGTGGTGGGGACGAACGGGACGCTGCTCTCGGACGAGCGCATCACCGCGCTGCGGGATGCCGGTGTGCGCGGCGTCGCGGTCTCCATCGACTCGCTGCGCCCGACCTATCACGACAACTTCCGCCACGGCAAGGGCTCCCTTGACGACACGGTTGCGGCGCTGGGGCGCCTGCGAGAGCACAAACTCGACTTCATCATCCAGACGACGGTAACCAAGGGAAACCGCGCCGAGCTCGAGCGGCTCGTCGCCTGGTCGGCGGACGAGGGCGCCGTGGCGTTCAACTGCTACTTCCTCGTGGCCACGGGGCGGGGCGCCGCGTTGTCCGATCTCGCGCCCGCGGAGTACGAAGCCGTGCTCGCCGACCTGGCCCGCTGGCAGAAGGACTACCGCGGCCGGATGATGGTGCGCTCCAAGTGCGCGCCGCACTTCATGCGGCATGTACATGCCCTGGATCCTGACTCCCCGATCCTGAATTATCAGACGCGTTGCCCCTGCGGCACGCAGTACTGCCGCATCACGCCCGACGGAAAGCTGACCCCCTGTCCCTATCTCCCCGAGGTCGCGGGCGATCTCCGCACCCAGAGTTTCGGCGACATCTGGCGCTCGGCGCCGCTGTTCCGGCAGCTGCGGGAGGGGACGCTGGGCGGAAAGTGCGGGCGCTGCGAGTACCAGAAGCTGTGCGGCGGCTGCCGCGCCCGGGCGTTCGCGCTCGAGGGCGACGTGCTCGCCGCCGATCCGTCGTGCGTGTATGAGCCCGCTCCTGGGGCGGCCGTGATCGAGGCGGCTCGCGAGATGACCTACGGGCAGGAGTTCCAGCCGGCGCTCGTCTGGGCCGATGCGGCGCGGGCGCGGCTCGAGCGCATTCCCTCGTTTGTACGCGGCGTCGTGGCCAAGCGCATCGAGGATTGGGCGCGCGAGCACGGCGTACACGAGGTTACGCCCGAGCTCCTCAGCGAGATCCGGTCGGCGATGCCGGTGGATTTCAGCAAGAAGCGACCCTTCTTCATGGCTGACAGCTGATGGTCGACGCCATCCATCTCCTCCAGGCCGCGACCGACAGCCTGCCTGCCTATCGCGACTTCCCCGTGATCGGGAGCCGCGCGGCGGTGTGGATCGCGGCGGAAATCCATCTGATGTTCGCGGCCTTCGTGCTGGGCGTGCCGATGTTCGCCGTGGTGGCGGAGGCGATCGGCATCTTCGGCAAGGACCAGCGCTACGACCGGCTGGCGAAGGAATTCACGCGCCTGCTGCTGATCGCCTACAGCGCGACGGCGATCTGGGGAGCGGTGCTGACGTTCTTCCTGGCCACGCTGTACCCGAAGTTCTTCGCCTACCTGACGGCGATCTTCGGCGTATCGATGTGGATCTACGTCTCGATCTTTTTCCTCGAGTCGTTCACCCTGTACCTCTACTATTACGGCTGGGACCGCTGGAAGTACGGCCGCGCCAAGGTGGGCCACTGGGGACTGGGCATCCTGCTGAACCTGTGGGGCACGACGGTGATGTTCATCGCCGACTCGTGGCTCACGTACATGATGACCCCGCCGCGTGACATCACGCCCGACACCGCCCCGGGCTCCATCAAGCTGTGGCACGCCATCCTGAACCACACTTGGATGCCGATCAACATCCACCGGCTCATCGGCAACGTGGTGTTCGGGGGCGCCATCGTCGGCGCGTACGCCAGCTATCGCTTCCTGGCCGCCAAGACCGACGAGGAGCGCGCCCACTACGACTGGATGGGCTACGTCGGCAACTTCATCGCGATCTCGGCACTGATCGTCCTGCCCTTCGCCGGCTACTGGCTGGGCCGCGAGATCTACCAGTACGACCAATCGATGGGCATCACGATGATGGGCGGTTTCATGAGCTGGCTGTGGGTGATCCAGGCGTTTCTCATCGCCGTGCTGTTCCTCACGGGGAACTACTACCTGTGGGTCGGGATGGGCCGCATTCCCGGGGCCGAGCGCTTCCGCCCCTACACCAAGTGGCTGCTCGCGGTGCTGGTGCTCGGCGCGATCGTGTGGGGCACGCCGCACACGATGATCGCCGACTCGCGCGAGCTCGCGGCGATGGGGGGCTCGCACCATCCCTTCCTCGGCGCGCTGGGCGTGATGAGCGCCAAGAACACCGCCGTGAACCTGATGATCCTCACGACGTTCCTGTCGTTCCTGCTGTACCGCCGCGCCAACATCCGGCCGGTCGTGCCCTGGGCGCGCGCCGGGACGCTGATCCAGGGAGGGATGTTCGGCGTGGCCGCCGCGATCGTGCTGTTCTTCGGGATCCGCGGCTACTTCGTCGAAGCGATCGTCCGCATCGGTTACTCGGTGTACCAGGTCGGCGCGGTGCTCGCCTGCATCATCTTCGTCACCGTGATCGACGTCTTGATGGCGCGCGGCGCGCAGTCGCTGGGCGCGATTCAGTGGGGGAAGATGCCGCCCCGGTCGCAGTACGCGCTGTTCATCCTCGCCGTCACGTTCACGTGGCTCATGGGGCTCATGGGCTTCGCCCGGAGCGGCATCCGCCAGCACTGGCACGTGTGGCAGGTGCTGCAGGACACGACCAAGTACGCCGCCACGCCCGCCCTGGGTCAGGCCGCCATCATGATCAGCGTGTGCGTGCTCATCTTCCTCTCGCTCGTCGGTTTCATCTTCTGGCTCGGCGGACTGGCCGAGAAATCCACGTTCGTACCGGCGGGGAAGGAGGCCCAGCATGTGGGCCACTAACCTCAAGATTCTTGGGGTCGTGCTGGCCACGCTCGCGCTCTATACGCTGATCGCGAACAAGATCCCGCAGGTGCAGTCGGAGGTGCCCCGCGCCCTGACGCTCAGCGCCGACGTCACCCCCGAACAGCTGGTCCAGGCGGGCGAGCAAGTGTTCAACGGGATCGGCGGCTGTACGACATGCCACGGTTTGGGCACGCGCGCGCCCAACCTGCTCACGGATGAAAAGGGCCAGGGCTCGATCGGCGCGCGCTGCGGCAGGCGTGAGTCGGGCAAGGATTGCAAGGGCTACCTCTACGAATCGCTGACGCAGCCGCGCGCCTTCGTGGTCCCGGGCTACGAGCCGATCATGCCCGACATGACCCGGACGCTCTCGCCGCAGCAGATCTGGGCTGTGATCGCGTACCTCGAGTCGCAGGGCGGGGCGATCACGGTCACTGCCTCCGACATTCCGGCGGAGAGCAAACCGACCCCGGGCGGCAGCCCGGGGAGCGGAGCCACCGGTATCGCGGGCGGCAGCAGCGACCCAATGGCGATCGTCCACGCCGCCGGGTGCATCGGCTGTCACAAGATCGGCACCGAGGGCGCCGCCGTGGGTCCCGACCTGACGCACGTCGGGGCGCGGCTCACCGCGGCGGGGATCCGCGAGGCGATCCTGCTGCCCGACGCCAAAATCACGAAGGGATTCGAGAAATTCGCCGGGATCATGCCCAAGACCTTCGGCGACCAGCTGACCGCAAACCAGCTCGAAGCGCTCATTCGTTTTCTGGCGGCGCACAAATGAGGGAGACGCTGCGACATCCGTTCTGGCAAGCGGTCGGCCTGCTGGTGCTGGCCTATCTGATCGTCGTCTTCGGCATTCCGCTTCTGCCGGGCAGCGCCATCGTTCCCAAGAGCGTGGTCCTGCAATACATGGCGACGATAGCCGTCGGCCTGTTGATCTGGGTCAGCGACGACGAGGCGCGTTGGACCCGCTTCAAGGAGCCGCTGCACGCGGTCCTGATCGAGCCGCGGCTGAAGCTGGTCCGCACGGGCCTGCTCGGAGCGGTTACGCTCATCGTGGGCGGCCTCACGTACGGTCAGGTGAAGGCGTCGGTCGCGGCGCCGCCGAACCTCCGGTCGATTCACCCGGCGCCCCCGGCCCAGATCACGTTCCGCGACAAGACGATGACCCTGGGGGGGCTCGAGAACCCGCTGCGCGCCTCGGTCGGCGCGGAGCTGGCCCAGCACCTCGCGGTGGGCCGACGTGTCTACTATCAGAACTGCGTTCCCTGCCACGGCGATCATCTCGACGGTCAGGGTCACTACGCGAACGGCTTCAACCCGATCCCGCTCAATTTCCAGGACAACGGTACGATCGCGCAGTTGACTGAAAGCTTCGTGTTCTGGCGCGTCGCCAAGGGTGGGCCCGGCCTGCCGCGCGAGGCCACGCCCTGGAATTCCGCGATGCCGGCGTGGGAGGACTTCCTCTCCGAAGAGGAGATCTGGTCCGTCATCCTGTTCCTGTACGACCAGACGGGGTGGAAGCCGAGGACGTGGGAGACGACGGGGAGCAAGGAGTCAGGAGGCGGGCATGACTGAGCTCCGCCTGGCTGTGTTGGTCGCCACTCTCTGGCTCCTGGCTCCTGACTCCCGACTCCCGGCCCAGGACACCACCGCCGGCAAGATCGTGTACACCAAATGGTGCGCCGGCTGCCACGGCGACAACGGAGCCGGGGACGGCGAGGCCGCGCGCTACATGCTGCCGCATCCGCGCGACTTCACCGGAGCGGTTTACCAGATCCGCTCGACCGCCAGCGGCGAACTGCCCGCCGACGCCGATCTGCTCCGCGCCATCGATCAGGGGCTCCCGGGAACCGCGATGCCCGGCTGGAAGACGCGGCTGTCGGATCGAGATCGGCACAACGTGCTGGCGTACCTGAAGACGTTCTCCACGTTCTTCGCCGACACCACCCTCAAACCAAAGCCGCTGCAGTTCGGTAGGGCGCCGGGCGGCGGGAGCGGCGCCGACGCGCTGCGGGTGGGACGCCAGTTTTACGATTCAATCGGGTGCCGCAAGTGCCACGGCGACCAGGGCCGGGGCGACGGGCCCTCCGCGCCCACGCTGAAAGACGACGCCGGGCGGCCGATCTTCGCCGCCGATCTGACGCAGAACTGGCGCTTCAACGGCGGCGGCACGGTGGAGGACATCTATCACCGCCTGCGCACCGGGCTCGACGGCACCCCGATGCCGTCGTTCAGCGATCTCCTCGACCAGAAGTTCCTCACCGATGAGCAGCTGTGGCGGGTCGCGCAGTACGTGCGCAGCCTCTCGGCCGCGGAGCCTCCCGCGGTCCGCGACGTGATTCACGCGCCCCAGGTCGCCGGACCGCTGCCGCGCTCCCCCGGCGACTCCGCATGGACCCGCATCGACTCCTACTGGTTCCCGCTTGTGGGGCAGGTGGTCAAAAAGACCCGCTGGTTTGACCCGGCGGTGAGCGGCGTGCGCGTGCAAGCCGTGCACACGCGCGACTCACTCGCGCTGCGCGTGGTGTGGGACGACCGGTCCCAGAGCCCCGACTCCGCCTGGCTGGCACACATCGGCAGGGTCCTCGCCGCGCTGGCGAGCGACGACTCGGCCGCAGCGCCGGCTCAGCCCGGCCTCTGGCCCGACCAGTTGGCCGTGCAGTTCCCCCTCACGATCCCTCAGGGGATGGAGCGGCCGTACTTTCTGATGGGCAACGCGACCGCGCCGGTGTACCAGTGGCGCTGGTCGAGCCACGGTGGTGCGGTAGCGGGCCTGGCCCGCGGCCTCGAGCGGTTCGATCCCTTGGCCGGCGGCGGAACCGTCGGTGCGCAGGCGGTTTACGACCACGGCGAGTGGCGGGTCGTGCTGGCCCGCGCCCTTGCCACGGCCGACACGGCACACGAGCTTCAGGTCCGAACCAGCCGTGCCATTCCGGTGGCCTTCTTCGCGTGGGACGGGTCCAATGGAGAGCACGGCACGCGAATGGCCGTCAGCACCTGGTACTTTCTCGCCCTCGACGAGCCGACTCCGGCGCGCGTGTTTATCTCGCCGGTGATCGCCATGGCTCTGACCCTGGCGCTCGGCATGCTCGTCGTGTGGCGCGCGCAGCGACCCAAGAATGTCCTTTAGGAGGCCTGAATGAATCGCAGATTGCTCAATGTGATCGGTGGCGCGCTCGTGCTCACCGTCTGCAGTCCGAAGGACGACGGGGCGGCACGCGCGGCACCGCCTGCCCGTACCGACGCGGAAGAAGTCCAGGCGGGGGGCACGATCACGGGCAAGATCAAGTTCACCGGCACCGCCCCTCGCAATCCGGCGATCGACATGAGCGAGGAAGCGGTGTGCAAGGCGAAGTACAAGGGCGCTACGCCGACCGAGGAAAACGTCGTGGCGGGTCCCGCGAACGCGCTCGCCAACGTGTTCGTCTACGTGAGTGCGGGCGTGCCGGCGAGTCAGAAGTTCACGGCGCCGACGACCCCCGTGATCCTCGACCAGGACGGCTGCCGCTACCATCCCCATGTGCTCGGGGTCATGGTCGGCCAACCGCTCGAGATCAAGAACTCCGATCCGTTGCTCCACAACATCAAAGCCCTGGCCAAGAAGAATCGCGGCTTCAACGTGAGTCAGCCGAACGCCGGCATGACGAAGAACGTCACGTTTACCACGCCGGAGGTGATGGTCAACCTCGAGTGCAACGTACACGGCTGGATGCACGCTTACCTTGGCGTGCGGCCCGATCCGTTCTACGCGGTGACGGGGCCCGACGGCAGCTTCTCGATCAAGGGCCTGCCGCCCGGCACGTACACGATCGAAGCCTGGCACGAGAAGTTCGGCACGCAGACGGCGACCGTGACGATCGCGGGAACCGAGAGCAAGACGGCCAACTTCACTTTCGCCGCGCACTAGCGCGAGGAGAGCGGGCATCATGCATTGGTGGCTCCCCACCGCGGCGTCGACCTTTGCCGGACCGATCGACGGGCTGTTCCTGGCGATTCTGATCATCACGGGGATCGCACTCGTCATCGTCGAGGTCGGCCTGCTCTGGTTTTCTGTGAAGTACCGGGCGCGCCCGGGCCGGAAGGCGTTCTACACGCACGGCTCGACGCGCGCCGAGGTGATCTGGACCTCGATTCCCGCGGTGACGGTGGTGGCGCTCGGCATCGTGAGCAACCACTACTGGGTGCAGATCAAGGGCCGCGACAGCGTGCCCCCGAACGCCTACGGCATCGGCGTGCACGTGAAGCAGTTCGAGTGGCAGATCACCTACCCGGGGCCGGACGGGAAGCTCGGCACGGGCGACGACTTCACCCTGCGCAACCTGCTGCACATCCCGGTCAATCAGCCCATCGTGGTGCATCTCACGTCGGAGGATGTCATTCACTCGTTCTTCATCCCGCAATTCCGGATCAAACAGGACGCGGTCCCGGGGTTGACGATCAACGCCTGGTTCCAGGCCACCAAAACGGGCGAGTACGAGATCGGGTGCGCCGAGCTCTGCGGGATGGGGCATTACAAGATGCGCGCGCGCGTGTTCGTGCACACGCCTGAGGAGTTCACCGCCTGGATGGCCCAACAAGCCGCCGGAGGAACCCAATGACGAGCGTCGCGCACGCCGCGCCGGCCCACGGGGGGGCACACCACGCGCCGATGAGCTTCTGGCGCAAGTACATCTTCTCGACCGACCACAAGATCATCGGCATCCAGTTCTTGTTCGTCAGCCTCTTCTTTCTGCTGCTGGGTGGGGTGCTGGCGATGCAGATCCGCTGGCAGCTTGGCTTCCCGGGCCAGCCGCTCCCGGGGGGCGGCATCCTCCCCGAGTCGATGACGTCGGGCGGGGTGATCCTCCCCGAGTACTACATCCAGCTCGTGACGATGCACGGCACGTTCATGGTGTTCTTCGCCATCATGCCGCTGCTCATGGGCGTCTACGCCAACTTCCTGATCCCGCTGAAGATCGGGACGCACGACATGGCGTTCCCGCGCCTCAACATGTGGTCGTTCTGGCTAGCGTTCACCGCGGGGCTCATCATGCTCGCGGGGTTCTTCGTGCCCGATGGGGCGCCGCGGGCGGGCTGGACGATGTACGCGCCGCTCTCGGCGCGGCCCGACTTGTCGGGCGTGACCTACGGGCAGATGCTGTGGTGCGTGTCGATCGTCGTGCTCGGACTCTCCTCCGTGCTTGGTTCGGTCAACTACATCACCACGGTGATCAATCACCGCGCGCCGGGCATGACCTGGTTCCGCCTGCCGCTGTCGGTCTGGGCCCTGTTCATCACGGCGATCCTCGCCGTTCTGGCGCTGCCGGTGCTGCAGGGCGCCGCGATCATGCTGCTCTTCGACCAGACCATCGGCACGCACTTCTTCGACCCGCTGGCCGGCGGCCAGGCGCTCTTGTGGCAGCACCTGTTCTGGTTCTTCGGCCACCCCGAGGTTTACATCCTCATCCTCCCCGCGATGGGGATGGTGTCGGACATCATCGCGAACGGCAGCCGCAAGCCCATCTTCGGCTACCACTCGATGGTGTTCGCCATCGTGGGCATCGCGTTCCTCGGCTGGCTCGTGTGGGGCCACCACATGTTCATGAGCGGCATGAACCCGACCCTCGGGTCGACGTTCATGGTATCCACGCTACTCATCTCGGTCCCGTCGGCCATCAAGGTGTTCAACTGGATGGGCACGATGTGGCGCGGGAATCTCCGCTTCACGGTGCCGATGCTGAATGCCGTGGGCTTCGTCTCGATGTTCACGATCGGCGGGCTCTCGGGCGTGTTCATGGCGGCGACGCCGGTGGACATGCACATCCACGACACGCAATTCATCGTCGCCCACCTCCACTACGTGCTGTTCGGCGGGTCGCTGTTCGCGCTGTTCGCCGCGATTCCCTACTGGTATCCGAAGATGTTCGGCCGGATGATGAGCGAGCGGATCGGCAAGGTCCACTTCTGGCTGACGTTCATCACGTACAACCTGACCTTCTTCCCGATGCACATCCTCGGGATGGGCGGGCAGATGCGGCGGCTGTACGACCCGACGCAGTACGACTTCCTCAAGCCGCAGCAGCCGCTCAACGAGTTCATCTCGATCGCGGCGTTCGCGCTCTTCGCCGTGCAGCTGCTGTTTCTCGTCAACTTCCTGTGGAGCCTGAAGCACGGGAAGAAGGCGGACCAGAACCCCTGGCAGGACAACGGGCTCGAGTGGTCGTTGCCGAGTCCCGCCCCGCACGGCAACTGGGAGCGGGTGCCCACCGTGTACCGCGGACCTTACGAGTTCAGTGCACCGGAGGCGGGAGACTCCGACTTCCTGCCCCAGCACGTCAAGCTCGCCACTGACAAGGAACCGGCCGGGAGATTCGAGCGATGACGCACGTGACCGCCACCGCCAACATGATGCACCCCCCGGTCCCCGCCGAGCCCGGGTCCGGCGTTTACAGCAATAAGCTCGGCATGTGGGTGTTCCTCGCCAGCGACGTGATGTTCTTCACGGCGTTGATCGGGTCCTACATCATCCTTCGGTTCGGCATCACGGATCCGTGGGCGGCCCCCGGGGCCGTGCTCAACGTGCCGCTCACGGCCTTCAACACCTTCCTGCTCATCTGTTCGTCTGTCTCAATGGTGAAAGCCTACGCGGCCATCGCCGACGGGAAGAAGTACTTCCTGCGCGCCGTGCCCGGAAAGCTGCTGCGGGACGGCGGGCTCAAGTTCTGGATGCTCGTGACGATCATCTGCGGCGCGATGTTCGTCGGCGTCCAGGTGTTCGAGTACATCAAGCTGGTCGGGCACGGCTTCACGCCCGCGGGCTTCCGCGAGGGCTCGACGCTCGCCGAGCACGCGGCGACGGACGCGGTCCGCTATGGGGCCACCACCTCGGGTCTGTACGGATCCAGCTTCTTCACGATGACCGGATTCCACGGCTTCCACGTCACCTGCGGCGTCGTGAGCATGCTGTATCTCTATTTCACCAAGGTGCTGCCGGAGAAGTACTCGGCGCAGGACTATCGCGGGATCGAGACCATCGGGTTGTACTGGCACTTCGTCGACCTGGTGTGGATCATCTTGTTCACGATCGTCTACCTGATCTGAGGATCTCCATGACGACCGAGCATGTGCGGCCGAATTACATCCTGATCTGGGTGTACCTGTTCGTGCTGACGGTGATCGAAGTCGCCGCCGCGTTTCTGTCACACATCCCGAAGCATTGGCTCATCATCATCCTCGTGGTCCTGGCAGTGGTGAAGGCCGTGATGGTGGCGATGTATTTCATGCATCTGAAGTTCGAACGCTGGCGCCTGCGGCTCATCTTCATGATTCCGATCCCGCTCGCCTTCATCCTGGTGTTGGCCGTGATTACGGAGAAGATCTGGTAGCCTTTCTCGAGCTGACAAAGCCGCGTATCACGCAGCTGGTCGTCCTCACCGCGGCCGCCGGGTTCTATCTTGGCGCGCGCGGGGGGATGGACCTCGTACTGCTGGCGCACACCCTCATCGGCACGGCCCTCGTCGCGGCCGGTACCAACGCCTGGAACCAGGTGCGCGAGCGTGACGTCGATGCCTTGATGAATCGCACCCGGCGCCGGCCGCTCCCGTCGGGGCGGCTCACCCCGCGCGCCGCGGCGTGGTTCGCGTCGGCGATCACCGTGGGGGGCGTCGCCTATCTCGCGGCGACTGTGAATCTCCTTACGGCGGGACTCGCCGCGCTCACGTTCGTCAGTTACGTCTGTCTCTATACGCCGCTCAAGCGCACCACGTCGCTGAATACCCTGATCGGCGCCGTGCCCGGCGCGCTGCCGATCGTCGGCGGCTGGACCGCGGCCGGGGGGAGCCTGGGCGCCGCCGTCGCCGCCCTGTTCGGGATCCTGTTCCTCTGGCAGCTGCCGCACTTCCTCGCCATCGCCTGGTTGTACCGCGAGGACTATCGCGCCGGCGGCCTCAAGATGCTCGGGACGGGTGACGAGAGCGGCCGGGACACGGGGCGCATGGTCGTGCTCTACGCCCTGGCCCTGCTGCCCGTCAGCCTGCTGCCGACCCTGCTCGGGATCACCGGGCCGATGTACTTCTACGGCGCGCTCGGCCTCGGCGTCGTGTACGCCGCCGCAGGCGCGCTGCTGCTCACCGCGGCCACCCCGGCGCGCGCGTGGCGCGTGTTTTTCGTTTCGATCGTGTACCTGCCCGCGCTGCTCACCTTGATGGTGCTCGACAAGGTGGCGGCCTAGCCGGTCATGATTCCCTTCCATAAGCTGCTCATCGGCACCGGCGTCCTGTTCTGCGCCGGCTTCGCCGCGTGGTCGCTGTGGCGGGGCGCGCTGCCGCTCGGCATCGGCTTCGCGCTGCTGGCCGTCGCCTTGGGGTACTACCTGACCAACTTGAAACGCTTTCTCGGCCGATGACTCCGGCACTGCTGGTGCTCATGCATGGCGGTGGCGACCGCATGGATCTCATTTATTTCTGGAGTGCCATTCTCATCGTGCTGCTGCCCATCGCCATCTTCGTGACCATCGGTTACTTACTGTGGAGGGGGTACCGCAAGGAGCGCAAGCAGAGCGCCTCGCATTAGATTCTCTCCCATGACCGCCGCCGCTCCCGAAAAACGTCAAGTCGTCCGGTACGCGTTCTATAAGCTCGACCCCGCGTGGCGGCGGCTGTCGTCCGAGCGCCAGGCCTCGGCCAAGATCGAGTTCGGAGAAGCGCTCGAGCGCTACCGCGGGCGGCTGCTGCTGCGGCCCTACGGTCTGGTGGGACTGCGCGGCGATTGCGACTTCCTGCTGTGGCAGGTGGCCGAAGACCTCGATGCCCTCGTGGAGCTCCAGACGGCGCTCAACCGCACGGACCTGGGCGCCTACCTGTCGATCCCCTACAGCTATCTGGCGATGACGCGGCGCTCGATCTACGAGTTCCCGGCAGACCCGCAGCACGACCAGCGGCTCGTCATCCAGCCCAGCGCGGCCAAGTACCTCTTCGTGTACCCGTTCGTCAAGACGCGCGCGTGGTATTCGCTGCCCAAGCCGGAACGCCAACGGATGATGGACGAGCACGTTCGCGTCGGTCGCAAGTTTCCCACGATCCGTCTCAACACGACGTACTCCTACGGGCTCGACGACCAGGAATTCGTCGTGGCCTTCGAGGGCGACAATCCCGCCGAATTCCTCGATCTCGTGATGCAGCTGCGGGAGAGCGAGGCGTCGTCCTACACGCTGCGCGACACGCCCACGCTGACCTGCGTGCAGATGTCCCTGTGGGACATGCTCGATACGTTGGGCGGCGCCGGCTCCGCCCAGGCCGTGGCCCGCCGGCCCACGCGCGCCGACGGCTTCACGCCCGTCGCGACACTGGCCGACCTGCCCCCCGGGAGCGCCACGCGGGTGTACGCGGACAACGAGGCGGTCGCCCTCTTCAACGTGAACGGCACCGTCTACGCGATCGCCAACCGCTGCACCCACGCGCGGGCCAGTCTGTCGGAAGGGACCGTCGACCTGGCGCGCTGCGTCGTCACCTGCCCGTGGCACGAAGGCGTCTTCTCGCTCGAGACTGGACGCGTGCTGGGCGGCCCGCCGGTGCATGCCGTGGCCACGTACCGCGTGAAGGTCGAGGACGGCACCATCTTCATCGCGCCCACCGAGGCCCGCGAAGCTGCGCTTTCTTAAGGCCTGCCGCCGGGAACGCACCGACGTCACCCCGGTGTGGTTCATGCGGCAGGCCGGGCGCTACATGCCGGAGTACCGCAAGTTGCGCGAGCAGCACTCCATCCTCGACCTGTGCCACACTCCCGAGCTGGCTGCGCAGGTGACCCTCCAGCCGGTGGAGCGCCTCGGTGTGGACGCCGCGATCGTGTTCGCCGACATCCTGCTCCCCTTCGAACCGCTGGGGCTGGGGTTGAGCTTCGCGGCCGGCGAAGGCCCGCACATCGCCAATCCCCTCAGCCGGCAGGCGGACGTCGAGCGCCTCCCGCGCGTGGACCCCGAGGCTGACCTCGGTTACGTCCTCGAGGCCGTGCGCCTCGCCCGCGCGGCGCTCCCCACCGATATCCCGTTGATCGGGTTTGCCGGCGCCCCGTTCACACTGGCGAGTTACGCGATCGAGGGTGGATCGACGCGCACGTTCACCAGGACGAAGACGTTGATGTACCAGGCACCCGACACCTGGCACCTGTTGTTGAGCAAGTTGGCGGAGCTCGTCGGCGGCTATCTCGCGGCGCAGGCGCGGGCGGGCGCCCAAGCGCTGCAGCTGTTCGACAGCTGGGTCGGTTCCCTCTCGCCCCAGGACTACCGGACCTACGTGCTGCCGCACAGCAGGCGGGCGCTGGCACTCGCGTCCGAGGCGGGCGTTCCGGTCATTCACTTCGGCACGGGGACCGCCCCGTTCCTGGAAGACTTCGCGGCCGCGGGCGGCGACGTGATCGGAGTCGACTGGCGCATTCCGCTCGACGACGCGTGGCGGCGCATCGGCGAGACGCACGCGGTTCAGGGGAACCTCGATCCAGCAGCTCTGCTCGCGCCTGGTCCCGAGCGGGACCGCCAGGTGCAGGACATCCTGACGAGGGCCGGCGGCCGGCCGGGGCACATCTTCAACCTGGGGCACGGCGTGCTGCCCGAGACGGACGTCGGCGCGGTTCGCGCCGTCGTGGATCTGGTGCATGGCGGCTGACCACGTAGCGGTGTTGCTGATGGCCTACGGTGGTCCCGCGAGCCTCGATGATGTCGAGCCCTACCTGAGTGACGTGCGCGGTGGCCGGCCCACGAGTCCCCAGCTGCTGCAGGAGGTCCGCAACCGCTATGCGCGGATCGGCGGGCGCTCGCCGATTCTGGAGTTGACGCGCGCGCAGGCTACCGGCGTGGCGGGTGCGCTGGGCGCGCGGTTCCAGGTCTACGTGGGGATGCGCCACTGGCACCCCTACATCCGCGAGACGGCGAACGACATCGCGCGTGCCGGACACCGCGCGGTGGTGGGGGTTGTGATGGCGCCGCACTATTCCGCCATGTCGGTCGGGGCCTACGAGAAGCAGCTGCTCGAGGCGGCGCAGGGTCGCTTCGAGACCGCGCTGGTGCGCCGCTGGGGCGACCACCCGGCGTTCATCGAGGCGGTGTCGGAGCGCATCGCGCAGGCGCTGCAACGGTTCCCCAGTCCGTCGGCTGTCCAGGTGAACTTCACGGCCCACAGTCTCCCCGAGCGCATCCTGGCCGCGGGCGACCCCTATCCGGACGAGCTGCGCACCAGTGCCGCGGCCGTGGCGGCACGCCGCGGTGTCAAAGATTGGCGCTTCGCCTATCAAAGCGCGGGTGCGACGCCCGACCCGTGGCTCGGTCCTGACGCGGGCGACGTGATCGCCGAGCTCGCGGCCGACGGGCGAAAGGCTTTCCTGCTTGTCCCCATCGGCTTTGTGTGCGACCACGTCGAGATTCTCTACGACATCGACGTCGAGTACCGCGCTCTGGCCGAGCGCCTCGGCGTCCACCTCGAGCGCACCGCGTCCTTGAACGACGACCCCGGCCTCGTCGCGGCTGTCGCCGACGTGGTACGGACTGCGGCGTGGGAACGGGGCTGGGCGGGGGAGGGAGTGCGGAAGTGAGCCGAGTCGTCGTGGTGGGCGCCGGCATCGCCGGACTCACTGCCGCCTGGGACTTGGTGCGGGCCGGCGCCGACGTCACCGTGCTCGAGAGCGAACGACGCCCGGGCGGTGTGATCGTCACCGAGCGGCGCGACGGATTCCTCATGGAGGGTGGTCCTGACGGTTTTCTCGCCGCCGAGCCGGAGCTGCCCGCCCTCGCTGCCGAGCTGGGGATCGGGACCCGAGTCGTGGGGCAGCAGACGCGGGGGTCGTCGCTTTGGACCGGCAAGGAATTCGAGCCACTGGAAGAGGGCCGCGCCGCGGCGTTGCTCGGTATCGACGCACGTGGCTCCGATGTCGCGACAGGGTTTCGAAGCTTCGCCGGAGGAATGGCGGAGCCGGTGGCGGCGCTTGCCGAGCGGCTCGTGAAGAGCCTGCGGTTCACGCAGGGCGTGACCGGAATCGCGCAGGGCCGAGCGGGTTGGAGGGTATCGCTCACGGGGGGATCGGCGCACGAAGCGGACGGTGTCGTCCTCGCGCTTCCCGCCTACGCTGCGGGCCGGATGCTCGAGCAGATCGGCGTGGCGGGTGCCCGCGCGCTCGCCGATGTCGTCTACGCGCCGAGCATTACCGTATCGCTGGCGTACCGGGCGGACCAGATCGGACGCCCGCTAGAAGGGGCGGGGTTTGTCGTAGGGGCGCAGCATGCTGCGCCCCTACTGCGTGCGTGTACGTACGCCTCGTCGAAATTCCCCGATCGCGCACCCGACGGCCACGTACTGCTTCGCGCCTTTTTCGCGTCGGTCGACGGCGACCCCGCGGCCCTCGCCCACGAGCAGCTCAGCGCCATCCTGAGCATCCGCGGTGCTCCCCTCTGGTCCCGTGCCTTCCATTGGGCGCGCGGGCTGCCACGGTATCGCGACCACCATGCGGCGCACCTGGCTGCCGTGCGCGATCGGCTCGCGCGGCTGGCCCCCCTCGCGATCTGCGGCGCCGGCTACGACGGGGCGGGCGTCTCAGCCTGCGTGCGCTCGGGTCGGGAGGCCGCTGGCGTGGTGCTTGGACGCCTCGGCGGCTGACGACCCGACGAGCGGCATTACTTCCTCGGAAAAACGCTCCATCTCTTCGAGCTGTGGGCTGAACTGGAGCAGCAATAGATCGACTCCTGCCCGCTCGAACGCCCGGACTTGCTCCGCCACCTGTTCCGGCGTTCCCACGAGGCCGGCCTTGAGGCCGCGGTTCGAGACCGAGTAATCCTCGAGGCTCACGCGCTGTTCCAGCTGCGTGTTGGCGAGCCACTGCTCGTAGTTCGCGTACCCGGCGGCGCTCTGCCGGACGTCGGTGATCCGGTTGATCTCGCGGCGCACGGCAACCTCGGTCGCCCGGCAGACGACGTAGCCAGCCACGCCGTGGATCATCGCTGGCAGCCCGAGCGATTCCCGCCGGGTGCGCATGTCCGCGACCTTCGCCGCGATCCGGTCCGGCGGGTCGCCGTGCATGAGATAGCCGTCGCAAGCTCCGGTGATGAGGGTCTTGGCCGCGCCGGACTCTCCGCCCGCGTACAGCGTGGGCCGCGGGCGCCGCAGTGGCTTCGGTTGGAGCGCCGTGTTCTCCACCCGGTAGTGGCTGCCGGTAAAGCTGAACCGCGGCTCCGTCCAGAGTCCGTCCACGACGCGCAACCACTCGGCCGTTCGGGCGTAGCGCGTGTCGTGGGTGTCGAACTCGACCCCGTACTGGCGAGCTTCGTCGGCCCACCACGAAGACACCACGTTGAGCGACAGGCGGCCGCCCGAGATCCGGTCGATGTTCGCTGCCTGCTTGGCGAGGAGTGCGGGCGGATGGAACGTCGGCCGCACCGCGACCATCAGCTCGAGCCGCTCCGTCACCGCCGCGAGTGCCGCCGCCGTCGACCAGGCGTCGAGGCATGGCGCCTCCTCGCCCTTGATGTCGTTGAGGTTCAGCTCGGCGATCAGTGTGAGGTCGAATCCCAGCCGCTCGCTGGCCCGCGCCAGTCGCCGCACGTACGCCCACTCCGCGGCCATGCCCTCATCCTCGACGTTGCGCAGCCAGCCGCCGAACACCGGGAGCCAGTAACCGAAGCGCATTAGCGGGCCTCCTGCTCGAGGAAGTCCGCCAGCCGCGCGAACGGGTCGAAACCCACGACTCGCGGCGCGTCTGCAACGAAGTTCGAGAGGGCGTTGACATCGTAGTAGTAAAGTTGTCCGTTGCGCGCGTCGATCACATACTCGATCCCGCCGACTTCAATGCCGCACGCCGCCGCAATGCGCTCGACGTCCGCGACGACCTGGGGCGGCGGCGCGAAGCCCTCCACCCGCAGTCCGTTGCGCGGCGCATCCACCGGGCACGCCGCCCGCGCCAGCTCGGCGCCGTCCGTGGTTTGGCACACATCGGCAGGGCACAGGTTGAACGTGTCGCCCGGCGAGTATACGCGGATCGCATACAGGAACCGGCCGCCCAGAACCTCGACGCGCGTGATCCGGCCCTCCTCGGCGGGGATGAACTCCTGCACCAGCGCCGTCTGATCGGGTCCGAGCTCGAGGCCGCCGTCCCCCGACGCCGTGGTGAGCGCTTCCGCAGAATCGAACCGCCGCACGCCGGCGCCGCTGCCCCCCACGTTGGGCTTGACGACGATCGGGAACCGGAGGCCGACGGCCGCCTCGGGCGCCTCCGCGGGATGATTGATCACACGCGTGCGCGGGTAGGGCAGTCCCAGGCGGTCGAGGAGCGAGAGCTGCAAGGCCTTGGAGGTCTCCGCGACGAACGCGCGCGCGCCGTTCACGACCCGGACCCCATGCCGTTCCAGGTGACCGAGGAAATGATGCGTGTAGAAAACGGCGTGGCCGTGGCCGCGCAGCCAGGCCGATGGACTCATGCGGTTGAACACCAGGGCGTAGGGCGGCCGGTCCGCCGGGTTGAACCGGTGCTGCTCCGCCTGCAGCCGCGTGTGAGGTGTTCCGCGGCGCTCGAGCTCTGCGAACAGCGGGCCAAACCAATGGGGGTGCTCGTAGTAGATCGCGATCGGGCGACTCCAGGACGCGGCCATCGGCGTCAGGCCTCCAGGGCGGGCACGAGGCCCGCCAGCGCTGCCGCCTCGGCGACGGCCTGTTCTACCTGCTCCAGCAGCACGATGTCCGGCGCTCCATCGCGGAACTGTGAATCGACGCCGTAAACAGCGGTGGGCACTACCACCGCACCTACACTGGCGAGCAGGGGCCGTAGGCCGTGGTCCAGGGCCAAGAAATGCGCCGCTGTGGCGCCGGTCGCGATCGCCACCGTCACCTTGCCGGCGAGCGCGTCCTGTGGCAGCAGATCGAAGAAGACCTTGAGCAGCCCGCTGTAGGTGGCGCGGTAAATCGGCGTGCTCACGACGATGATCCGGGCGCCGAGGACGGCGGCGACCGCGTCGGCCACCTCGGGATCCTGGCGACGGGCGAGCAGGGCGTCCGCAGCGAGTCCCGCGAGATCGACTTGCCGCACGCGCGTGCCGTACCGCTCCAGCGCGCCGAGCGCGCTCTCGAGTAGCGTGCGGGAGCGCGAGCTGGCGGCCGGGCTGCCAGATACGCCCACGATGGAGACTGCATCGAATGTCGTGGCCATCGTTGCTACCTCCTGAAAAAGCGAATCGGCCGCGACTCCGGGATCTCGAGTCGCGGCCGACCATGTGACGTCCGTCCAAAACGGATGGCGCTTACGTCATGCGGTCGACCGCTCCCCCATACACATGGGGCAGGGACAACAGCAGCGCAGTGCCATCTGAAGTGTCGTCATTGCACTGAAAACCTATTCGGCCCTACGGGACCCGGCAAGGAGCCGCTGCGCCGCGTCGACCACCCGTTCCACCGTGAGGCCGAGCTCCTTGTAGATCCGCTGGTACGGCGCCGACGCGCCGAACCTCTCGATCCCGAGGATCGTGCCTCCTTCTCCGACCCAGCGATACCAGGACTGTGGCGCGGCCGCCTCGATCGCAACGCGCGGCACTCCGGGCGGGAGCACGCTGTCGCGGTAGGATTGCGGCTGCTTCGCGAAGAATTCGAGGCAAGGCATCGAGACGGCCCTTGGCCGTTGGCCGTTGCCAGTCAGCTTCTCGTACGCCCCTAAGACCATCTCGACCTCGGAGCCCGTGCCCAGAAGCACGACATCCGGCTTGCCGCCGGGGGCGTCGGCCAGAACGTAGCCGCCGCGGTGCAACCCCGCCGCCGCCGCATACTTGGAGCGATCCACGACCGACACCTTCTGGCGGGTGAGCACCAGCGCCACCGGGCCGCGCTGGTGCACGAGAGCGGCCCGCCACGCTTCGACCACTTCCGTCGCATCGGACGGGCGGATCACCGTCATGTTGGGGATCGCGCGCAGCGCCGCGAGTTGCTCGATCGGCTGGTGCGTCGGACCATCCTCGCCGAGGCCGATCGAATCGTGCGTGAAGATGTAGATCGGTTTGAGATGCGTGAGTGCCGCGAGGCGGATCGACGGCCGCATGTAATCGGAGAAGATCAGGAAGGTCCCGCAGAACGGAATGAACCCTCCATGCAGCAGGATGCCGTTGACGGCGGCAGCCATCCCATGTTCGCGCACACCGAAATGGATGTTACGGCCCGGGCCGCCCCCCTTGATGTCGGTATTGTTCGACCCGGCGAGATCGGCGGAGCCGCCGATCAGCTCGGGGAGCCGGGCCGCGATGGCGTTGAGCACCTTTCCGGACGCCGCGCGCGTCGCCTGTGCGTCCTGGGGACCGAACGCCGGCAGCGCCCCATCCCACCCGTCGGGGAGCCGCCCGGCCAACCGCCGCTCGAGCTCCGCCGCGAGATCGGGATGCGCCTTGCGATAGGCGTCCCAGCGCGTGCGCCACTCGGCTTCGAGACGCCCGCCGCGCTCCCGCGCACGGCGCCATTGAGCCAGCGCCTCGGCGGGGACGTGAAACGGCTCCAGCGAGGGCCAGCCGAGCTTCTGCTTGGTGAGTTTCACTTCTTCGGCGCCGAGGGGCGCGCCGTGAGCCTCGGCGCTGTCCTGTTTGTGGGGGCTCCCCCAACCGATGTGCGTGCGCACGATGATCAGCGACGGCTGGTCGGTCACCTGTTGGGCGTGCTTGATGGCTCTATCGAGAGCGTCGAGGTCATTGCCGTCGGCGACCCGCTGCACCTGCCACCCGTAGGCCTCGAACCGCTTCGCGGTGTCGTCGGAGAACGTGAGCGCCGTGTCGCCGTCAATCGTGATGTGATTGTCGTCGTAGAACCCGATCAGCTTGCCGAGCTTCAAGTGCCCCGCGAGCGAGCACGCCTCGTGGGAGATCCCCTCCATCAGGTCGCCGTCCGAGGCGAGGACGTAGGTGTAGTGATCGACGATCGCGTGGCCTGGCCGGTTGAACGACGCGGCGAGCTGCGCCTCGGCGATCGCCATCCCGACCGCGTTCCCCGTGCCCTGGCCCAGCGGTCCTGTAGTCGCCTCGACGCCGGGCGTGACGCCGTGCTCCGAGTGCCCCGGCGTGCGGCTGCCCCACTGCCGGAACTGCTTGATTTCGTCGAGGGTGAGGTCGTAGCCGGTGAGATACAGCGTACTGTAGAGCAGCATGCAGGCATGCCCGCACGACAAGACGAAACGATCGCGTTCCGTCCAGTCGGGATTCGCGGGGTTGTAGCGCAGATGCCGCTGCCACAGCACGTAGGCGAGCGGCGCCAACGCCATCGCCGTGCCGGGATGGCCGGAGTCCGCCTGCTGCACCGCGTCCATCGCGAGCGTGCGGACGGTGTCGATGCAGAGTTGTTCGAGGGCGGGACTCTCCATCACATGAGGCCGGACTTGGCCGCCTGCCACAACTTCATCAGACGGTCGAATCCGTCCACGAGCCGGTCCACCTGCTGCGGGCTGGGGCTGGCCTTCGCGGCCGTGGCAAGGTCCTCGACGATGCGGCCCATCTCCTTGCGGTTCTGTTTCTGAGCCTCCACCCCGATCTGCTCGAGGATCCCGACGATCTTCAGCCGGACCTGACTGTCGTCCGGCACCTGCCACAGGTACTCGGCGGACGCTTTTCCATCGGCGCAGAGCTTGCCGAGGGCGTCCATCAAGGGTTGCCGCGCGGGTCGAGGGTCGGGCATCGGAGCGGATAATCTAACACGTTGCCTCTTCTCCCGGCCCCATCTAGTTTGCGTGGTCCCATGATCCCGATCCTTCTTGCGACGCTGCTTCAGGCCACGTCCATCCCCGCGGACTCGGGCGAGGTCCACCTCCGGAACATCCGCCAGCTCACGTTCGGCGGCCAGAACGCCGAGGCCTATTTCTCGCGCTCCGGCCGCCAGCTGATTTTCCAGCGCCAGGAAGCCGATAGCGGCTGCGATCAGCAGTACGTGATCAACACGGACGGTACGGGCCTGCACCGCGTCTCGAGCGGGCAGGGCCGGACGACCTGCGGCTACTTCTTCGACCGCGACCGCCGCGTTTTCTATTCGAGCACCGAGCACCTCGGCCCCGCCTGCCCGCCGCGCCCCGATTACTCCCTGGGCTATGTTTGGGCGCTCTACGATTACGACATGTACGTCGCCGACTCAGGCGGGCGGGGTGCGCGCCGCCTCACCACGAATCCCGGGTACGACGCGGAAGGCACGCTTTCGCCGGACGGCACGACCATTGTCTTCACGTCGCTTCGGGACGGCGATCTGGACATTTACACGATGCGCGTGGACGGCAGCCACTTGCGGCGGCTCACACGGACATTGGGCTACGACGGCGGACCGTTTTTCTCCCCTGATGGTAAGCACATCGTGTACCGAGCCTGGCACCCGCAGCTGGCGCAGGATTCGGCCGATTATGTCGCCCTCATTCAGCGGAAACTGGTGCGGCCCACGCGCATGGAGATCTGGGTGATGGACGTGGACGGGAGGAATCAACGCCAGGTGACCAACATCGGCGGTGCCAACTTCGCCCCCTATTTTCACCCCGACGGCCGCCGCATCATCTTCGCGTCGAACTACAAGGACCCCCGGTCCCGCAACTTCGATCTCTACTTGGTCAACATCGATGGGACGGGCCTGGAGCAGATCACCACGAACGTAGAGTTTGACGCATTCCCCATGTTCTCCCCCGATGGCCGCCAGCTGGTGTGGGCCTCGAATCGCCACGGGAAGGTGCCGCACGAAACCAACATCTTCATCGCCGACTGGTTGGAGTGCCCGTGACCGCCGCACGCCCCCCGCTGCCGCCGCCCCGTAAGACGTTCAAGGAAGAAGTGATCAGTTGGGCCAAGGCGATCGCCGTCGCGTTCGTCATCTGGGTGTTTCTCCGGTCATACTTGATCGAGGCGTTCCGCATTCCGTCGGCGAGCATGGAGAACACGCTGCTCGTCGGCGACTTTCTGTTCGTCAACAAAGTGGCGTTCGGCGGCGAGCTGGAGATTCCGCTCACCGGGATCCATTTCCTGCGGCTGTCGGGATACGGCACGCCGCATCGCGGCGAGGTCGTCGTGTTCCGATCGGTGGAAGACTCGACGCCGAATCTGAACATCGTCAAGCGGCTGATGGGTGCGCCGGGCGACACGCTACAGATGGTCCACGACACGGTGATCCGGAACGGCCAGCGCCTCGATGAGCCGTACGCCCTGCACACCGCGGTCACTCCGGTGCCGGAAGAGGAATTCCGCTTGCGTCTGATTCGGGCGTGGCAGCTCCCGTACTACGTCGGCCGGGACACCGCGCGCTACCGTCCGACCACGCACGACTGGGGCCCGATCGTCGTTCCACCCGGGCACTACTTCATGATGGGCGACAACCGCGACGAGTCGTACGACAGCCGGTTTTGGGGCTTCCTGCCGCGACCGCACATCCGCGGCCGGCCGCTGTTCATCTACATGAGCGTCGCCACCGACCCGTTCCGGATCCGCTGGAATCG
>Ga0193723_1000070_pt1 | contig 31498 bp, 32 predicted proteins | sample H2m2metaG_FD_143042 | JGI IMG/M metagenome (GOLD analysis project Ga0193723, IMG submission 143042) | Soil microbial communities from a riparian zone of the East river system, Colorado, United States - H2m2 | ecosystem: Environmental > Terrestrial > Soil > Riparian zone | place: USA: East River...
TGCCCCGTTCCTGGTTCGGCGTGAGGTCATCACCGGCACGGGGCAGCTGCCGAAGTTTGAAGACGATCTCTATCGGACCGTGCCGGACGACCTGTTTCTCGTGCCGACCGCGGAGGTTCCGGTCACGAACCTCCACCGGGACGAAATTCTCGACGGGACAACGCTGCCCAAAGGGTATGTCGCCTACACGCCCTGTTTCCGGCGTGAAGCCGGCGCCGCGGGGAAAGACACGCGCGGGCTGCTCCGCGTGCATCAGTTCGACAAGGTCGAGCTCGTGCGGTTCTGCCTCGCCCCCGATTCGCCGGCGGAGCATGAAAAACTCACCGCCCATGCCGAAGCGGTGCTGCAGAAACTGGAGCTGCCCTATCGCGTCGCGGTGTTGCCCGCCAACGATTTCGGTTTCGCGGCCGCCAAGACCTACGATCTCGAGGTGTGGGCGCCCGGCGTCGGCCAGTGGCTCGAGGTCTCGAGCTCCAGCACGTACACGGACTATCAAGCCCGGCGCGCGAACATTCGCGCCCGCCCCCGGCCCGGCGAGAAGCCCGAATTCGTGCACACGTTGAACGCGTCGGGAGTTGCGCTGCCGCGCACGATCGCGGCGCTGCTCGAAACCCGCCAGCAGTCCGACGGCTCCGTTACCGTCCCGCCGGCGTTGGTGCCGTATGTCGGCACTGACCGCATTGCCTAAAGGCGCGCTCCGCCGCGCCGGTCCTCCCGCGCTCATGGCCGCCGCGTTGCTCTTCGGCGTGCTCTCGGTCGGGTACGCCTGGATCGTGGCCCGCCACCTCCGCGACGACGCGCGTGAGACCAGCCGCCTGCTGGGTCACGTCTTTGCCGGATTGAACGATCCGCGCGAAGGCGCGGCGGCCGATGCGCTGCTCGCCCTCGCCGACGAGGTGCGACATCTCGGCATCCCGCTGGCGGTCACCGATACGGCCGGCCGGATCACCGCGCTCGACAATGAGCCCTTCGACGCCGGCGCGAGCGACGTGACGCGGCGCGCCTGGATCGCCGAGCTGGATCGCATCCACCCGCCGCTCATTCAACCGGGCGTGGGCACGATCCACTACGGCGCGCTGCCCGCGGCTCGCGCGTTCACCGGCCTCGCGGTGCTGCAGGGCGCGATGTTCCTCTGTCTCGTGATCCTGGCGGTCTGGGCGATGCGCGAGCGGGTCCGGGCGGCGCGGGATCGCCTGTGGGTGGCGATGGCGCGCGAGTCGGCCCATCAGCTCGGCACGCCGCTGATGAGCCTCACGGGATGGATTGATTACCTGCGGGAGAATCCGGGTACACCGGGAAGCGAGCTGATCGTCCATCTTGAAGCGGACGCCGAGCGGCTGCAGCGCGTCGCGAAGCGCTTCGAGCGCATCGGCCGCCCGTCGCGCCGGGAGCCGGTGGGATTGGGCACCGTCGCCGAACGCGTGGTGGCGTATTTCCGGCCGCGGCTGCCGACGCTCGCGCATTCCGTGACCATCACGCTCAGCTCGCCCGGCGCCGGACCGATCGCGACCGGCGATACGGTGCTGATCGAATGGGCACTCGAGGTGATCGTGAAGAATGCCGTGGATGCGTTGAGCGGGCGCGGCGGCCACATCGAGGTGGAAGTCGAAGGCGGGGGCAGCGACGGGATGGCGCGTGTGACGGTGCGGGACGACGGGCCGGGTGTCTCGGCCGACATCCAGCATCAGCTGTTCGAGCCGGGCGTCACCAGCAAGACTGGCGGCTGGGGCATCGGACTCGCCCTCGCCCGCCGGATCGTCGAGCAGCAGCATGGCGGCCGCGTGTCGTTTCGGCCGGGCGACCAGGGCAGGGGGTCGGTGTTTGTGCTGGAATTCCCTCTGACGTGACTTCACAGGCTAAAGCCTGCGCTCGGCAATTCGTTGTCCTTAAGGACAATGCTGTGCCGAGCCCACCCTTTAGGGTGGGTACTCAATGACAGGACTCCCCCCACTATCCCTCAATCCCGCGCAGCGGGAGGCGGTCGAACATCCCGGCGGTCCGCTGCTCGTCCTGGCTGGGGCGGGGTCGGGGAAAACCCGCGTCCTGACGGCCCGGATCGCGCATCTGATCACCGCCCTCCATGTCGCGCCGCAGCGGATCTTCGCGGTCACGTTCACGAACAAGGCAGCGGGGGAGATGCGCAGCCGGATCGGCCAGCTGCTCGGCGCCGATCCGCGCGGCCTCTGGATCGGGACGTTCCACTCGCTCTCGGCACGGCTGCTGCGCCGGGAGGCGCCCCTCCTCGGCTTCGGTTCGAACTTCACGATTTACGACTCCGACGACTCCGAAGCGCTGGTCAAGCGCCTGCTCGAAGCGCGGCAGCTCTCCACCAAGGTCTACTCGCCGCGGTCGGTCCACGGTGTGATCTCGAGCGCCAAGAACCGGATGCTGACGCCGGAGGAGCTCGGCGCGCAGCATGATACGCCGCTGATCAAGGTCGCGGCCGAGGTCTACGCCGCGTTGGGACCGGCGCTGAAGCAAGCCAACGCGATGGATTTCGACGATCTCCTCCTTCATCCTCTGACCCTGTTTCGCGAGCACCCCGAGCGGCTGGCATACTGGCAGGACCGCTTTCAGCACGTGCTTGTGGACGAGTTCCAGGACACGAATGCCGCGCAGTACTTGCTGGTGAGGCATCTCGCCAAGCAGCACGGGAATCTCTGCGTGGTGGGCGACGACGATCAGGCGATTTACGGCTGGCGCGGCGCCGACGTGCGGCACATGCTCACGTTCCAGAACGACTTTCCCGGCACGAAGCTCGTGCGCCTGGAGCAGAACTACCGGTCCACCCAGATCATCCTCGACGCCGCCAACGGCATCATCGCCGAAAACTCGGCACGCCTCGGCAAGACGCTCTTCACCGAGAAAAAGGGCGGCTCTCCGGTGACGTTGTTGAGCTCGGCTGACGAACGCGACGAGGCGGAGTGGCTGGCGAACGAGTTCGCTCGCCGCGCGGCGGACGGGGACGTGGCGTACGAGGGCATGGCGATCCTGTATCGCACCAACTCACAGTCCCGCCCGCTCGAAGAGGCGTTTCGGTTCCGGGGCATTCCATACCGGTTGATCGGCGCGATCAGCTTCTACGAGCGGCGCGAGGTCAAGGATCTCCTGGCCTACCTGCGGCTGATCGCCAATCCGGCCGACGACGAGGCGTTTCTCCGTGTGGTCAACGTCCCCCGGCGCGGCATCGGCGACGCCTCGCTGGCCCTGCTCGGTGGGGCGGCGGCGGCGTGGCAGAAGCCGATGCTCGAAGCAGCCCGCCGGGCCGGCAGCGTGAACGACCTGCGCCCCAACGTCCGGGAGGCCCTGGCCGGCGTCGCCGCGCTGGTCGACCGGTTGCGCGAGGCGGTGGGACAGGCTGACCCGGCGACGGCGCTCGAAACGATTCTCGCGACCACCGGCTACGAGCAGTATCTGGCGGATGAGGGCGCCGATGGGCTGGAGCGGGTCGACAACGTGCGCGAGCTGGTCGCCGGCGCGGCGGCGTGGGCGGAGGTCCAGGACCCCGATGCGGCCGAGGGCACGGGCACTCCGGTCGAGCGCTACCTCACGCAGGCCGCCCTCATCACGCCGGTGGATGAGGATAAGAACGAGCCGGGCGTCACGCTGCTCACCGCGCACATGGCGAAGGGACTCGAGTGGCCGATCGTCGCGCTCGCGGGTCTGGAGGATGGCCTCTTCCCGCTCGGTCGCTCGACCGAGCAGCCGGGCGGCGTCGAAGAAGAGCGACGATTGTGCTACGTGGGTCTCACGCGCGCGCGCGAAAAGTTGTATCTCTCATGGGCGCGCACGCGGTATCGCAACGGCCGGCTGGAGCTGGCGGAGCCGTCGCGCTTTCTCGACGCGCTGCCGCCGGAAGTCGTCGAGGAGCGGAGCACGACGCCCTCGTGGAAGCCGCTGCGCGGGTCGGGAGCGATGCCGCCACGGCCGTCACGGCCTCGCGGCGCCGCGGCGCGGCGGCTGCCGCCGGACATCGAGTTTCCCGAAGAAGCGTCGCAGGACGCGCCGCGCTACGTGAAAGGTGAGCGCGTGCACCACCGCAAATTCGGCGGCGGGATCGTGCGTGCAGTGTCGGGCGAAGGCCGCGACCTGCGCGTGAGTGTGGACTTCGACGATCCGGACATCGGCACCAAGCAACTGCTCGTCGCCTATGCAGGCCTCGAGCGCGATTGGGAGGGAGAAGGGGCATGAGTGTGTCGCGGGAGGAAGTTCTCCGCATCGCCCAGGTCGCGGAGCTCGACGTGGACGAGGAGACGTTGCCGACGCTCGCCGAACAAATGTCACGCATCCTCGATTACGTCGCGCAGCTGAGCGCCGTGCCGGCGAACGGCACGGTCAAGGTGTTCGTGCCCGGTCCCGACGCGATCCGCTTCCGCGCCGACGAAGTCGTGCCGTCGCAGCTCGCGTTCGGTCCGAAGGAGTTCGCACCCGACTTCAAGGAGGGCTTCTTCGTCGTGCCGAAGCTTGGCCAGTTCGAGTGAGTGACGCAAAAGCGGTCGCCGACCGCCTGGTGAAAGCGAAGCGCCTCAACGCGCTCCTCACGCCTCCCAAAGAGCTCCGCAAGTCGCTCAACACGCAGATCGCCGTGGCGCGTCCGACCGGCGTGCTCTACGGTATGCCGGTCGCCGTGAAGGACAACATCTGCACGCTGGAATTCACCACGACATGCGGCTCGCGCATTCTCGAGGGCTATCGCTCGCCCTATGAAGCGACCGCGGTCGCGAAGCTCAAGGCCGCCGGTGCGCTGATCGCGGGAAAAACGAACTGCGACGAGTTCGCGATGGGCTCATCCACGGAGCACTCGGCGTACGGCCGCGTGATCCATCCGCTCGACAAGGCGCGCGTGCCCGGGGGTTCATCCGGCGGATCCGCGGCGCTCGTGGGCGCGGGCGCCGTGCCCGCGGCGCTCGGCTCGGAGACGGGTGGCTCGGTGCGGCAGCCGGCCGCCTTCTGCGGCGTCGTCGGCATCAAGCCGACGTACGGCCGGGTCAGTCGCTACGGCCTCGTCGCATTCGGCTCATCGCTCGATCAGATCGGCGTGTTCGGCCGGAGCGTGCACGACGCCGCACGGGTGCTGTCGGTGATCAGCGGGCGCGATCCGCGCGACTCGACCTGCGAAGACCGTGATCCCCTTCGGCTGCCGACGGTCCCCGAGTCGCTCCAGGGCTTCGTGGTGGGGCTGCCCAAGGAGTATTTCCCCCCCGAGCTCGATCCGGCGGTGCGCCGCGCGTGCGACCGCGCCATCAGGATGATGAAGGAGCTGGGGGCCGCCGTCCGCGAAGTCTCGCTGCCGCATACGCCGTACGCCGTGCCGACCTACTACGTCATCGCGCCGGCGGAGGCGTCGTCCAACCTGGCCCGCTACGATGGGGTGCGCTACGGGCCGCGGTTCAACGGGGCCGCCGATCTGCGCAGCCTGTATCGCTCGACACGCGGGCAGGGCTTCGGACCGGAAGTGCGCCGCCGCATCCTGCTCGGCACGTACGTGCTTTCGTCGGGCTACTACGACGCGTATTACCGTCGCGCCCAGCAGATGCGGGCGCTGATCGCCCAGGACTTTCGCAACGTGTTCGATCGCGGCGTCGATCTCCTGTTTACCCCGACGGTCCCCAGTCCCGCGTTCAAGGCGGGGGAGAAGCTCGCCGATCCGATTGCGATGTACATGTCCGACATCTTCACCGTGACCGCGAATCTCGCCGGCCTTCCGGCCATCTCGCTGCCGATCGGCCGGGTGAAGGGGTTACCGATCGGCGGGCAGTTGATCGGCCAGGCGTTCCTCGAAGATGAGATGATCGAGGCCGCGTACGCGCTCGAGCGCGTGGTCCCGGCAACGGACGAAGCCTGATGAGCCCAACCTGGGAAACGATCATCGGGCTCGAGACGCACGTGCAACTGCGCACGAAGTCGAAGATGTTCTGCGGCTGCTCCACGGCGTTCGGCGCTCCCCCCAACACCCAAGTGTGTCCCGTGTGCCTGGGCCTGCCGGGCGCGCTGCCGATGGCCAACGGCGCCGCCATCGGGCTCGCCGTTCGCGGCGCGCTTGCGCTCGGGTGCACGGTACATCCGAAGAGCGTCTTCGCGCGCAAGAACTATTTCTATCCCGATCTGCCCAAGGGATATCAGATCTCCCAATTCGATCAGCCGCTGGCGACCAACGGGACGCTGTCGTTCCTCTCCGCCGAGCGCGGGGTCGTGCATGCGACGATCGTGCGGCTGCATATCGAAGAAGACGCCGGCAAGTCCATTCACGATCGGTTCGCCAAGGCGACGGCGGTCGACCTCAATCGCGCCGGCGTGCCGCTCGTCGAGATCGTCGGTGGTCCCGATCTCCGCTCGCCCGCGGAAGCGCGTGCCTACCTCCAGATCCTGAAGCAAATGCTCGAGTACATCGGCATCTCCGATTGCGACATGGAGAAGGGGAGTCTGCGGGTGGACGCGAACGTCTCCGTGCGCCGGGCCGGTGAGACGGCGCTCAACACGCGCACCGAGGTCAAGAACATCAACTCGTTCGCGTTCGTCGAGAAAGCGCTGAGTGTGGAGCGGGACCGGCAGATCGCCCTGGTCGAATCCGGCGGCACGGTGATGCAACAAACGATGCTGTACGACTCAAAAGAGAATTCGGTGCGGCCGCAGCGCTCGAAGGAAGAGAGCCACGACTACCGCTACTTTCCCGAACCCGACTTGCCGGCGCTGGTCCTGACGCCGGAGTTCGTCGCCGAGCAGCAGAGTGCGCTGCCCGAGCTGCCGGGGGCCAAACGCGACCGCTTCGTCGCGACCTACGGCCTCAGCAAGGAGCACGCGACCGTCGTCACGGCCACGCGCGCCGTGGCGGATTATTTCGAGACCGTCGCGAAGACCAGCGCCGAGCCGCAGCACGCCGCCAACTGGGTCATGACCGAGGCGCTTGCCGACGCGAAGGACCACGGCGATCAGCTGCGCGTGTCATCGGACGCGCTCTCGCAAATCATCGGGTTGGTCAAGGGCGGCACCCTGAGTCATCAGGCGGCGAAGCGGGTGTTCGCGGAGGTCGCCGCCAAGGGCGGCGATCCCCGGGCCCTCGCGGAGTCACTCGGTCTCGTGCAGGTGGGTGACACCAACGTCATCGCCGGTTGGGTGACGGAAGTGTTGGCCGCTCATCCGTCCGAGGTGGAACGCTACAAGAAGGGCGAAACGAAGTTGCTGCCGTTTTTTGTGGGCCAGTTGATGCGCGCGTCGAAGGGCAAGGCCGATCCCAAGCTGGCGCAGCGCGTGCTCGAGGAAAAGCTCGCCCCTTAGCTCTCCCGCCAGGGACGCTGCGCGCGCGACTGCTGCCAGTACGCGAGCGCCGGCGTGGGCAATCCAAAGTGCTGTTGTGCCGTTTCCTCCACGCGCTCGGGCTCGTGCCGCCCGCCTTCCCGCAGCGCCTGGCGCCGCATCCGCTTCGCCAATCCCAACGCCTTCTCACCCGCGGGGTCCAGCCGGCGCGCGGCCGCGTCGCTCGCGTCGGCGCCCAAGGTCTCCATCACGTATTCGAACGCCACGGCCATGTGCTTCTCGATGTCCGAGTCGGCGAGGTCCCACCGGCTCGTCCCCGCAATGACCTGAAACACCCACTGCCAGCTTTGACTTTCGGTGAGATGCACCATGCCGCGGAACAGCCGGCGATTGGTTCGCACGCTGAACAGTGTGGGCGACAGGATTTCGTCGAGATGGGTATCGCTCGCGGTGTGGTCCTTCAGGATGACGTCGCGCGCTTCGCGCGCGTACGCGTCGCCCAGATGCGTCTCGAAGCGGCTCTCCCAGTAGGAATGCCCGAGCGCGACCGTACTCGAGGTGAGCACCAACTGGCGCGGGACGAAGAAGTTGTGCGCGATCGTGTCGGCCGCGAGATGCGACAGGTAGCCCAGCCCAAACGCCCGGAGCGGATCGCTCGGCGCCAGGTCGAAGATCTCCTGGCCCACGTGCCACGCATGGCAGTGCCGGCCGACGGGGGCGTATTTCTTCGCCATCGAGGTGTCCGCGGCGATGTTGCCGTAGAGGAAATCGTAGGGGAAGGCACGGAGCAGATCGGCGACGGTGGTGGGTAGCTGGTGCAGATTTGCGAGCACCGACTCGCCCAGGAAGATGTGGGTACCGGGCGTCCAGGCGTGGGCGACGCCGGGGAAGAGTACCAGTCCGATCACGGCAAGCGCGATGGCCGCGCCGAGGTGTTTCACCGGCGCTTTTTGCCCTTCAGGAGCTTGCGGCCCCAGCGCCAGACCGACAGGCCGCGGCGCACGTTCCGCATCGTCGCCGCCGCGTCGAGGGCCGTTTCTTCCAGCTCGTCCTGCACCACCTCGGCCAGCGCATCGAGCGAGGTGAGCCGGTCCTCGGCGGCATCCACTGCCCGGACAATCCGTTGCCGAACGTCCCGTGACGTGCCGACCAGGGCGTCGGTCTCGGTCCTGATCGAACCGATGAGCTGGCGGACGTCGGCGATCGCGGGTCCCGCAAATCCCTTGAGGGCTTTCACCGCCTCGCGGACGCCGAGCGCCGCGGCGGTGATTCCCACGGCCGTCACCAGGGCTGCGACGGCAATGATGGCGAGACTGAGCGCCGACACGACGCCGACCCAGGTTGGCAGCATCACGTAACCTCTGCGGGTCGCGGGCGTGCTGTCAACGGGGGCACCAGCGCGAGGACTTCCGCCGCCATGACGCTCAACAGCACCGTCACCAGCATCGGGCCGAGTGCGTCCCGTGTCAGGTCGAACCCCGCGGCCAGGGCGACCGCGGTCGCGCCCTGCCGAATGACGGAATGGGCGAACTCGGGCGGCGGCGCGAACGGCAGCGACCGCCAGACCGGATCCACTTGATCGAGGCCAAATCGCACCGTCACCCAGCGCACCACGACGCGCAACAACGCGAGCACCGGTGCGGCGAGGAGCAGCCACGCCGTCAGCGGGCGGAGCAGGGCACCGGCGACTATAAGGAAGGCGGCGTACAGCGGCACCTCCCAGCGGCTCAGCAGCTCGGCGACCCCGCGGCGTACCGTGGCCGGCGAAAAACTCATGAGGACGGCCGTCTCCAACCCGCACAGGACGAACGGTGAAAGACCGGCGACGTAGCTGAGCCCGGCGCCGCACAGGATCACCGCGAACGCCGCGATGCCGGCGTCGCGGGGTTCCGACAACAACTCGGTTCGCGCCAACGCGACAAACAGGCCGCCGAGTGCCAGCCCCGCCACCACGGTGAGCGCGAGGCTCCGGAACGCGACGTGGGGGTGATAGAGCGCGACACCCAACGTGACGGCGCCCGCGCCGAATGCGGTATCGAGCAGCGCGTTGCGGCGGCCGAGGCGCGGGCCGCGCTGGCTGGCCGCAGTCGTCAGCGCGCCGCCGAGGACGAGGGCCGCGGGGAGCAACGGCCGGCCCCAGACTTCCGCGAGGGGCGGCACCGCGCGCCCCAACGTCACCGCCATCACTGTGGTCACGACCAGGACCGGAAGGGCGAGCGTCGCGCCGACGAGCCAGGTGCGACGCGAGATGCGCCGCACCATCCGCCATTCGAGGTGCGCACCGAACACCGCGCCGGTCCACCCGATCGCGAGCACGATGAGGGGCTCCAACATGCGCAGCCCCGCGGCATCGATGATCCCGAGTCCCGGTCCCAACAGCAGGCCCAGCAGGAGGAACGGCACGCCCGTGGCGATGAGATTGCTGAGCAACGCGGGGTGACGGACAGCGGGCCGCGACAGGCGCGTGACGCCGATGCCGGCGAGAATGACGAGCGCCAGCGCTAGCACGGGATGCACGAGGGCCAACGTTCGCGAACGCTTGACGCAGGCGCAAGCGCCCCCGTAGCTTGGGCGGACCTATGCCACCGTCGTTCCGTGTCACGGGGGGGCGCGCCCTCTCGGGCACGATCCGGCCCGCCGGCAACAAAAACGCGGCCCTTCCCATTCTCGCGGCCACTCTTCTCGCCGACGGCCCGTGCCGCATCGACAACGTGCCGCGCATTCGTGACGTCGAGACTCTGCTCGCCTTGCTGCAACACGTCGGCGCGACGGTCCAGTGGCACGGAGCCAATACCGTCGAAGTCGATACCAGCCGCGCCGAGCCGAAGTCGCTCGACCCCGCGCTGAGCAAAGAGATCCGTGCGTCGATTCTGCTCGCGGGTCCCATGCTGGCGCGCTTCGGGCGCGTCACGCTGCCGCCGCCGGGCGGCGACGTCATCGGCCGCCGGCGCGTCGATACGCACTTTCTGGCGCTCGAACGGCTCGGCGCCGAGGTCAGCGTCGGCGACGCTTACAAGCTCGAAGGGAAGCTCAAAGGCGCCGACATCTTTCTCGATGAGCCGAGCGTCACCGGGACCGAGAACGCGCTGATGGCTGCCGTGCGAGCGACTGGCACGACGGTGTTGCGCAACGCGGCGTCGGAACCGCACGTCCAGGATCTCGCACGGTTTCTCATTTCGCTCGGCGCCGCGATCGACGGCATCGGCAGCAACACGCTGACGATCGAGGGCCGCCCGACGCTCACGGGGGCGCCGCACACCGTCGGCCCCGATCACATCGAGATCGGATCGTTTATCGGATTGGCGGCGGTCACCGGCGGTGCGATTACGATCGACGGCGTGCGCGGCGACGATCTGCGGTCCACCTTGCTCGCGTTCGAGCGTCTGGGAGTCCGGCCGCGACTCGAGGGCGACAAACTGATCGTGGACGCCGGTCAGGAGCGCCGGATCCGGCCCGACCTCGGCGGCCACGTCCCCAAGCTCGAAGACGGACCGTGGCCGGCGTTTCCCGCCGACCTCATGTCCATCGCGATCGTCGTGGCGACGCAATGCGAAGGGCTGTTGCTCGTCTTCGAGAAGCTCTTCGAGTCGCGGCTGTTCTTCGTGGACAAACTGATCGGAATGGGTGCGCGCATCGTGCTGTGCGATCCGCATCGCGCCGTGATCGCGGGACCGTCGTCCTTGCGCGGGCAGTCAGTCGAAAGTCCCGACATCCGGGCTGGTATGGCGATGCTGCTGGCGGCCCTGGCGGCTCAGGGCGATTCGGTGATCCACAACATCGGACAGATCGAACGGGGGTACGAGCACATCGACGACCGGTTGCGAGCCCTGGGGGCGCAAATTGAAAGACGAGACGGTTCACGCTGATCGTGATGTAGGGGCGCAGCATGCTGCGCCCCTACCCAGACCCGCGCTCGAGCTCGCCGAAAGCCCCGCCGGCGACGCCGCAGTCCCGCGTCTCGAGCTCCAGGAGTGGGCCCAGCGCTACGGCGTTGTCGCCGGAATCACGACCCGGCCCCTCAGTCTCGGCTTGTGGAGCGATGAGCCTGTCGGCCAGGTGATCGGGCGGTGGCGCGCGTTCCGCGCGACGTTCGGCGCACGCTTTCCGGTCACGGTACTGGCGCACCAGGTCCATGGGACCGACGTGCACTGGCACGAGTCGGTGCCCAACGGGTGGCTCATCCTCGACGGCGTCGATGGACACGCGACCAACGCGCGCGGCGTGCTGCTCACCGTCACCGTCGCCGACTGTATTCCGGTATACCTCGCCGTCCCGGAGCAGGGCGCGATCGCGCTGATCCACGCGGGATGGCGCGGGACCGCCGACGGCATCCTCGAGCAATGTGTCGAGCTCCTCAAGTGGCGCGGCTTCGCCAAGGCGAGCGATATTGTAATGCATTGCGGCGTCGGCATTTGTGGCAAGTGTTATGAAGTTGGCTCTGAAGTCGCCGTGCGGTTTGGACTGAACGGCACCGTGCTGCTCGACCTGCGCGCGATCCTGGCGCAGCAGGCGAGGGTGCTGGGGATTGGGGAGATCACGGTCTCGCCCTGGTGCAGCGCCGAGGCGCGGGACCGGTTCTACTCGCATCGGGCGTCGCGCGGGCGCGACGGCCGGATGGTGGCGTACCTCGGTCGCGCGCTCGGTTGACATAGGGAAGCCCCGGGCTACATTCCCCAACTGCAGCGGGCGAAGTTCGGCCCGCGCTTTTTTTTCATGCTCACTGAGAGTCTTGTCGAGGCCTTTCGGACCCGGCTGGAAGCATTGGGGTTCGATTTGGCCGACCTGCGCATCGGCGGTACGCCGAACCGACCGCTCGTCCAAGTCCGCATTGACTGTCCGCCACGGAACGTCACGGTCGAAGACTGCAGCCGGGTCAGCAGAGCCCTCGAACAATGGCTCGACGCGGACGGTGGCGGCCCCCTGGGTAATCGGTATGTGTTGGAGGTGTCGAGCCCGGGGATCGAACGGCCCGTGCGTTGGCACCGCCATTGGGTCCAGTTCGTGGGCCGTGACGTGCAGGTGAAGCTCGCGGGGCTGGGCCGGGTGCGCGCGCGCATCGTCGCGGTGCCAAGCGAGGATACGGTGGTCCTGGAACCAAAGGGTGGCACGGAGCGGGAATATCGGCTCTCGGAAGTAAAGGATGCTCGCCTCGCGAGCGATACAGACGGCTGACGGCTGACGGCCGACAAGGAATTGTGATGGCAAATACAACTGATGTCGTTTCCGCAATTCGCGAGCTGACGACCACCAAGCAGCTCGAACGCGGCGAGCTGATCGACCTGCTCAAGGACGGCCTCCACGCCGCCCTCGTGAAGCGGTACGGCCCCAACGTGCGCGCCGAAATCGGGATCGACGAGATGAAGGGCTCGATCCGGATCGTCGTGCTGAAGACGGTCGTCGAGACCATCGAGGACCCCGGCACCCAGGTGACGCTGGAGGAAGCCCGGTTCGAAGACCCCGACTTTCAACCCGGCGACGTGCTGGAAGAAGAGGTGCCGTTCGAGCAGTTCGGGCGCACCGCGGTCCAGGCCGCGAAGCAGCGCATCATCCAGCGCGTCCGCGAAGGCGAGCGGACCCGCATCCGCGAGGAGTTTTCCGGCAAGGTCGGCGAGCTGCTCTCGGGCGAGGTCCAGCAGATCGAGCGCGGCAAGATCGTCGTCATGCTCAACAAGTTCCGGGAAGCGGAGGCGATCATCCCCTACCGCGACCAGAATCATCGCGAGCATTTCCATCAGGGCGATACGATTCGCGCCGTCCTGAAGCGCATCGAGGAAACGCCCAAGGGGCCGCGGCTCATTCTGTCGCGTGCGGACCCGCTGTTCGTGAAGGCGCTGTTCAAGCTGGAAGTCCCCGAGATTCAGCAGCAGATCGTCGAGATCCGCGCCACGGCGCGGGAAGCGGGCAGCCGCACCAAGATCGCGGTCTGGTCGCGCGACGACGGGATCGATCCGGTCGGCGCCTGCGTGGGCCTGAAGGGCTCGCGCGTGCAGGCCGTCGTGAATGAGCTGAACGGTGAGCGCATCGACATCGTGCCGTGGTCGTCCGATCCGGAGCGCTTTGCCAAGCTGTCACTCGCGCCGGCGCGCGTCGCCCGCGTTTTCTCCGACCCCGAGTCGAAAACGATTCAGGCGATCGTCGATGAGGACCAGCTGTCGCTCGCGATCGGCCGCAACGGCCAGAATGTGCGTCTCGCCTCCGAGCTCACGGGCTGGAAAGTCGATCTCTACTCGAGCCGCGAATGGCTGGAGCGCGGCGGCGAGGGTCCGCTGTTCGCCCCGTTGCCCCCGGCCGATCAATCCGTCACGCAGGTGGCGCTCGCGGAGATGAAAGGCTTGTCGCCCGAGCTCGTGGCGGTGCTCGAGCAGGCCGGCAAGAAGACGTTGCAGGACATTCTCGATCTCGAGCGCGAGGAGGTCGACCGCATCACGGGCATGACGCCCGATCTCGCCGAGAAGATGATGGCCTTCCTCAATGAGATGACCGAGGATGGCGGGGAAGAGGAAGAGCCGGGAGCACCGAGTCCCGGCGCCGGGGCGCCGACCGCGGCGTGAGCACACGCCTCACGCGGTTGCTCGGTTTGGGGCTGCGCGCGGGAAATGTGGTGGTTGGAGTAGCGGGCGTCAGGGCAGGGCTGCAGCGTGGGAAGTTGGCGTGCGTGGTGCTGGCGCAGGATGCCGGCCCGCGGACGATGGAGAAAGTGACCCGACTGGCAGAGGCCAAGAACATCCCCGTGCTGCACGGGCCGGTCGCGGCCGAGTTGGGAGCGGGCCTTGGGAAGCCGCCGGTGCAGGCCGTCGGCGTCGCCGATCAGGCGCTGGCCAAAGGATTGATGTCTTCGGAGGAGTGAGTGGCAACGACGCGGATCCATGATCTAGCAGCGGAATTCGGGATCTCCAGCGAGCAGCTGATGGGCATGCTCAAGGAGATGGACATCTTCGTGCGCAGTCATCTGACGCCGCTCAAGGACGAGCAGGTGTCGTTGATGCGGGCGCGCTGGGAGCGCGACAAGCGCAAGCAGAAGCAGCCGAGCGCGCCGCCCAAACGGCGCCGCACCGCGAAGGCTGCCGAGCCGCCACCGCCGCCGCCCGTCGCCGAAGGGCGGCCGATGCGCCGGCGCCGCACCGCCGCCGAGGTCGCCGCGGCCGATGCCGCTGCCGCGGAAGCCGCCGCGGCTGAAGCCGCCGAGGCCGAAATCGCACGCCTCGCGCTCGAGACTGCCGTCCGCGAGCAGGAAGAAGAGAAGGCCGTTCCATCGCTTGAAGAGCGCGCCGCCGCGCTCTTCAAGGATCTCGCGCCTGCCGAATCGGCCGAGGCCGCAGCGCCAGCGGCAAGCTTGACGTTTGCGCCTGCGCCGCCTTCCGCTGCCCCTTCGGCGCCGGTCTTTTCGACGCCGTCGTCTCCGCCCCCGCGGCCGTTTATCCCGACGCCGGTTCGCCCGCGCCCCGTCGCGCGCGGCACACCGTCCGGCCCGGGCGGCGCGCCCCCGGTACCGCCGCGGCCCGTCGCGTCCGCCGCGCCCGGTGCGCCGCCGCTCGACGAGCGCCGGCGCGAGAAGGGCAAGAAGCGCAAGAAAGGCAAGAAATCCCTCGTCGATCAGGAAGCCGTCGCGCAGAACATCTCGCGCACCCTCGCCACGCTGAAAGCGCCGGTCGGCAAGAAGGGCGTGCACCGTCGTGAAGAGGGCCCCACGTTCCGCGAGACGCAGGAAGAGCGCCGCCGTGAGGAGCGCGAGCGCGAGAAGACGCTCGTGCGCGTCACGGAGTTCATCACCGTGTCGGAACTCGCGAACACGCTGAAGGTGCCACCGACGCAGATCGTCACGTTCGCGTTCAAAGAGCTCGGTCAGATGGTGACGATCAATCAGCGGCTCGACTTCGACATGATCGAGCTGATCGCCTCGGCGTTCAGCTTCCAGGCGGTGCGCGAAGAGGAGTACGCCACCACCCAGACCGAAGAGACCAAGGACGCCGACGAGACGTTGAAGCCGCGGCCGCCGGTCGTGACCATCATGGGCCACGTCGACCACGGCAAGACGTCGCTGCTCGACTATGTCCGCAAAGCCAACGTCGTCGCGGGGGAAGCGGGCGGCATCACGCAGCACATCGGCGCCTACCAGGTCACGCTCAAGGACGGCCGCAAGATCACGTTCCTCGATACGCCGGGTCACGAGGCCTTCACGGCCATGCGTGCCCGCGGCGCTCAGGTGACGGACATCGTCGTCCTGGTAGTCGCCGCGGACGATGCCATCATGCCGCAGACGATCGAAGCGATTTCGCACGCCAAGAACGCCGGCGTGCCCCTGGTCGTGGCGATCAACAAGATCGACCTGCCGACGGCGAACGTGCAGAAGGTGAAACAGGACCTGCTGTCGCACGGCGTCGTGCTCGAGGAGTTCGGCGGTACCACGCTGATGACGCCGATCTCCGCCAAGAAAGGCACGAACGTCGACGCGCTGCTGGATCAGATCCTGCTCCAGGCCGAGCTGCTCGATCTCAAAGCGAATCCCGACCGCAAGGCGCAGGGCACGGTGCTCGAGGCGCAGCTCGATCCGGGGAAGGGCGCACTCGCCACGATCATCGTGCAAACCGGCACGCTGCACGTGGGCGACGATTTCATCTGCGGCCAGTACTCGGGCCGCGTCCGCGCGATGTACGACGAGCGCGGCGGTGCCGAGCAGGACGCCGGACCTTCGACGCCGGTCCAGATCCTCGGGTTCGAGGGCGTTCCGGAAGCCGGAGACACGTTCCTCGCGATGGCCGACGCCGCGGAAGCGCGCGACATCGCGCAGAAGCGCCAGCGGCTCGAGCGCGAGGCGCAGCATCGGCGCTCTGGGCGCGTGAAAACGCTGGAAGACTTCATGGCGGACGCTGCGGCGGGCGGCGTGGCGACCCTGCGGATCATCATCAAGGCCGACCAGGGCGGTCCCGCCGAGGCGCTCGCCGACGCGCTGGCGCAGCTCTCGACCGCCGAGGTGAAGGTGGAAGTCGTGCACCGCGGCGTCGGCGCGATCACCGAATCCGACGTGCTGCTCGCGCGCGCGTCCGGCGCGATCATCGTCGGCTTCCATGTGCGTCCCGACTCAAACGCGCGCGCCGCAGCGGATCGCGAACGCGTGGAGATCCGGACCTACCGCATCATCTACGAGGCGGTGGAAGAGGTGAAGCTGGCGATGGAGGGTCTGCTCGCGCCCGAGAAGAAGGAAGTCGTGCTGGGCGAGGCGGAAGTGCGACAGATCTTCAAGATCGCCAAGCTCGGGACGATCGCCGGGTGCTTCGTGCGCAGCGGCGTGATCCCCCGGACGGGACGGGCGCGCGTGATTCGCAACGGCGTCGAAGTGTACGACGGCACGCTCGCCTCGCTGAAGCGCTTCAAGGACGACGTGCGCGAGGTCCGCGAGGGCTTCGAGTGCGGCATCGGGATCGAAAACTTCAACGACGTCAAGGTGAGCGACCTGATCGAGTCATACCGCATCGAGGAGGTCGCGCGCTCCCTCAGCGCCGCTGAGTCGTGATCGTGGGAGTGATGGTGTGGGAGCTGCACCTTCCGGCGTGCCAGTCGCTGAAGGACAAGCGCACGATCGTGAAGAGCCTGAAGGATCGGATGCACAACCGGTTCAACGTGTCGGTCGCGGAGACCGGGCATCACGATCTGTGGCAGCGCGCCGAGCTGACGGCCGCGGTCGTGAGCACCGACCGGCGCCACGCCGAAAGCGTGCTGCGCGAAGCGGACCAGCTGGTGGCCGGCGCGGACGGCGCGCGCATCGTGGACACCAGCACGAGCTATCTCTGAGATGAAACGTCGCACCCATCGTCCCGAGCGCGTGAGCGAGATGGTCCGCCAGGCCGTCGGCGCGTTTCTCACGAGCGACGTGCGCGATCCGCGGATCGGGTTCGTCACCGTGATCGGCGTCGAAGTGTCGCCCGATCTATCGCACGCCAACGTGCGCGTCAGCGTGATGGGCTCGGATGAGGACAAGGCCAAGTCGCTGGAGGGATTGGCGAGCGCGGCGCGGTACATCCGCGTGCAGCTCTCGAGTGCGCTGCACCTGCGGACCAGTCCCGAGCTGCATTTCCATCTGGATCGCGGCATCGAGCATGCGCAGCGCATCGACCGGGTGTTGAAGGAGCTGAAGGAGACGGACGACTGAACAACGGTGGGCTCGCCCTGGTGGCCAAACCGGCCGGTCCCACATCCCATGATGTCGTCGACATCGTCCGGCGCGCGCTCGGCGAACAGCGCGTGGGACATCTGGGCACGCTGGATCCGTTTGCCAAAGGCCTGCTGGTCCTGGTCGTCGGGCGAGCGACGCGGCTCGCGCCGTTCGCGGCGGACTGGCCGAAGACGTACGAAGGCGTCATCCGGCTCGGCGTCACGACCGACACCGACGATCTGACTGGTACCGTCGTGGCGACGGCGCCGTGGACGGCCATCACGCCGGGGCAGCTCGCGGATGTCATCGACAGCTTCCGCGGCGCGTACGACCAGCGGCCGCCGGCGTACTCGGCGGTGAAGATCGAAGGTGAGCGGGCGTACCGGCGCGCGCGCCGCGGCGAAGTGGTCAACCCGGAGCCGCGCCCGGTCGAGATCCGCGAGCTGGAGATCGTGGAAGCGGCGGTGCCCGATCTGCAGTTTCGAGCGACGGTCAGCGCCGGGACCTACGTGCGGTCCCTGGCGCGCGACATCGGGGCCAAGCTGGGGTGTGGCGCCCATCTGACGGCATTGCGGCGCACGGCGGTCGGGCCGCTGCGCCTCGCCGATGCGGTGGCGCCAGAAGCGGTCACCCCGGCGACGTTGCAGGATGCGGCGGTCCTGGTCGGCCATATGCCGCGCCGCCAGGTAGATAAGAAGGAACGCGACGCCGTGGTGCATGGCCGCCCGATACCGAGTGGCCAGTCGGCTGACGGCAGATGGCAGATGGCTATCTTCGCCGGCGAGGAGTTGGTGGCGGTAGCCGACCAAGTAGGCGACCTTCTGAAGCCGCGTGTGGTGCTGGCGGACGACTGATGGCGCAACCCGCGGTCGTGACCATGGGTACCTTCGATGGCCTGCACCGTGGCCATCAGGCGGTACTCGCAGAAGTCACGCGGCGCGCGCGAGCGGCGAAACTGGCGAGTGTGCTGATCACGTTCGATCCGCATCCGCTCGCCGTGGTGAATCCGGCGGCGGCGCCGAAGCTCCTGACGCTGTCTGCGGAAAAAGAAGCGCCGGTGCAGGCGGCAGGGATCGAGCGGTTCGTGCTGATGCCGTTCACGCCGGAGGTCGCGCAGCTCGACGCGGAAGCATTTGTCCGCCGACTGTGCGACGAGTACGGAATGCGGGAGCTCGTGATGGGGTATGATCACGGGTTCGGGCGCGGGCGAGCCGGTGACGTAGAGCTGGTACAGCGGTTGGCACGAGAGCAGCATTTCGGAGTGGCCGTCGTCGATGCCGTGCGGGACAACGGCCAGCCGATTTCGTCGACGCTGATCCGGACCGCGGTCGCGCACGGCGATCTAGAATCGGCGGCGCGCTGGTTGGGACGGCCGTACAGCATTCGGGGCACGGTGGTGCGGGGCGCGGGGCGCGGCAGGACGATCGGCATTCCGACGATCAACCTCGCGCCGCCCGATTCCCGGAAGCTTCTGCCTCCCGATGGCGTGTACGCGGTGCGGGTGAAACTGCAGGGAAGGGGGAAGGGGGAAGGGGCGATGTTCGGCGGGATGATGAATCAGGGCCCCCGGCCGACATTTGGGGAGCAGGCTCGCGCACTCGAAGTGCATCTGTTCGATTTCGACGGTGAGCTGTACGGAGAGACGGTACGTGTGGAATGGGTCCGTCGCCTGCGCGATGTGCAGGCGTTCCCGTCCCGCGAGGCTCTGGTGGCGCAGCTCGAGCGCGACCGCCAGGCGGCGCGGGCGACCCTCAACCGATAGAGAGACGTGATGGATAAGCGCATTCGCAATCGGCTCTGGATCATCGCGGGACTGGTCGTCGTCAGTGTCGTGTCGCTCATTCCGCGCAATACGAAGCAGCGGGTCATCGATCACCAGACCGGCCGGATGAAAGACACGACGGTCCGGCGGCTCCCGATCAACCTGGGCCTCGACCTCCAGGGCGGCATTCACCTGGCGCTCGAAGTCGATCAATCCAAGGGACCCGTCCCGGACTGCGCCGACGCGATCCAGCGCGCGGAAAAAGTCGTGCGCACGCGTATCGACGAGTTCGGGACGACCGAGCCGGTCGTGCAAATCCAGGGGCGGTGCCGCCTCATCGTCGAGCTCGCGGGTGAGAAAGACCCCGCGCGCGCCAAGGGCGTGATTCAGCGGACGGCGTTCCTCGAGTTCCGCATCACCGACATGAAGGGCGTATTCAAGGATGCCCTGCCGCAGGTTGACGTGGCGTTGCGCAAAGCGGGCGTCAAGGCGACCGGCGGCCCCAACGCCCCATCGGCGGTCGCGCAGCTGTTCGGCGGGGACACGACCAAGGCGGCGCGCGATTCCGCCGCCGATGCGAACACGCCGGGCGTGCTGTCGTCACTGCTGTTTCAGGGGACGCTCCCGGGCGAATACCTCGTGCCCGAGGAGCGCTGGCCGCTCGTGGACAGTCTGATCAACCGGCCGGACGTGAGGTCGTTGATTCCGCGCGGCATGGAGCTTCGCTGGGGTGCCCAGTCCGAATCGCGCGGCGCCCGCGCCTACCGGGCGCTCTACGCCGTCGAATCCCGCCCGATCATCACCGGCGAAGAGTTGGTGAAGGCCTCCGCCACCCGCGATCCTGTGACGAATCAGTCGATCGTCAGATTCCAGCTCAGCCATCGCGGCGCGCGCAAGTTCTCGGACGAAACGGCGCGCCACATCGGCGACTTCATGGCCATCATCCTCGATGGCCGAGTGCAGGGAGCGCCGCCCGTCATTCGCGGCCAGATCGGCGCCAATGGCCAGATCGAGCTCGGCAACAAACCGCTGCAGGAAGCGAGCGACTTGGCGCTGGTGCTGCGCGCCGGCGCGCTCCCCGCGCCGCTCACGATCGTGGACGAACGCGCGATCAGCGCGACGCTGGGCGCCGATTCCATTCACTCCGGCGTGATCGCGGGCGTGGTCGGGGTGGTGCTCGTGATCGTCATCATGGTCGGCTACTACCGCATGTCCGGCGCGCTGGCCGTCGCGGCGCTCACGCTGTACTGCCTGTTCACGCTCGCGGGCCTGGCGATGTTCGGGTTTACGCTGACACTGCCCGGGCTCGCCGGCTTTGTGCTCTCGATCGGCATCGCCGTAGACGCGAACGTGCTGATCTTCGAGCGAATACGTGAGGAGCTGGTCCACGGCAAGTCGCTGCGGCTCGCCGTGGATGACGGATTCCTGCACGCCATGAACGCCATCGTGGATTCGAACGTCAGCACCATCCTGACGGCGCTCATTCTCTACGCCGTTGGGACCGGCCCGGTCCAGGGCTTTGCCATTACGCTGATCATCGGTATCGTCGCCTCGATGATCTCGGCGATCTTCGTGGTGAAGACGCTGTTCCTCATTTGGCTGAACCGGCGGCCCGACATGGTCACCCTGAGTATCTGATGATCAGACTCTTCGCGAACGCAAGCTACGACTTCATCAAGTGGCGCCGTGTGGCGTTTTCCGTCACGGGCGCGATCATGCTGGTCGGCGCGGTCTTCCTCGCGACGCGAGGGCTCAATTACAGCATCGAGTTCACCGGCGGAACGTCGGTGCAGTTCGAAGTCGCGCACAAGGTGGAGACGGGGAACATCCGGGCGGCGCTCGACCAGGTGGGCCTCCGGGGCGCCGACATCTACAACTTCGGCTCCGACACCTCGTACCAGGTGCGCGCCCGGCTCGGCAACGACGCGTCCGAAGGCGACGCGGGCACGCAGGCGGTCGCCGATTCCGTCGCCCGCGCGCTCGACGTGAGCGTCGGGCCGGGACAGTACCACATTGCGCAACGCCAGTCCGTGGGCCCGAAGGTGGGCCGCGAGCTCCAGGGCAAAGCCCTCATCGCCATCCTGGTCAGCTTCCTCGTGACGCTGATCTATCTCGCGGTCCGGTTCGAATGGCGCTTTGGTCTGGCGGCCGTCATCGCGACCGCGCACGACATCGTGGCGACCGTCGCCTTCATCAGCGTCATGCACCTCGAGGTGAGTCTCGTCGTGGTCGGCGCGGTGCTGACCGTGGTCGGATACTCGCTCAACGACACGATCATCATCTTCGACCGCGTGCGCGAAAACCTGCGCAAATTCCGGCGCCAGAATCTGTACGAGATCCTCAATCTCTCGATCAACGAAACGCTGCCCCGCTCGGTGCTGACGCACGGGACCACGATCGCGACCACACTCGCGCTCCTGCTCCTCGGGGGCGAAGTGATCCGGCCGTTCGCCTGGGTCATGTCGTTCGGAATCTTCACCGGCACGTTCTCATCGATCTACATCGCCGCCCCCGTGCTGCTCTGGATCGAGAAGCGCTGGCCCGGCGAGGATGCGCGCGGCGCGCGCGCGTTCGGCTCGCGCCCGGCTACGCCGCCGGTGTCGACCCCACCGGCGCCGCCGCCGTCAACACCGGCACCTCGCACGCCTCAACCCGCACGCTAGTCGACACGCACTGCCACCTCGGCGATGCCGCGTTCGATGCCGACCGCGACGCCGTGCTGGCCAACGCGAAGACGGCGGGAGTCACCCACGTCGTGGTGATCGGAGAGTCGTTGGCCGGCAGCGAGCGCGCGGTGTCGCTCGCGCGCGGCGCCGCGGGGCGGTCCGCGACGGTTGGTGTGCACCCACACGAAGCCAGCCAGTGGTCGGACGACGCCAGACGCCGCGTCCTGGAGCTGCTCGCCGTCCCGGAAGTCGTCGCCGTGGGCGAGACCGGGCTCGATTACCACTACATGCATTCACCGCGTGAGACGCAGCGGCGCGCGTTCGAAGCGCAGCTGCAAATCGGCCGCGAGCTCGACAAACCGGTGATCGTCCACGCCCGCGACGCCGACGACGACATGGCCGCGATGCTCCGCTCGCTCACACCGGCTCAGCCGGTCGTGGTCCTGCACAGCTTTTCATCCGGTGACGCGGTCTGGGAAGCCGGCATGGCGATTAACGCGTATTTCTCGTTCAGCGGCATGATCACGTTCAAAAACTGGCCCCTCACCGGCCGTCTGGCCGTCTGCCCGTCCGACCGTCTCTTAGTCGAGACGGACGCGCCCTATCTCGCGCCGGTGCCGCATCGCGGCAAACGCAACGAACCGGGGTTCGTGCGCGACGTCGCCGAGCGGGCGGCCGCGCTGCGCGGCGAGAGTTTCGCTGAGCTGACGCGGCGCACCACGGAAAACGCCCGCCGCTGTTTCGGCTCCCGGATCGATTCCTCCCTATGACGCTGACCGCCACCAAAGTTCCTCCTGACATCGCCATCGCCCAGGCCGCGAAGCTGCGGCCCATTCGCGACGTCGCCGCCGAGCTGGGCTTGGCGGACGACGAGCTCGAGCTGTATGGGAAGTACAAGGCGAAGATCTCGCTGCGCGCGCTGCACAAGCGACCGCCCAAAGGACGGCTCGTGCTCGTCACCGGGATCAATCCCACACCGGCGGGAGAAGGCAAGTCCACCGTGACCGTGGGCGTCACGCAGGCGCTCAGGCGCCTCGGCAAGAACGCCATTCTCGCGCTGCGCGAGCCGTCGCTCGGCCCCGTATTCGGCGTCAAGGGCGGCGCCGCCGGCGGCGGGTATTCACAAGTCGTGCCGATGGAAGACATCAATCTCCATTTCACCGGCGATTTCCACGCGATCGCGAGCGCGCACAACCTCCTGTCCGCGATGCTCGATGCGCATCTCCATCACGGCAACGCGCTGGGCTTGGACGTACGGCGGATCATCTGGCCGCGCACGATCGACATGAACGACCGGGCACTGCGCAACATCATCGTGGGGCTGGGAGGCCTGTCCGGCGGGCCGATGCGCGAAGAGCGTTTCGTGATCATTCCGGGCTCGGAGATCATGGCGATCCTGGCGCTGGCCACGGGAATCGAAGACCTGGAGGAACGCATCGCGCGCATCATCGTCGGCCTGCGCCCCGACAAGACCGCGGCGCGCGCCAGCGATATCAAGGCGCAAGGCGCGATGACGCTGCTGCTCAAGGATGCGATCGATCCGAATCTCGTCCAGACGCTCGAGGGCGGCCCCGCGCTCGTGCATTGCGGGCCGTTCGGCAACATCGCCCACGGCTGCAATTCCGTCGCCGCGACAAAGCTGGGGCTCGCGCTGTCGGACATCGTGCTGACGGAAGCAGGCTTCGGCGCCGATTTGGGCGCCGAGAAGTTTTTCGACATCAAGTGCCGCTTTGCGGGCCTCAAGCCCGAGGCCGCGATCATCGTCGCTACCGTGCGGGCGCTGAAGATGCATGGCGGAGTGAAAAAGGATCGGTTGGCCGCGGCTGATCCCGCTGCCGTGCAGAAGGGCTCCGAGAATCTCCGCCGCCACATCCGCAACGTGAAGAAGTTCGGCGTGCCCGCGATCGTCGCGCTCAACCGCTTCCTCACCGATTCCGACGAAGAGGTCGAAGCGGTCCGCGCGGTTGGGGCGGCCGAAGGCGTGGACGTGCTGCGCTGCGACGTGTGGGAGAAGGGTGGGGAAGGTGGCGTCGCGGTGGCAGAGGCGTTGCTCGGGCTGCTCAAAACGAGCACGTCCACGTTCAAGCCGCTGTACGATGAGCGCCGCCCGATCCGCGAAAAGATCGAAACGATTGCGCGGGAGATCTACGGCGCCGGCGGCGTCTCGTTCGCGCCTGCGGCAGACCGCGCGCTCGAGCTGTTGCCCAAGCTCGGCCTGGGCGAGACGCCCGTCTGCATGGCGAAGACGCAATACTCATTCTCCGACGACGCCACGCAGCTGGGTGCCCCCACTGGATTCACGCTGCATGTACGCGACATTCTTCCGTCCGCCGGCGCCGGCTTTGTCGTGGCGCTCGCGGGCGACATCATGACGATGCCGGGACTGGGCAAGAACCCGGCGGCCGAGCGAATTCGGCTTCTGCCTGACGGCACGATCGAGGGACTGTTCTGATGCGCACTATCGCAACCGACGCCGCACCGAAGGCGATTGGCCCCTACAGCCAGGCGATCGCGATCGACCGCCTCGTGTTCACCGCGGGACAGGTCGCGCTCGATCCCAAGAGCGGCGACCTTGTGGGCCGCACGACGGCGGAGCAAACGGAGCAGGTATTCGCGAATCTCAAGGCGGTCCTGTCCGCGGCTGGAACGTCGCTCGCGACGGTCGTGAAGACGACGGTGTATCTCGCGGACATGGCCGATTTCGCCCAGATGAATGAGGTGTATGCGAAGCATTTCGGCGCCCACAAGCCTGCGCGATCGACGGTGCAGGCGGCGGGTCTGCCGAAGGGCGCGCGGGTCGAGATCGACGTGATCGCGCTGACGGAGTAGTGCGGCAACGGGGGAGCGGATTGGGTCTGGTGGCCTGACCAGTCTTCAAAACTGGCTGGGGCTCTAACGGGCCTCGATGAGTTCGATTCTCATACGCTCCCGCCACCGCCTTGCAACACGAGCGCCAGCCCGGTGTATCGGATCGATCCCGGGGGGAGCCGTGATGGTTCAGAGACTGCTGATCGTCGTCGCCCTGATCCTGGCCTGCAATGGTCCGGTGAACCCACCGCCATCGCTGCCGCCACCGCCGCCCGCTCCGCCGCCGCCGCCGCCGCCGCCGCCGCCGCCGCCCCCGCCGCCGGGTGCGCCAGCGCTGCAGTCATTGGGGACATTTGCGAGCCCGGTCTATCTCACGTCGCCGTCGGGCGACACGGTTCACTTGTTTGTCGTGGAGCAGGGCGGACTCATCCGCGTGTTGCGCAACGATACGTTGCTCGCGGCGCCATTTCTCAATGTGTCGACGAAGATTTCATCTGGAGGTGAACGCGGACTGCTCAGCGTCGCGTTTCATCCCGACTACGCGACCAACGGCCGCTTCTACGTCTACTTCACGAATCCGTCCGGCGACATCCGCATCGTCCGCTACAACGCCGCGACCGCCGAAACCGCAAACGAGGCCAGCGCGGATACGGTCCTAAAGATTGCGCATCCACAGTTTGCCAATCACAACGGCGGCCAACTGCAATTCGGTCCCGACGGCAAGCTGTACGCGGGGACCGGCGATGGCGGGAGCGGTGGCGATCCCAACGGAAATGGACAGAACACGCGTGCCCTGCTTGGCAAACTGTTACGCCTGGATGTCGATGGCGCGAGCGGCTATGCCATCCCGCCGGATAATCCATTCGCCAACGGTACGGACGGCGCGCCGGAGATCTGGTCGTACGGCCTCCGCAATCCGTGGCGCTATTCCTTCGATCGCCAGACCGGCGATCTCTACATCGGCGATGTCGGCCAGAATCTGTACGAAGAGGTGGACGTTTCCTCCACCGCGAATCAGCGCGGCAAGGGCTTGAACTTCGGGTGGAACGTGATGGAGGGGCTCCATTGCTACAACGCCACGACCTGCAATCAGACGGGCAAGACGCTGCCGCTGATCGAGTACTCGCATGCGAGCGGCGGCTGTTCAGTGAGCGGCGGTTATGTCTATCGCGGTACCAGGATCGCGGCGCTCGTGGGGCAGTACCTCTACAGCGACTACTGCGCGAGCTTCGTGAAGAGCTTCCAGTTCTCAGGCGGTGCCGCGACCAACCCGCAGACGTGGCCGACGTTGCAGCCCGCAGGAAGTGTCAGCTCGTTTGGACAGGACGCGAAGGGAGAGTTATACATCTTGACGTTGAATGGGGCTGTGTATCGGATCGTTCCCGGACCCTGACGAAAGAGCCTCGGAGGACCCATGGCTACGGCGCAATGGGCTCGTATACGCCCTTCAGAAAGCGGTCACCTGCGCCGAGGCGCCTGGTATCGTGTGATCCGGCTCACGCCCGCTGAAGCGGTACTCGACGTGAACGGCACGATGACGACGTTCCCGCGCCCAGCACTCGAAATCCTGCCGACCCGCCCCACGCGCTGGACCGTGGTGCCGCGGCCTCCGCACTCGGCGCGGCTGCCCAGCACCTGGGGCGCGCGCTACGGCGTCTGTCCCAATTGCCGCGAGCGCGCCCGCATCGACGAGCGCGCGACCAGCATGCGCTGTCCCAAGTGCAACGGCTTCTTTGACATCGGCTGGGACAATTCCTGATATCGCATCGCTTGCGCTGATCACTATATTGTGCCGCGCCCATCTCTCGTCTCCCCAACCAGGAGCCGTGATGGCCATCTTATTTGCCCGGCTGCAGGCCGATGTCCCCCTCAAGATGCGCCGCGGTGCGTGGTACCGCGTCCTCCAACTCACGGATCTCCAGGCAGTTATCGAAGTCAACCACCGCAAGGTCGGCGTGCTGCGCGCCTGGCTCGAGATCGCGCAGCGGCCACCGCAGCGCTGGAGCGTCGTGCAGGGCTCTGCGGAAAACAAGAAAGCGCCACCGCATCTTCGGGGAACCTACGGCGTGTGTCCGAATTGCCGCGCGCGGGCACCGCTGCCGAAGAAAACGGCGCGCACGCTCGAGTGTGCGAAGTGCCGCCAGGAGTTCGAGATTAACTGGGAGGAAGGCAACGGCGTCAAACATTCCGCGTGACACCGGTCACTTCGCAGTCGGTTGGCGACCATTAGTCTTCCTGTCCCCTCGATGCCCGAGCGTGAATGATGGTGTGGGCCCGTCTTCAAGCGGATGTCAACTGTAACCTGCGGCGCGGTGCCTGGTACCGCCTGATCAAGGCTCAAGGGCTCGCCGCCGTGGTCGAGTGAAAGGGACACCCGTCGCGGTTGTCCGTGCCTTCCTGCAGATGTCGAGCTCACCGCCCCGCAAATGGACCGTGGTACCGCGCCCCCGCAACGTCCCGCGTTCCGTGGACATGGGGGAGCATTATGCGGTGTGCCCCTCGTGCCGCGACCGCGTCCCGCTCCGTGGCAAACCGAGCCGGATGATGTGCGGCCGGTGCAGCGTCGAATTCGCGGTTGACTGGGAAGAGCACTACCTGATTCACTAAGTCGGGCTCCACAAATCGGCAGGTCCTTTCGCGGCAGACGAGATTGTATCTTGTCTGCCGCGTGTTGCATGCCCACGTCATCCTCAATCCGGCGGCGGGACGAGGCGCCGCACGACGCGCCGAGTCCGTGGTCGCGCGCGCGTTTCGGGCGCAAGGCTGGGCGGTGGATGTGGTCCGCACCGACCGCCCCGGCCACGGCCAGGAGCTGGCGACGGAGGCGGCCCGGCAGGGCGCCACGCATGTGGTCGCGGTCGGCGGGGACGGCACCGTCCATGAAGTCGCGAACGGCCTGCTGTGCACCAAGACCGACGCCGCCCTCGGCGTCGTGCCGATCGGCTCCGGCAACGACTTTGCGAAACTCGTCGGACAGTTCGGCTACGATCCGGCGCGAGCAGTAGCCCGACTGGTCACCGCGCAGTCTCGCCGTTTCGACGCGGGAAGGGTGCTCGGTGAGTGGTTCGTGAACAGCGTCGGGTTCGGGTTCGGTCCCGCGGTGGTGAAGCGCAGGAATACGATGCACCACCTCCGCGGCTTTCTATCTTACCTCGTCCCGATCGTGCAGACGTTCTTCAAGTTTAAGCCGCCGCTCTTCGACGTTGCCGCGCCCGGATTCCGGGAGCGGGGGTACATGATGATGGTCGAGGTTTGCAACGGGACGACGGCAGGCGGGAGCTATCGGTTCGCCCCGGACGCGGATCCCGCCGATGGGAAGCTGGATGTGTGTTTGATCCGGCGGGTGTCATTGCCGCGGTTTCTTCTCGCCATTCCGCGCGTGATGCGCGGCTCGCATGTCACGATGCGCGAGGTGGCGCTCATCAAGACCGCGAAACTCGTGATTCGCGCACCCGAGGAGCCGCTGATGCTGCACACCGATGGGGAGCTGCGGGAACCGGGAGTCCATGAATGCACGGTCGAGCTGGAGCACCGGAAACTGAACGTACTGGTCGCTCGATGAGGCGGTTGGGCGGTTGGGCGGCTTGGCGGTTCGCGGTGGCGGTGATCCTTTTAACCGTCAAACCGCCAAACCGCTTACCCGCCCAGGATACCACGCACATCATCCTACCAGCAGACACGATGCCCAAGGGCGTCAGGCCCATGGGGGCGTTTCTGCGCTCGTTGATGCTTCCCGGGTGGGGCCAGGTGGCCACCGGCCGGCCCATGACCGGCGCGGTATTCGTCGCATGGGAAGGTGTGACGGTCATGATGACCCTCAAAGCGCAGCAGGAAGCGAACTACTTCAAGGCGATTCACTCCGCGAACCTGCGCCACAAGCGGCAGGAAGTGCAGGACTGGATCGTGCTGTGGGTTTTCAATCACTTTCTGTCTGGCGCGGAGGCGTACGTCTCCGCTCACCTGCGCGACTTCCCGCCTGATCTCAAGGTCCGCGCGTTCCCCGGCGGCATCGGCATCAGTATCCCGTTCCGTGAATAAGGCCCCGCTCGGTGTGTTCGACTCGGGGATCGGCGGCCTGACCGTCGCACGCGCGCTGTTCGAGCGGCTGCCGCACGAGTCGGTGATCTACTTCGGCGACACCGCCCGCGTGCCGTACGGACCGAAATCCCCCGACACTGTGCGCCGTTACAGCGGCGAGATCCTGAGCTTTCTGCTCAATCGCGGCGTGAAAGCCGTCGTCGTCGCCTGCAACACCAGCACCGCGCACGCCCTCGGCTACCTGAAAGAGCGCTCGACCGTACCCGTGGTCGGCGTGATCGAGCCCGGCGCGCGCGCGGCCGTGGCGGCGACCAAAACCGGGACGATCGGTGTGATCGGCACCGCCGGCACGATCGCCAGCGGTGCCTACGAGCGCGCGATCAAGGCGCTGCGCCCCGACGCGCGCGTTCACAGCCAGGCGTGCCCGCTGTTCGTGCCGCTCGTCGAGGAAGGATGGTTCGAGCATCCCGCCGCCGAGCTGATCGCACGCGAGTATCTGGAGCCCTTGAAGCGCGCCAAGGTCGACGTCCTGGTGCTCGGCTGCACGCACTATCCGTTGCTCAAGCCGCTCCTCGCGCGCGTCATGGGGCCGGAAGTGAAGCTGGTCGACTCGGCGGAAGAGACGGCGACAGCGGTGGCGCGGGAGCTCGAGCGGCTGGATCTGCTAGCGAACGGCGGGAGTCACGACCATCGGTTCGTGGTGTCGGACGACGAGCCGCATTTTCGGAAAGTTGGTGCGAGGTTCCTCGGCGAGAAGCTCAAGCAGGTAGAGGTCGTGCCGCTCGGGTGAGCGGAGGATTCGAAAACGCTTTCAGCTCCACCTCGTCCCCCGAAATCACCGCATACCGTCCGCCGTCCAGAAACGCCCCAGGATTTACGTATGTACGCCCATCGGGCAAGCGGTCCACCACCGGCCGATGCGTATGCGCCATGATGACGAGCTGCACGTCCGGGTGGCCTTTCAGGAAATCCGTGGCCCACGTCCGTTGTGCGGCCGCAGCCCGATCCAGCACCGCCTTATCCTTTGTATTGTCGGCCAGATGGCGGGAAAACAGATCGGCGATCCAGAACCCAATCGTGGGATGCAGCAGGCGAAACACCGCGACGGTGATCGGATGCCGCAGCACGCGGTGCATCAGCGCGCCGCTCCAGTGCTGCTCGGTGAGGCCGTCGCCGTGCGTAACGAAGGCGCGACGACCGCCGAGGTCGAGCTCGGCCTGGCCGCCGAAGAATTCGATGCCGAGATCCTGGGTGAAGAACGACCCGCCCCAGCGATCGTGGTTGCCCCCCACGAAGGTGATCGGCACGCCGCGGGCGCGGACCTCCTGGAGCTTGGCGACGGTAGCAAAATGCTTGCGGGGGATGACGCTGTGATACTCGAACCAGAAATCGAAGAGATCGCCCGTAAGAATGAGGTGATCCCCGGGCTGGAGGATCTCCTCCAGGAAGGCGTGGAACGCCTTACCCACGGCGGGCGGCACCTGACCCAGGTGCGCGTCCGCCACCACGATGACGCGAGGGGATTTACTCAGGGACGACACGGCCCAAGCTTAGGAACCTGGATCGACGCACGCAAGCACATTACTGTACTGTCATGACGCAAACGCAAAAGCTCCTGATCGCCATCGGCATCCTAGCCGTGACCGGAATCGCCGCGAACCGCTTCGCTCCGGCGGGGAAGGGCGACCGAGGCGAGGCCTGCCGCCGCTTCGTCAACGAGGCGCGCCGGACCTGCTATTCCCAGCTCCTGTCGGACCGTCTCAAACATCACGGCGTCGCCGATGCGGTAGCGACCCTGGATAAGCTCGCGGCGTCGGACGTCGACGTCGCCGAGCACGCGCACGAATTCGCGCACGGCCTCGGGATCGAGGCATACGGTCTATCGACGGACATCGTCGGCACGTTTGGCGCGTGCGGCGACGGCTTTTCGTCGGGCTGCCGCCACGGCGTGATCCAGGCGTACTTCGAATCGCGCGAGAAGGTGACGCAGCCCGAGGTCGAAGCGCTGTGCCAGCCGTTCAAGAGCCCCGGCGCGAGCCGGTGGGTGCTGTTTCAGTGTGTGCACGGGATGGGCCACGGCCTGACGATGCTGTACTCGCACGACCTGCCGCGCGCGCTCACCGACTGCGACCTGCTCAGCGACGGGTGGGACCGCGAGTCGTGCTACGGCGGCGCGTTCATGGAAAGCGTGATCAACGCGACCGCCCCGCATCATCCCGCGACGCAGCTCGCCGCGCAGAGCCATCACCACATGATGGGAGGGACCACGACGTTCAAGGCCCTCGATCCCGCGGATCCACTGTACCCGTGCTCGATCATGGCCGACCGCTACCTGCACGCCTGTTACCAAATGCAGACGTCGGTCATGCTGAATCTGAATCACGGCGACATCGGCGACGCCGCACAGTCGTGCGAGCATGCGCCCGGCACGGTGCGACCCGTCTGCTTCCAGAGCCTGGGCCGCGACATCACCTCGTACACGAATCGCGATCCGCAGAAGACCGCGGATATGTGCAACAAGGCCGCCGAACCCTATCGCCCCTCGTGCTACTTCGGGGCGACGAAGGCCCTCGTGGACTGGACCGCGACGACCGACGCGGCGTTCAAGTTCTGTGGCGTCGTCGGGCACGAAGCGGGCGGACCGACCTGCTACCAGGCGCTGGGCGAGGAGATCGCGACGTTGCTCGCCAGCCGGCCCGAGCGCGAGGAGCAGTGCCTGCGCGCGCAGGAGCCGCAGGCGATCGTGGCGTGCCGGTTGGGCGCGGGAGTCCCGGCGTCGCGTTGACTTTTACAGCGGCGGTTCGCATTCTCCCGCCAGCA
>Ga0193723_1000072_pt1 | contig 31038 bp, 28 predicted proteins | sample H2m2metaG_FD_143042 | JGI IMG/M metagenome (GOLD analysis project Ga0193723, IMG submission 143042) | Soil microbial communities from a riparian zone of the East river system, Colorado, United States - H2m2 | ecosystem: Environmental > Terrestrial > Soil > Riparian zone | place: USA: East River...
TCGCGCGAGTAGTGTATTCCGGCCTGATGTTCTCCCAGCCGACGTCGAGGCACGCCGGGCCGTCATCGCGTTGCAGGCAGCGTCGCGACCCGAAGACCAGCGCGCGATCATCGCCAAGGTGCGGCAGCTCACGCCGGATATCATCGCATTGCGCGACATTGGCGCGGTTGCCGAAGTCGTCGCCGGGCTCGACCGCTCACTCGGCAAGATCCAGGACCCCGAAATCCAGGAAGCGATCGGGGAGGTGGCGGGGGCGCTTGCGGATGAGACTATAGTGGAGCGTATGGTGGCGCGGCTGGGTGAGCCCCGCGTGCCGCCCGCCGAGCGCGCCCATCTGGTCCACGCGGTCGGCGCTCTGGGGGCGGTGTCCGCAGGGTACGTGGTGGACGCCTATCTGCACGCGCTGCCGGAGCTGCGCGAAGCATATCGCGCCGCGATGCGAGCTGCGGGCGAGCGCACCGTGGAGTTGCTCCAAGCCCGAATCGAGAGCAAAGTCCCCGAGGTCGTCGCCGCAGCCGCCGAGTTTCTCGGCCTGAGCGGGAGTCCCGGGGTTGCCGATTTGTTGATCGGGCTGACGCGTCACGCCGATGAGCGGGTGCGCGAGGCGGCGCTGCTCGGTCTGGCGGAGATGGGCGGCCGGGAGATCTCGCGGCCGGCCATTCCTTCGCTGAAGGACGAATCGGTGCTGGTGCGGACGGCGGCCGCACGCGCGATCGCTGCGGCCGGGGACGTCGGCGCAACGACCGTTCTGGTGCGGCGTCTGGAGCAGGAGAAGGACGAAGGGGTATTGGCTGCGTTGCTCAAAGCCATCGGCCAGCTCGGTGCCCCCGAAGCATTGGAAGTGCTGGCGAAATTCGCCGAGCCGGGCGGCAAACCACGGCGCACACCCTTCGTGCGAGCTGCGGCAATCGAGGGGCTGGCGCGACTGGATCGACTGGAGGCAAAAGCGTTGCTGGAACTCTATGCGCGGGACAAGGAGCCGACCGTGAAGCGGGCCGCTGAGGCATCGCTCAGATGACGACGCGCGCGGGATCGGGGGCAGGTGAGAGAGCGGGGGGTGGCGCGACCAAGACGCAGGACGCGGCGTTGGCGCAGACGATCACCCGCGAGGTGGCGAAGCGCGTCGTCGGTCAAGAGGTCATGGTCGAGCGGCTGCTGATCGGCTTGCTCACCGGTGGCCACATTTTGCTCGAGGGCGTCCCCGGCCTCGCCAAAACGCTAGCGGTGAAAACGGTCGCGGAATGCCTGAAGATCAGCTTCTCACGGATCCAGTTCACGCCCGACCTGCTGCCCGCCGACGTGATCGGCACGATGGTGTACGACCAGCGTTCGCAGGAGTTCTATCCCAAGAAGGGGCCGCTGTTCGCGAACCTCGTGCTCGCCGACGAAATCAACCGCGCGCCGGCCAAGGTACAGTCGGCGCTGCTCGAAGCGATGCAGGAAAAGCAGGTGACGATCGGTGGCGAGACCTTCTTCCTGGGCGAACCGTTTCTCGTGCTCGCGACGCAAAACCCGATCGAGCATGAAGGCACCTATCCGCTCCCCGAGGCGCAGCTCGACCGCTTCATGCTGAAGGTGCGCGTCGGCTATCCGACGCGCGACGCGGAGAAAGAGATCGTGGGGCGCATGGCGTCCGGCCGGCCGATCGAGGTGCAACGCATCGCCGAGGCCGACGATATTCTCGCCGCGCGCAGCGCCATCGCCGAGCTGTTCATGGATCAGAAGGTCGTGGATTACATCGTGGACGCGGTGCGCGCGACCCGCGAGCCGCAAAACGTCGGACTGGCGGAGCTGAAGCCGCTCATCGCCTTCGGCGCTTCCCCGCGTGCGTCGATCTACCTGGCCCAGGCGGCGCGCGCCCACGCCTACCTCCGCGGCAGAGCGTTCGTCGTGCCCGAGGACGTGAAGGCCATGGCGTTCGACGTGCTGCGCCACCGCGTGCTGCTCACGTTCGAGGCGGAAGCCGAGGACATGACGGCCGATCAGGTGATCGCGCGAATCCTGGAGGCCGTGGGCGTGCCGTGACGTATACGGGCGGAGAGCGCCGCGGTGAGGTCACCTCACCGCTGCGCCGCCGGCGGCGGTCGGTCCCCGCCGAAGTCCTGAAGCACGTGAAGGGGATCGAGCTCCGGGCGCGCAACCTGGTCAACACCCTCTTCACCGGCGAGTACCGGTCCGTCTTCCGTGGCCAGGGCATCGAGTTCGCCGAGGTCCGCGAATACCAGCAGGGCGACGATTTCCGCGCCATCGACTGGAACGTGTCGGCCCGGATGGGCCATCCCTTCGTGAAGACGTTCATGGAAGAGCGCGAGCTGACGCTGCTCCTCATCGTGGATCAGTCCGGCTCGTTGCACTTTGGCCGCCCCTACACCAAAGCCGGCCTGGCCGTCGAGGTCGCCGCGGTGCTGGCGCTCGCCGCCGCGCGGCACAACGACCGGGTGGGCACGCTGCTCTTTGCCGACGCGGTCGAGTACGTCGTCCGGCCCGCGAAGGGACGCGCACACGCCTTGCGGGTGATTCGCGACCTCGTGGCGTTTGCCCCGCGCGGGCGAGGGACCAATCTTGCCGGCGCATTGCGCTACGCCGCCAAGCTGCTGCGACACCGGGCGATCGTGGTGGTGATCTCGGATTTTCGCGCCGAGGGGTGGGAAGAGGCGCTGGCGCAGGTGGCCGCACGGCATGAGGTCGTGGCCATTACCGTAGACGACCCGCGCGAGTACGACATCCCCGACGCCGGCTGGGTCGAGCTCGAGGACGCGGAGACGAGTCAGCGGCACCTCGTCGACACGAGTCACGCCCCGACGCGCACACGGATTCGGGTCGCCGCCGAGCGATTGCAGCAAGAGCGCACTCGAAAACTGGTGCAGGCCGGAGTCGACCGCGTCGCGCTCCATACCACGGTGCCGTACGGGCCGCCCCTGCGGCGCGCGTTCGCCGAGCGGGCGCGACGGATGAGCCGGTGATCGGACTGTCGTTCCTCGTAATGCAGGTTGCCGCGACCGCGGACGCCTGGGCGGTCGCGCCGAGTCGACCCACGGTTGGGGACACCATCCGCGTCGAGCGGATGGTCTCCGCGCCCGCGGGCTGGCGCATCCGTGCCGGAAGGCTCTCGTCGGGTTCCGTCGCCGAGCCGCTCAGTGATGTCGTCGTGCTGGCAACCGCTTCACCCGGGCAGTGGGTCGTGCGGTATTCGATCGTCGCCTGGGCGCCGGGACCCACCGCGCTGGAGATGCCCGCTCTGTGGCGTCTCGGGCCCGACGGCAGCGTCGATTCGGTTCCCGGGGGTACGGCGACGTTCCGCGTCGCGAGCGTCATCCCCGACAGTGTGAAGTCGCCGGGGCCGCAGCCCGCCGTCGGACCGTTGCGCCTCGATCGCTCGAGCCCGATTCCGGTGGTTGCCGCCGCGCTGCTCGCGGGAGGCGTCCTCGCACTCCTCATCGCATGGAAACGGCGTGGCCCGCGCGTCGTGGCTGCCGGCGCCGGTCGGGCGGGTGACGCCGAGGTGCCGGATGCCCGCTGGCTCGCGGCGGGGGAGCCGAAGGCGGTTGCCGCGCGCGCCTCGCAGCGGCTGCGGCTCGCGTTGGCACATGCGATCCCCGAAGCCCACGAGGCGCTGAGCACCGAGGAATGCCTGGCGGTCGTCGCACGTGCACGGCCCGACGCCCCGCTCCGCGACTTGCGAGAGCTGCTCGTCGCACTCGATCAGGTGGCGTTCGCCACGGCGCATGGCGTGGACGTCGGCCCGCTGGCCGCGCGGGCACGCGCACTCGCGCGGGACTTCGGCAATGGAGCCCGGCGGTGAGCTTCGCGCGCCCCCTCCTGCTCGTGTTGCTGCTCGCGTTGCCGTTGTGGTGGTGGTGGCGCAAACAGCGGCTGGCGCGTCTCGCCGGCGCGCCGACGAGCGACGTTCGCCCCGCACTGGGACCGGTCGAGCGACTCTGGATCGCGCGTCTGCCCGTCTCGCTGCGTTCGCTGTGTCTCGCGGCCTGGATCATCGCCGCCGCCGGACCGCGGCTGGGGTCGGCACGCGCCGAGCTGCGCAGCGAGGGGATCTCGATTGTCCTCGCCATGGACATATCGAGCAGCATGCTGGCCGAGGACTTTTCCCCAATCAACAGGCTCGACGTGGCGCGCCGCACCGCCACAGAGTTCGTGCGCGCCCGTTCGTCCGATCGCATCGGACTGGTCGCGTTTGCGGGGCAGGCCCTCACCCAGGTGCCGATCACCACGGATTACGAAGTGCTCGAGGAGGCGATCCGCCAGATCCGCGTCGGCATCCTGGAGGACGGCACGGCGATCGGCACGGCGATCGCCACCAGCGCGAACCGGCTGCGCCGCGCTCCCGGGAAGAGCAAAGTGATCGTGCTGTTGACGGACGGAGTCAACAACAAGGGTACCGTCGACCCGCGTACCGCGGCGCATGCGGCGGCGGCCTTCGGGATCAAGATTTACACCATCGCGGTCGGGAAGCAGGGCGAGGCACCTGTGCCGACGGGCCAGGGTCCGCTCGGGCTCCGCTACGAGACGATGCCGGTCGAGATCGATGAGCAGCTCCTCAGCGAGATCGCGCTGACGACCGGCGGCCGCTACTTCCGCGCGACGGACGCGACGTCGTTGTCCAACATCTTCAGCGAAATCAATCGGCTCGAGAAGACGCCGACCCAGCAGCTGGTCTACCATCGGTACGAAGAAGCGTATCGCTGGCCGCTGGGGGTCGGGCTGCTGGCGCTCGCGCTGGAGCTGGTGCTCGCCGGCACGTTCGCGGTGCGCGTGCCATGATCACATTCGATGCACCGATCGTCATGGTGCTCGCGCCGATCGTCGGGGCCGCGGTGTGGGCGGCGGCGGCATGGGCGCGGCGCTCCCGGGTGCGGCGGGCGGCGGCGTGGTCGGACGTCACCGCACGGATCGCGCGCTCCGCCGGGAAGCGCGGGGCGCCCGCGCTGGGTCTCGCGGCCGGGCTCGCCGCCGTCGCGCTGTCCGGGCCACGCTGGGGCGAGGAACAGATCGTCACCGAAAGCCGCGGACTCAATGTCGTTCTCGCGATCGATATTTCGCGCTCGATGCTGGCGGAAGACGCGAAGCCGAGCCGGCTGGGGCGGGCGGTGCGCGAAGCGCGGCGCCTGGTGCAGGATCTCGACGGCGATCGTCTCGGACTCGAGGCGTTTGCGGGTACGAGCTACATCCTGTCGCCGCTTTCGGTCGACGGCTCGGCGATCACCCTGTATCTCGATGCACTCGATCCGGACGTCGCGTCCGAAGGTGGCACGTCCCTCGCGCCGGCCCTGGCACAGGGAATCGACTTGCTGCGGGCCAGCCCCGAGATTGCCGATCGCGTGCTCGTCATCTTCACCGATGGCGAAGGCCACGATTCTCTGGAGCAGGCGGCGCAGGAAGCGCGGCGCTTGGCGGGACTCGGCATTCACCTGATCCTGGTGGCGGAAGGCGGCCGCCAGCCGACCAGAATTCCGGTGCGGGACGATCGCGGCACGCTCGTGGCGTGGCAGCAGGACCAGGCGGGGACGACCATTGTAACGAGCCGGCAGGACGACGTCCTCGGTGCGCTCGCGGATGCGGCGCAGGGGACGATTGTAGCAGCCGAGCTGCCGGACCAGGCGGGTGCCGTCCGCGATCTCGTCGCGTCGTACAAGCGCGCCACGGCGACCGAGAACCGGACGCAACACGGCCGGCCGCGCGCCTGGATTCCGTTGTTGCTCGCGGGGCTCGTGTTGGCCGCGCAGACGTTCACGCGGCGCACCGCGGCACTCATCGCGCTGCTGGTGTGTCTGCTGCCGCGCATCGGCACCGCCCAGACGCAACGACCCCGCTCCGGCGCCGAGAAGGCGTGGGATCGCGGGGATACGCGCGGGGCGGCGGCCGGGTATCTCGCGGAGCTGAAAGCGCACGACGACGACGATACCGCGTGGTACAACACCGGCACGGCGGCGCTCGCGGCCGGTGATGTCGCGCTGGCGCGGACGTCACTGGCGCACGCCTCGGCGTCCGTCGACCCCGAGCTACGGTTTCGGGCGCTCTACAATCTCGGCCTGCTCGGGTTGCTCGAGGCGAAGGCGGACAGCACCAATCGCGAGGCGCATCTCGCCGATGCGGAGCGCGCCTACCGCGAGGCGTTGCTGCTGAAGCCGAACCACGTCCGCGCAAAATGGAATCTGGAGCTTGTGAACCGCATGCGCGGGGGCGGTGGACAGACGAACAAGCCGAATCCACCTCCGCCACCGTCTTCTGGAGGTGGCGGCGCCGCACAGCAACCACCGCCGCCGCAGGGTGCCGGCGGGGGCGGCGGCGGCATGAGCGAGTCGCAGGCGGATCAGGTCCTTCGCTCCATCGGCCAGGAAGAGCTGCGCACGCGCCGCGATCGCACGGGGCGTACCCGCCGCGCCGCGCCTGCCGGGGTCAAGGACTGGTGACCGGCATCGCTGTCGTCGCGGCACTGATGGTGATGCAAGGCGCCGAAGTGACGGCCGGCGTGGATCGCACCCACCTGCGGGCCGGCGAAGAGCTGACGCTGACGATCCGCGCCAGGAGCCGCGCGACCGATCCCGTCGAAATCATGGTGCCGTCGTTGAACGGGTTCGCGGTCGTAGGCACCCGCGACATGACGGAGGTCTCGTTCAACGGCACTTCCGGATCGATCCGCACCACGGTGCGCGAGCTGCAGCTGCGGGCGCAGCAGCCGGGCGCGCTGCTCATCGGGCCGGTGCGTGCCCGGCAGGGCGTGAGCATCGTGGCGACCGATCCCATTCTCGTCACCGTCGACAGCGCCGCCGACCGCACGGCGTCGACGCTGAGCCCGCTGGCGCGGTCGCTGCTCGAAAGCACACCCCCGCCGGTGTCACGGCGCGCTGACCGCGTCGCACTCACGATGCTCGTGCCGAGCGACACGGTATACGCGGGCGAGCAGGTCGACCTCATCGCTGCGGCGTGGATCCCCCGCGACCTCGGCCAGCGCATGCGCCGGCCGCCGCTCCTGACGCTGGTGACTCCGGAAGGTGTCTGGGCCTACCCCGCCGCCACCTCGTCCGGCGCCGCGCTCTCGCGGCAGGTGGGTGGGCGGTGGATCGATCTGTTCATTGCGCATGAGGTCGTGTTCCCCCTGACCTCCGGCCGCCTGATCATTCCGCCGGCGTCGGTCGAATACGCCCTCCCCGTGTCGTTCTCGTTCTTCAGCCGGGAGGAGCGCTACACGCTGCGCAGCGATTCGATCGCGATTACTGTGTTGCCCGTGCCGGCCACGAATCCGCCGACGAGCGTCGTCGGTGAGAAGCTGAGTCTGGCGCTCCAGATCGATCCCGCGGCCACGCGGGTCGGCGAGCCTGTCGACGCGTCCGTTACGATCACTGGCATCGGCAACGTCGCGCTGTGGCCCGAGCCGCCCCTCAAGTGGCCGGCCGGGTTTCGCGTCTATCCCGCGCAAACCGATGTCCGCATCTCGCCGGATGCAGGGCGGATCGCGGGCAGCAAAACGGTTCACTTTCTCGCGGTGCCCGATTCCTCCGGCAACTTCGTGTTGCCCGAAGTGCGCTACAGCTACTTCAATGCGACGACCGGCCGCTATGAGACGGCAAGCGCCGCGCCCCGCGCGCTCGCCGTCGCGCCCGGCGCCGAGCCGCGAGCCGCACGCGTCCTACCGCCGCTCCTGCCCGCCCGCGGCGAGCTTGCATCGGACCGCGTGAGCCGAACCCTGGGGTGGGAGGGCTGGCTCGCCCTGCTGCTCGTTCCCCCGGCGTTCGCCGCGCTCGCGCGCCGCCGCCGGCGTCGAGCCCCAGCAGCGGCCGTAGTGCGCGGCGGCCCTGAGCGCTCACCATTGAGTCGCCTGGAACGAGAGTTCCTCGCGGTGCTGGCGAGCCACGTCTCGGATCCCTTTGCGCGCGACGGGGACGGGCTCGCGCAGGCGTTGCGCGCCGCCGGGGTCGACAGCGCCGTCGCCGACCACGTGAAACGGGTGCGCGACCGGCTGCGCGCCGCGCGCTACGGACCGCGTGGACTGGGCGATGCGGCGGAGCTGGCGGCCGAGATCGAGCAGGTGCTGCGAGTGCTGGGTGCGGACGGATCGATTGGGGCCCGGCGGCCGCACGGTGTTGTGGCAACGATGCTCGTGATCGCGATGCTAGGGGCGCAGCATGCCGCACCCTTACACTCCCAAACCGTGGTCCAACAATCGCCGCTCCCCGCCCGGACGCCGAGCGCGGAGGCGTTGTTCGAAGCAGGCGCGCTGCGCGCGGCGACTGATTCGTTCGCCGCCCGGGCCGCCCGTGAGCCGCGCGATCCCGCACATTGGTACAACCTTGGCGCGACGCTGTATCGCGCGGGCGCCGACGGCAAGGCGACGGCGGCGTGGATCCGCGCCGCGCGCCTCGCGCCGCGCGAGCCGGCGATCCGGCGCGCGCTGCGGTTGTTGCCCGCGCCGGACCCGGTCAGCGCCCAGCTGCTGCAGGTCGGGTGGGCGACGCCTGCGGAATGGGGGCTCGTTGCCGCTGCCGGTTGGCTCCTGCTCTGGCTCGTGGTTGCTTTCGGTGGTCGCCGCCGCGCGGTGCTCGCCGTATTCGGCGCCGTCGCCATCGCCGCGCTCGTGCTGGGCGCGGTCGAGTGGTGGCGGCGGGACCAGGCGATCGCCGTCGTGATCGCGGAGACCGCGCCCGTGCGAGCCGCGCCGTACGGCGGGGCCAGCGCGGCGGCCTCCGTGCCGGCGGGCGGTGCGGTGCTGATGGTCAGGAGCTATGGTCCCTGGGTCGAAGTGTATCGCCCGGACGGGATCCACGGCTGGGTCCTCGGAGGGGAGATCTCCGGACTGTGAATGTGCTCGCGCGCGCGCGCGTCCAGGTACTTGCCGGCAACGTCGCCGATCAGATCGCGGCGGGCGAAGTCGTCGAGCGGCCGGCGTCCGTCGTCAAAGAGCTGGTCGAGAACGCCCTCGATGCCGGCGCCCGTGCCATCCGCGTCGAGCTGGAGGATGGCGGCAAGACGCTGATTCGCGTGAGCGACGACGGTTCGGGGATGGATCGCGACGACGCGCAGCTCGCGCTGCAGCGCCACGCGACGAGCAAGATCCGCGCGGCGACCGATTTGATCGGGGTGGCGACGTTCGGATTCCGCGGCGAGGCGCTGCCCGCCATCGCGTCGGTCTCGCGCTTCGAGCTGGAGACCTGTGGCGAAGGCGAAGACGCCACGCGCCTACGCGTCACCGGCGGGAAGGTCGACGCGGTGGAAGACTCGGTGCGTCAGCGCGGCACCACCATCACGGTGCGCGGCCTGTTCTACAACACTCCGGCTCGCCGGAAATTTCTCCGCGCGACGGCGACGGAGACACGCGCCGCCGTCGAGGCGCTCACGGTGCTCGCGCTCACGCGACCCGATGTCGCGTTTGCGTTGACCAGCGACGGACGTGTCCTCCTCGATTGCCCACCCGCGGCACGACTCATCGATCGCGCGCACGCCCTGTGGGGTGGCGAGCTGGCGGACACGCTGCTCGCCGTGTCGCACCGCGCGGGTCCGTTGGAGGTCAGCGGACTCGTGCAGCGTCCCGCGCAGGCGCGTCCCGCCGGTCGAAAAGGCTACGTGTTCGTGCGCGGCCGCCCCATTCGCGATCCGTTTATTCTCCGCGCGGCCGAGGCGGGGTATCGCTCGACGATCGCGCCCGGCGACCGGCCATCCCTCCTCCTGTTTCTCGACCTCCCGGGCGACGCCGTGGACGTCAACGTTCACCCGGCGAAGCTCGAGGCTCGGTTTCGCGACAAGTTTTTCGTGGAGAAAGTGGTTGAGGAGGCGGTGAGGGAAGCGCTGGCGCCGCTCGAGGCATCGGCAAGCTTCGCTGCGCCAGGGCAGGTGTCAGGTGCCTGGTTTCAGGGGCAAACCGGGTTTGGCACTATGCCGGGCGGAGTCCCGCTGGAGCTCTTTCATGCGGGCGCCCTGACACCTGACACCCGACACCAGGCACCGCTTCTCCAGGTCTTCGACACCTACATCATGTTCCAGACGGACGCGGGCATTGCGATAGTGGATCAGCATTCCGCCCACGAGCGCGTGTTGTACGAAGACGTGATGCGACAGCTGTCGGGCGACGGCGCGCCGGCGCAACGGCTGCTCTTGCCGCTGACGCTCGACTTCGCCCCGGCCGAGCTCGACGCGATCGAAGCGCATCGCGAGCTGCTCACCCGCGTCGGCTACGAGATCGAGCCGTTCTCCGGCCGCAGCATCGTCGTGCATACGGCGCCGAACCCTCACCCGCGGTTCGAAGCCGCGCGCTGCCTCCAGGAGCTGGTCTCCGATCTCGCCGGTGGCCGGTTTGGCGGCTGGCAGAATCGCCTGGAACGCTTCGCGGCGACTTATGCGTGTCGCGCGGCGATCAAAGCCGGACAGACGCTCGACGTGGGTGAGATGCGGCAGCTGATCGTACGGCTGCTGACCGCCACGTTACCGGCGCATGATGTTCACGGTCGGCCCAGCATGGTTCAGCTACCGAAGGAAGAGCTGGAACGCCGCTTTGGGCGTACCTGATCCCAACCTCCTGACCCCAGTCCTTGTCGGCCCCACCGGCGTCGGCAAAACCGCCGTCGCCGCCGCGCTCGCCGCGCTCACGCCGATCACCGTGATCTCCGCCGACGCACGCCAGGTGTACCGCGGGCTCGATATCGGGACCGCGAAGCCCGGTCGCGAGACGCTCGCGCGCGTGCCGCATTGCGGCCTGGATCTGGTGGATCCCGGAGAGCGATACAGCGCGGGACGATTTGCGCGCGACGCGACGGCGTGGATTGCCGCCGCGCGGGCCGCCCACCGCGCGCCGGTAGTGGTCGGCGGCACGGGGCTCTACATCCGCGCCCTTGCCGAAGGGCTGTTTCGCGAGCCGCCGTTCGATCCGGAACGGCGTGCGCAGCTGCGCCACTGGTCCGAGTCGCTCGAGGGCGCCGATGTCGCGCGCTGGGCGGGCCGGCTCGATCCCCAATTCCTTGGCGGCGGCCGCCAACGCGCCGCCCGAGCCGTCGAAGTCGCATTGCTGACCGGACACGCGCTCTCGTGGTGGCAGCGAGAGGCTCGCGAAGGCGGAACGCTCAGTCCCTGGTACATTCAGTTGACCGTGCCGCGCGACGTGTTGCACCGCCGGCTCGCCGCGCGTGTCGATCAGATGCTGGCGGCAGGACTCGTCGCCGAAGTGCAACGGCAACTGGACGCGGGCGTTACGCCGGAGGCGCCTGGGCTCGACGGGATCGGGTATCGGGAGGTCCTCGAGATGTTGAACGGGCAGTTGTCCGAGAGTGCGCTGCGAGACGCGATTCTGGTGTCGACCCGTCGATATGCCAAACGGCAAGACACGTGGTTCCGGAATCAGTTGCGCGACGGGCAGGTCTGGACGATCGACGCGACCGAGACGGCCGATGTAGTCGCCAGACGGATCTTCGAACGGTGGCCTTCGTGAGAATTGGGATCACGTGCTATCCGACGTATGGCGGGTCAGGCGCCGTCGCGACGGAGTTGGGCCTCGAGCTGGCGCGCCGCGGTCACGAGATTCACTTCATCTCCTACGCCAGCCCGTTCCGGCTGCGCGGTTTTGCCGAGCGGGTGACGTTCCATGAGGTCACGCAGCTCGAGTATCCCCTGTTCGAACAGTCGTCCCCGTACGCGCTCGCGCTCGCCGTCAAGCAGCATGAAGTCGCGAAGCGCGAGCAGCTCGATCTCATGCACGCGCATTACGCCATTCCGCACGCGGCCACCGCGTGGCTCGCGAAGCAAATGCTGAAGAACGAAGGACTGGACCTGAAGATCGTCACGACGCTGCACGGCACCGACATCACGCTGGTCGGTCAGGATCCCTCCTACTATACGCTGACCAAGTTCTCCATCGAGCAGTCGGATGCGGTGACGGCCGTTTCCTCCTATTTGCGCGACGAGACGTATCGGGCCTTCGGATGCGGGCAATGCGATTTACGCGTCATCCCGAACTTCATCTCGACGACCGACTATCACCCAGGCACGGACGACACGGACCGTAAGAAGCTCGCCCCGAAAGGTCATCGCGTGCTCGTGCACGTCTCGAACTTTCGGCCGGTGAAGCGCGTCGGCGACGTCGTCCAAGTCTTCGCGATCGTGCGCAAGAAAATCCCAGCGACCCTGGTGCTCGTCGGTGACGGTCCCGATCGCGATGCCGCCGAGCAGCAAGTCGATAGCCTCGGGCTGCGCAAGGACGTGCGGTTCCTCGGCAAGGTGGAGAACGTCGGGGACGTACTGCGGGGCGCCGATCTCTTCCTCCTCCCATCCGCGACGGAGTCATTTGGGCTGGCCGCCCTTGAGGCGATGGCGTGCGCTGTGCCGGTCATCGCGAGCGCTGCGGGTGGCATTCCCGAGGTGGTCGAGGACGGCAAGACCGGCTTCCTCGCGCCGCCCGGCGACGTCACGATGATGGCGGAGCGGGCGCTGTATGTGCTGGAGGACGCCGAGGAGCACGCGCGCCTCAAGCGGCAGGCCGCTGCGCGCGCGCTCGATTTTTCCGCTGATAAGGTCGTGCCGCGCTACGAAGCGTTGTACGAGGAGGTGCTCAAGTAGTGGCGGCGGTGCTGCGGCTGGTCCGTGGGCCCAATCTGCTGATCGCCGCCGTGGGCGTGCTGGCGGGCGGCTGGATCGCGTTGAGCCGGATCGCGTTCCCGAAGGAGCTCGTCTTCGGCGCGCTCTCCGGGGTCGCGCTCGGTGCAGTCGGCAACACCTGGAATGACATCCGCGACGTCGCAGCGGATCGCGTGAATCGCCCCGGAACGAGGCCGCTGGCGGCAGGGCAGGTCTCGCGCGGCGTCGCCGACCTCATCGTATTCGACGGTGCGTTGCTGGGACTGGCCCTGGCGGGTCTCGTGAGCGGGCGGCTATTCGTTGCCGCTCTTGCCGCCCTTGCCGTCATGTGGATCTACTCGCCGCTCCTCAAGCCCCGGCCGTTGCTCGGCAACGTGGCCGTGGCCGTCGTGGCGGGGTCACCGCCGTTCTTCGGCGCCCTCGCCGTGGGCGTGCCTGCCGCGGGCGTCGTCCCGTGGGTGCTCGCCGCCTGGCTGCACCTGGTCCGCGAAGTCGTGAAGGACGTCGAGGACGAAGCGGGCGACCGGACGATTGGGCGGCGCACGCTGCCGATCGCGCTCGGCCGGCGGCCCGCCCTCGTGCTGGCCGCGGGCGTCGCGCTGCTGTTCGTGCCGGCAAGTCTGCTGTTGCCCCGGAACGCCGGTTACGGCGGCGCGTACTTCGTGATCGCGCTCCTGGCGCAAATGGCGGTGCTGGTTGCGGCAACGTGGTTGTTGCTTGGCAAGGTGGAACGCGTGAGTGCGCTGCTCAAAGGCGCGATGGTCATCGGACTCGCCGCGCTGGTCGCGGGAAAGGTCGCATGACGCTCTGGCAAGGCATTCTCCTCGGGCTGGTGCAGGGACTCACCGAGTTTCTTCCCGTCTCGAGCGACGGGCACCTCGCCGTCATCGGGCACGTGGCCGGCGTGCACACGCCCGGGGTGTTCGTCGAGGTCGCCCTGCACGTCGCGACCCTCGGCTCGATCCTCGTCGTCTATGGCCGCCGGTTCTGGCAGCTGGCGATAGACGTCCTGCGGCGCCAACCGGACGCGCTGCGGTACGCAGGCCTGTTGATCATCGGGATGTTTCCCGCAGGACTCGTGGGGATTTTTCTCCAGCATTTCATCGAGCGCGCGTTCGATACGCTGTGGGCAGCCGGCGTCGGTTTCCTGGTGACCGGGGCGTTCCTGTGGTCCACCCGCTACCGCGCGCCCCCCCCCTCCCCCCCGCCCGCCACGGAAGGCCTGGCGCGGCCGACGCCGCTCGGTGCGCTCATCATCGGCTTGGCGCAGGCGTTTGCGCCGCTGCCCGGCGTGTCGCGCTCCGGTACCACGATCGCCTCCGGGTTGTGGGTGGGGCTCGGCCCGGTGGCGGCGGCCGATTTCAGCTTCCTGATGGCGATCCCGCTCATTGCCGGCGCCGGCCTGGTCGAGGCGCGTCACGCGGCGGTGGACATCGCGCAAGTCGGAGCCGTGCCGCTGCTGGTGGGCTGCATCGTGGCGTTCGTGTCCGGTGTGTTCGCCATTCGGTTTCTCGTGGCGATGCTGCGGCGCGGCCGCTTCTACACATTCGCCCCGTACTGCTTTGCCATCGGGCTCTTCACGCTCGCGTACGTGCTGTGGCACGGCTAACGCTCGACGACATACCCACGACGGCGTTGGCGCGACGCTGGGGTGTGCCGCAATGCGGGGTGTTCCGCACGCTCCCATCCAGCCTCGATGCCATTCACGACCTCGGCGCGCAGGGAGCGCCGGCGGGAACGGTGGTGCTCGCCGAAGAACAGACGGCAGGGCGGGGCCGCGAAGGCCGGACCTGGCGCTCGCCTCCGGGGGGCGTCTGGTTGGGGATACTGCTGCGGCCTCCCCCCCCTCTGCCTGCGGCGGGGGTCTTGTCCCTCCGCATCGGATTGGTCGTCGCCGATGTCGTCGAAGCCGTAATCGGCGCACGTCCGACGTCGCCGTCCGGCCCGCGCACGGGACTCAAGTGGCCGAACGACGTGCTCGTGGACGATCGCAAAGTCGCTGGAGTGCTGTGCGAGAGCCGGTGGCAGGGCGACACGATGCAATGGCTCGGCGTCGGGATCGGCATCAACGTGGCGAACGACATTCCGGCGGAGCTTGCGGATCGAGCAGTGGCGTTACGCGAGCTCCGGCCCACGGTGCGGCGCATCGATATCCTGGATCACCTGGTCCCGGCTTTACCTCGGCTCACAGCGCACGGCGCACAGCTCACGGAGTTCGAGTGCGCGGCGTTCGCTCGCCGGGATTGGTTGCGTGGCCGGCACATCCGCGCCCCGCTCGCGGGCCGCGCCGCCGGAGTTCGCCCCGATGGCGCGCTGCTCGTGGATACCGGCGCCGGCACCACGATGGTGCGCGACGGTCACGTCGAGCTATCTTAGCCGCCCCATGCTCCTCGCCTTCGACATCGGCAACACCGAGACGACGGTTGGACTGTTTGCGGGTGACCGGCTCGAGGCGCATTGGCGCCTGCACTCGACGCCGCACCGCACCCCGGACGAATGGGCGGCGGCGTTCACGGCGCACCTGACGCAGGCGGGCCATTCGACCCAGGAAGTCCGGGCGGCCATCGTGGCGTCGGTCGCCCCGCCGGTGACGGAAAGTCTGTGCGATGGGATCGAGGCCGCCACGGCGCGTGAGCCGGTACGCGTGGATGCGCGATCAAAACTCCCGATGGTTCTCGATGTCGATGAGCCGCTCACGGTCGGCGCCGATCGCATCGTCAACACGCTGGCCGCGGCCGAGCTGTTCAAGAAGGACACCATCGTGGTCGATTTCGGCACCGCCACGACCTTCGACTGCATCACCATCGAAGGCAAGGGCGCACCGCGGTTCATCGGTGGCGTGATCATGCCCGGCCTGCGCACCGCGTCCGACGAATTAGTGCGCAAGACTTCGAAGCTCCCGGCCACCGAGCTGCTCCCACCGACCCACGCGATCGGCCGCCGCACCGAGGATTGCATTCGTGTCGGCGTGCTTTGGGGCACCGCTGACGCGGTGGACGGGCTCGTGCGCCGGATCAAAGCGGAGTGGCCCTCCAGGAATCGACCGCTCGTCGTGGCGACGGGCGGACTCGCCGGTCTCGTCGCACCACTGTGTCAGGAGATCGAGTCCGTGCACCCCGATCTGACGTTGATCGGCTTGCGGATCGCCGCGGCTGCACTCGGCGTGAAGTGGTAAGCGACGCGCGCACGCTGAACGCGTGGCGCCGGTGGGGGTACCGGCTCCTCCCCGGCGACTACTACTCCTACGTCCTCCATATGCGTCCCGCCGAGTGGCCGATCATGGCGGGGCATACGCTGCTGGGCTACGTCCTCGCCGTGGGATTGCGGGGAGCGGGGAGCGGGGAGCAGTTGGGCCCTGCGATCCTGGCGCTTGTCATCTGGGTCGTGTTTCTGAACGGCGGCACCCTCGCGATCAACAGCGTGTTCGACAAGGACGAGGGCGACATCGGGTACCTGAACTCGCCGCCCACTCTGCCGCGCTACCTCCTCCACTTCAGTCTCGTCCTGCTCATCGGCGGCCAGGCGCTGGCGTTGCTCCTACCGCCGGGCTTTCAGATCGCCTACGCGATCTGTTTTGTGCTGTCGATCCTCTACTCCGTGCCACCATTTCGTTTCAAAGCGGTCGCCGGTGTGGACTGGGTCATCAACATGTGGGGGTTCGGTACGCTGACACCGTACGCTGCATGGGCGGCGACGGGACGCCCGCTCGACATGGGTCACGGACTGGTCTTGCTGGCATTTTGTCCCCTGTTTGCCGGGCTCTATCCACTGACGCAGCTGTATCAATTCGATGAGGACCGGCGGCGTGGCGATCGCACGTTGGCCTTGATTCTGGGGATGCGTGCCAGTCTTGTCGTGGCGACCCTCTCGACATTGCTGGCGTTCGGGTTGTTAGCGTGGGCAACGACCGTTCTGCCCGTCGGCCCGAAAGGGCTTACTTTGCTGGTGCCGCTCGTGCTCTGGCTGGTCGTGTTGGTGCCGTGGCTGTTCGGTTATGGAGGCTGGAGTCCGAAACAGCACCAACGGGGGATGTATCGGGCGCTGGCCGCATGGGCGGTAACCGATCTCACGGTGCTCTATGTGTTTGCGACGTAATGTTGGCGTCATAGATTCAAGGTTGTGAACCTCCACAACTGCTCGTAAGGAGACCGATGCCCTCGACCACCAGCGCAGCAACTGATCGATCTGAGTTTCGCCACATTCTCCTCAGTGGAACCATCGTCGGTGCTGCGACCGCGGTTGCCGTCATTCTCTTCCTTGCCGTCTCCAGGGTTTTGTCGCCCGGTACCGTCACATCGCTTCTCCTCATGGTCATCGTGTTGGCCGGTGGTGTGGCGGCGGCGTTCCTGCCTGGCTTCTTCGCGGCGTCGCGCACCGTTCAGGGTGTCGCGAGCGCGGCGGGCATCGGGTTGTGGGGCACGATCGCGTTTATGGCGATCGACATCATCCTGCTGCGGCCGTTCCGCGCCTTCCCCTGGACCTGGGATGCGATCGGGGGCGGCAGCACCTGGTGGTATCTCCCGGTCTGGTGGATGCTCGGGACGTTCGTTGCGTGGATGGGAGCGATCGTGACGGCCGGCCGTGCCGGGCGCGGCGGCGACACATCGATCAGGTCTCTCGCCATTCCTGCTGTCGGCGGTGGTCTCGGTCTTGGACTGGGCTTGGGACTGGGTGGTGTGCTGTTCATGCCCGTCGCTGCCGGCGCGGGCTTCGTGGCGACGCTCACCCTTTTTGCGCTTATCGTGCTGGCGCGCCCCCCCCGAGGGTAACGAACCGTGCCGCGATGGATGGCGCACTTGCTCGTGGTCGTGGGGTGGCTGTTGACCCCCGCCTGGGCGTGGGCGGCATCGCATGTCGGGCTGTGGCTCGGCGCGCTTGTCGCGCTGCGGTTCGAGAGTCCCGTGGTCATGCTCGCGATTGCCGGTGCCGGGGCGCTGCTGTTCGGGTTCGCCGTGCTCTGGACGTGGGTCCGCTTCATGCGCCACCTGCCGCACCTGCTCTCGCATCACATGGCGCCCCGCGCTTCCGAGGAGCAAGCCGCGATTGCGGCCGCGGATTGAGCTCCTCCTTCTAATCGCCGGAGTTTCCTCCCTCCCCGCGCAGGGGCGCGATGTCGATCTGCGGGTTGGCCGGTGGTATCAGGGCAATCAGTCCCACAGCTACGAGCTGCGGACCGACGCCCCACTCGGCGGGGTTTTCTCCTCCGGTTTCGCGGCGCAAGTGCTGATCCACGACAGCCTCGGCCGTCACCATGCCTTTTACGGAGCGGGATGGCAGCTGCACGCCTGGCGGCGGCGCTCGAAGTTGGGACCGTACGCCCTCACCGGCGTGTCGCTGGGCATCTCGACCGACACAACGGTGCAGGAGCTCGCGGCGCTGTGGACGATAGGCGCCGGCATCGAGTGGCGACCGATTCCGTGGGCCGCGGTCGGCGTGGAGGGGGTGTATCGACTGCAGGATGTTGGTCCACGCGGCTTCTGGCATACGACGCCAAACACGCGCGACGGAATCGCAGGTGCCCTCGGCGTGTCGCTGACCATAGGCAGGTCGGTGGATCGACGCTGGCGCACCTCCTCCCCCCAACCGGAACGCCCGCCGCTCATCGTGCCGCCCCCGTGGGCGATCACCGGCAATGCCGCCGACGTTGTACGCACCGCGCTGGACGCGATCGGCACGCCGTATCTGTGGGGCGGGACGGCCGCCAACGGATTCGATTGCTCCGGTCTCGTGCAGTGGGCGTATAACCAGCACGGGATCCGCCTGCCGCGGATGAGCCGCGATCAGGGGCGTTCGGGCAGCGAAGTGCCCCCCGTCATCGACGCGCTGCAGCCCGGGGACATTCTGTTGTTCGCGGCTCAGCCCGGCGGAGGCATTACGCACGTCGGCATGTATGTCGGCCAGCAGACGTTCATCCACAGCTCCAACACCGGTGTGAAGCTGTCGCGGCTCGAGGGGCAGGATCCCGATGGGGCCTGGTGGATGGCGCGGTGGGTGGGGGCGCGCCGAGTGGTGCCGTGACCATACGAGCCGTCGTACCGACATGCGTTGTGCTGATGCTGGCGTGTGCGTCATCGGGCCTCTCGCACGCGCTGCATGGGTACGCTGTCGTCGTCGAAGAAAAGGATCCCCAAAGCGTCGAGCTCGCCCGGGCGCTGCGCGAACAGGGCGTGAAGGTGCGACCGCGGGTGCGCGGAGGCAGCGGACCGACGGCCGGGCTCATCTACTTCACGTACCGATCTCGCGCCGCGGGGGCAGGGGCAGGAGAGGGGCAGCCGATTTGGTTTCACCTTCGTCTTGCGGACACGCGATCCGGGGTGATCGTCCGGGCGAGTACGATCCAGCTCGATTCCATGACTGCTACGCCGCGCACGCGGGCCCAAGCCGCCGTGCGGGCGTTAATGGCCGGAGACTCCGCGACTTCTAGCCCTTGACACCCTCCTGCAGGGGGGTGAGATTCCCCTCGTTGTGCATTAGCACTCATCATCCCAGAGTGCTAACGGCTAATCAATTCAAAGGGTTACGGAGGTTCAGAGTATCATGGCAACGGCGACCAAGGCGAAGTACAAGGTCTACCCGTTGGCGGATCGCGTTGCGATTCGACCGATGGAGGAGACCGAGACGATGAAGGGTGGGCTGTACATCCCCGATACCGCCAAAGAAAAGCCGATCCAGGGCGAAATCATCGCCGTGGGTCCGGGCCGGCGGGAGAAGGGTGAGACGGTCCCGATGGAGCTGAAAGTTGGGGACCGCGTCATCTATGGGAAGTACAGCGGCACGCAGGTCGAGTTGGACAACGAAGAGATCATCCTGATCAAAGAAGCCGACGTCATCGCGAAGCTCGCGTAAGCAGCCCCTAGGGAGGAAGCACAGACATGGCAGCCAAGTATTTGGAGTTCAGCACCGAGGCCCGGGCCCGCCTGAAGCGCGGCGTGGATCAGCTGGCCGATGCGGTGAAGGTGACACTCGGCCCCAAGGGCCGGAATGTCGTCATCGACAAGAAGTTCGGCAGCCCGACCGTCACCAAGGACGGCGTGACTGTTGCGAAGGAAGTCGAGCTCGACGACGAGATCGAGAACATGGGCGCCCAGATGGTGAAGGAGGTGGCGACCAAGACCTCTGATCTCGCCGGTGACGGGACCACCACGGCAACCGTGCTCGCACAGGCGATCTACCGTGAGGGTCTGAAGTCGGTTACGGCCGGCGCAAACCCGATGGCCTTGAAGCGCGGCATCGAGAACGCCGTCGAGACCGTCGTCGCCGAGCTGAAGAAGATCTCCGTCCCGACCTCGGGCCGGAAAGACATCAAGCAGGTCGCCACGATTTCGGCCAACGGCGACGCTGAGATCGGCGACAAAATCGCCGACGCGATGGACAAGGTCGGTAAGGACGGCGTGATCACGGTCGAGGAAGCCAAGAGCCTCGAGACCACGCTGGAGACGGTAGACGGCATGCAGTTCGACCGCGGCTATCTCTCGCCCTACTTCATTACTGATCCCGAAAAGATGGAATGCACGATCGAGGATGCCTACATCCTCGTCTACGAGAAAAAAGTCTCGACGATGAAGGACCTCCTGCCTGTGCTCGAGAAAGTCGCACAGTCGGGTAAGCCGCTGTTGATCGTCGCCGAGGACGTCGAGGGTGAGGCGCTCGCGACGCTCGTCGTCAACAAGCTCCGTGGCACGCTGAAGGTCTGCGCCGTCAAGGCGCCGGGCTTTGGCGACCGCCGCAAAGAGATGCTGCGCGACATCGCCATTCTCACCGGCGGGCAGGTCATTTCGGAAGAGCTCGGCTTGAAGCTCGAGAACACGACGCTCAACGATCTCGGCCGCGCCAAGCGCGTCATCGTGGATAAGGACAACACCACGCTTGTCGACGGCAAGGGCAAGGACGACCAGATCGAGGGCCGCAAGGCGGAGATCAAGGCCCAGATCGAGAAGTCCACGTCCGACTACGACAAAGAGAAGCTGCAGGAGCGGCTGGCGAAGCTCGCCGGCGGCGTGGCGGTGCTGAACGTCGGCGCCGCGACCGAGACCGAGATGAAGGAAAAGAAGGCTCGGGTCGAGGACGCGCTGCATGCCACTCGCGCAGCTGTCGAGGAAGGCATCGTGCCGGGCGGCGGCGTGGCGCTGCTCTGGTGTCAGAAGTCGCTCGACAAGACCAAGGGTCACGATGACGATGAGAAGACCGGCATCGAGATCGTGCGCCGGGCGCTCGAGGAGCCGATCCGCATCATCGCCCAGAACGCGGGCGCCGAAGGCGCGATCGTCGTCGGGAAGGTGAAGGAGTCGAAGGACAAGAACTTCGGCTACAACGCCCAGACCGATAAGTTCGAGGATCTGGTGGCGTCGGGCGTCATCGACCCCACCAAGGTCACCCGCACGGCGCTGCAGAACGCGGCGTCGATTGCGAGCCTGCTCCTCACGACCGAGTGCGTCGTGGTGGAGAAGAAGGAGAAGGACAAGGCCCCGCCGATGCCCGGTGGCGGCGGCATGGGCGGAATGTACTAAAGGCTAGGCGTCTAGACGTTTAGACGGCTAGGAAAAACCCTAGGCTCCCCCTCGTGTGATGGTCCGCACGGGGGGGAGCGCTATTTTGGTGGCCCATGACCGTCCCTTCGGAAAAGGCGGCCTTCTCGCGAGAGTTGGCCGACTTCCTCATCGAGCTGTCCATCGCGCTGCACAAGCACGCGATGTATCCGGAGGGACATCCCTCGCTCGCCCCGGCGGCAGCGGGGGTGACGCGGCGCGCGGAGCACTTGTTCGAGGAACGTGCCACCCTCGCCCTGGGCGTGGCAAGACAGCAGCTGGTGATCGAAGGCGTTGCAACCGACCCCAAAAACCCCCTCCTCTCCGAGCTCGCCGGCCGTCTGCATCGACACCATCTCGGCGCCGTGACGTTCCATCGCGGCCTGCGCGTAAACGAGGTCGTCGACGTGTTGAAGACGCTCGCCGTGGAGGCGGAGCGCACCGGGCAACCACTTGGCCTGGGCCCCCCGGAGCAGTTGCGCGCGTGGGATCATGTCCGGCTGCATCCTGTCACCTACGAACGTCTCGAGCTGCTGCAGGAGGACGACCAGGCCACGCCTGACGATAAGGGTGCCAAGGAACGCGGCCTGCGCGGCGCTCAGCTCTGGGTTGGACTCGCGCGCGCGGCGCTGAGTGCGGACTCGATGGCGAGCGAGGACGGCCCACCTCCGGCGACCGAACCGTCGGTGATCGCGAGGGCGATCGATGAGCGGCAGAACAACGCCGCGTACGATCAGGTCATCGTTGGATACTTGCTACAAATCGCCGATGAGTTGAAGCACACCGGCGGCGCGGAAGCCGCGGCGCTGCGGCGCCGCACGTCGAAGCTGGTGGGCGCCATGCAGCCGGGCACGCTGCGGCGCTTGATCGAGATGGGCGGTGACAACGCGCAGCGCACCAAGTTCGCGATCGACGCGACGCATGGGCTTGCGGTGGATGCCGTCCTCGAGATCGTGCGCGCGATGGCGGACGCATCGCACAAGACGGTCTCCGAGCCGTTGGTGCGGATGCTGTCCAAGCTGGCGCAGCATGCGGTGCAGGGGACCGCAGAAGCGCGACCCCAGGCCGACGAGGCGCTCCGCGAGCAGGTGCGCGCACTCCTCGAGGGCTGGACGCTCGAGGATCCGACTCCAGACGCATACGGGAAAGCCTTGCATCGCATGGCCGCGGCGGCGCCGGTCACCAGCCCGCGGAGTACCTGGCAACAGAGCGCCGAGCCGCTCCGCATCGTGCAGACGGCGCTCGAGACCGGAGTGCTCGGGTTCGGCGCCTGGCGGGCGATCGAGCGGCTCGTCGCCGAGCACCAGGTGGGCACCCTCGTCGATCTGCTGGCCGTGTCGCCGTCCATGCCCGACCTGGCGCCTCTGTGGACACGCGTCACCTCGCCCGATGTGGTGCGCGAGCTCGCCAGCACCGAGCCACCGGACTTCGCGACGCTGGACCGCGTGTTGCCGCGACTGCCCGTGGACGGCTTTGAGCCGCTGCTCGACGTGCTCGGCGCATCGGAGTCCCGCACGACACGTCGCGGGCTGCTCGATCGGTTGACGCACGCACCGCGTGAGCTGGGGCCGCTCATCGCCGCCCGTCTCGCGCGCGAGATACCCTGGTACGTCACGCGCAATCTGCTGCTCATCCTGGACGGTCTGCCCGCGCTTCCCGACGGATTCCGGGCGGCCGCCTTCATCGCGCACGAGGACGCGCGCGTGCGCCGCGAGGCATTGAAGGTGTCGCTCAAGGTCCCGGCGGACCGTGAGGCCGCGCTGCTCGGCGCGCTACGCGATGCCGATCCGCGCATGGTTCGCGTCGCCCTGACCGCGGCGCTCGAGGACTGTCCGCCGTCTGCCGTCGCGCCGATCACGCAGCTCGCGAACGACCAGGCAGTGGCCTCCGAGCTGCGGGTCCTGGCCATCAAGGTCCTGGGCCGCGTGAAGAACGTCGGCGCCCTCACCGCGCTGCTCGAGATGGTGGACGGCGGCAAAAACTGGCTGGGGCGGCCCCGGCTCGCGGCCCGCTCGCTCGAGATGCTCGCCGCGTTGATGGCACTCGCGGCGGGATGGCGGAACGATGCACGGGCGGCAGCGCTCCTGGCGCTGGCCGCTGCGTCCACCGATCCCGACATCCGCAGCGCGGCGGGTCCGAAACCGCGCACCACCGCGGCGATAGCCACGATCAAGCGATGAGCGGCGACCCGGCCCGTTTTCTCAACGCCTTTGCTCAGGCGCTCGCCGCGATGGCACTCTACCGCGACGGCCATCCCGCGCGCGAGCGCGCCCTCGACGTCGCCTATCAGCAGATCCAGGATCTCCAGTCCGATACGGCACGCCCGCTGTTCACTTTTCTCGGTGATGAGGTGGTGTTCGGGCGGCTGCCGCTCCGCGAGCTGAAGTCGTGGGACTGGGGCAAACGCCTGGCGCAGGCCGGGATTCAGCGGCTGGAGTTCGAAGCTGCGGTGAGCCGCGAGGACTTCGAAGGATTTCTCGAGGAGGTCCTCGCGCGTCTGACGCTGTCCGCCATCAGCACCGAAGCGCGGCAGATGCGCCGCAGCAGCATCCGATTCGGCGCGGTGGGGTTGAAGGGCGAAAGCGAGCTCGCGCCGGAACCGCTGCCGACCGCCACGATCAGCTTCTCGCTTGGCGACGAAGTGGACACGCTGCGTTGGCTGCAACGCGAAGTGCAGACGACCGGCGCCGTGCCGCTCGCCGAGGCGGAGGCGGTGGTGCGGTCGCTCGCGGTCGCGATGCACGGCGGCCGGCAGGTCATGCTGCCGCTGCTCCAGCTCAAGGAGTTCGACCAGTACACCACGACGCATTCGCTGAACGTGGCCGTGCTGTCGATGGCGCTGGCCGAGTTTCTCGGTCTCTCCGCGACGGATGTCCGGACGTTCGGGGTCGCGGGCCTGCTGCACGACATCGGCAAGACCAAGATCCCGCTGGATGTGCTCACGAAGCCCGGCAAACTCACCGACCAAGAGCGGGCGTTGATGAACGAGCATCCCGTGGCGGGTGCGCGCATGCTGCTCGAAGTAGACGAAGACCTCGACCTGGCCGTAGTCGTCGCGTACGAGCATCACATCATGATCAACGGCGGCGGCTATCCCGTATTGCGGTACGCGCGCGACTGCCACCAGGCGAGCAAGCTGGTGCACGTCTGCGACGTGTACGATGCCCTGCGAACCCGGCGACCGTACCGCGAGGCGTGGTCGTTCGAGAAGACACTCGGATATCTGGAAGAACGCGCCGGGATGGAGTTCGACCGCGAGCTGTGTGCCGGCTTCGTGCGGATGATGAAGCAGTGGGAGGGACAGGTCGCTGTGCTCCCCGATGTGTCGGCGTCCGTCACCGCGCCCGTCCCGCCACCCCCGCCCGCTGCAAAACCGGAACAGCCCGGGGTATGATTGGGACTGCATACAGGAGTTGTGATGCGCTGGACGATTGCGTTGGGTGTGCTGTTTGTCGCGCAGGCCCCGCCACACCTCGCGGGGAACTGGCAGGCACGTGCGGGCGATGAGCTCCGTCACATCATGGTGCGCGGCGACAGCTCGGCGCAGTTCGGCCACGATCTCGCGCGCTGGCGCATCGTGGGCGACAGCCTGTGGATTACGTTGGGCGACGGCGTGTGGCAGGTCTACGGGATGAAGCTGAACGGCGACAAGCTCACGATCAGTGGTGGGGATTTGGAGAAGCCGGTCACGCTGCGCCGGGTGGGTCCGGCGACGGCGCGTCCCGATACGTTGACGATTCCTGAGCCACCGGCCCCGAATCAACGGGCGTGGTGATTAGTTCAATTCGGTAACCGCCGCCAACCGCCAGCCGACGTCCTTCCGCTCGAACCGCATCGCGAACCGCCGCCGGTCCACGCGCGGCGCGCCGCCCTTGGCCGGGATATACTCGAACATCGCGCGCACGTTGCCGTTTGCGGTGGTGCCGCGGACGGTGAAATCCTCGACCGTGAACTTCGCCGTGATCTGATTCCAGTCGCGGAAAAACGCCTCCCAGCCGCGGCGCTCCGAGTCTGTCAGTCCGGGATACAGCACGCGAATGTTGGATATCCGTTGGCTCGCCAGTGCGCGCCCGAGATCGCTGAGCAGCACGTCTATGCCCTCGCGAGGCCCTGCCGGTTGCGCGCTCGGTGGCGCGATCCCCGCGTCGATCCCGATCTGCTCCGCACTCTGAGCGGCGACCTTGGCGAGCGTGAAATCCTGCTCGTGGAGGAGTGATTCGGCGCGCGCCAGGAAGACGCCGGCATTGGAGGACGCCCGTCCGGTGGGAATGGCCTGTACGACCGGTGTGACGCGCTCGATCATGTGCTGCGCCTCGCGATCCATGGCCCGTGCTTCGTCACGCGCGCGGGTGTACGCCTGCGTGGCCTCGACGTACCCGCGCAGCGCGAGCGACTGGTCGCCCCGTTGCAGCGCCTGATCGGCTGCCTCGAACATCGATTGCGCCAGGATGAGCGCCGGGACGCTGTTTTTCTGCGCACCCGCCGCGATCGCCCGGTCGTGCGCCGCAATCGCCGAATCGCGCCTGGAGCTGACGGCAATCGAGATGGGAGCACTGGTGGGAGCGGCGGGCGGTGCGACCAGACCGGTGGGCGCGGGAGGCGGGGGATTCACGACCCCGGCATTCGGATCCTCGGCTGTCTGGCCCGGCGCGTAGACCAACAGCAGCACGACGGCCGCGAGGGCCGTCAGCACGATGAGACGCGCCCTCATCGACGCATGCGTAATGAGCTTCAACATCGGACGGGGCAGCGGGGTCCAACGTCCCAGCGGCTGCGTCGCCTCTTCGTCGGCGCCCGACAAGGCCGCGCGGATCTGCTGCAGCGTGGACATCATCTGGCCGGCCGACTCGTAGCGCTCGTGCGGCACCTTGTTCATCGCCTTCGCGACGACGCGCTCGAGCGCCGCCGGAATCGACGGCGCCACGGTCCGCAGCGGCCGCGGCTCGGTCGTCAGCACCTGATAGAGCACGCCGTGCACGGACTCCGCCTCGAACGGGCGCTGGTAGCAGAGCAGCTCGTACAGCATGCAGCCCACGGAGAAGACGTCGGTGGCGGGGGTGATCGCGCCGTTCGTGATCTGCTCCGGCGCCATGTACGTCGGCGTGCCCACGATCGCGCCCGAGCCCGTGGAGTCGGCCTTCTGCAACCGGGCGATCCCGAAGTCCATGATCTTGACGCGCCCGTCGGGCATCACCCGGACGTTGGACGGCTTCACGTCGCGGTGAATCACGCCGCGCTGATGCGCGAATTGGAGGCCGGTCAGCACCTCGGTCGCGATGTCGAGCTTCCGCTCGAGCGCGAGCGGATCGCGCAACGCGATCATGTCGGAGAGATCGCGCCCTTCCACCAGCTCCATCGCGATGAAGAGCTGGCCCTCGGACTCGCCGAGGTCGTACACGGTGACGATGTTGGCGTGCTGGATTGCGCCGGCGGCGCGCGCTTCGCGGAGGAACCGCTCCTGCATGTCTTTGGTTTTGCGAAAGCTCGCGCTCAGCAGCTTGAGGGCGACGTAGCGCCGCAGCACCGTGTCGTACGCCTTCCACACGATGCCCATCGCCCCCTCGCCGAGCAGCTGATGCAGCTCGTACTTGCCGAGCCGGCGGTACCGCTGCGACGCGTCGCTCATTGAGTCAACCACTGGAAGGCCCGCGCCAGGTAGGAGCGCATCGGCTCCGTCACCTCGACGTGCCGGCGCGGCAGCACCCGTTCGACCGTCGCCAGAAACTTCTCGAGCGCCATCCGTTCGGATGCGGAGCCTCCCCAGGAGAAGGGCGCTACGTACTTGGGTGCACGCACATCGTCGAAGATGCTGGCGCCGGCGCCGATCACCGAACCGGCATCGAGCAACGTGCCGATCGCGGTCTTGGCGTGATCGCCGATGAGACTACCCAAAAACTGGTGCCCGGTTTCGATCTTCGTGCCCGCGACGTCCAGGCGCACGGGACCGTACGTGCTCTTGAGGTTCGATGTCGTCGTCCCGGCGCCGAAGTTGACCCACCGGCCCAGCACCGAGTGTCCCAGGTACCCGTAGTGGGTTTTGTTCGCGTAGCCGAGCATTGCGGTCGTGGACACCTCGCCGTGGACGACGCACCAGGGTCCGATCGCACAATGTCGGATCGCTCCTCCCATGATTCGCGTATTCGCTCCCACCCAGAGCGGTCCTTCGAGCCGCGTACCAGACCGCACTTCGACTCCGCTCTCCAGGACCACCGGACCGTTGCGTGTGTCGAAGACCACGCCGGGCTCGATCGCGCCTTCCTGTACCGACACCCAGGCAGCGTCGCCGATCACGATCGAGCCTTTGGGCACGGGGTCCGAATCGCCCAGCAGCTTGATGACGTCGTCGCGCAACAGTTTCTCCAGTGCGCTCACGAGGTCATGGACCCCTCGGAGCAGCACCCCGTCCACATTCATGGCCTGGGCGTTCGAGACCGGGCCCGTCCAGGTTGCTCCCGCCGGGACCGCCCAACCGACCGTGATCCCATCATGAGTGAGTCGCGCCGGAGCATTTGGTAACGGTCCCGCGAGTCCGCGCGGCGCGAACGTGGAGGAGCCGATCACGGCGGGTCCGGCGACGGCGCGCCGCGCCACGACCGGTGGCACCCCGGGCTCGGGGAATCCGGCGAGGTGCGGGAGCGCGAAAATCGCTGCTGCTTCGGTGCCGACGAACGTCTCCCACCGCTCGCGCACCAGGTGCGCCCCGGCGCGCAGCTCGGACAGCGGCCGGATCCCGGCGAACGGCGCCCACGCGAGCGTGGGATCGGGATCGAGGAGATAGAGCGCGTGCGTCACAGCTTCTGCACCAGCGCTTTGAGTTTGTCCGGATGCCCGGTCGGCATCACCAGCGTGTGCCCGTTGGCGCGCACGACCACCATGTCCTCGATGCCGACGACGGCGACGTCTTCATTCTCGGCCCAGATCACGCAGTTTTTCACGTCGTCGCCCAGCGTGACATTGCCCACGGTGATGTTGCCGCGCGCATCGACGCGGCGAATGCGCAGCAGCGCGTCCCACGAGCCGATGTCGTCCCACGAGAATGCGCCCGTCACCACCGCCAGGCGGCTCGTGCGCTCGAGCACCGCCACATCGACGGCGACGGGCGTCACCGCGGCAAAGAAGCGTGGCGCGTCGCCCTTCGTGAGTGCCGGCCAGCCCCGTGCGAGCTCCTCCGCATACGCGCCCGCTTCGCCGAGAAACCGCGCCGCGCTCCAGGCAAACAGGCCGGTATTCCACAGCGCGCCGCGTCGCCGCAGCAGCGCTGCTCGCGCTGGACTCGGCTTTTCGATGAAGCGCTTCACCTTGCGCCCGTTGCCGAGCGGCTTGCCGGGTACGATGTAGCCGTACCCCGTCTCGTTCCGCGTCGGCTTCACGCCGACGGTCACCAGCACATCATGCTCGGCGGCGACGTCGAGTGCATGCGTCGCTGCGGCGCGAAAGGCGCGGTCATCGCCCACCGCCCAATCGGCATGCAGCGACAACATCTGGCCGCCGGGATCGTGTTTGGCGATCCAGTGCGCCGCCCAGGCGAGCGCCGGCGCCGTGGATGCGGCGCGGGGCTCCGCGAAGACGTTCGCCTTGGGAATCTCCGGCACGATTGCGGCGACACTCTCGACGAGCGACGGGGCAGTCAGGATCAAGGTGCGCTCGGGTGGCACGAGCTCGCGCAGTCGCGCCACGGTCTGCGCCAGCAGTGGCCGGTCGCCGGTCAGCGGCAGCAGCTGCTTTGGCCGCTCGGGCGTCGAGAGCGGCCAGAACCGCGTACCCGATCCACCGGCGAGGATCGCGGCCCACGTACTCACGTGGCCTCTCCCTCCGGTTCGCCGTCGCCGAACATCATGGCAATGCGCTGGCTGAGTTTGGTCGGACTGAACGGTTTCGTCACGAGCGCGGCGCCGAGCCGGCGCGCTTCGCGAAGGATCCGATCCTCACCCTCGGCCGTGAGGACGAGGACCGGAAGCCGCGCGGTGCCGCCCTGTTTGCGCAGGTCGCGCAGGAAATCGAGGCCGGAGCCGTCGGGCAGATGGAGGTCGAGCAGCAGGCCATCGGTCGCGGGATCGGCGCGCAGCGCAATGCGCGCTTCCGTGAGCGTGCGGGCGAAGCTCACGCGGTAGCCGAGCTGCTCGAGATACGGACGCAAGACGAGCCCGATATGTGGCTCGTCGTCCACCACGAGGAGGTGTCGTGCGGCGTCTGCCACGGGCCGACCGTCGGGTTACAACAGACCGGCGATGGCGGTGCGGTGTCGGCGCAGATCGAACAACAGGGTGCCCACGTTCGTCGCGGGCTGCACCAGCACGATGAGGAGTGCTTCGGCGTTGAGGACCGCAACGATCGCGAGCCCACGGCCGAATTCGAGCACGGCGGTAGTGAAGTCGCCGCGTCCGCCAGCGCCCCCCAACTCGGCCATGTGCTTGATCGCGGACGGCAGGAGCGCGGCCACGCTCTCGGCATCGACACCGTTGGCCACGCGCGAATCGATGGGCAGCCCATCGCGGCCCACTACCAGCACGGCGTCCACGCCGTTGGAACGGCTGAGCGCCTCGACCACATCGCGGATGGTCGCCATACGCGCGGGCAACCTAGGTTTCCGCCAAGTCGAAGTCAAGCAGCGACTATGGGTTGACCCACTCGAACATGGCCCTGTAAGTTGTCCACACTCCCATGCGCTACTGCATTCTGACATTACTGGGTTGTGCGGTGGCCGGGGCTGCGGCGTGCGGGAATCCGTTCGCACTGCAACCGGCCGGCACCAACTTCGTGGATACGCTGGTGTCGATATATGCGCTCAGCGGCACGCCTGTCTCGCAACCGTCGGCGTATTCGATCTTCGGCCGAACCCCGGTGCGCACGGACTTCGGTCAGCCTTTCGATTTCGCGTTCGATATCGACTCGACCGGTGAGGCAAAGTTTTTCGTCCCCGGGGCGCTGAAGCTGGGCAAGGTGTCGGGATTCCAGGTCAGTGCCCTGCAATACGACTCCGTCAAGATTGCGCCGACCACGGGCTACGAGAGCGACAGCGCCATCGTGGTGCACGAGAACACCGTCCTGCTCGCGTTCACATCCACGACCCCGTGCGTGAGCACTCTCGGTATCCAGTCGCCGTATTACGCGAAGCTGCACGTGCTGGCCATCGACACCACGTCGGCGCCAAACGGGCGCCGGATCGATTTCGAAATTCTCAGCGACCTCAATTGCGGATATCGCGGCCTCGAAGAAGGCGTGCCGCACCACTAGAATCGTGATCGACCTGAAGTTGTTACGTGCCTCGCCCGCCCAGGTGCGAGCGGGAGTCGCACGTCGCGGCGATCCGTCGCTAACCAGACTGCTCGACGAGATCGAGGCGTTGGACATGAAGCGCCGCACGCTGACCGCCCAGCTCGACACGCTGAAGGCGGAGCGCAATGACGCGGCAAAGACCGACGCGCAGCTGGCGAAGGCGCAGGGCAAACTCCCCGACGACATCGTGGCGGCCCGCCGCAAACTCGGCGAGCGGATCACGAGTTTGGAATCGGAGCTGCGCCAGATCGAGACGACGCTCGATGCCAAGGCGCTGTTCGTCCCGAACTCGCCGCTGCCCGAGGTGCCGGACGAGCAGACGGTGCTGCGCAGCTGGGGAACGCCGGCTCCCAAGGGCGGCAAGCCGCACTGGGAAATCGCGGAACACCTCGGCATCCTCGATCTGCCGCGCGGCGCGAAGCTCGCCGGTTCAGGATTTCCGCTTCTGATGGGAGCCGGCGCGCGGCTGGCGCGCGCGCTGATCAATTTCATGCTCGACCTGCACACCCGTGAGCACGGGTACATCGAAGTCGAGCCGCCGTTCCTGGTTCGGCGTGAGGTCATCACCGGCACGGGGCAGCTGCCGAAGTTTGAAGACGATCTCTATCGGACCGTGCCGGACGACCTGTTTCTCGTGCCGACCGCGGAGGTTCCGGTCACGAAC
>Ga0193723_1000073_pt1 | contig 30986 bp, 32 predicted proteins | sample H2m2metaG_FD_143042 | JGI IMG/M metagenome (GOLD analysis project Ga0193723, IMG submission 143042) | Soil microbial communities from a riparian zone of the East river system, Colorado, United States - H2m2 | ecosystem: Environmental > Terrestrial > Soil > Riparian zone | place: USA: East River...
CTCGCGCACCGCGTCGGGCACACCGCCCGAGCGACCACCCACCACCGCCAGCCCGCAGGCCGAAGCCTCGACGAGCGAGATCCCGAAGCCCTCGACGAGCAGGTCGTGGCGCCGAGACGCGCCGACGTACAGATCGGCCGCGTTGTATAGCGCCGGCAGATCGGCGTCGGGGACGGCGCCGAGGAACCGCACCGCGTCGCCCAGACCGAGATCGCGGGCCAACTGCTCGAGCTGCGGGCCGCGATCGCCCACGCCGGCGACGGCGTACCGCGTCCCCGGGTGCGCCGCGCGCACCGCGGGAAGCGCCTTGACCACCGTATCGATCCCCTTGTGCCACTCGAGCCGCGCGACGGTGAGCAGCCAGCGCCCACCGTCGAGCCCGTAGCGCACCCGCACCTCGCGCGGGTCGACGCCGGGCCGGAAATGCTCTGGCGTGGTGCCGAGCGGCACGACCTGCACGCCTCGGGCGAGTCCGGCGCAGCCGAGCCGCTCGAGTACGCTGCGCGCCAGACGCGCCGTCCAGTCGCTGATCGCGACGACGACCGCCGCCTGGCCCAAGAGCTGCCGCGCCGTCCACCGCTTGAATACGCTGCGCTGGATCTTGGCGTCGAGGAGCAACAGCTCCGTCCCGTACACGATCACGCCATACGGCACGCCGTGTCGCGCCTTGAGCCAGCGCGCCGGATACCCCGCCGGCTTCAGCTCGCCGCACCAGGTGAAGCGGGCTCGCGTCCGGTGCGCGAGCCTCCCCGCGTGCCACGTCCATGCGGCGAGTCCCTGAAGGGTGCGCAGCCGGGTCGCCCGTACGCCGATGCGGTCAACCATCTGTGGGAATTGTGCGTCGCTCGCCGCGGCGCCGGGGTATGCTCCCGTGGACACGACAAGCGAGTTGCGGGGGTAGCGCAGCGCCAGCTCCCCCATCATCCGGGCGATGCCGCCGCCGTGCGGCGGGAAGTTGAACGCTAGGAGGAGACTTGTGATTCGATGTCCCGCAAGTCGCGGATCACGCGGTCCCAATTGTAGAGGCTCTCGACCGCCTTGCGGCCGCCCTGGCCGAGGCGCCGGGCGAGGAGCTGGTCCTCGAGCAGCCGTTTCAACGCCGCCGCCACGGCGGCGGGATCGTCGGGGTCGACGACCAGACCGGTCTCGCCATCGCGCACCGCCTCCGCCAGGCCCCCCGACTGGCCGGCGATGACGGGTAACCCACACGCGCTCGCCTCGGCGAGCGCGACGCCGAACCCCTCGACCCGTGTGCCGTCGGCGCGGCGCGAGACGCCGACGTAGGCCGCCGCCGCGTTGAGCAGCAGTGGCAGGTCGGGGTCGGGAACGTTGCCGACGAAGCGCACCGCCGCGGCGATGTCCAGCTCCTCTGCGAGCTTCACGTAGGTCTTCTTCTTCTTGCCTGCGCCCACGACCAGATAGTTCACGTTGAGGCCGCCGCGACGGCACTCCGCGACCGCCTTGAGGGCCATGTCGATGCCCTTGTACGGCTCGAGCCGCGCCACGGTGATCACCCAGGGGTCGCCGTTCAGACGATAGCGCGCGCGCACGTCGCGGGTGTCGAGTCCGGGCTTGAACTGCTCGGGGTCGGTGCCCAGCGGCACGAGCTTGACCTGCTCGGCGAGGGGGTCGAGGCCCAGCTCGCGCAGAACTTTTTGCGCCTGCTCGCGCGTCCACTGGCTGTTCGCGACCACCGCTTGCGCCGATCCCAGGAGCGCCTTCGCGGTCCGCCGCGCGAAGCGGGAGTGATGGATCGCGTGCAGCTCCTTCAACATGTCGCCGCCGTGCACCAGGACGCCGTATTTGACCCCCACGCGCTCGTGCACCCACTTGGCCGGATAGGCGCAGGGGCGAACCGAGTCGCACCAGGCGAAGTGCGGCTTGTGCTGGCGCGCCAGCGTCGCGGCGCGACGCGACCAGAACAGCAGGCCGGGGAGACTCTTCAGGGTGCGCGCCGGGATCGGGAGGCGATCGATGATCGTGCCGGCGATACGCGCGTCCGCGTCCTGCGCATCGCGGTGCTGGCCGGTCGAGACCAGCAGCTCGCCCCGCGGGTAGCGGCGCGCGATTTCGCCCATCATCCGGGAAACGCCAGTCTGCGTCGGGGGAAACTCGTCGGTCAGGAGAAACGTCTTAGGCACCGCGCTGCTCTCCTCGCTCCCACAGGAATGCGTACTTCAGGAATACCCCCACGGCACTGACGCCCGCGTGGATCACGCCCATTCGCCCATCGAACACGCTGCCGTGCACCAGGTACTCGCGCCAGAAGCGAGCGGCCGGGCGCAGGGCGAGATCGCTCCATGAGGCGCGCCGGCCCGCGGCCGCCAGGTCGACGGCGCTCATGCGGCTGTAGGCGATCAGTTTCTCGAGATGGTGGCGCAGGTCGCGGTAGGGTGTGTGCTCGAGCTCGTGTGTGAGGGCGCCGAAGTCCGTCACCCCCTGCAACCCCGGGTGGGCCGTCTGGCCGCCGAAGCGGCGATCGCGGCGGAACAACCGCACGACCCAGTCGCGGCCCCAATGCCCGCGACGCAACAACTGCCCGTGGAAGAGATTGCGACGCTTCACACGGTAGGCCTCGTGGCGTGGCGCTGCGGCCACCGCCGCCAGCTCCGCCGCGAGGTCGGCACCGATGCGCTCGTCCGCGTCGAGTGCGAAGACCCACTCGTGCGTCGCGGCCGCGATGCCGGCATTGCGCTGCGCTGCGATCCCCGGCGCCGCGCCGTCCAAGACGCGGGCCCCGGCGGCCCGCGCCGCCGCCGCCGTCCCGTCCGCCGAGCCCGCGTCCACCACGATCACTTCCCCTGCCCACGCCAGCCCGCGCACGCACTCCGCGATCTGACTCGCTTCATTCAGTGTGGGGATGACGACGGTGAGCGGCGCGGGCATCGGTTCGAATGTTAACGGGAACGTCGCCCGCCGAGCAATCGCCGCCGCTCGATCGCCTCCCCATACACGGCCTCCGTGCGCTCGGCGGTGCGTTCGAGGGTGAAGTCGCGACGCACGAGAGTGCGCCCCGCCCCGGCGATCCGTGCCCGGAATGCGGCGTCGCCCAGCACGCGGTCGAGCGCCAGGGCCCAGGCCACGGGGTCTAGGGGCGGCACGAGGAGCCCCGTCTCGCCCGACGTGACGAGGTCGGAGTTGCCCCCCGCCTCCGAGGCGAGCACGGGGAGGCCGAGGGCCATCGCCTCGAGCAGGGCCTGCGACAGCCCTTCAATCCGCGAAGGCAGGGCGGCGAGCGCTGCCAGCCGGTAGAACGGGAGCGGGCGTTCCGTGAACGGCAAGAACATCACCTGGTGCCGTCCCGGCAGGGCGGCCCGCAGCGCCACGAGTTCGCGATCGGGCTCGATTCCGATGCACGCGACGGCCACCGGCCGTCGCAGCGTCGGCAGCGCGGCGAGCAGGACATGCTGGTCTTTGCGGCGCGCCACCACGACGACGAGAGGCCGGCCGTCGAGCGGCCCCAGCGCGGCGCGCGCCGCGGCGAGGTCGGCGTCCGACGGCTGGGCGTCCACGCGCTCGAGGTCGATCCCGTTGGGCACGACCCGCAGGCGTCCGCCGGGATGGAGCCGGCGCCGCAGCGCCTGCGCGCCCGCAGCGCTCACCGCGATGGTGCGGTCGGCGGTGATTCCGATCGCCACGAGCTCCGGCGGCAAGGTCAGGGGCATGGTGCGCCGGCTCACAACGAATGGTTGGGGCAGCCGGCCGCGCCAGCGCAACCACGTCAGGGCGCGGCGGTCGCGCGTGTCGTGGCTGTTCACGACATCCACGCGCTCCCGCGCGATCACGTCGGCGAGCGCGTCGGCGAGAGGACGGAGCCGATGAAACTCGAGCGGGACGACCTCGAGATGCGACTGGGCGGCGCGCCGGGCCAGCAGCGTCCCGGGACGGCACCCCACGAGCACACGATGGCCGCGCCGGGCCAGGTGGCGGCTGAGGCTAAGAATGGACTGCGTGGAACCGGCACCCTCGCCGGCATGGGTGAGCTGAAGCAGCGTGAGCGGCGCGGGCGGCGCCAGCGGCGCGGGCGTCATGCCCCGAAGGTAGTTATACTGGGGCGCCCATGCACGTCGTGGTCGCGTCACACCACCGACTGCCGGTCGAGGGTTACGGCGGCACGCAGCGCGTCGTCGTCGCGCTGGTCCGCGCGCTCGCCGCACTCGGCCACCGGGTCACGCTCCTGGCGCAGCCGGGCACCCGCGTGCCCGAAGCCGCCAAGGTCGTCGAGGTCCCGCCGAAGGTCCTCAAGAATCCGGGCGCCGACCTGACCCCGTTCCTCCCCGCCGGCGGCGACATTCTCCACGCGCACTTCCCGGTGAACCGCCGCCCCGCGACCCTGCCGTTCGTCCAGACGCTGCACGCCAATTTGAAACCCGGTGTCCCTCTCCCCCCGAACACCATTTTTCTCTCGCGCGACCACGCGCGCCGCCACGGCAGCGCGGTCTTCGTGTACAACGGCCTCGACCCCCGCGAGTTCATCTTCCGTCGCCGCAAGGAGCAGTGGGACCTGTTCCTCGGGCAGTTGCACAGCACCAAGGGCTACCACTGGGCGATCGAGGCGGCGAAGCGCACCGGCCGGCGGCTGATCGTCGCGGGAGGTTGGCGGCCGAGTTTCAGCGGCGTCATCAAGTTCGTGGGGGAAGTGGACGGCAATCGCAAGGCGGTGCTGCTCGCCCGCGCGCGTTGCCTCTGGTCGCCGGCCCTGTGGGACGAGCCGTTCGGCCTGCCGACGATCGAAGCGTTGTTCTCGGGAACGCCGGTGCTCGGCACTCGTCACGGAGCCATGCCCGAGATCGTCACGGCGGCGGTGGGCGCCCTCGCTGACACCCTGGACGAGCTGCTCACACTGGCGGACGGCATCGGCTCGCGCGCCCCCGAAGCGTGCCGCGCCCACGCGGAGCAGTGGTTCACGCACCTGCGGATGGGCGAGGAATACGTGCGCATGTATCGCGAGGTGCTGAGCGGCGGTGCGTTGCCGGAGGGACGGACGATACCGACAGGTGGTGCATCATAGTCCTAACGGGTGCGGTGGCCCGTCTGCGCAGCGCGGCGGCCGCGCGACCGCTGGTGGCGCTGCTGGTGCTCGGCGGCCTGCTGCGCGGGCTCGCCGCGATATTCAGCCAGGGGTTCCTCGCCAGCGACGATCACCACGTGCTGGTGGGCGCGGCCGATCAACTCGCCGGCGGCCTGGCGCTACCGATCACGTATCAGCGATCGATACTCTATCCCGGCGCCGTCGCGGCGATCATGGCCACCGCCCGCGCGGCGGGCTTGCAGGATCCCGGCGTCGAAATGCTGCTGGTGCGGCTCGCCCAGGCGGCCTACTCGCTGTTCGCGATCTATTTCGTGTTTCGCATCCTCGAGCGCGCTGTCGGCCGCGACACGGCCGTGGTGGGTGGGATGCTGACGGCGGCGTTCTTCGCCATGCCCGTCACGGCGGTTCACCAGCTCGAGGAAGTGGTCTGTCAGGTCCCCCTGCTCGCGGCCTTCCGGTGGTGGCAGCGCGCGGAGGACGGCGGGCACGGCTCCCAGCCGAACGCGTGGGCGCTGCTCGCCGGCGTCGCGCTCGGCCTCGCGCTCTTGCTGCGTCTGCCCCTGATCGGGTTCGTCATCCCGTTCACGGTCCTGGTGCTGCTCCGCCCGGTCGCTCCACTGCGGCGTATCGCGTTCATCACGGGCCTCGCGACGGTCATTGTGCTCCAGGGCTACAGCAACGTGGCGGTCAATCACCAATGGGGTTACACGTTCATTCAACGCCTTGGTCCGATGCTCCGACCGCACGACCTCGCGCTCGATGCCGGGGGCTATCCGAGCAGCCCACCGTGGCACTACGTCTTCACGTTATTGGCGGCGTTCGTGCCGCCGTTCTCCGTGTTGTTTCTGGCCGCGGCCGTTCAGGGCGCGCGGCGGCTGCCGATACTCGGGCTCGCCACTGCCGGTTTCTTCGTCGCGCATAGCCTCGTCGCGAACAAGCAAGAGCGATTTCTCCTGCCCGTCGTGCCGGTGCTCTTGTTGCTCGGCGCCGCCGGTCTGCCGTGGATCGCGGGGGGGGGGGCGTGGCCACGAGCGTACCGGGGACTGTGGCGCTATTTCTGGGTGGTGAACGGCGTGCTGCTCGTCGTGCTGACGTTCAGCTTCGCCAAGAAAGATCGGGTCGCGCCCCTGCTGTACATCTACCGCCGGCATGACGCGACGGGAGTCGCGGTGGCGCAATACAACCAGACGTTTCACGTCCCCGAGTACTATCTCGGAAGACCGCGGCCCCCCCTCTTCGTCTGGCAAGCGCGGGAACAGGCGGTGGCGGACGCGCGCGTCAACTATGTCGTGTTGTACAGCGACCAGCCCGAGCCCGATCGTGAACAGCTGGCGGATGCTTTGAGAAGCGAGCTTACCTTGCTCACGGTCATCCCGCCGAGTCTCGCTGACCGCCTGGCGCACGCGATCAACCCGCGGCACAACAAGGCTCGTACGGCGATGATCTTTCGGGCTACACCAATCGATAGTTCCGGAACTCGAACATCCGCGCGCCCGTGACCCGCTCGATCCAATCGGACAGATAGAACCGCAGGTGCTCCGGCTTGAAGCGCGCCGGTCCGATCACGCGCTCGGGGTCGTGGGCGCGGGACGCGATCCAGTCGCGCGCCGCCGCGGGATGGGTGCCGGCGAACCGGCGCAGGAGCGGAATCCACTCCAGGTGTCCGCGCGCCTGCTCCTTGTCGAAGCGGTCGCCGCCCCAGGGGTAGATCGTCTTCGAGATCTCGAGCTTTTGCTTGATCGCCTTCGCGGGGCGCGCCCACCCGTAGTGAAACATCTCGGAGACGATCGCGCGCGCGCGGATCTTCCGGTAGTCCGGCCCGACGCGGAAGCCCTGCGCCCCCTGATAGGGACGGATGTCCTTGCCGAGCCGGACGCCGCGCACCTCGCGCCGGTACCAGCGCCGGCTCGTCGCGACTTGGTCGAAGCCGCCGTAGAAGTGTTGGTACTTGACCAGCAGCCCCTCGACCCGCGCGTCGCCGTCCCATTCGGCGACTTTCTCCTTGAGAGTCCGCGCTCCCGTCTCGTGCAGCACCTCGTCCGCCTGGATGTAGATGCCCCACGTGCCGCGGCAGGCGTCCATCGCCCGCTGCGTCTCGATGGAAAGCATGATGTTCTTCTTGGTGAAGTCCCATTCGGTGTCGAGAATCCGGATGCGGGGATCGCGGATCGACGTCACGAGGTCGCGGGTCTCGTCCTCGGATTTTCCCACGTTCACGACGACTTCGTCGCACACCTCGAGGACCGAGCGGATCGCCGGGACGATGGGGAAGTCGAGCTTGACGGCGTTGCGGACGATGGTGAAACCCGAAAGCATGTCAGGTCCGGAATTGCAGGTTGTAGAGCCGGCGGTAGAGGCCGTCGGCCGCGAGCAAGTCGTCATGGCTGCCGCGCTCCACGATCCGCCCCTCCGCCAGCACGACGATGAAATCGGCGTGTTGCACGGTCGCCAGGCGGTGCGCGATGACGAACACGGTGCGGTGCGCCATCAGGCGCTCGATCGCCTCCTGCACCAGCCGCTCCGACTCGGTGTCGAGGGCGCTCGTGGCTTCGTCGAGGATCAGGAGCGGCGGATCGCGCAACAGCGCGCGCGCGATGGCGATGCGCTGGCGCTGGCCGCCGGAGAGCCGGGTGCCCCGCTCACCCAGCAGCGTCTGATAGCCGTCCGGGAGTCGGAGGATGAATTCATCGGCGTTCGCGGCGCGCGCGGCCGCACGCACCTGCTCGAGCGTGAAGTCGGCGCGTCCATAGGCGATGTTCGCATGCACGGTATCGTTCAGCAGGACGGTCTCCTGTGACACGATGCCCATCAGCCGCCGCAGCGAGCTGCGGGTGTAGCGCGTGACGGGCACCCCGTCCATCACGATTTCGCCGCGCGTCGGCTCGTAGAAGCGCGGCAGCAGGTCCACCAGCGTGGTCTTCCCCGCCCCCGACGGCCCCACGATCGCCACTACCTGGCCGCGCCGCACCTCGAGGTCCACGTCGCGCAGCACCGACTCGCCCGCTTCGTATTCGAAGGAGACACCGCGGTATTCAATCCTATCCCGGAAGGCAGCCTCGCCATCGCCTGGCTGATCGCGCTCCGCCTCGGGCAGGTCCAACACCTCGAACACCCGCTCCGCCGAGGCCGCCGCGCCCGCCATGATCGTCGGGTAGTTCGCCACCGACTTGACGGGGGACATGAGCCGCAGGCTCACGGCGAGGAAGGTGATCAACACCGCCGGATCGAGCGTGGCGGCCGCCGCCAGGGCGAGCCGCGTGCCGACCACGAGGATCAATACGATCATCACGCCGCCGAACACTTCGCTCACCGGGCTCGTGAGACTCGAGAAGCGCTGGGCGCGCAGCACCCGTTTGCGGTAGCGCTCGGCCAGGCGCCGGAACCGCTCCAGCTCGAAGGCCTCGGCCACGTACGCCCGTACCAGCTTCACGGACGCGATCATCTCGGCGACGTGGCTCGTGACCTCGCCGCGCTCCGCGGCGAGCTCGCGCGAGCGCCGCCGCAGGCGGTTGATCATCGGCCGGATGATGAGGAGCAGCACCGGGGCGAGGAGCAGGGAGAGCAGCGTGAGCCGCACCGACAGGCCGAACAGAATCACCACGTACACGATGATGACGACGCTGTTCTGGATCAGCGACGCCAGCGCCGCGCTCACCGCCGTCTTCACCTGGTCGGTATCGCTGATGATGCGGGCCACGATCTGGCCGCCCCGCGTGCGCTGGAAATACCCGAGCGGCAGTGCTTGCAGGTGGCGGAACATCCGCACACGCAGGTCGCGCACCACACCCTCCTGGATCGACACGCTGCCGAGCGCCGCCAGATAGGCCGTGACGTTCTTGAGCAGCAATGCGACGAGGAGGACCATGACGACGTTGCGGAGCGCCACGTCCGGGGCACCGGCGTGGATGAAAGGTCCCGCGATCCGGTCGAGCACGGCTTCGACCGCGGAGCCGCCTCCCCCCGCGCCCGCGGATGCCAGGCCGGCATTGCCGAACAGGGTGCGCAGGAACGGGATGAGCAGAACGAAGGTGAATCCATCCAACACCGACGAGATGACGGTGGCGGCGATGCTGGCGACGAAGAGCAGCGTGTAGGGGCGGAGCAGCGAGAGCAGCCGGGCGCCGCGCCCCATTCAGCGGCTACCTCTGGGCGTCAGCAAGGCCACGGGGAGGATCATCTCCTCGGGCGTCGCGCCGCCATGCAGGAACGAGCCGCGGTAGCGCGCCTGGTACTCGCGCAGCTTGGTCGGATAGACGAAGAACCGGTCGCCGGTGGCGACGAGCAGACGCACGCCGAGTGCCGCGCCGGGGAGGCCGTAGGCCTTCAGGTCCTCGACGGTGATGGCGGCTTCCGGATCCTCCGCGCGCAGGTCCTCGCCGAACTTGTAGCGCAGGTTGGCGGTCGCGTCGCGCTTGGCGTACACGGTGGCCGGCGTCCCGCAGTGAATGGAGCCGTGGTCGGTGGTGAGCAGCACGGGGACGCCGCGCCGCTCCGCCTCCTGGAGGGCGGCGAGCACGGGGGAGCGCTCGAACCACGTGCGCGTCAGCCCGCGCAACGCGTCCGCGTCGCGCGCCACCTCGTACAGAATGGCATTCTCCGAGCGCCCGTGCGTCAGCTGATCGATGAAGTTGAACACCAGCGCGGTCACCCCGTCCTGCGCCAGATGCGCGGGGAGGCGGCGCAGCAAATCGACGCCGTCCGAGGCGGTGAACAACTTCTCGTAGCGCACCGGCACCGGCGTGCCGACCAGCTCCCGGAGCTGCTCGGTGAGCAGCTCGGGCTCGTGAGCGTTGAGGCTCTCCTCGTCGCTGGGCGCGCCCCACCATTCGGGATGGCGCGCCGCGATCTCCATCGGGAACAGCCCGCTGAAGATCGCGTTGCGCGAGAACGGCGTCGCCGTCGGCAGGATGCTGTAGTAGTGCGACTCCTCCACGTCGAACAGGGGCGTGATCAGGTCGCGCAGCACCTCCCACTGATCGAGGCGCAGGCAGTCGATCACCAGGAACAACACGCGTCCCTTGCGCTTCAACGCGGGGAGCAGGAACTCGGCACCGACGTCCACCGAGAGCGGCGGCCGGTCGCCCTCCGGATTGGCGAGCCAACGCGGGTACTGCTTCGCGATGAAGGTGGCGAAATCCTTGCGCAAGCTTTCCTGCAGGTTGCGGAGCGCTTCCGACAGCCCGGGCTCGTCGCCAGCCGCCAGCCGGACCTCCCACTGCGCCAGCTCCCGGACCAGCTCGATCCACTCGCGCCACGCCAGCGCGGCCCCGCGGCGACCCTCGAGCTCCCGGAACCGCGTCACGAAGTCGCGCGCCAAGCGCTGCTGGCGGATGCGGTCGCCCTCGAGCAGGCGGGTCACCACGGACAGGATCTGCCGCGGGTGCACGGGCTTGACGAGGTAGTCGTCCACCTGAATCCCGATCGCCTCGCGCAGTAGGCCATCGTCTTCGCTGTGGGTGACCATCACGACGGGCATGGCGGGATCGATGGAGCGGATTTCGGGGATCAGGTCGAGCCCGCGGCGGCCGGGCATCTGCTCGTCCAGCAGGACGACGCTGTACGGCTGGCGCCGCAGCAAGGCGAGGGCGTCGTCGCCGTGCGCGGCCTGCTCCACCGCAAAACCCTGCCCCTCGAGAAACCGGCGGTGCGCCGCCAGCCCATCGATTTCGTCGTCGATCCAGAGAATGCTTTTGGGACGCTGCATGCTGCCATAAAAGCTAGTACATTGGCCAAGTGTTGCGCGTCCTCCTCGTCCGCTTCAGCTCCATCGGCGACGTCGTCCTCACTACCCCCCTCGTGCGGGCGCTGCGTCGCCGCCACCCCGACGCCCACCTGATTTACGTCACGAAACGGGCGATGGCGCCCCTCGTGACCGACAATCCCCACCTCTCGCAGGTGATCGCGCTCGAGCCGGACGAGCCGCTGGCGCAGCTCGCGCGCCGCCTGCGCGCGTTGCAGCCGACCCACGGTCTCGACCTGCACGGCAGCTTGCGCAGCGCGGCGCTGCGGCTGCTGGTGCGCGCGCGCTGGTCGGGGTACGCGAAGCGCAAGCTCGCCCGCACCCTGCTCGTCGCGACCAAGCTCGACCTCTACCGGGGTGACGTCCCCGTCGCGGAGCGCTACTTCGAGGCGGCCCGGCGACTCGACGTCACGCCCGACGACGGCCCGCCGGAATTCTTCCTCGGAGCGGCGGCGCGCGAACGTGTGGCGCGCTGGCTCGCGGAGCGCGGCCTCGCGACCGAGCCGATCGCCGCGCTGGCCCCGGGAGCCGCCCATGCGACCAAGCGCTGGCCGATCGCCCATTGGCAGGCGCTCGCCGGCCGGCTGCGCGAGGCGGGTTACCGTCTCGTCGTGCTTGGGGGGCCCGACGACCGCGGCGTCGCGCAGCAACTCGGTCCCCTGGCCGAAAGCGCCGCGGGGGAATTCACGCTGCAGGAGACCGGCGCCTGCCTGGCGCGCGCCAAGGTTCTCATCTCGGGCGACACCGGCGTGATGCACATGGCGACCGGGGTCGGGACGCCGGTCGTCGCCCTCTTTGGTCCCACGGTGCGCGCCTTCGGCTTCTTTCCTTATCATGGCCGCGCCACGGTGTTGGCGCAGGATCTTCGCTGCCGTCCCTGCTCCACGATGGGGACGGCGCGCTGCCCGCTCGGCCACCATCGCTGCCTGGTCGATCTTCTCCCGGTCCAGGTCGCCGCCGCCGTCGAGCGGCTCGTCGCGTGATCGATCTATTGCGCGCGACCAGCGACGCCGAGGAGCGGCTCGTCGCCTTGATCGCGGACGCGGTGCGGGGCCCGAAGCGCGACGGGTTGTTCGCCCTGTGGCTGGTGGTGCGCACGGCGGAGGCCGTGTTGCCGCCCGCGCCGGTCAGCCCCAAGAATCACCGCCGCCGGCTGCAGGCGCTCGAGACGCGACTCGGCGGCCTCGCCCTTCCCGCACCTCTCAAGCGGGCACTCGCCGCCGCCCGGCACCATCTCGAGGCGGCCACGGCGCAGGCGGCCGCAGTGGTGCTGAGCCAGCTCGTCGCCCCGGCGCGCGACGTGCTCGGTCCCGAGGCGGCGGACGCCGTCGGCGTCGCCGCGCGCGCGGCCCGCGTACATTTATAGCCCATGTCCACCCGCCGACTGCAGCAACGACCCTCGCTCGAATCGCTGGTGCAGCGCGTCGACGCGCAGCGCCCCGGCGAAGTCACCGGCGACACGGTCCCCACCGGATTCGCGTCGCTGGACAAGATCCTGGGCGGCGGCCTGCGCCGCCGCGACCTGGTCGTCCTGGGCGGCGACATCGGCTCCGGGAAATCGGCGCTGGCGCTGGGCGTGGCGCTGCGCGTGGCGCAGCAGGGCCTGGGCGTGGCGTTCCTGTCCGGCGAGATGGACGAGGAACGGCTGATGGAACGCGCCCTCGCCATCGAGGGCCGGGTCACGGTCGACGACCTGCGCGCCGCCAAACTGAGCGATCAAACGCGCGCCGGGGTCGGCGGGGCGGCCGTGCGCCTACGGGGTCTGCCGCTCGCGATGCTGCCCCTCGCGGCCGAGGACTTCGACACGATGGCGGACCGGCTCGACCCGCTGCGTCAGTTGAGCCTCGTCGTCGTGGACTACCTGCAGCTGGTGCCGCCGCCGCGCGGGCTCACCCGCGTCACCCAGGACGAAGACACGGCGTTGGTGCTGCGGCACCTGAAGGCGCTGGCACTCGAGCGGCAGGTCGCGCTGCTGCTCGTCGCCCAGCTGCCGCGCTTTCAGGCGGGGCGCGAGAACCCGCGTCCCACGCTCGAGGACTACGGCGTGCTGGGTGCGCTCAAGCAGCACGCCGATGTCGTGCTATCGATTTTCCGGGAGGAGATGTACCGGCCCGGCGGGGGGGTGGAGGGAGCCACGGAGCTGATCGTCGCCAAGAACCGCAATGGTCCGACGGGCTTCGTGGACCTGTACTTCTATCGCCGCTGGATGCGCTTCGAGGACATGCTGGATCCGGATCGGTAGTGGAATGCCGTGCCCCTACCGCCGGACCGAATCCTTTTTTGTCGAATCGGCCCGTGGGATCGCCCCGACTAGCGTGTAGGTCGATCCCGGACCGCCGACGCTGGGCCGCATGGAGACCCACAGGGGCTGCGTGTCCTTCTGGGCGTAGATCCGCACGCTGCCGTCCTTCTGGGTGACGTCGCTCTGCACGTCCCACCCGTTCATGAGCAGCACCTGCCGGTACCACGTCGCCACGTTCGACACAGAGTCCGGTGACGAGAAGGCCAGCTCGGCGGCTTCGTTGCCGGCCGAGATGCTCACGATGCTCGACTGCGGGTAGGCGAGTACGCCGCGCAGCGCCCGGGTGGCGAGCGTGCGGTCCGCCTGGGTATCGCGCGGCCGTTCGCAGCCGGCGGCGAGGAGGGCGAACGTGAGCAGCAGTGGGATGGAGCGGCGCATGGGCGAGAATCCTACCTGTGGCGCGCGCGCGCGGTCAAGCTGTAACTTCCAGCAACATGGCGGGCCACAGCAAGTGGAAGCAGATCAAGCGGAAGAAGGCCGTCACCGACCAGAAGCGCGGTGCCGTCTTCACCCGCCTCATTCGCGAAATCACCATCGCCGCCAAGCAGGGCGGCGGCGATCCCGCCGGCAACGCCCGCCTTCGCACGGCCATCGACGCCGCCAAGGCCGAGAACATGCCGCTCGACAACATCGAGCGGGCCATCAAGAAGGGCACGGGCGAGTTGGAGGGCGTGGTCTACGAGGAAGTGACGTACGAGGGGTACGGGCCGGGCGGCGCCGCCATCCTCATTAACGCGACCACCGACAACGCGAACCGCACCGTCGCCGAGATCCGCAACGCCTTCTCGCGCCACGGCGGCAACCTCGGCGCCGCGAATTCGGTCGCCTGGATGTTCGACCGCCGCGGCCAGGTCGTGCTGGACGCGACACGTACCGACGAGGACGCCGCGATGGAAGTCGCCCTCGAGGCCGGCGCCGACGACCTGACGCGTGAGGGCGACGTCTTCATCATCACCTGCCACGCCAACGACCTGCACGCCGTGCAGGAGGCTCTGAGGGCAAAGGGGCTCGTGGTACAAGGCGCCGAGATCGCGATGCTCCCCAAGAGCACCGTGAAGGTCGAGGGCGGCGAAGCCAAGAAGCTGCTGGGACTCATCGAGGCCCTCGAGGAGATGGATGACGTCGCGAAGGTGTTCTCGAACTTCGACATCGACGCCGAGGCGATGGCCGCGGTGACGGGGTGACGTGAGGGTCCTGGGCGTCGACCCGGGCACTGCGGTCACCGGCTACGGGGTGATCGAAACGGGGAACGGCGCGGGCGGAAGCCCGCATGGCCGTCTAATCGAATGCGGCGTCATCAAGTTGGCCAAGCGCGGTCCGCTGCCTCGCCGCCTGCATGAGCTCCACGATGGCATCGTCGAGTTGATCGCGCGCCTCCGCCCCACGGCGCTCGCCCTCGAGGACGCCTTCTATCATAAGAACGTTCGTACCACCCTCGTCCTGGGCCACGCCCGGGGCGTGGTGCTGCTCGCGGCCCAGCAGGCGGGTCTCGACATCGCGGAGTACGCTCCCGCCACCATTAAGAAGACGGTCGTCGGCGCCGGCGGCGCGCCCAAGGCCCAGGTGGCCGCGATGGTGATGCGCCTGCTGCACCTGCGGCACGCGCCCAAGCCTGCCGATGCGGCCGATGGTGTGGCGGTAGCGCTGACATATATCATTCGCGGGTGACCACGGTGCACATCCGCCTGCTGGGCGCGGTGCTCCTACTCGGGGGCGCTATTGCGACGTCGTTCGCGGTCAGCAGCTGCCTGAACGACGGTCTTCAGCCCGTGGCGCGTGACACCACCCCGCCCCGGTTCCACGTTCTCACGCCCGTCGATACTGCCTACGACATTGATGGGGACAAGCTCGTTGATCTACGCCTCACGTGGTCAGACTCCGCGGGTGCAGTCGACCCCGCGGGCGTGGTTGTTCGGAGTCTCAATGGAATCAATGGGCCCGCCAGCGCGACGACCAACCTCCTCGATGTCTGGCGTGTCGAGCGTCGCGACAGCGAGGGCTTGGTGATCCACGAAACGGTCGAGAACCTCCTCCACGGCGGATCGAACCAATTCGAGATCACAGTCCCCGACACCGCTGGGAACGTCGAGGTGGACACGATCACGTTCACGTTGCCGCACGGCGCTCTCTTCAAGACAATTCTCACCGGACTGGGCGGCGGCGCGATTCCCGCCTCCGCCGTGACACTGTGTCCCGACGATAACCGGCTCTACATGACCGCCCGGAGAAACGTCGTCGTAATGGACCCGGATTCCTTGAAGGTCGCCTCGATCGTGCGGGACCCGAGTGCGGGAGACGACCTAGCCAGGCCGTTGTGCGTACCCGGAGATCCCATTCTATACGTCACGGAAGGTCGAGTAGAGCGCTTCGACCGAAGCACCTTGACGTGGCTGCCCCAGGTGGCTTCAGCCTTCATGTCGATTGGCATCGTGCAATCTCGGGCAGACCCTAATCTGCTGTACGTGGGCGAGACGACCTCTGGCACTATCGGCATCATTGACCGGGCACAGGCAGCTCGAGTCGGCCAACTCCTGCCCTTCTCGAACCAAGAATACGTCCTAGATCTGGCGATTCTGGACGGAGACTCCAAGCTGTACGCCACGCGAGTTGTAGACGGCGGGATCCTCGTCCTCGACCCGTTGCGGGATAGCGTGTTGAAGAGAATCCCGGTCGGGGGACCGAACTGGCCCGATCTAGGCAGAAGCGATGCCATCACGCTGAGCAAGGACCGCCGGAGGTTGTACGCGGCAGTGCTCGACGGCGCGGAGCGTGGGGTGGCCGAAATCGACACACAGCTCGATAGCGTGGTCCGAACGCTGGCGCTTTTTGATTACTTCGCGATCGACCTCGGCCTCAGCCCGGACGAACGCCGCATGTTCGTCACGACCCAGGACAATGGAACGCCCTCCGAAAACGTCTTGGTTGACGTCGCAGGCTGGCAGGTCCTACAGACTTTTCCGCGTCCGCGCGACACAGTCGTCACCCGGTTTGATCGCGACGTCGTATGGCATCCGTCGGGCAAGTTGGTATTCGTAACCCACAATTTGGATTTGGATGTCTATCTCATCCGGGAGTGATTCGTGACCTACTTGACGCGACCCTCCAAGGCCACCCTCGGGTTGCTCGTTGCATTCAGCGCGACAGTGGCGATTGAGGCGTGCGAACGTCAACCCAGCGCCCCCCCGGCAGCGAGCATTCAAAGCGACCCACTCGGGGGGTTCGAAGGCGAGTTCTTTGGCAACATTTGGGAAAACGGCCACAAGACCAAGGATCCAAGTTTCATGGTTGTCCTGCGCCCCGCCAACGCCCCCACAGCCGCAAGGTTGCGGTTTTATCGCGACAGTATGTGGGCGGACACGACAGGGAGCGCCTGGATGTACGAGTGGTCCGACCCGAAGGGCGGTGGCAATTGCGGTGACCTGACGACGTTTCTGGCCAGCGACACACTGAAGCCTGCCGGTCACGGAGGCCGATATCCTGAATCCCACCGTGTCAGCCCGAATGTTGCCCCGGTCGGCGTCGAGAAGCATTGCCTCCGCCCCGGCACCTACGAGTTTATCGTAAAGGAGAACGGGCTCATCATCAAGGATGTATTCGTTGACTACCTCGCATTGGTCCCAGCTGACACTGAAGGGCTCAGCCCCAAGCTTATCTGGAACGCCATCGCTCAGGAGAACGAGGCCGTTGAAGCGTTGGACTACAACGATTCCTTCAATGTCTTTCAAGACCTGGTTGTTCATGTTGACCTGAACTCGGTTGGTAACTCCGAGACTCGCGTCCTGGACATCCAGAACACCCTGGCAAGTCCCGTGAAGGACACCTTCGTTGATCAGACCAGCCCCGCAGGCTCTGACCTTGATTATTTCAGAACGAGTTCCGCACGAAGTAGCTCGACGTGGGCGTTATACAGCCAGGGGAAGGCGCTTTCGCGGCTGTACTGGGACTACGGCCGCAATTTCTTCCAGCGCACTGGGTTCTTTGATGCGAACAACCCCATCGGCAGACCGCTGTTGCGAGTGCACACGTTCAGCCACGTTACCGTGAACGGCCCCGATACCGTGGCGCTGGAGATGATGCGCCCCGACGAGCAGCCCGACTCCACGGCGGTGACGAAGCGAGTTGTGCAGATCACGCGAGTAACGCCTTGTTTCGAAGGCGCGGCAACGTGGCAAATCACCGACCAGTATTTGAACGCCGCATGTCTAGCTCGGGGGTCACAGTACCGGTACCGCTGGCAGGTCGACGCGGGTGGACCGTGGACCTCCTTCGTCTCTGACACGATCTACGACTTCCCAGGACACTCCGTCACGGGCACTCACCAGGTCACCGTGGAAGTACAGAACACGTCGAATGGTCAGACTACTCCCTACGTCCGAAACATCGTCGTCCAAACGGGGCAGATCCTCCTCAGCGGCCCAACCGATGTGACCGACAAGCAAAGCAAGCTATACACCTCAAGCCTCTCCGCCCAATGGTTTGAACGATACGACCCTGCTCTGCAGTGGTTTCCCGCGACCGACGGCCCGCAGCCTTCCATGACCAGGATCTGGCCCGGTGGGGACTATGAGGTCGAACTGCGCCAGCAGGATTCCACCGCAACACTGGTGAAGCGCGGTCGACTGCACATCATCGTCTGCAACGTGGCGGGATGTGGTACGGCGCCCGTCTCCCAGCTCGCGGCCACGACGTCGGCTGAAGATCCCCACTGGAGCATTTTCGGTGGAGGGCCGTGGCTCAGTTGGGGCAGCACATCGAACCGCCAGTCGCTCCGTTTCTACGACCTATTGGGCATGCACGATGGGAGCACCGCCTTTACCAACGCGGCTTGGATCGATGGAGGCAGCGGGAGCATCACCGGGCAGTTTACCTGGCAGCCCCGGGACCTCGGCCTGGCGAGTGCCCGTGCCTTCGACTTTGTCACCACTCGAGGCGGCGGCACCCCGGCGTACGTGTTCGGCTTCGCTATCGATCCGGACCTCGGCGGCAGCCCCGTTGACGACGCGAGCGGCTACGACGCCGGGCGCGGCATGTTGTACATCACCGACACCGACCGAGCTATCGGAATCCTGCTGCGAGACGCGACCGGCAACACCCTCTCGAGCGTCCAGCAATTCGGCGTGGGCCGTTGGGCACCGACTACGGCATGGACCGCTTGGCAGGCCCAGCGTCAGAGTGGCGTTCATCTCGTCGCCGGACAGCGAGACGTGCAGTTCGTGCTCTCGGCGACGGAGGTGACCGGCTCGCACACCTACACGTTCGTCCTGATCCGCGGCCCCAACCTCGCAGCGCTCCAACAGACGGCCGACGCCGCGATCGTGATACTCGGCGGCCCCTAGATGATCGCCTACGTGCGCGGCCGCCTCGCGGCCAAGTCCTCAGACCGCGTCGTGGTGGAAACGGCGGGCGGCGTGGGCTACGAAGTCACGGTCCCGCTCGGCGTGATGGAGCGCTTGCCGGGAACGGGCACGGAGGTCACGCTCGCCACCGAGCTGGTGGTGCGGGAAGACGGCTGGTCGTTGTACGGGTTTCTTGACGAATCCGAACGACGGTTTTTTCGAACGTTGACCAGCGTCTCCGGCGTCGGGCCGAAGCTCGCCGTGGCCGTGATGTCGGCGCTGGGCGTCGAGCGCGGGGCGCGCGCCGTGCGCGAGAAGAACATCGCGCTGCTGTCGTCGGTGAGCGGCATCGGGAAGAAAACCGCGGAGCGGCTCGCGCTTGAACTGGGCGACAAGGTCGACGAGTTTGTGGACGGCGCAGCGGTGCCGATCGTGGCGGGTGCCGAAGCCGCGCTGAAGGCGCTCGAGCGCCTGGGCTACAGCACTCCCCAAGCCGATCGCGCCCTGCGCGAGGCGCTGGCGGGAAATGGCGGAGTCGCCCTCGAGACGGAGGCGCTGGTGCGTCGCGCGCTGCAGCTGCTCACCACCAAATGACGCTCGAAAGGATGGCCACCATCACCGCCGAATGGATCTGCACGCGTTGCGGCTCGACCAACCGCCGCCTCGTCCCCGCCACGGCGACGCGCGCCGAAGACGAGTGCCTCCAGTGCCACACGAAGCACGCCATCGAGGCCGACGCGCGACCAGTGCGCTGGCGCGCCCAGCCCAAGGGCACGTAGCGCGTGGCCCGCGCCCAGATCACCACACCCGAGGCGCTCCCCGACGAGCGGCTCACCGACGCCGCGCTGCGCCCGTCCCGGCTCGACGAGTTCGTCGGCCAGGCGAAGGTCAAGGAATCGCTGCAGATCGCCATCGACGCGGCGAAGCAGCGCAAGGAGCCGCTCGACCACACCTTGTTCTTCGGGCCCCCGGGGCTCGGCAAGACGACCCTCGCCCTCCTCATGGCGAAGGAGATGGGGGTCGACATCCGCACCACCTCCGGACCGGTGCTCGAGCGGCCAGGTGATCTCGTGGGCATGCTCACGGGGCTCAAGCGCGGCGACATCCTGTTCATCGACGAAGTGCACCGGCTGCGGCCCGCACTCGAGGAATTCCTCTACCCCGCGATGGAGGAGTATCACGTCGACGTGCGCATCGCCGACGGCCCGCACGCCCAGACGATCCCGATGCAGATCGAGCGATTTACGCTGATCGGCGCCACGACGCGCTTCGGGCTGCTGACGCCGCCGATGCGCGCCCGCTTCGGTCTGGTCGAGCGGCTCCACTACTATCCGCCCGACGACCTGGTCCAGATCATCACCCGCTCGGCCGGCATCCTCGGGACTCCGGCGGATGCCGCGGGTGTCGCGGAAATCGCGCGCCGCAGCCGCGGCACGCCGCGCGTGGCGAACCGCCTGCTCAAGCGCGTGCGCGACTACGCTCAGGTGCGCGCCGCCGGCAAGATCACCGCCGCGGTCGCCATCGAGGCGCTCAAGCGGCTCGACGTGGACGAGTTCGGTCTCGACGACATGGACGCCCGCATCCTGAAGGCGATCATCGAAATGTTCGAGGGCGGCCCCGTCGGCGTGCAGACGATCGCCGCTGCCGTCGGCGAGGATCCGGGTACGCTCGAGGAGGTATACGAACCCTTCTTGATGCAGCAGGGGTTCCTCGCGCGCACACCGCGGGGCCGCTGCGCCACGGCCGCCGCCTACCGCCACTTCGGCTTCACGCCGCCCAAGAGCGCGGAACAGCCCACGATCTTCGATGCCTGACCCCGGGGCGACGCCCCGGGGTTTCCGCCCCTCCGACTTCGATTACCCACTTCCACCCGACCGCATCGCTCAGGAGCCGCTCGCCGACCGCACCGCGAGCCGCCTGCTCGTGCTCGAGCGTGCGACCGGGTCGACACGGCACCTGCATTTTCGCGACATCGTCGATCTGATCCCCCCCGGCGACCGGCTCGTCCTCAATACCTCACGGGTGATCCCCGCTCGACTGCATGGAAAGCGCGAAAAGGGTGCGCCGGCCGAGATTCTGCTGGTGCGAGAGCTCCCCGACGGTACCTGGCTCGCGATGGGACATCCCGGCGGGAAGCTCAAGCCCGGACGTCGCGTGTCGTTCGGCGACGACAGCGCGGTGGAGATCGTCGAGACGCTGGGAGGAGGCTTGCGCAGCGTGCGCTTCGTCGGCGCGCTCGACGCCCGCGCGACCGTGGCGAAGTATGGTGTAGTTCCGCTGCCGCCCTACATTCGCCGTCCGCCCACGCCCGCCGACGGCGAGCGCTACCAGACGGTCTACGCAGCGCACGATGGCAGTGTGGCGGCGCCGACGGCTGGGCTGCACTTCACTGCGGACGTCCTTGATCAGCTACGCGCCAAAGGAGTCGCGGTCGCCTCGCTCGATCTACACGTCGGGCCCGGCACGTTCAAGCCGGTCGAAGTGGACGACCTCCCGGCGCACGTGATGTATCCGGAGGTCTTCGAGATTACGGAGCAGACGGCTGAGATGGTGAACGACCGACCGGGAGCGGTGTGGGCAGTGGGAACGACGGTGGTGCGCGCCCTGGAGTCCGCGGCTGACGCACGCGGGCGGGTACGCGCCGGCGCGGGCGAGACGAGCCTCTTCATTCACCCACCCTACGAATTCAAGGTGGTGGACCGTCTGCTCACCAACTTCCATCTTCCTCGCTCGACGCTGTTGATGCTCGTGTGCGCCTTCGGCGGCTACGAGCGGGTCATGGCAGCGTATCGGGAGGCGGTGAAGGCCGGTTACCGATTCTACAGCTACGGTGACGCGATGGTGATCGTCTGATGTTCGACTTCCAGATCGCCGCCACGTCGGGCGCCGCTCGTACGGGCACCCTCACCCTGCCCCATGGTCCCGTCGAGACACCGGTTTTCATGCCCGTCGGCACGCAGGGGACCGTGCGCGCGCTCTCCCCCGCCGACCTGAAGGCCGTGGGCGCCTCCATGGTACTCGCCAACACCTACCATCTCCACGTCCGCCCCGGCGAGGAGGTCGTCGCGCAGCTCGGCGGGCTGCACCAGTTCATGGCCTGGGACCGGCCGCTGCTCACCGATTCGGGCGGGTTCCAGGTGTTCTCGCTCGCCGGCTTCCGCCGCGTGAACGACGACGGCGTCGAGTTCCAGAGTCACGTAGACGGCGGCCGCCGCACCCTCACGCCCGAGCGCGCCACGGAGATCCAATGGACCCTCGGCGCCGACATCGCGATGGCGTTCGACCATGTGGCGCCGGGAGCAGCGGACGAGGCGACGTCGCGGGACGCTCTCGAGAGAACCTTGAGATGGTTGGAGCGATGCGCCCGTCGGCACCGGGACCTGGCCGACCGCCCGCCCGGCCGTCCGTCCGTCCAAACGCTCTGGCCCATCCTCCAGGGCGGCACCCATCCCAACCTCCGGACCGAAGGCCTGAGGCGGATCCTCGACATGGGCTCCTGGACCGGCCTCGCCGTCGGAGGGCTGTCGGTGGGCGAGCCCAAGGCCAAGATGTACGAGGTCTTGGAGCTGCTCGAGCCGCGGCTGCCCCGTCCCCTTCCCCGTTATCTTATGGGCGTCGGATTTCCCGAGGATCTCGTCGCGGCGGTGCAGCGGGGAGTGGACCTGTTCGACTGCGTGGCGCCGACGCGCAATGGCCGTAACGGCTCGGCGTTCACGCCCGAGGGCCCGCTCAACATCCGCAACGCGGCGTTTCGGACGGACAAGGGGCCCGTGGATCCGACCTGCGATTGCGAGACCTGTACCACGTATTCGCGGGGCTACCTGCGCCATCTGTTCGTGGCGGAGGAGCTGCTGGGGCTGCGGCTCCTGTCGTTGCACAACGTTCGATACTTGATCCGGCTCGCCGAACAGATGCGCGCGGCGATCCGGAAGGGCGAGGGCGCCCTGGCCGCGTGGGCCGACGACTGGCGCCGCCGTTACACTCAACCGGGAATCGCATGACTATGCTCTCCTCGCTGTCCCTACTGCTCTTCGCTCCGTCCGGCCAGGGTGGGCCGGGGCTCAGCGCTTTCGTCATTCAGATCGGGTTGTTCATCGGGATCTTCTACTTCCTGCTGATCCGGCCGCAGCGCCGCCAGGCGGAGCAGCACAAGCAGCTCCTCGCCTCGCTGCAGCGCGGCGATCAAGTCGTCACGTCGAGCGGCATCGTGGGCGAGGTGCTGCACATCAAGGACGACCAGGTCACGGTGCGCAGCGGCGAGTCGAAATTCGTGATTCTGCGGAGCGGGATCGCCAGCATCACGAACCGCGGCGCCGTGGAGGCCAAGCCGGCGTGACGGTCCGCACGCTCCACCTGCTCGGCTCGCCCGTCCTGCGCCAGAAGGCGAAGGCCGTCGCAACGGTCGACGCCGCCGTACGGACGCTGGTGGACGACCTGTTCGAGACGATGCGGGCGGCGCATGGCGTGGGGCTCGCGGCGAACCAGGTCGGCGTGGCGCAGCGGGTGGCGGTCGTGGACGTCGGCGAGGACGATCCCCCACCCCTCGTGCTCATCAACCCCGTAATCGTCGAGCGCGGCGACGAGGTCGAGACCGCCGAGGAGGGCTGCCTGTCTATCCCCGAGATCTTCGGAGACGTGGAGCGGACCGCGCGGATCGTCGTCGAGGCCCAGGACCGGGACGGGGAACCCTACCGCGCCACCGCCACGGGTTACAAAGCCCGCGCGATTCAGCACGAGATCGACCACCTCGACGGCATTCTGTTTCTCGACCACTTGAGCGCCGTGAAGCGCGCCCTGCTCCTCGCCAAGTGGAAGAAGTCGCGCAAGGGCAAGTCGGGATACCTGAAGGAGGTCACGCCGGAGCCGGCGGGCGAGCTCTGAGTGCGCGTCGCGTTCTTCGGCACCCCCGACTTCGCGGTCCCCTCGCTCCGTGCCCTGGTGGGCGAAGGGTTCGACGTCGTCGCCGTCGTCACCCAACCCGATGCGCCGCACGGCCGCTCCCGTTCCCAGCTGGTCCCGCCTCCGGTGAAACTCGTCGCCCAAGCCGAAGAGCTGCCCGTGTTCCAGCCGGAGAAGCCGACGGCCGGCGACTTCCTCATCCGGCTGCGGGACACACGGCCCGACATCGGCGTCGTCGTCGCGTACGGTCACCTCCTGAAGCCCGAGCTGCTGGACCTGCCGCCGCGCGGCATGGTCAACGTGCACCCATCGCTTCTTCCCGCACTGCGCGGACCGGCGCCGGTCGAGTGGGCGATCATCAACGGCCTGGCGGAGACGGGGGTTACCATCATGCAGCTGGATGCCGGGATGGATACGGGCCCAATCCTCCACCAGATCCCGGATCACGTTGCACCCGACGTGACGGGAGGCGACCTGTCCGAGCACCTGGCCGAGCTCGGTGCCCAGGCACTCGTCGAAACGCTGGCGCTGCTCGAACAGGGATCGCTCCAACCGGTCCCCCAAAACGATGCCGGGGCGACCTACGCGCCCAAACTCACGCGCGAGCTCGCCCGCATCGACTGGACCAAGGACGCCACCAGCCTCGCTCGGTTGATTCGCGGCCTGGACCCCCGCCCCGGCGCGTGGACGGAGCTGGACGGCGCGGAAGTGAAACTGTACAGCGCGCGCGCCGGCGATGGACGCGGAGCGCCCGGAGAATTGCTCGCGGCTGACGGCCGAGTGCTGATCGCGGCGGGCACCGGAACCGTGGAAGTGTTCGAGGTGCAGCCCGCCGGAAAGGCGCGAATGTCGGCAGACGATTGGCTGCACGGCGCCAGATTGGCGCCCGGCCGTCGTTTCACGTGAGGCCGCCGCTCCCTCGCCTGCACGCCGTCACCGACGAGCGGATCGCACGCCGCGCGGATCTCGATGATGCGGCGCGCCAGCTCGCCGAGACCGGTGGCGCGAACGTCGCCCTCCACGCCCGCGGCCGGGCGCTCAGTGGTCTCGAGCACTACGATCTCTCGTTCCGTCTTTCCATCCTTCCCTCGCCGTTGTTCGTCAATGACCGCTTGGATATTGCGCTGGCTCTGAATGCCACCGGCGTGCAGCTGGGTATGGGGAGCCTTCCGGTCAGCGCCGCGCGCCACCTCCGCCCCGCGTGGTGGATCGGCAAGTCGGTGCACGACTTGGCCGAAGCCGACGCCGCAAAGGCCGAGGGAGCCGACTATCTTCTGGTAGGGCCGGTGTACGCGACGCCAACGCATCCGGACCGCGCACCACTGGGCCTCGAGCCGCTCAGGGCGATCGCGCGGCTCGGGCTGCCCATGATCGCAATCGGCGGCGTGACGGCCGCCCGCGCGCACGAGGTCAAGGCGGCGGGCGCGCACGGAGTGGCGGCGATCCGGGCGCTGTGGGACGCGGAAGATCCCGCCGCGGCGGCCCGGCAGATGCTGGAGGAGCTGCAGTGAAGGACACGATCGACATCGTCATCAACGGCCAGCCCCGGGCTGTGGTCCAGGGCGCCACGCTGCTCGAGCTGCTCGCCGACCTGGCGCTCGACCCCCGCGCCGTCGTGGTCGAGCACAATCGCCACATTGTGCGGCGGCCGGCGCTGGCGGACGTACGTGTCGCCCCCGGCGACGCGATCGAGGTGGTGCATTTCGTGGGAGGGGGATGAAAGCCGAGACGCCAAGTCGCCACGACGCCACGATGCACGATACGCCGCTGACGATCGGTGGGCGCGCGTTCCAGTCGCGCTTGATGGTGGGAACGGGCAAGTACCCTGACAACGACACGATGGTGCGCGCGATCGAAGCGTCGGGCGCCGCGATCGTCACCGTCGCCGTGCGTCGCGTGGATCTCGATCGGTCGAAGGACTCGAGCGTCCTCCACCACCTGGACCCGAAGCGCTTCTTCCTGCTCGCCAACACGGCCGGGTGCTACACCGCCACCGATGCGGTGCGTTACGCTCGCCTGGCGCGCGAAGCGGGCTTCAACGATTTCGTGAAGCTCGAGGTGATCGGCGACGAGGAGACGCTATTACCCGATGTGCAGGGTCTGCTCGAGGCCGCGAAAGTGCTGGTGAAGGAAGGGTTCAAAGTCCTCGCGTACACCAACGAAGACCTGGTGACGGCACTGCGACTCGAGGACGCGGGGTGCGCGGCCGTGATGCCGCTCGCTTCCCCGATCGGCAGCGGCCTCGGACTGCTCAACCCGTTCAGCGTCCGGACGATCAAGCGCCGGCTCCGGGTCCCGGTGGTCGTGGATGCCGGCGTCGGCACGGCGTCGGACGCCTGCGTCACCATGGAGCAGGGCGTGGACGGCATCCTGATGAATACGGCTATAGCGGCGGCGCGCGACCCGGTGGCGATGGCCCGCGCGATGCGCCTCGCCGTGGAGGCGGGACGCGCGGCGTTCCTCGCCGGCCGGATGCCGCGACGCGCGGTAGCGTTCCCGTCCTCGCCGACGGAAGGACTGCTGGATTAGGGATTCGACCCCGGCGCGGCGCGCGGCGCTCGAGATCTTGCGCGCGGTGCGCGCGGGCGCGCCGCTCAACGACGCGCGCGACGGCGCCGTGAGCGATCTGGCCGAGCGCGACCGCCGTCTCGCCTACGAGCTCTCCGCGGGAGTGCTGCGCCGCCAGGCCGAGCTCGACCGCGCGCTGGATCTCGAGCGGGCCGATCCCCGCCTCCACGATGTGCTGCGCCTCGGCGCGTACCAACTGCGCTGCCTGACCCGCGTCCCGCGCCACGCCGCCGTCTCGACCAGCGTGGAGCTCGCCCGGGAAACGGCGGGCGAGGGCCCGGCGCGGTTCGTGAATCAGGCGTTGAGAAAACTGGGTACCAGGTACCAGGTATCGGGTACCGGGTTGACGCATCCTGAGTGGTTGGTGCGCCGGTGGGAGGCTCGGTTCGGTGAGGCCGAGACGCAGAGTCTCCTGGCGTGGAACGACGAGAAGCCCGCGCTCACGCTCCAGCCGGCGCGGTGGGACGAGGAGACCCTGAGCTCGCGACTCACGTCCGCGGGCATTGAGACTACGAAGGCTCCCTATGGAGCTGGCCTGCGCATCAACCCGATACCCGATACCCGGTACCCGATACCCAGCAGCCTGCCCGGGTTCACCGAGGGCGCGTTCATCGTCCAAGACCCCGCCCACGCCCTCGTGGCCCGCTACGCCGCGATCCCCGCGGGCGCATTGGTGTACGACGCCTGCGCCGCGCCTGGGGGAAAAGCCGTAGCCCTCGAACGGATGGGTGCCAAAGTGGTGGCCGGCGATGCCCGTCCCGACCGGCTGCCCCGCCTCACCGGCACCGCGCGGCGCGCGGGAGTGGCGATTCGCTGCCTGGCGGCCGATCTTGAGGCGGCGCCGTTCGGGCCGGGGCGCTTCGATGCGGTTCTGATGGATGCGCCGTGCAGCGCGACCGGGACGATGGCGCGGCACCCCGACGCGCGCTGGCGGTTGACGCCGGACCTCTTCCCCCGCGCCGCCGCGCGGCAGGCGCGGCTCGTCGCCGCCGCGGCGCCGCTGGTGCGCATGGGAGGTGTCTTGATCTATGCGACTTGCTCGCTCGAACCGGAGGAGAACAGCGCCGTCGTGGAGGACTTCCTGAGCCAACATCCCGAGTTTACGCGTGCGCCGGCGCCCGCAGCGGTGCCGGCCGAGCTGCTCACGCCGGCTGGAGACTTCCAGTCGCTTCCCCAGCGCCATGGCGTGGACGGCGCCTATGCGGCGCGACTGGTGCGGCGAGCGTGATGCGGATTCGTCGCCACCTCCCGCCGTTCGGCGGTATCACGCCGGTCGACCGCCGTCGCGCCGTGCGTTGGGCCCTGATCGGGTTCGGCGCGCTCCTCGCGGGCTATCTCACGGCGTATCTCCTACTCTTCCCCGCGCCCATCTTCCCGGGGCACCAGGAGGTGCCGCGCGTGCTCGGTCTGACGCTCGCCGAAGCGCAGGCGCAGCTGACGAAGGCGCAGCTTGAGGTCGCCGAGGGCGGCGCCGATCCCCACCCCACTGCCCCGCAGGGCACGGTGATCTGGCAGGATCCGCCCGCGGGCGTGATCGCGCCCGCCGGGCTCAAGGTGACCCTGGTGGTGAGCGCCGGCCCGCCCAAGATTCCGGTACCCGACGTGGCCAAGCTCGACGCGACGCTCGCCCAGCGACTCATCGCGGCGGCGGGGTTGACGGTCAGCCAGGTCGAATCGGTGCAGGCCGACGCGCCGACGGGCCAGGCGATGCTCACGCGGCCGCCGGCCGGCACCGCGCTCGCACCGGGCGCGGGAGTCGCACTCGTCGTGAGCCGCGGGGCGCCGACGATTTCGGTGCCGGATTTGCTCGGCATGTCGATCGCCGACGCGCGCACGCGGCTGGAGCTGGACGGGCTGCAACTCGGTACGCCGACGCGCCGCAGCACTGCCGACGCGAACCCGGGCACCGTCATCGCCCAACGGCCCGCCGCGGGGACGCTGGCGTCGCCCGGCACCGTCGTAGACATCGTCGTCGCCCGGAGACCGTAATCGTGAAGAGTGTGACGAGCATCTCGAACGGCATCCGCATCGCCCCGAGCGTTCTCTCGGCCGACCTGGCGCGGCTCGGCGAGCAGGTCGCGCAGGTGCTCGAGGGTGGGGCCGACTGGCTGCACGTGGACGTGATGGACGGGCGCTTCGTGCCGAATCTCACGTTTGGCGCGAACATGATCGCCGCCTTGCGCGAGCTGACCGACAAGCCGATCGACGTGCATCTGATGGTGGTCGAGCCCGAGCAGTACATCGAGCCGTTCGCCGCGGCAGGCGCGTCGGTGTTCACGTTCCACCCCGAGGCGACGGTCCACGTGCAACGACAGCTCGAGGCGGTGAAGCAGCGCGGCATGCTCGCGGGACTGGCGCTGAACCCTGGTACGCCGCTCACGTACGCCGAGGAAGTGATCGGCGATCTCGACCTGCTCCTCATCATGACTGTGAATCCGGGTTTCGGCGGCCAGAGCTACCTCCCGGCCTCGAACGACAAGATTCAGCGCGCCCACGCACTACGCACCACGCACCACGCACGGTTTTTCTTGGAAGTCGACGGCGGCATCACGCCCCAGACGATCGCCGCGGCGCACCAGGCAGGCGCCGACACCTTCGTGGCCGGCCACGCGATCTTCAAGGGCGGCGACCCGGCGCGCGAGGTGCGGGAGCTGCGCCGCCGCTGTCTGGTGACGGTATGACGAACCGCCAGCAGTGGACGTTCATCGCCGGCATCGTGATGACGGTCGTGTTCGGCGGGGCCTTGGCGCTCAAATTGCGGCCGCAACTCGAGCTGGTCGAGGTGGGCGGGACGGCGCCGTCGTTTCACGCGACCGATCTGCGCAGCGGCCGCCCGATTTCCCTGGCGGACTACCGCGGCAAGGTCATCCTGCTGAACGTGTGGGCCACGTGGTGTCCGCCCTGTCGCGTCGAGATGCCGTCGATGGAGCGTTTGCACCAGAAGCTCGCGGGCACCGACTTCCGCATCGTCGCGGTGAGCGTCGACGGCGATGCATTTTACACGGCCGAGCGGGAGGGCCCATCCGAAATCATGGCGTTCGTGAACCAGATGGGCCTCCACTTCGACATCCTGCACGATCCCAGCGGCGGGATCCGGACCGGCTACCAGACGACCGGCGTGCCGGAGAGCTTCGTGATCGACCGCGAGGGCGTGATCGTGAAGAAAGTGATCGGCGCCGCGGAATGGGACGGCCCCGTGAACGAGAGCCTCATCCGGCGGCTGCTCGATGCGCGCTAACCTGATTCAGCTGTTCACGCGGAACTGGCCGATCAAGGGCGCCGCAATCTTCCTGTCCCTGATGCTGTACGTCGCGGTGCAGCTGCAGCAGCCCGTGACCACCGACTTCGAGCTCGGGCTCAATCTGCAGCTCCCACCCGGCCGAACGCTGCAGCAGAAGCTGCCCAAGATCCGCGCGCAGATCTCGGGCAAGGGCAGCCAGGTGCTGCGGCTCCGCTCGCTCCGCGGCGACGTGACCAGGCGCATGCCCGACACCCTGTCGACGCCCACGTGGACGATTCGCCTCGAGCCAAGCGAGATCGAGGCGCAGCTCCCCAAGGGAGCGGACGTGCGCGTGCTCGAAATCCGCCCGCGCGAGATTACCGTCGCCTTGGACAGCGTGGGACGCAAGGACGTGCGCATCGTGCCGCTCATCACGGTCGTACCGGAGTCGGCCCAGGTATTGCACGGCGGGATCTCCATCGCGCCGACCATCGCCCGGTTGGTCGGGCCCGACAAGAATCTCGCGGCGATCGAGTCGGTCACGACCATTCCGACCGAGATCACGAACGTGTCCGGCGCGTTCACGCGGTACGTGCCGATCGACACGACGCCCCTGGGGATGGTGCGGATCGCGCCCAAGCAGGTCACCGTGACCGGCGAAATGGGCGTGCTCGCCGAGCGGTCCTTCGTCGGCATCCCGGTGGAGACGGGCGCCGGCGCGGTCACGAGCTTCATCATCACGCCGGCCCGCGTGTCCGTGGCCGTGCGGGGCCCGGAGCAGCGCGTCCTGTCCCTCACCCGCGACAGCCTGCGCGTCGTCGCGCACATCACGGGAGGGAGCGGCGACGCCGCGGTGGGCCGTCTCACGGTCATCGCGCCGCGCGGCATCACCGCCCGCGCCATTCCCGACTCGGTCACGCTGCGGCGTCGGACGCGTCGTGGCTGAGGTCGTCCTCGGGATTGAGACGTCGTGCGACGAAACATCCGCGGCCGTCCTGGTAAAGGGCGAGCTGGCGAGTCTCTCGATCTTGTCGCAGGACGTACATCAGATCTTCGGGGGCGTCGTCCCCGAGCTCGCGAGCCGCGCGCACCTCGCGGCCCTGCCGGCGGTCGTGGACCGCGCCCTCGAGGAAGCCGGTCTCAGCCTCTCGGCGGTCGATGCGGTCGCCGTCACCGCCGGACCGGGGCTCGCCGGGGCGCTGCTCGTCGGCGTCGTGTACGCCAAGGCACTCGCCTATGCCGCCGATCGCGCACTCATCGGCGTGCACCACATGGAAGGCCATCTTTTTGCGCCGGTGGTCGAGGATCCTGGCCTCGCGCCGCCGTTCGTGGCCCTGCTCGTCTCGGGCGGCCACACGCTGCTGCTCGACGTCCCCGCCTGGGGCCGCTACCGGCTGCTCGGCCAGACACGCGACGACGCCGCCGGCGAGGCGTTCGACAAGGTCGCGAGCCTGCTCGGCCTTGGCTATCCGGGCGGACCCGCGATCGAGCGTCTGGCGCGCGAGGGGGATCCGACGCGGTTCGTCTTCCCGCGGCCGATGATCGCGGACGGATTCGAGTTCTCGTTCTCCGGGCTCAAGACCGCGGTGCTGCACGCCGTGCGCGCCTCGGACGACCTGGAGCGCGACCGCGCGCATCTCGCGCGCGGGTTCCAGGACGCCGTGCTCGACGTGCTCGTGACGAAGCTGGCTCGCGCGGTGAAAGCGACCGGATACCGCACCGCCGTGTTGGGAGGCGGAGTCGCGTGCAGCCGCGCCTTGACGGCCGCCGCCGCCGAGCGCCTCGCCGGCGTCGCGCGTGTCGCCGTCGCGAGCCCGCGGCTCAACACCGACAACGCCGCGATGATCGCGCGCGCCGGCTGGTACCACCTCGGGCTCGGCGAGCGCAGC
>Ga0193723_1000074_pt1 | contig 30932 bp, 39 predicted proteins | sample H2m2metaG_FD_143042 | JGI IMG/M metagenome (GOLD analysis project Ga0193723, IMG submission 143042) | Soil microbial communities from a riparian zone of the East river system, Colorado, United States - H2m2 | ecosystem: Environmental > Terrestrial > Soil > Riparian zone | place: USA: East River...
GGGCTCGACCTCGCCCTCCACCGCGCGCCGGACGATCGCCGCCTTGTGCTCGCCCGTCGCGATCAGCGCGATCTCCCGCGCCTCGAGGATGGTCGCGACCCCCATCGTGATCGCCTCGCGCGGCACATTGTCTTCACCGAAAAAGTCCGCCGCGGCGTCCTTGCGGGTGAGCGTGTCGAGCGTGACGAGGCGGGTGCGCGACTCGGATGAAGAACCGGGCTCATTGAAGCCGATGTGCCCGCTCTTGCCGATCCCGAGGAGCTGGAAATCGATGCCGCCCGCCTCGGCGATGGCCCGCTCGTACGCGGCGCAGTGCTCCGTCAGGCGCTCCCGCGAGACGCCGCCGTCGGGGATGTGCACGTTGCCGGGGTCGATGTTCACGTGGTCGAACAGGTTCTCGAACATGTAGCGCCGATAGCTGTGCGGGCGATCCGGCGCCATCGGATAGTACTCGTCGAGGTTGAACGTGACGACGCGCGAGAAATCGACGGTGCCTGCCTCGTGGCGGCGGATCAGCTCGCGATAGACGCCGATCGGCGTGCTGCCGGTGGCGAGCCCCAGCACGGCGCGGCCCTTCGCCGCCGTCTCGCGTTGGATCACGTCCGCGATACGATCGGCAAGCAGCACGACGAGGTCGTCGTGGTCGGGAACGACCACGGTGCGGATGCGCTCGAGCTGCCGCGGACCCTCGAGGGTGGACACGGATCTGCGGCGGGGCGCGACGTCGGCCTTCGTCACGCGTATGCCTCGGCCAATGGCGACCACATTCGGGACAACATAACCCTAGAACTGAAGCGCGGGGAATACGATCGTGATCGTCGCTTGCTCCTGCGTGAGCAACGTCGCCGCGCCGACCGCCACGTCGTACCAGAAGTGGTGGAACACGGACTCCCGAACGCTCCAGCCGTTGCGCCGAGTCACCCACCCTTCCCAGAACGCCCAGCCCGCGATCACCGCCGCGTACCCTTTCGCTCGCGGGATGTGCAGCGTGCCGAACACGGCGGCCTGGATTCCGTTCGACAGCCACATGCGCTCGTCCGTCGCCTGGTACAGCACGGGATACAGCCAGCCCCGGAACAACGCCTCCTCACCGACGGCGGCGCCATACGAGAACGACGCCACGAAAGCGTCGTCTCGCGTGCGCAGGGGCGGGTACTGCACGCCGGGCGTCCGCTCACCGAGCACCACGGCCACCACGATCGCCGTATGGGCGAGATCGACCCACGTGGTCCAGCGCTTGAGCATGCGGAGGTCGAGGGGCGCGAGGAACAGGCGTCCGGGGGAATCGTGTGAGGTGATGAACCGGTACTTGCCGTGGTGCTGCAGGGATGCGAGCGATCTATGGAAGGAATCGTAGGCGCTCAGCGCGCCCGCGTCCGTCGCGAGTTGGGCGCCGAGGAATGCCCGCTGCCCGGCGGCATCACGCGGCAGGTCGATCGCGGTCGCCGCGTCCGGGTTCCCGGCATACAAGGCGTAACCACCGATCGCGGCACCGGTGTAGGCGAGGCCCGCCAGCGGGGCGTGGTGCAGGTACTGGCCCAGGCCGGGCACGAAAAGACTCGCGAGCGGGATGCCGAACGCCGCGCCCGATCGGGGCGGTCGGGGGGAGGGGGAAGGCTGGGCGGCCGCGGTGTCCTGTGCGCCGAGCGCGGCGGGACCGCACGACAGGACGAGGACGACGGCGAGAGATCTCACACTTTGACTTCGATGGTCGCTCCCCGCTTGTAGCGGATGTACAGCCATGCCATCGGGATCACGAGCATACCCGCCGCCACGACCGTCAGTCCGAGCAGCGCGGCCGAAAGGAGCACCGCGTTCTGCGACGTCTGCGCGGCGTGGAACATCACGGAATCCTGCTTCGCGAGCAGGACAATCATGGCCTGGCGCGCCTCGGTGCCGACGCTGGGGTCGGTGCGCGTCAGCCCCTCCAGAATCTGCTGTACCCGCTCCTGATCCTTGGCGTCCTCCATGTTGGTGCGCAGCCTGGCGAGCTGTTCCCGCAGAGCGCGGCCGATGCTGTCACGCTGGGCGATCGCCTCGGGGCGCCGGTAGGCCGGGTCGGTGCTCGTCACCATCTGGCGCCACACCTCGAGGCCGGCGTTGTACCCGTGCAGCGTCTCGACGGTGCGGGCGCCGTTCGCCACCGTGGCGGCCGCGCCGCGCAGGGAGACGATCAGCCAAGACCCGATCACCAACGCCAGCGCGAGCGTGGCGGCGCTGATCGAGACGGCGATGCCGGGTCGGATGAAGGTGTAGTCCTTCATCGCGACGGCAAACGACGAGCGGCCCACGGAAGGCCGCGGCGGCAGGGGGGGTGTGGTCATGGGGCCCCACGCTAGTCGGGCTCAGGAAAGGTGTCAATACGAGCCCGCAGCCTCTTGCCGCGGGCCCGATCCGGCTGCTACGTAGTGTGGCACTCCACATGGGAGGACCCATGCGCCGGCGGATCACGGGAACGCTGCTTGCCGCCACCCTCGTCGCCTGCGGCGGTGGCAAAGCCCCAGCGACGGACCGGGTGACCGAAGCGAACCTTACGGCCCGCTTCCAGGGCTGGGTGAGGGCGTGGAATCTGCACAACCCCGACTCGCTCGCCCCGTATTACGTACAGAAGGAGTACCTCACGGTCGCTTGGCCGACCGGCGGGCGCACACACGGCTGGGCCGAAGAATCGCGGTTCCAGCACAGCTTCTGGCCGACGGTGACGGTGACGAATCTCGTGCCGCAGACGCCGAACTTCGTCCTGGTTCGCAAGAACCTCGCCCTCGTCACGTTTCCCTTCACGCTGGACCTGGCCGCCGCGGGATCGCGTCAGATCGGACCGGGCGAGGGGACGATGCTGTGGCAGGACGAAGGAGGGGCGTGGCGGATCTACGCCGCTCAGCTCTCTTACACCCGGTCCATGGAGGCTCAAGTCATACCGCAACGTAGATAAGGAAAGGGCTCGCTTGACGCCGTCCCGACGGGTCGGCATTTCTAGTGTGCGCCCGACCTGCCCTTCGGTCACCCGCTACGCGCGGGTGTGCCGTGGCACGCTATCGGAGGTGGGGCGTGGGTGCACCGATGTTCCGCGGTGAGGCGGGCGAGGTCTTGCGCCAGGCGAGCGCCGTCGTCGGCCGACCAGTGATTCTCTGGGAGGTCAGCGGCTCCAACGCGGTGGTGCCGCGGGCGACCAGCGACCCCGACATTGCGACGCCCCCCCCTCCGTTCGACCTCGACGCACTGCGACGCTGGAATGTCCCGATCCCCGTCGGCTCGCGCTGGGTGGCGACGCAGGGGAGCGCGGGGGCCGCGTGGGTGGTCGCTCCGGTCCGGTCGCAGCCCCCGGCGCCGCCTCCCGACGGCCGCGAGCGCCGCAGTGGCGAACGGCTCGCCCTCGAGCTGGCGGGTCTGGCGCTCGGCCTGATCGACGGGCGCGACACCGCGGCGCTTGTCGCCGCGACCCAGCGCGACGATCCGCTCCGGGACCTCACGAGCCTCCCCGCGATGATCGCCCACGAGGCGAGCAATCCCCTCACCGCCGCGCGGGCGGGACTGCAACTGGTGATGGAGTCGGTAGGGCGGTGGGTGGACCTGGGCGCGGACCGCCGCCTGGTGCTGCTCGACGATCTCGGCCAGGTGATCGAGGACATCGACCGCGCGACGGAGTTTCTGCGCGCTGTTCAGGACCGGGCCCGCGGCGCGCTGGTGCGGTCCGAGCGGTTCGATGTGGTTCGCGTGGTGCGCTCCTGCCTCACGCTCGAGCGGCGCCTGCTGCGCGACCGCGGCCTCGATGTGCAGTTCACCGCCACCGTGGACTCGGTGTACTTGAAGGGCGATCCCAACGCCCTGTTCGACATGCTCGTGAACCTGGTTCGCAACGCCGCCGACGCCTCGGCCGAGGCGCAGACCCCGGTCGAGGTGTTGCTCACTCAGGACGCGCAGCAGCTCGAGCTCGTCGTCCGCGACCGGGGTCCGGGGATCGACCCCCGGCACGTCGCACAGATCTTCGAGCCCGGGTTTACGACCAAGGAGTTCGGCAGGGGGAGCGGGATGGGGCTCGCCAAGGTGCGGAGCGTCGCCGAAGGGATGTTCCACGGCACGGTGCGCGTCGAGGCGGCGCCTCGCCCGGACTCGGGTACGACCTTCACTGTGGTGCTCCCCCTGCCGCCGCAGCGCGGCAGCGAACCCGCCTAGCGCAGCAGCGCCGGGAGGTCGAGCGGGCGGGTGTGCATCGCGATGGTGCCGTCGTCGGCTCGAGGCCATTCGCTTTCAGGCCGGTCGCGATAGAGCTCCACGCCGTTTCCGTCGGGGTCGCGTAGATACACGGCCTCGCTCACGCCGTGATCGGAGGCGCCCTCGATCGCGATCCCGCGCTCGAGCACCCGGCGCACCGCAGCCGCGAGCGCCGGCCGATCTGGATACAGGATCGCGAAGTGGTACAGGCCGGTCGTCCCGGGCGCGGGAGGCGGCGCCCCCCGGCCTGCCCAGGTATTGAGTCCGATGTGATGGTGGTAGCCGCCGGCCGACAGGAACACCGCGTCGCGGCCGTAGGTCGCCGTGACCTCGAAGCCGAGCACGTCGCGGTAGAACGCCAGCGCGCGCTCGAGGTTCGACACGGTCAGATGGACGTGGCCGACGCGGGCCTTTGGGTCGATGCTCATCACTGTTTAAACGTTTTCAGGTTCCAGGATCAGATTGATTAGATTTCCCGCCCATGAACACGCCCCCAAAGATACCGACGCCGACCAACGAGCCCGTCCTGAGTTACGCTCCCGGTACGCGCGAGCGCGCCGAGCTGAAGCAGACGCTGAAGGAGATGGGGGGCCGGCAGATCGAGATTCCAGTCATTGTGGGAGGGAAGGAGATCCGCACCGGCCGCACGGTCGACGCCGTGATACCGCACTGCCACCGGCGCGTGCTGGCCAAGGTGCACCAGGCGGGGCCGGATGAAGTGGCGGGCGCGATCGCCGCGGCGCGGGGCGCCTGGCGCGAGTGGTCGGCATCGAGCCTCGCCGACCGCGCCGCCGTGATGCTCAAGGCCGCTGATCTGCTGGCGACGCGCTGGCGGCCTGTCGTGAACGCCGCGACGATGCTGGGCCAGAGTAAGACGGCGCACCAGGCCGAGATCGACGCCGCGTGCGAGTTGATCGATTTCTGGCGCTTCAATGTCCACTTCGCTGAGAGGATTCACGCCGATCAGCCGCTTTCATCCACCGGCACCTGGAATGCCTTGGATTACCGGGCGCTCGAGGGATTCGTCTACGCGATCACGCCGTTCAACTTCACGTCGATCGGCGGCAATCTCCCCACCGCGCCCGCGATCATGGGCTGCACCGTGGTCTGGAAGCCGGCGGCGACGGCGGCGTACTCGAACTACTTCCTCCTGAAGGTGCTGGAAGAGGCAGGACTGCCCCCCGGCGTCGTGAACTTCGTCCCGGGCCCCGCGAGCCAGATCAGCGAACGCGTGATCGCCGACCGCCATCTCGGCGGCATCCACTTCACCGGCTCGACGGAAGTCTTTCAGTCCCTCTGGAAGCAAGTGGCGACGAATCTCACGGCCTACGCCGATTACCCGCGGCTCGTGGGGGAGACGGGCGGGAAGGATTTCATCCTCGCGCACGCGAGTGCCGACGTCGACGCGTTGGCGACCGCCATCGTGCGGGGCGGCTTCGAGTATCAGGGACAGAAGTGCAGCGCGGCCTCCCGCGCCTATGTTCCCGATTCCCTGTGGCCGAACGTGAAGGAACGCGTGCTCGGCATGCTGGCCGGGCTCAAGGTCGGCGACCCCGCGGATTTCACGAACTTCATGGGGGCCGTGATCGACCGGAAGGCGTTCACGAAGATCAAGGAGTACATCGACGGCGCAAAGAGCGACCCCAAGGCCAAGGTGCTGTTCGGGGGCGGCTGCGACGATGCGGAGGGCTACTTCGTGCAGCCCACGCTCATACAGGTGGAGGACCCGGCGTACCGCACGATGTGCGAGGAGATCTTCGGGCCGGTGCTGTCCCTGTACGTCTATCCCGAGCGCCAGTGGGCGGAGACGCTCGCCCTGGTGGATCGCACCTCACCGTACGCCTTGACCGGCGCCGTGTTCGCCCAAGACCGCCGCGCCGTGGCCGAGGCCCAGGCGGCCCTGCGCTACGCGGCGGGCAATTTCTACGTGAACGACAAGCCGACCGGCGCCGTCGTGGGCCAGCAGCCGTTCGGAGGCGCGCGGGCCAGCGGCACCAACGACAAAGCCGGGAGCCCGCTCAACCTCGTCCGTTGGACGAGCGCGCGCGCGGTGAAGGAGAACTTCGTGCCGCCGCGTGACCCCACCTATCCCTTCATGGCGGAGGCTTGAGCCGCCCCCCCCGGCCGCCGATTCTGGTGCTCGCACTCGCGGGCGCCTTCCTGCTCCTCGTCGCGTCCCTCGTCATCGGCTCCTTCACGAAGCCGGAGTTTCCACCATACGCTGTCACTGCGCCGGTGCCGCTGAGGGTCGGTGACTCGCTCGTCGGACCCAGCACGTACACGCTCGACGCCTCGGCGGGCGACAGCTGGCGCCGGTTTCAGTTCGCCCGTAATGCCGTTGTGGATTCAGGTCCCTGGGACATCGCGTTCCGCCGGCATCACGTCATCGCCGCGCCCGGCGCGGGGATCGCCGACCTCGGTGCCGTGGCGTTCGACTCGGTGCGCGAGGTGCCCCCAGCAGGGGAGGGCTACGCGCCCACGGAGTTCGGGCGCGACACGCTGAACCCCGGCGTCGGGAGGTGGTACGCGTACAGCATGCTGTCGCATCTCCTCACGTCGAAGGCACACGTCTACGCCGTGCGCACGGTTGACGGGCGCTATGGCAAGCTCGAGATCCTCGCCTACTACTGCCGTGACGTGGGCGCAGCGTGCTACACCTTCCGCTACGCATTCCAGGGGGACCGCAGCCGCCGGGTGATCAAATGAAGCGCGCCCCCGACGACGGCGTCGTCGGGGGCGCGTGGTATGGGTAGACGGGCGGTTACTTCGGCGGCGCGAGAATCTTGAACATCCCCGTCCCGCATACCGGGCACACGCCCTTCAACGCGGGGCGGCCGTTGGCCATCTTCACCTGCTGGCCATTCGAGATCTTCCGCTTCGCCTTGCACTTCACGCAATAGCCTTCGTCCGCGGCCATCGGGGCCTTTCCCTTAGCCATTGTCGGTCGCTCCTCAAGTTCGGGGGCACGGGCATGCACCAGCGCCAGACAACATAATACGGTGCGGTTACGGCGTGGGAGCCGGGGCGTCCGTGAAGCCATTCCGCTTGTGCGTTCCGTCACAAAACGGCTTCGTCGCTGACCCGCCACATCGGCACAGGACAACGACTTCCGCCGGTCGGCCGTCCTTGCGCGGGGGGACTGGCAATTCCTGCCCATCCGGGGTTACAACCCGCACCGGACCCTCGATGACGAGGGGCCCGTTCACCTTGGGAGTGATGGTCACGTCGCTCATCCCGCCAATATAGTCGGGCCGTTGGACGGGAAGCGGCGGACGGAACGGACGGTAGGCGGCGAGGGTATGTTCTGCCGCAATCCGATGCGCACCCGCCCCTTCCTCTCCATCCTGCTCGTTGGCTCGTCCGCCTGCATCACCGAGCGCGGGCCGTTCGCCAACCGAATGGCTCACTCGGCGACGAGCTACCTCGCTCGCGCCGCGCGCCAGCCGGTGAGCTGGCAGCCGTGGGGGCGAGAGGCGTTCGCGCTCGCCGCGAAGCTCGATCGGCCGGTGCTGCTGTACGTCGGGAGCGACGCGTGTCGCTGGTGTGCCGAGACCGACCGCGCGATCTACACCGACCCGGAGATCGGCGCCCTGATCAACGCGCTGTTCGTTCCCGTGCGCGTGGACCGCGACGAGCGCCCCGACGTGGCGCAACGCTACCAGGCTTCCGTGGCGACCATGGCCGGTCTGCGCGGCTGGCCCCTCACCGTGTTCCTCACGCCCGACGGCGCCGCGTTCTTCGGCGGCACCTACTTCCCGGCTGACGACCCCATCACGGGACGGGGGCTGAAACAGATTCTCCCCGACGTGGCGAAGAGCTACCGCGATCGCCGCGCGTTCATCGTGCAGCACGCCGCGCTGGTGCGGCAGCTCGCGCTCGCCGGCGCCGGCGTCGGGCGGGGCGTGTTGCAGGCCGACCGCATCCAGCCGGAGGTCGTGGCGGCGCGCGCGGCGCTCGACGATGCGGTCCGCACCCGCGTGGCAGTGGGGAGTGTGATGCACGCCGAGGCCGCGTCGCTGCTGATTTCCGAGTTCGCGCGCCGTGGGGACTCGGCCTCGCTTGTCGTCGCACGCCGGGCACTCGACCTGCTGATCGATTCGGAGTCGGTGGCCGGCGGTCCCCCGCCGGGGGCGCCGGAAGATCCGCCCCGCCTCGTACGTGCCGCGCTGCTCCGCGGTCTCGCGAAGGGTTGGGTGGTAACGGGCGAAGCGCGTTACCGCGACGCCGGGCGCGCACTGGCCAGGAGCCTCGCCAAGGATGTCGCCGATCCCGGAGATCGCGCGGTGTTCGCGGACCAGGAGGCGTACACCATCGAGGCCGTCATCCTCTCGGCCGCGACACTCGGCGAGGCCGCGGCCGAGCGGCGCGCGCGCGGCGCACTCGATGGGCTGCTCCAGCGGATGTACGCCCGCGGATGGGGCGTGCGGCACGCCGTCGCGGGCTCGGCCCAGGTGGGTGGTGGCGGGCTGCTCCAGGACCAGGTCCAGGTCGCGGGCGCCTGCGTCGCCGCCTATCAGGTCGGCGGCGACGCGCGCTATCTCGCCGTCGCGCGCGACCTCGCGTCCCTTCTCGAGACGAGCTACGCCGACCCCCTCGGCGGCTACTACGACGCCGCCGCAGCCGACCCGACAGCGCCGGCGCTCGCCGATCGCACCAAGCAGGTCTTCGACGACATCCTCCCGGGCGCCAACGCCTGGACCGCGCGCGTCCTGTTGCGCCTCGCCGAGGCCACCGGCGATGTCGCGTACCGACGCCGCGCCGAAGCGGCGCTCGAGGCCTTCGCCGGCGGCGTGGACGGCGCGGGCGTGCGCGCGTCCACTTTCCTAGGCGCCGCCCGCGAAATCCTCGCCAGCCGCGTCACCCCCCCGTGACCAAACCCGCCAGGCGCGGGTCCCCCTCCTAAGTGCGCGACGCTCCGTCGGATGCCCTGGTCGTTGCCCAAGTCCTGGGCGGCGACAAGGAGGCGTTCGGAATCATCATCCGGCGGTACGAGCCGGGGTTGCTGCGGTTTGCGACGCGCATGCTCGGAAGTCCCGATGCCGCGGCGGATGCGGTAGCCGAGAGCTTGGTGCGCGCGTATCGGCACTTGGCCCAGTGCCGCGACCTCGAGCACTTGAAGAGTTGGCTGTACCGCATCACCGGCAACCGTTGCCGCAGCCACCTCGGCCGGCGTCACAGCGGTGACGTTCCTCTGGACGACGCTCCGTCGATCGCCGATCCGGTCGATACATGGGCGGTGCTGGAGCGAAGTGAGCAGGTTGCGCTGGTGGAGCGTGCCCTGGCCGGGCTGCCGGAAGAGAAGCGTGAGGCATTCGTCTTGAAGCACGTAGAAGGCATGAGCTACGAGGAGATGTCGGCGGTGACCGGCGCCCGGATTCCGACGCTCAAGATGCGCGTGCACCGCGCCCGTGAGGCGCTGCTCGCGGCGTTGAAGGAGTTGGTATGACAGACATCGATCCGAGGCTGCAGGAGGCGCTTGACGGCGAGCGCGACCCGGCCACGCTGCCCGTCGGGCTGCGGGAGGCCTATGTGCGTTTGGTAGCCGCTACGGAGCTGTTGCGCGAGCCGCCAGCGGTGAGCGTCGCCGACCGCGTGATGGCGGAGATCCGCTCGGACGCCGCCACCTCCCCCACCGCGCCGGCCGGCGCGGCGCGCCGCCTCACCCAGTGGTTCACCCGGCCACGCGCCGTGACCCTGCGCCTTCGCCCGGCCTGGACGCTGGCTCTCGCGGCGGCGCTCGCGGCCCTGTTGCTCCTGCCGGGCGGGCAAGCCGCGGTACCGGGCGCCGAGGAAGGCATCGCCCAGTTTGTGGGGCATTTCCCCGGCGCGCGGTCGGTCGAGGTGGTCGGCTCGTTCAACGACTGGCGGCGCGGCGCCCTGCCCCTGAACGACGAGGACCACGACGGCATCTGGCATGGCGCCGTCGTCCTCCCCACCGGCCAGCACGAGTACATGTTCGTGGTGGATGGTGAGCGGTGGGTGGCGGATCCGCTGGCGGGGCGGTACGTGGACGACGGCTTTGGAGCTGGGCGGCAGAACGCGCTCCTGATCGTGCGTCCGTGAGGCTGGTGCTCGCCTTCGTCCTCGTGGCGTCGGCGCTTGCCGCCCAAAGCGCGCCCCCCCCTCCCCCCTCCCCCCATGGCCGGCTGGAGGGCCGCGTTCCCGCCGCCGCGCTGCCGGTGATCGACTCCCTGGTCGCGCAGGCCGTGGCCGAGAGCCTCCCCACCGAGCCCCTCGTGCAGAAGGCGCTGGAGGGGGGCGCGAAGGGCATCCCGGTCGATCGCCTGGTGAACGGCGTGCGCCGCGGGTTGGTGCAGCTGCGTGACGCTCGGGCGATCGTGACACGGGCGACGCCGACGCGGGCCGCTGTGGATGGCGATGTCGCGGCCGTCGCGGCCGCGCTCGCCCGGGGACTCGATCCGCGGCTCGTAGAGCGGCTGATGGCCGCGACCCCCGCCGAGCCTCCCGGACCCGTATTGCACGCCGCGGCGGACCTGGTGGCGCACGGTTTCCCGGCCGATTCGGCGGCGGATCTGCTCCGGACGGCGCAGCAGGAAGGGCTACGGGGCACGCGGCTGCTGGATGTCGCCGTCGCGGCGTCGCACGAGCTGCAGCGCGAGGGGGGCCGGACCCCGATGGAGGCGCTGGCGCGGGTGCGGGCTATGCTCCCGAACGTGCCGGTCGCGCCGCCGCCGCACCCACGGGCTGTGACGCGGCGGGCGGGGCCGGGGTCGTAGGGGCGATCCCAGTAGCACGACCCTAGCCAACCGGAGGTCCCATCATGTTCCGCAAGACCCTGCTCGCACTGGCGCTCGTGGCCGCGCCCGCGCTCGCTCAGCAGCCCGCGGCCCAGCAGCCCGCCGCCCAGCAGCCCGCGGCGGCCAAGCCGGCCGCTCAGCGTGCCGACACCAGCAAGACGAAGGTGCGCCGCACACGTCGGGCAGCGCACGCCAAGGCGAAGCCGGCGGCGCCGCGCGACACGACCAAGCCGTAATCAGGACCGCACTCCTAGGCGTCTAGACGTCTAGACGTCTAGTTCTTTCAGGACGTGTAGTCGGAGTTGATCCGGACGTAATCCGGCGACAGATCGCAGGTCCATACCACCGCCTCCGCGCGACCGACCCCCAGGTCGAGCCGGAGGCGGATGGTTTTTTGCTGGAAGATGGCGCGCGCCCGCTGCGGGTCGGGATGGGCCGTCGCGCCGCCCGTGGCGAGGGTGAGCCAATCGCCGTTAGTGGCGGCCTGAAGACCAATACGGTCCGGCGTGATCGGCACGCCTGCCGCCCCGGCGGCGGCGAGGACCCGTCCCCAGTTGGGGTCCGCGCCGTAGATCGCCGTCTTGACGAGGGTCGAGCGCGCGATGGCGCGGCCGACCTCGCGCGCGAACGCTTCGGTCTGCGCCCCGACGACGTGAATCTCGAGCAGCTTCGTCGCTCCCTCACCATCCTGCACCACCGCCAGGGCCAGCGTCCGCGCCACCTCCGTGACCGCCTCCTCGAACAGTTTCCAGGTCGCCCCATCACGGGCCGGATCGATCCCCGAGACGCCGTTGGCGAGCAGAAGCACCGTGTCGTTGGTACTGGTGTCGCCGTCGACCGAGATGGCGTTGAACGTCCGGTCGGCGACGCGCTTCAGGAACGGACCGAGGACGCTGGGCTCCGACGCGGCGTCGGTCGTGAGCACTCCCAGCAACGTGGCCATGTCGGGATGGATCATCCCGGCTCCCTTGGCGATCCCGCCGATCGTGATGGCGCCGGCTGGGGTGTCGAGCCGCACCGCGCAGTGCTTGGGGCGTGTGTCGGTGGTCATGATCGCGCGGGCGGCGTCCGTGCCGCCCGTGGCGGAGAGGCGGGCACCTGCCTCTCGCAGGCCCGCCGCCACCTTGTCGACTGGGAGCGGCACGCCGATGACGCCGGTGGAGAGCACGAGGGCCGTCCGCGGCGGCAGGCCCGCCGCCTCCTCAGCGGCCCGGGCCATCGCGCGAGCGGCTTCGAGACCTTCGGGGCCGGTGCAGGCGTTCGCGACGCGCGCGTTCATCGCGACCGCACGGACCCGGCCCGGCCGCTCGCCGAGCAGGTCGGCGTCGTAAATCACTGGCGCGGCGCGCACCGCGTTCCGGGTGAAGACGCCGGCGGTTGCGCAGCTCGTCGTGCTGACGACGAGCGCGACGTCGAGCGCGCCGTCCGGCTTGAGCCCGGCATGCGCCGCGGCGGCGGTGAACCCGGCCGGCGACGTGACCGAGCCGTCAGGCAACGAGGCGATGGCGGAGGTCATCGGCGGTCAAGATAGCGGCCGTCGGTCGCTTGTGTAACCGCCCGGGGTTTCGTATCATAGCACAACCTTCCCGGAGGGTCCCGTTCGATGTCGGATCCGTTCCTCAGTTCCGACGAATACGACGAACGTGCACATCAACTCTACAACGAAGGACAATACGACGACGCCATAGACACCCTGCGCGAGGGCTTGGGGCTATATCCCCACGCCGTCGAGTTGTACGTGGGGATGGGGTACGCGCGTCTCGCCCGCGACGAGTTCGCGTGGGCGCGGCGCGCATTCGAGGAAGCGCGCGGTCTCGATGCCGACCACGAGGACGCGCTCGCCGGGCTGGGTGAGGTGCTCCTCAAGTTCGGGGAGCGCGGGGCCGCCGTCGCGTGCTTCGATCATATCCTCGCGCTCGGTTTCGAAGGCGACCACGATCTCATGCTCCAGATCGGGCGGGCGCTGTTCCGCGAAGGCGTACTGGACCAAGCGCGGCGCTTCTTCGAGGTGGCGCTGACCGCCCACCCCGACTCCGCCGAGGCCGCCGCGTGCGCCGGCTACGCCGCGCATCGGCTCGCCGACGAGGGGAGCAGCCTGCATTGGTTGCGCCGCGCCCTGGAGCTGGACGCGAGTCTCGGGGAGGCGCGCATCTACCTCGCCAACCTGCTCTACGACCGCGGCGAATACGAGGCGGCGCTGTTTCATTTGGAGCGCACCGACCCCGAGGAGCACTACGACGCGCTCGCCATCTGGCGGCTGATCGAGCTCAAGAAGAGCGTGTATCGCCTTCCCGAGGACGACCCCGAGCTCGTGCCCTGGCACGATCGCCTGAGCGAGCTCGCCGGCGACGCGGAGCCCGATGACCTCCTGCTCGCGGAGATCGAAGCCATGGGGCCGGACGGCCAGGTGCGGGATCCGCGACAGCTCGAGCTGTTCGGCACACTCCTCACCGAGCTTCAGGGGATGCGCACGCGCGGCACGGGGATCGGCGGCGAGCTGCACCGCGTGAGCATCCCCTCGGGCACGACCTACGTGGGCACCTGGGAGGAGATCGTTCGGCAGATGAAGGACGACGCAGCCGAGTGGGCCGGGGGGTCGCTGGAGCAGTACATGGAGGCGAGCGCCAAGCGGTGGCGCAAACAGACCGGGCTCGCCATTCCGGCCACCGACCCGGAGTCGTTCCTCCGGGCCGGCGCCGATGCGGGAGTGCTACGGATCCTGCACTAGGCCGTCTTCTTGAATCTGATGCCGATCGACAGGGGCCCGTCGCCCAGCGCCATGAGCGTGACCGCGCCGGCGAGCAGCAGGGCTTCCAGCTCGAAGTTGGCGTGATGGGGCAGCTTGTTGGCCAGGATCGTCACCGCCATGAATACCGCCATCGCGGTGGCCCACAAGCGGGTCCACATGCCGAGCAGTACGCACACCGCCCCCACCGTCTCGATCGCGATCACCAACAGGATCAGGAGCGATCCCAACGAGAGATTCGGGATGCCGCTTTGGATCCTGTCGAGTCCGCGACTGAGAAACACGCCTCCCACTGCCAACCGCATGAAGAACGCGGCGTACGGCGCAAGACTATTCATGAGCGCTCCGGGTCCATGGGTTGAATGACGGGGCCGCGGCGCCGCACGTCGGTCCGTACTTCGCGCGCGCCCAGCCGTTTCACGATCACGTCCAATCCTCGCTGCGGGTGCGTTCCCCCGAGCCCGGCGACATCCGCGAAGCAGAGGCCCTGGTCGGGCACGGTGCGCAAGGTGATGTGGCCGCCGTGACACATCAGGGCTATGCCGACGCCTTGCGGTCCCGTCGTGACCACCGGCGGCGTGACGGCGTTCAGGCCGGCCGAGTTGGCGGCGGCGAGCAGGAGTCCCGCGAGTGCTTGGGGATCGCTCAGCCGGTCGGCGGCGATCCCGCCCAGGTCCGCGAAGACATGGTCGAACTTCACCGGCACGGCCGGGTGTCGGCGATGAGCGGGGCGACGAACGTGCCGCGGATCGGCAATGCGCCGAGCGGGTCGTCGTAGAGGTCGCTGCGCTGGCCGGTGAACGCGAACCGTCCCGAAATGGCGAAGCCATGCGCCACTGCGACCACCTGTGTGATCGTGATCGCGCCGCCGTGGCGCGACAGGCCGCGCAACAGCGGCGTGGTCTGGATCGACCACAGCGCCCACGGCCGCAGCGGCCGGCACACGAAGTTCGGCCCGGCCACCTCGCTGGGCGAGATCGAGTCGACCGGGAACGTCCCGGGTGCGCGAATCGAGTCCCGCAGGGTGATGACGATGTTCTCGACCGCGATGCCGCTGACTCCGACGGGGAGCGACACCCGGAACGTGAGAGTGTCGCCGAGGCGCCGATAGTTCACGGCGCGGGCGCCGGCGCGGGCCCGCCGGATCACCGTCCCGAGAACGGAAAAGGAGCCCTTTCCTCCCGTCGTGTCGGTGAGCTGGACGACTTCGGTGGCGCCGGAGTCGGCTACCGTGTCGGTGGCGGTCGCGGCGAAGACGTAGAACGGCTGGGCGGGGCCGGGGACGCGCGCGCTGTCGCGCCCGGTCGCCGAATCCAGTGCGAAATACGGGTTCGCCGGCGCCCGGAACCACACCGCCGCGCCGCCGCCTCCCTTCACGCGGACGGCGACCGGAACGGTGAACGTGTCTCCAGGCATCAGCAGGATCGTGTCGAGTAGCAGGGACACATCCAGCGCGCGCGAGACGACCAGGAACGCGCTGCCCGTGATCCCGTTGGCGTGCGCCGTGAGCACCGCCGATCCCCGCCGCCGGCCCACCAGCTCGCCGCTGACGCTGTCCACGTGCAGCACCGCCGTGTCCGAGCTCGCCCACCGGATCGGTCCGGTGGCCTGCGAATCGCCTTGTGCGTCGAAGTAGCGCGCCGTGCGCGCCTGCAGCGTATCGCCGACGAAGAGCGAATCGAGGATGGGGGCGACGGCGACGCGCGGGCTGACGCCGAGATGGGTGTCGCCGCAGGCCGCGAGCAACGCGAGGCCCGACAGGGCAAGAGCGGCGAGTCGAGCGCGGGGCATGGGTGGCATCAAGTGTAAAACCCTTTAGGTTAGCGCAGCCAGGGCGTCTCGGTATCCGGTCGGGAGGCCGACGTCGAAAAACCTGCCGGCGAGTGGTACCCCGACGAGGCGGCCTTCGGTCGCCAGCTCCTGGAGTACGGGCACGTCGTCCAGCTCCGCACCCGCCGGGAGCCGGGCGCGCAGCCGCTCGAAGCGCTCGAATAGGGTGGCGTCGAACACCCAACGGCCTATCGGGGTAAGCGTGGAGGGTTCGGCCGGCGCCTTCTCCGCGACGGCCAGCACGTCCCACAGGCCGTCGCTCCGCGGGCGGCACCGTGCGCGGCCGGTCGCGCCCTGGCCCCCCCCCGGCGTCCCGGCAGCCGGGATCTCGGCGATCAGCACGCAGGAGAGGCCTGTGCGGCGGAACGCGTCGAGCACTGCAGCAATGGCGGGACCACCGCTGAACAGATTGTCGGGGAGCAGGACGGCGATGTCGTCGCGCGCGGTGATCGCCCGGGCGCAGGTGAGCGCGTCGCCGAGGCCGCGGGGCCGGGGCTGAACGACGAGGCTGACGGACAGTCGGGACGTGGGGTGCGGGCGGTGGGAAAGAAACTCGGCGATGTGCGGTTTGTCGGGGCTCGTCACGATCACGGCCCGCTCGAGCCCCGCGGCCGCGGCCTCTTCCAGAGTCCATTGCAGCAGCGGCTTGCCGCCGACGGGAAGCAGTTCTTTGGGGAAGCCCCCGGCGACGGGGGCCATGCGAGTGCCCCGGCCGCCGCAGGGAATGACGGCGGTCGCCACCTAGAACATGGACATGGCGAGGAACGACCGCAGGTTGTCGTTCGTCACCCGGAGCCGTGCGGACAACAGCCGCACGACCGACCAGAGTACCTTGTAAGCGATGTCGCGGTTGAAATCGAGCAGCAGCTCGAAATCCGAGCGGGAGATCGTGATCAGCGTGCACGAGAGGTTGGCGATCGCGTCGGTCGACCGCTCCGAGCGGTCGAAGATCGACATCTCTCCGAAGCAGGATCCGGGCTTCAGGACGGCGAGGGCCTCTTCGCCCGATCCGGGGATGGTGCGGGAGATCCGGACTTCGCCTTCCGAGATGAGGAACAGGCGGTTGCCGGGCTCGCCCTCTTTGAAGACGTACTGGCCGACCGTGAACTTCTGCTCGCGGCATACCTCGGCGACGCGAGCGAGCTCGCCTTCGTCGAGGTCTTGAAAGATGGCGGCCTGCTTCAGCAGCTTCAGGTCCACCGGCTGAAAGTACGGTTCCGAGGAGACGCGGGCAAGTGAAACCGTGGGGGACCTGGGCGGATGTCGTGACGGCGCTTCGGCTTCCGTTGGCGGCGCTGTTTCCGTTCGCGCACCGCCCCGCGTGGCAGCTCGCCATTGTCGGCCTCGCCGCGGCGACGGACTTCGTGGACGGCATCCTGGCGCGCCGCTTCGGCAGCTCGCGCGCCGGGGCGGTGCTCGATCCCGTCGCCGACAAAGCATTCGCGGCGGCGGCGTTCCTCACGGTGGCGAGCCGCGGCTGGCTCGCATGGTACGAGCTGGTAGGCGTGTTGCTGCGCGACATCTTGGCGGTGCTCGCGTTCCTGGGCACGTGGCTGCTGCGGCGCCCCGTGGCGCTCCCGGCCCGCGCCGGCGGCAAGGCCGTCACCGTCGCGCAGATGCTCACGCTCGTCGCTTTCATCGCGGGCTCGCCGCTCGTGCGGCCGCTCGCATGGGCCACCGCGGCCATCGCGGTGTACGCAACCTGGGACTACGGACGGGCGGCCGCGCGTGCCGCGGCCCACCGCTGACGGAGGAAACGGGATGCGCTTCGCGTGGATAACGCTGATCGCGACGATCGCCGCCGGCCCGTTGGCGGCGCAGCAGTTCTCGGCGCCCAAGAGCCAGGGGAAAACCGGGACCCGGATCGGGTTGTACGGATTCGGCGTGCGCACCGGCATCGACCTCAAAGGCGACGGCCAGCTCGTGCTTGGCACCACGCTCGACATGGGCGACTTGGTCTCGAGCCGCGTCCGGATCCGCCCCTCCGCCGAGGTCAGCGTCTTCAACGGCGGCAACACGTACGTCGCGAGCTTCGAGACGCTGTGGCGCTTCACCGACGACGAAGAGGTCGCGACGCCCTACGTCGGGCTCGGCTTCTCGCTGGCCGGTCACGACGCCTGCGGCGCGGACGCCGATTGCCCCGACCTCTGGCTCAACGTCGTGTTCGGGTTCGAGCTGCACTACCGCTCCACGTTCAACTGGCTGCTCGAGTACCACGGGATGGACACGATGCGCCGGCACCGGCTCTACATTGGCCTCACGACGCGGCGGGGGAACTGATCGTGGCGAAGACGGCGGAGGTCTCGGTTCGGTGGAAGGAGCAGCTCCAATTCGAGGGCGCCTCCGCCGGCAAGCCCCCGATCCTCGTGGACGGCGACACCCGCGTGGCGACGTCACCGGTGGAGTTGTTGCTGGTGGCGGCGGCGACCTGCACGGCCACCGATGTCGTCATCATTCTCGAGAAGCAGCGTGTCAAGCTCGCCGCGCTCGAGATCGCGGTGCGCGGAACGCGCCGCGAAACGGACCCGAAGCGCTACACGGCCATCGTATTCCACTTCACGATCCGCGGCGAGGGCGCCGACGAGACAAAGGCGCGCCGCGCGATCGACCTGTCGCTCGAGAAGTACTGCTCGGTCGTGGCGTCGCTCGCGCCCGACATCAGCATCAGCTACGACGTCACCATTGCGTAGGGTGCTCGCCGCGGTCGGCGCGCTCGCAGCTCCGTTCGCCCCGCTTCGCGCCCAACGGCTCACCGGTTTCGAGGCCGGCGCCGGCGTGGCCCTGGCCGTGGCGCGCCACACGATGGTTGGTGGGGAGCTCGGGGCCGGCTACCGGCCGGGTGGGCAGAGTCGCCTGGCGTTGGCGGTCGCGGCGGGCACGGAGGATGGCCGCGGTGCGATGCGCGCGCAGCTGACCGCGCAGTTCCTCGTTACGCCGGCGGCGCGCCGCGGCGCGGGGCTGTACAGCGGGCTCGGCGTTGCGGTCACTGCTAGTCGGACTCGAGGCGGCGCCGGGTGTCGGGGGGCGCGGGTGGTACGCGGAGCTGGGGCTCGCCGGCGGCGCGCGGGTCGCCGCGGGGTGGCGTGGTCGGTGGTTCCCCGGCCGGTCGCCGGGAGGGGGTTAAGCGTCGGCGCCGACGGGCGCGGTCCGGGCCACGACCGGGCGGCAGTAGCGCTCGCCCAAGACACGGAGCTCGCTCAACTCGACGTCGCTCAAGTCTTCGAAGCGGTCCGCGAGATACCCCATCGTATCGTCGAACCACTCCTTTTGATGCTCCGGCGTCGCTTCCAGTACGCCGCAGCGGAGGATGTGGGAGAACAGCTCATCGCGTGCCTGCTCGAACGTCGTGGGAGTGGTGATCTTCCGGGGCTCACTACGCTTCTTGGCCATGCGGCGGTACTCCTCTCGGGCGACGGGCGTTTGGTGGAACGGCGCCGCAAGATAATCGGTTGTGTGGTATAATGCCACGGCGGGGGCGTGGGGTTCCCGAGCAGCCCCCGGGAGGTCCAGATGAGCGAAGAAGTGTATGGTCCGGATCGCGCGCAGCGCCTGGTGGCGCTGCTGCGAGCCCTGGCCGAGCGAATTCAGGAGCTGGACCGCGCCGGCGGGCACCGCCTGCTCGACGCGGCACCTGAGCTGCAAAAGCTGCTAGGCAACGCGCGCAGCGAGCTGTTTCACTACGAAGTCCGCAGCACCTACGACACGCCGGAGGTGGCCGAGAGCCGGCGAATCGTGGACGAGGCGCAACGGCGGCTCGACGAACCGACGTTCGACGAGCCCGACGACGACGAACCTTGGAGGAGGGGCTCGCCGGAATGAAGCGGTTCTACCTGATGCTGGGGGTGTTGACGCTGGCCCTCGGCGCGATGCTCGCGTACCTGCTCAAATCCAATCCTGCCGCGCCGCGCGTTGCCAACACCGCTCCCACGACGGTGGTGGACGACGGATTCCGCGGCTACACAATGGGCAGCGACTCGGCACCGGTCGAGGTGACCGAGTATGGTGACTTCGAGTGCCCGGCGTGCGCCGGCTTCGCCGTCATCCAAATGCCGACGATCAAGGAGCAGTTGATCGCGACGGGCAAGGTGCGCTGGCGCTACCGCGATTATCCCCTTCCCATGCACCCCTATTCCCGGCTGGCGGCACACGCCGCGCATTGTGCCGGCGAGCAGGGGAAGTTTTGGGAGATGCACGACCAGCTGTACTTCAACCACGGCTGGGCCCAGACCGGGAAGAACCCCACGGGCCTGTTCCGCGACTTCGCGAGGGCCGCGGGCGTCGACTTGGCGCGGTACGATGCCTGCATGGAGAGCGGCCGCTACGCTTCGCGGATCGAGTTCAGCCGCCAGGAAGGGGAGCAACGGCTGGTGAACGGGACGCCGACGTTCTACATCAACGGCGTGATGTACAACGGACGCAACAACTCCGATGCATTCAAGGCCGCGATCGACAGCGCGGCCGCCGCCCGCCCCCGCCCCCGCCCCCGCAAGTAATGCGGAATCGGCAGGCGATCGCGCTGCTCGCACTCGTCGGGTTGTTTCTCGCTCTATATCTGTGGTTGCATCAGATCGGCGTCGGCGGCGAGCTCAAGTGCGGCACCGGCGGATGCGATACGGTCCAGGCGAGCCGGTGGGCGAGGGTGTTGGGGATCCCGGTCGCGGCCTACGGTGTGGTGGGGTACGCCGCGATCCTCGCGGTCGCGCTCGCGGCGCTCCAACCCGCCGCGCTCGAGCGCCGTCGACCGGCGCTGCTGCTCGCCGCCCTCGCAACGGGCGGCGTCTTGTTTAGTGCTTGGTTGACCTACCTCGAGCTGTTCGTCATCCACGCCATCTGTCGCTGGTGCGTGGGCTCGGCGGTGACCATCACCATCATCTGGCTCGTCACGCTCACGGGTCTGCGACGGAAAGACGGAGCGACGGATCGGGGGTGAGGTTCATTCGACCTCCCCGAACTTCGCGATGTCCTCGGGCAGTTCCTCCTGCGTGGCGACGACGTCCTTGCCTTGCACCAGGGTGCGGATTTGCTCCACCACGTCGGGGTTCGCCAGGGTCGTGACGTCACCGACATCTCTGCGATTCGAGATCGCCGCGAGCACGCGTCGCATGATTTTCCCCGAGCGCGTCTTCGGCATGTCCGGCACGATGTACACGCGCTTCGGTCGCGCAATCTTGCCGATCACCTCTTCGATCGCCTTGACCACGCGGTCGATCATGTCCTGCCCCGCCGGCACGCCGGGCTTGACCGCGATGTACACCTCGGGCACGCGGCCCTTGAGCTCGTCCTGGACGGGGACGACGGCGGCCTCCGCGACTTCCGGGACCGTGAGGCAGGCGGACTCGAGCTCCTTGGTGCCGAGGCGGTGGCCGGCGACGTTGATCACGTCATCGATCCGGCCCAGGATGCGGTAGTAGCCGTCGGCCGCCTGGACGGCTCCATCGCCGCACATGAAGGGCCAGTCGCGCCAGTCCTTGCTCTTGGGATTCCTGTTGTACTTGGCGTAGTAGGTCTTGACGTAGCGGTCGCGGTCGCCCCAGATCGTCTGCATGATACCCGGCCAGGGATTGCGGATGCAGATGTTGCCCGCCTTGCCGGAACCCCTGGGAATCTCTGCGCCGGTCTCGTCATAAATGACCGGATGAATGCCCGGGGCGCCGGGACCGCAGCTGCCCGGCTTCATCGGGTGAATCGCCGGAACGGTGGTGCAGAGAAACCCGCCGGTTTCGGTCAGCCACCAGGTATCGGTGATGACAGCTTCGCGCTTGCCCACCTCGTCGTAGTACCAGCGCCACGCCTCCGGCTCGATCGGCTCCCCCACGGTGGTCATGGATTTGAATTGGTACTTGTACTTGCGCGGCTCTTGCGGACCGAGTTTCCGTAGCATGCGAATGGCCGTCGGCGCGGTGTGGAAAATGTTCACGCCCAACCGCTCGGCGATGCGCCAGGGCCGCCCCGCGTCGGGAAACGTCGGCACGCCTTCGTACAGCACGCTCGTCCCCGCGTTCGCCAAGGGACCATAGACGATGTAGGAATGTCCGGTGATCCAGCCGATGTCCGCCATGCACCAATAGACATCCTCGGGATGAATGTCGAGAATCCACCTGGACGTGGCGGTGACGTAGGCCAAATACCCCGCGATGCTGTGTTGCGCGCCCTTGGGCTTGCCGGTCGTGCCGCTCGAGTACATCAAGAACAGGGGCCCCTCCGACGGCAACGCGACCGGCTCCACTTTCATGCCTTTGTAATCCTTGAGCAGGTCGTTGACGAAGGAATCGCGCCCCGGAACCATCGGCGTCTTGGCAGAATACTTTCCGGGATAACGCTGCCACACCAGAACCCTGTCGACGTCTTGCCCCAACTCCTTTGCCGTCCGCACCGCGATGTCCGCGTTCGCCTTGTGATCGACGAGCGTGCCGTTGCGCCAGTAGCTATCCATCGTAATCAGCACGCGGCTGCCCGAGTCCTGAATGCGCGAGCCGCACGCCTGCCCGCTGAACCCGCCGAAAACCTGGGAATGGATGATTCCCAGGCGCGCACATGCCAGCATGGTGATCGGCAGCTCCGGGACCATCGGCATGTGAAAGGTGACGCGGTCTCCTGCCTTGAGTCCCAGGCCGCGCAGCAACGCCGCCACTTCATTTACGCGCGTGTGTAGCTCTTGGTAATTGATGACCACATCCGGCTCGCCTTCAGGTTCGGGCACGAAGATGAAGGCGGCTTTGCTCCCGTATTTCGCCAGGTGGCGATCCACGCAGTTGTACGACGCGTTGATCTTGCCGCCGACGAACCATTTCCAGAACGGCGCGTCGCTGGTATCGAGGACAGTGCGATATGGCTCGAACCAGGTCAGCATATCCGCGTACTCTCTGAAGCAGTCCGGGAACTTGTCGAGCCCGAACTTTTCGAGGATGTGCGGGTCCCGCATATTCGCCTGTGGCTTGAATTTCTCGGAGGGTGGATAGAACCCCTCTTCCTTCCAATGCACGGCGATCTGGGCTTCGCTGACCTCGGTCTGCTCCTGCGGTTTCACCTTGCTCGCCATGGGATCCGGTCGACTGTCGTGGTGGGTGTGAGATATTGAGATATGGTGCGAGATATTGAGATATAAGGAAGAAGGAGGTCTGGCAAGTTGCGCCGCGACCCTCGGTCTGCGGCACCAGAGGGCGTGAGCGTGGTCACGCCTGTTTTGACAACCGCTTGACGCAGCGCAGCTTAGCTGGGGTGGCATTGGAGTGGCATATCTGGGTAGTCGAGGAACCCATGTCACCAATGCCTGTGGAGACTACTGTGATGTCGACGCGCCAGATGGAAAAAACCTTGGCCGCTCCCGAGCGGCTCGATCTCGAATCGCGCACGGCGTTTCGCCGCGCCGCGGGAGAGCTGCTGGACGCCCTCGACGAGGGCGCCGGTCGCCTGGTGATCGATCTGTCGGGGACCCGCGGGGTGGATAGCGCTGGGCTTGGTGCCCTGATGCTGGTCCAGCGCAAGGCGGCCGAGCGGCGTCAAACCGTGTGTCTGCGCGGGGCCAACGAGGAGCTACGGTTCTTGCTGGTGCTGACCAAGCTCGACGACCTCTTCGAGCTGGAGACCGGCGTGCCCTGACCGGCCCCGCGGCGTATATTGAGCGGACCATGGCCGTCCCGACGCCGCGCAAGGTCTTGTTCGTGGAGGACGAATCCGCGCTGCGGAGCTCCTACCAGCGCTTCTTCGAAGGTCGCTATAACATGGCGTACGCTCCCAACGGGGCCGAGGCCATGCGCCAACTCGCCGCGTTCCAGCCCGACGTCCTAGTCCTCGACATGCGCCTTCCCGACACCGACGGTATCGCCCTGCTGCAGCGCATCCGGGAGACGCAACCCGCGCTGCCCGTCGTCGTGACGACCGCCTACGTGAGTATGGAGCCCCTGATGAACGTGCTGGACCTGGGGCACAGCCGCTACCTCGTGAAGCCCTACGATCTGAACGAGCTCGCAGCCGCCATCGATGCTGCTGGCTGAGGGGCTGGGGCACGCGTTTGGTTCCGTCCGCGCGCTCGACGATGTCTCCTTCACGCTGCACCCAGGACAGACTCTCGCCGTCTTCGGTCCCAACGGGGCCGGGAAAACCACGCTCCTCAGGGTCCTCGCCGGGCTGATCCGGCCCCGCGCCGGCCGCGCCCAGGTCGAGGGCGGGCGGCGCGCCGTGGGGTGGATCGGCCACCAGCCACAGCTCTACGGCCAGCTCACCGTGTGGGAGAACCTGCGATTCTGGGCGGCGCTCTACGACGTACCTGAGCCCGACTTTCTCCTGCGCGAAGACGATCTTCTATTGCGTCTCGGTCTGCAGAACTACGAGCATCGGCTCGTACGCGAGCTGTCGCGCGGTCTCGTGCAGCGTGTCGCCATCGCGCGCGCCCTGATCCACGATCCGCGCGTGCTGCTGCTCGACGAACCCTTCACGGGGCTCGATCGCACCGCCGCCGAAGAATTCCGTGAGCTGCTCGCCGAGCAGGCCGCCGCCGGCCGCGTCACCGTCCTCGTCACCCACAACGTCGAGGAGGGGACCGAGCTCGCGACCGACGTGGCGTTCATGCGGGCGGGCCGGTTCGTACACCTCGCGCCCCGCGGCGGGCGCGGCACGGCGGAGATCGCCGACGCCTACCGCCGGGCGGTGACCGGTGGTTGAGATCCTGCGCCACGGGTGGCTGCTGGCGCGCAAGGACCTGCTGGTCGAATTCCGGTCCCGCACCGCTATCCTGTCCGCCGTCGTGTTCACGGTGCTCGTCCTGCTGGTGTTCAATTTCGGCCGCGACCCGACCGCAGTGGCGGCGGTGGATCTCGCGCCCAGCATCCTGTGGGTGACGTTCACGTTTGCGGCCGTACTCGCGTTGAACCGCGCCTTCCAGCTCGAGCTCGAGAACCAGGCGCTCGATGGGCTGCTCCTCGCTCCCGTGAGCCGCGCGAGCATCTACCTGGGCAAGCTGGTCGCGAACCTGATCTTCGTGGCGGTGGTCGAGGGCGTCGGCCTGCCCCTGTTCGCGCTCTTCTTCAACGTCGCGATCCTCCCCGTGCTGGGCCCGTTGCTTGTCGTGATTGCGCTGGCGACGGTGGGATTCGTGGCGGTGGGCACGCTGTTCAGCGCGATGACGGCGCGGACGCGCTTCGCCGAGCTGCTGTTGCCGGTATTGCTCCTGCCGTTCATGCTCCCGCCCCTCATCTGGGCGGTGCTCGCCACTGCCGCGTTGCTGGCGGGCCGTCCCTTGAGTGAGGCGACGGGCTGGCTTAGGTTCCTCGCGGCCTTCGACCTCGTGTTCGTCACCCTCGCGTTCATCCTCTTCCCGGCGACGGTCAACGAATGAACCTCCTGAAGGCGGGACGCTGGATCACGGCCCTTGGCCTCGTGTTGCTCGCGGGCGTGTACGTGCGGGCGGTGGCGTTCACGCCAATCGAGCGCACGCAGGGAGTCGCCCAGAAGATCTTCTACCTGCACGTCCCCGCGGCGATCTGGACCGAAACGGCCATGATCCTGGTCGGTCTCGCGAGCGCCTTCTTCCTGTTCCTCAAGGATCCTCGGCTCGACCGCTTCGCCGAGGCGTCCGCCGAGGCCGGGATCGTGTTCGGCAGCATCGTGCTGACGACCGGACCGATCTGGGGCAAGCCGATCTGGGGGACGTGGTGGACGTGGGACGCGCGCCTCACGCTCACGCTGCTCCTCTTCCTCATGTACGTGGGGTATCTGCTGCTGCGCGGGGCCGTCACCGACGCCGGCCTGCGGGCGCGCTACGCGGCGGTCCTGGGGATCTGTGGAGCGTGTCTCGTGCCGTTCGTGCACCTCAGCGTCATCATGTTCCGGACGCTGCACCCGCAACCCATCATCCTGAAACCCGGCCCGCCGTCGCTCCCCGGCGAGATGCTCGTCACCTTCCTGTTGTCGTTCGGTGTGTTCACCATGTTGTACGTGGGGTTCGTGATGCAGCGGTATGCGCTCTCGTTGTTGCGCGAGGAGGCCCAGCATGCCTGAGAACACGCCCTACATGGTCGCCGCGTACATCATCACCGCGGTCATCCTTCTCGCCTACGCGGTGCTCCTCTACCGGCGCACGCTCAAGCCTTAGTCCGGAGTTGGGCTCGCGCCTCCGGGAGCCGCTCGTGGCCGTTCGGCACCTGCGTCGCCCAGAGGTTCAACGCCTCCTCTGCCGCGCCGTGATCGCCCGCCTGAAACAGCGCCTGCGCGTTGTGCCACAGCGCCTCCGCGCCGCCCCCGGCGGCGTATGCGCGCGCGAACCGCGCCGCCGCGTCGGCGTACTGGCCCGCCCGGCGGTACAACTCCCCAGCCGCCAGCGCCGCGTCGGCGCGCTCCTCCAGCGCGAGCGCCTGCTCGAACGCCCCCAGGGCTTCCTGCTGCCGGAACACCATTTGCAGCGCTTCGCCTAACAGCATCCAGGCGTCGGGGTTGTCGGGGAACCGCACGCTGGCCTCACGCGCCGCGTCGACCGCGCCCCAACGGTCCTCGCGGGCCCGCGACAAATGGACCAGGGCGGCGTAGGCCTCGCCGAAGGTGGGCGTGAGGGTACACGCGAGGCGCAGCCAGGCCACGGCGCGCCCGGGGGCGTGCCGTTGACACGCGGCAGCACGGCGCACGCAGAACCGAGCGAGCGCGGCGCGCAGAGACCGGAGCATTGCTTGATAATGAATGCAGCCGCGGTGAGATTGCAACGGCGCATGAGACGGGCACTGGAAGGGCGCCGCATCGTGATCACCCGCGCGCGGGAGCAGGCGGGCGATCTCGCACGGGCCCTCGAAGCCCACGGCGCCGCAGTCGTGGTCGCTCCCGTGATCCGCATCGAGCCGCTGTCGCAGCTCGGCCCGCTGCGCGCCGCGCTCGCTGGTCTCTCCGCCTACCGCTGGGTCGTGTTCACGAGCCAGAACGCCGTCCAGATCGTCTTCGACCGGCTGCTTGCCTGGGGCCTCGGGCCGCGGGCCTTCGCGACCACGACGGTGGCGGCGATCGGCACCGCCACCGGAGACGCGCTCAGCCAACGTGGCGTGGCGCCCGCCCTCGTCCCCGACGAGTTCGTGGGCGAAGCCCTGGCCGAGGCGCTCGTGGCCCGGGGCGGCCTGGCGGGGAGCCGCGTGCTCATCCCAAGCGCCCAGGATGCCCGCGACGCGCTGCCCGCGGGGCTCCGGGCGCACGGCGCGATCGTCGAGGTCGTGCCCGTCTATCGCACCGTCCCGGCGGCGACTGACTTGACCGAGCTCGCCGTCGAGCTGCGGGACGGCCGGATCGATGCGGTGACCTTCACCTCCTCTTCCACGGTGCGTTGCTTCGTCGACCTCGTGGGCCGGAGCGCCGCCACGTCGAGCCGGTTCGCCGCCGCGGTGATCGGGCCCGTGACCGCGGGCACGGCTCGCGAGCTCGGGCTGAGCGACGTGCTCGAAGCGGCGCCGCACACCGTGCCGGGTCTCGTGGACGCGCTCGTGCGGCGGTTCGCGTGAAGCTCGGCACGCGGGGGAGCCGTCTCGCGCAATGGCAGGCAGAGTGGGTGCGCGATCGACTATCGACGCGAGGAGTCACGGCGGAAATCGTCGTCATCAAGACGCGCGGCGATGCCGAGGTCGATCGACCGCTGCACGAGCTCGAGGGGAAAGGGTTCTTCACCAAGGAGATCGAAGACGCGCTGCTCGCCGGCCGCATCGACGTCGCGGTCCATTCCCTCAAGGACCTCCCCACCCAACTCCCCGCTGGTCTCGCGTTGGCCGCAGTGCCGCAGCGGCACGATCCCAGGGATGCCCTCGTGGGAGGGACCAGCCTCGGCGCCCTGCCTCCCGGCACGCGCGTCGGCACGTCGAGCCTGCGCCGCGTCACGCAGCTGCGCTACCTGCGGCCCGATCTACAGGTGGTGTCGCTCCGCGGGAACGTGCCGACGCGCGTCCGTAAGGTCGAGACGGGCGACGGGTGCGACGCCGCGCTGCTCGCCCTCGCCGGGTTGGAGCGGTTGTCGCTGGGCGAACGAGCGACGCCGATCGATCCCCTCGAGGTGATGCCGGCGCCCGGCCAGGGCGCCCTGGGGCTCGAGATCCGCGCGGATGATCGGGCGACGCGCGACGCGCTGCGTCCGCTCGGCGACGCGGCCAGCGCTTGGGCCGTCGCCGCCGAGCGGGCCGTGCTGTCGGCGTTGGGCGGTGGCTGCCAGGCGCCCGTGGCGGCGTGGGTCGACGGGCAGCGTCTCTTCGGTCGTGTGACCGCCGCGGACGGCGCCGTGCAGCACACCGCGTCGGCCGAGATCGACCCGTCGCGGCCCGAGGCGGCAGGCGAGGCCGTGGCCCGCTTGCTCGAGGCCGACGGCGCGGCGAGTTTACTCGCCCGATGAGCCCTGCCTCATTTCCTATCCGCCGTATGCGGCGCCTGCGGCGCACGCCGGCGCTGCGGCGCCTGGTGCAGGAGACGCACCTCGTCCCTTCCCAGCTGGTGTGGCCGCTGTTCGTGACGCATGGCGACGGCCTGCGGCGCCCCGTGGCGGCGATGCCGGGCGTGGATCAGGTCTCCGTCGACGAGGTGGTCAAGGACGCCGAGCGCGCGGCGCGGCTCGGTCTCGGTGGGATCATCCTGTTCGGCATTCCGGCAGCGAAGGACGCGACGGGCTCGGAGGCGTACGACGAGCAGGGGATCGTGCAGCAGGCGGTTCGCGCGGTGAAACGCGCTGTGCCGGACCTGCTCGTGATCGGGGACGTCTGCCTCTGCGAGTATACCGATCACGGCCACTGCGGCGTGATCCGGGACGGCGACGTGGACAACGACACGTCGGTGTACCTGCTCGGCAAGGTGGCGGTCACGCAGGCGCGTGCCGGGGTGGACCTGGTGGCGCCGAGCGACATGATGGACGGGCGCGTGGCGGGAATCCGTAAAGCCCTGGACGCGGCCGGATTCAGTCACCTGCCGATCATGTCGTACGCCGCGAAGCTGGCCTCGGCGTTCTACGGGCCGTTCCGCGAGGCCGCGGGGTCAACCCCGCAGTTCGGCGACCGGCAGACGTATCAGATGGCGGCGGCGAACGGCGACGAAGCGATGAAGGAAATCGCGCTCGATCTGGACGAGGGCGCCGACATCGTAATGGTGAAGCCCGCGGGACCCTGCCTCGACCTGATTCGCCGCGCCCGCGAGGAGTTCGGCTCCCCGCTCGCCGCGTATCAGGTGAGCGGCGAGTACGCGATGATCAAAGCGGCGGCGGAGCGCGGCATGCTCGACGAGACGCGAGCGATGTGGGAATCGTTGACGGCCATTCGGCGCGCCGGCGCGGACATCATCCTCACGTACTTCGCGCCGGATATTGCCGAGCAGCTCGGCTGACCCCGGGGCGGCGCCCCGGGGTTAGCCGATCCCATCACCCCAGGTCAGTGGCGTCGCGCGGCAGCAGGACGAATTTCCAGACCGCCCCCGCCACCGTCGCGCCGAGCAGCGGTCCGATCCAGTACACTGCCTGACCGTGCCACTCCCAGGCGACCAGCGCCGGGCCCAGCGCGCGGGCCGGATTCATGGCGGCTCCCGTCAGCGCACCGCCCACCAGGGCGCACACGAAGATCGCCAGGCCAATCCCGAATCCCCCCACCTTGGGCGCCTGCGGCGATACGGCAGTCCCGAATACCGCGCTCACGAGGAAGAAGGTGAGCAGCGCTTCGATCCCGATCCCCTCGAACAATCCGAGCTGGCCCGCGAGCTGCGGCGTGCCGATCGACGTGATTCGCACCGCCGCCGGCGGGAAGAAGCCCTTGATGAGCAGTGCGCCCACCACGGCGCCGAGCAGCTGGGCCAGGACGTACCGGCCCAGGGTGGGGCCGTCGATCTTCTGCGCCAGCCACAGCGAGACGCTGACCGCCGGGTTGATGTGCCCCCCCGAGATGGACATCGTCATCGTGACGATCACCGCCATGCCGACGGCATGGGCGAGGGCGGTCCCGACCGCGCCGAGGGCGTTTCCGGAGGCGGCGTTGGCGACGATGCTACCGGCGCCGAGGAAGACGAAGAGCGCGGTCCCGATGAATTCGGCGACGAGCGGCCGCAGGGCCTTGAGATTCACGAGTCAGCTCCGATTAGTAGTGGCGGGGCCAATCTACCGGTCGCCGGTGTCGGGCCGCAACACCAGCGACGCGTTGATCCCCCCGAACCCGAACGAGTTCGAGACCACCGCCGCGGGCCGCGCCGGCCGGCCCTCCCCGGGGAGGCAGTCCAGGTCGCAGGCGGGGTCGGGATGTTCCAGGTTGAGCGTCGGGGGCAGCCACCCCCGGGCCAGCGCCAGGGCACAGATCGCCGCCTCGATCGCGCCGCTCGCCCCGAGCGCGTGACCGTAGTAGCCCTTCGTGCCGCTCAGCGTCAGGCGATAGGCGTGCTCCCCGAACACCTGCTTGATGGCCGCCGTCTCCGTCGTGTCGTTGAGCGGTGTGGACGAACCGTGCGCGTTGATGTAGCCGACCTCCGGCGGGGCGACGTCGCCGTCGGCGAGCGCGAGCCGCATCGCGCGGGCCGCCTGCCGCCCGTCGGGCCGCGGCGCCGTCATGTGGTAGGCGTCGTTCGTGTACGCGTGGCCCACCACCTCGGCGTAGATGCGCGCGCCCCGCGCCAGGGCACGGCCGCGCTCCTCCAGCACCAGCACGGCGGCTCCCTCGCCCATGACGAAGCCGTCGCGGCCGGCGTCGAACGGACGCGACGCGTGCGCCGGGTCGTCGTTGCGCGTACTCATCGCGCGGATGTTGCTGAACGCCGCGAAGGTGAGTGGTGCGAGCGGTGCCTCGGCCCCCCCCGCGAACATCACGTCGGCGCGGCCGTCCCGCACGACGTGGAACGCTTCCCCCACCGCGATCGTCCCGGAAGCGCAGCTCATCGCGTTGGTGGCGTTGGGTCCGGTGACGCCGAACTCGATCGCGATGTTGCAGCTCGCTGCTCCGGCGAACACGGCCAGCGCGAGCGATGCGTCGAGCCCGCGCGGGCCCTCGGCCAGGTACTTGGGCACCTGGGCCTCGGCGAGGGCGACGCCCCCCAGCGCCGAGCCCATCATCGCGCCGATACGGTCGCGGTCTTCCCGCTCCGGCGCGAGCTCCGCGTCCGCCAGCGCCAGCCGCGCACTGGCTACAGCGAGTTGTGAAAACCGGTCGAGCCGGCGCGCCCGCTTCGCGTCCAGGTGATCCTGAGGGCGGAAGTCCGGAATCTCGGCCGCGATGTGACTCCGGAAGGGCGTCGGGTCGAACCGGGTGATCTCGCGCACGGCCGAGGCGCGTGCCTCGAGACCCGCCCAAAGGCCCGCCGCCGCGGTGCCGATCGGCGTCACGGCGCCGACGCCGGTGATCACGACCCGTCGTGGCGCGATCACGCGGCGCCTTCTACTGCGCGCTTGATCCCGGCGAGGGTGCGCGACGCGA
>Ga0193723_1000075_pt1 | contig 30798 bp, 30 predicted proteins | sample H2m2metaG_FD_143042 | JGI IMG/M metagenome (GOLD analysis project Ga0193723, IMG submission 143042) | Soil microbial communities from a riparian zone of the East river system, Colorado, United States - H2m2 | ecosystem: Environmental > Terrestrial > Soil > Riparian zone | place: USA: East River...
ATATTTGACAGAATCAATGCATGGCGCAGGATCACCACAGGCTCAAAGGATACAGATCGCACGTCAGATGCAACTTGAATATAAGAAAAAGCTGGCGAAGACCCTAGCTAACGTAGAGGAAGGCGAATCTACTGAACCCACACGGGAACAGTCAGAATATTTCGATAGAATCTTCTCCAAAGATAGAGCGTAACTGCGTATGCATAAAATTACGAATTCTCTGTTATGATGGAATAAAGTTAAAATCAGTCGCTTGCTGATATTATGCATCTTTTAATTATTAACAGATGCGGAATCAGTCATTTACTTCTATAAGAAATTTCCCATCTTAATTGTGAATCAACTAGATCAAATTATTTATCTCGGAAGCTAAATTCGCTCACAGTTATCCACTTGGGATGTAATGATAATTTACATTCAATGTATTTATTGATAATCTTAACCTTTTTACCTTATACAAAAATCCTTGCAAATATGACAACTATCAATCGACACAGAAGTACAATAAAAGTGAAAAAAGCTAATGTGTGGTGATAAAAAGGCTACGAATCTATCTTAGAACCTTGCAGAAATCAAGTCGTAGCTGATGTCTATAGAATTATGTTAGGACATGCTTGACAATAGGGGCGATTAGTTCATTTACGATTTATTTGAATCTTTGGGTATAATTTTTGATAGAAAACAATTGTACGGAATCACTTATCACGACACTCTCTTCACATGGTGCATTGAATGCTGCGGACACTGCTTTAACAGCTTGCCCAAAGGTACCGAATTGATACTTCAGTGGTACAAATTCTGTGTGGCCTCCAATCTCAGGCACGACTGGTATTAAGCCAGAGCTCATCGCTTCTACGGTCGAAATTCCAAAAGGCTCACCAGGTAACGGATGCAAATAAATTTCTATTCGCGCATATTTGTCATAAGTTCTTGAAATGTTACATTTACTTCAAATTTGACGTGGTCTGTTAGCTTATAATCTCTTACCATAGTTAGTAGCGAAGAGTAGTAGTCAAGTCTGTCAGGTGATAAGCTTCTCACAATTTTCATCCTTTTTCCAATTCCATTTTGTTTTAGTAACTTTGCAAGTCTGATCGCATTTTCTATTTTGTTACTTGGATTAAATCTAGATATTACGAGGACTTGATTGTTTCTTTCCTCTGGTAATGATGGCGTTAATACCTCCTTCCGAAAAGTATCTACGTCTACAGGAGGGCTCAATACGACTGATCTCAAATTAAATGTTTTACTAATCGCTTTACTACTATACTGTGAATTCGTAAGTATAGTGGAGTTGTTCATCATGCTGACATATGCTATATCTGCCGATTGCAAAAGTCCTTCAGTCGATGCTCTAGAAGTTGATTTTTTTTTCGCCAATCTATTCATCAGCTTAATATACTCTGCATCTTGAGTGTCGATAAGATATTTGGCCGCCGGAAAGTGGCAATAGGTAATTGAATTGCTCTTTGAAAAATTTGCTTGGTAAAAAGGAAGAAGGTCTCCATGTGTATTTATGTTAAGATCATATTCTTTCTTGTCACTCAATTCATCGAAGCTATTAAGTATTCTCATTGTCCTTGCCTTCTTTATGACCGAAACACTGCTTTGGCCAAATGCGCTTTGGAGCCCAATAATGTTTGGTCTCTGAAATGTTGAGAGTTCAAGTTCAACGTCTTCCAACTGTGACAGAGCTTCCATTGTCGCGATAGCAAGTCTCTCACTCCCACTACGAGCATTTAGATCGAGATGAGTAACATTGGCTATCAAACAAAATACCTGCAATGATATTGGTAAAGTATTGCTAATTAAGATTCTTACAATCCTCTGCTTAAATTTTTTTGTGACATCGATTTATCACAAAGTGACAGATAGAGCCTGCGAACTCGATATGGGAAGGTATAACTTAATTAGTTCCCTCTGACGAATCCAAATACGTAAATACAATCAAAGCTTGATTTATGTAATTGATTGAAAGCACGAAAAAATCAAATCTAAAGAAAGCAACATCTCGTAGGGATTCTCTGTGGAATAAAATACCATCTTATGGCACAGAGGCTTTAATCAGTTCAATTAATGACATACAAGAACTCACACTGGCTCCAGTCTGAAGGTCGAGAGCGCAGCGCTCTAAAAAGAAATCCTCCTCTGAAAGGGAGGCTAGACATTTTAAAAAACCAATACTGCTAATTTGACGTCGATAAATTCAAGTTGACCCAGCAACAGCCTAGAGGAAATCAGCAATATAGCGTTGAGGCCTTGCTATTATAGGAGTAATCAGCAATTTAATTCATATACTGCGTATGAATATACGCTTCTTAATATGATAGAGGTTATCGAGAGACACAATTTTTTCACGATTCGTTTTACTGGACTAGAGATTACTCATAGATTATCTATCTTAACGGAAGTTACTCTTTTTTGGTAGCTAGCATGTCTAGCATTGCTGAAGATATGAGGATTATTGCAGAGGGAGAAATTCTGGATGACGAATGGACCAGAAGATATTACTCTGTGGATGCGAGCCATTATTCCATCGTGCCGTCATTAGTTGTGTTTCCTGTGCACCAAGAGGACGTGAGTGCGATATGTAAGTATGCTTTTTCAAAAAATGTATCTCTGACCGCGAGAGGAGCTGGGACTGGACTGCTAGGACAATCTCTTTCGCAAAATATCATTATTGATTTTACAAGACATATGAATAAGATCACCGAGATTGGAAACAACTACGTAGTAGTCCAACCAGGAATCGTTAAGGGTGTTTTAGATAAAGAATTGAAAAGAAAAGGAAAATTTCTACCCCCTGATCCCGCGAGTAGTAATTACTGTACAATCGGCGGAATGGTTGCAAATAATGCGAGCGGACCACATGCTCTTGGATTTGGAAGTATTATCGATTTTTTAGAAGGCGTCACTGTAGTTTATTCAGATGGTAGTATTGGAACGATTAGCGATAATGATTCGGATGATAGAATGACACGGATTTTCAGATTACTAGGAGATAAAGTGGATCTAATCCGGCAAAGATACCCCAAGGTGACAAAGAATTCATGTGGTTATCGTCTAGACTCGGTAATTAATAATGACAAATTTTTTCCTCAAAAACTGTTTGCCGCCTCTGAAGGAACTTTAGGAATTTTAACTTCTGTCCGACTGAAGATACTAGACCTTCCAGATTGCCGTCAATTACTGGTATTGGGGTTTAATAATTTATTATCCGCTGTGTCTGTTATACCCTCAATCTTGCTAGACTCTCCTGTTGCTGTTGAATTGCTAGATCATACTGTTCTCGGAAATGTCGACAAGGATGGTCTTGATCATAGTCATGTGCGAACCATATTGTTTGTAGAATTTGCTGGTCGTGAAAGAAAAAGGATAGAACTTCAAGCAGCATGTTGCAAAGACAGATTGGTTGGTAAATGTAGGGTTCTGGAGAGCGCCAGTGATGAGAAAAGCATTAATCGAATCTGGGAATCAAGGAAATCTGCATTGAACCATGTAATGAAATTGACGATCGGAAGCAGAAGGCCTATTGGTCTAATTGAAGATACAGTTGTTCATACAGACTTCCTTCTTGAATACACACGTTTTCTCATAGAAAAATATGCTAAGAATAATCTAGATTATGTATTCTACGGCCACGCAGGAAATGGGAATCTACATACAAGACCTATGATAGATCTGGACTCGCAAAGTGAAATCAGAATGATTGAACATCTGGCCGATCAGGTTTTTAAAAAGGTTATATCACTTCGCGGAACAATAAGTGGCGAACATGGAGATGGTCTAGGCAGGGTAAATTATATATCCTATATGTACGGTACACAAATCTATTCGCTATTCCTAGGAATAAAGGAATTACTGGATCCTACCTACATCATGAATCCAGGCAAGAAAATATTAAAACAAAACAAGTAATTTGTATATCCTAGTTCTGCAGAAATAGCTTTTGGTTGTAGGAAAGCCATACTTCGTGAAGCTATCTAGCTAACTGATGCAGAGGGTTATTTTGTCCTGCTAAAAAAAATACAAATGAGGTAAGGTTGGACTCTAAACAGAAGGTTATACGTCCAATCAATAAGACATAAAATATTTCAATATATAGAATTTAGTGAATCAGTAGTCCTCGATGCATCAAAGGACGATAATTTATGGAGGCTGTATTTCTCTAATACTAAGATTTTTGAAGTCCCATGATATATTGTCAGACCTAAAGGTTACGATAGGTCCTGGGTTAGAAACTATATAATCCTTGGATCTGCCACATTTCGCAGAATTAAAAATGTCGTCAGAAGTGTTAGCATACCATCCGCCATTATCAATAAGGTCTGTGACTTTTATCCACTTATTATTATTCTTGTAATCTAAATAAGATTCCATTTTGACTGTACTGCCGTTTAGTACATTGTACATCACAACTTTCCATCCAATCCACCTTCCCAATATAGAGTCAGTAACTTTCGCATTACCTCGTTCACTTGTATATCCTCCCGTAAACCAGATTATCTTTTTCCAGCCCACAGTACCATCGGTGTGGATTCCACCTACTAACGCAGTTCCTTCGCAGGGCATTCTATTATTATGTTTGCCACCTCTCGCGTACCACGCTAGATCATTAAGGTAATCATCATCGGCACTCTGAATAGTTCGGAGCTTGGAGGAATTAACAGTTAGCACCTTAGCGTACCCAGTCACTTCTACATTTTTCCATTGTTCTGCACCCGTTGGTGTGTTAACATTCATCCTAACTTTAGGGTAGGAGATATGCCATGAACTATCAGCTTGCTTTGTAATATCGGGATTAAAGGTAATCGAAAAAAGAGAGTCATTCTTTGGATTGCTTGTGTTGACAAACCATTCCCTTCCACCCGGTTTCGTTGGATATATTTTCTTTATTCCGAATTTATCTAAGCCTTCTGTTTGAGCATTTGCGATTCCTATGGTAACGGCAAAAAGGATAGCAACAAAGATGATGAAAGCAAGCCACTTATATACAGAAAATTCCCTGAGCATCGAACTTTTTATAATTTCTGTACTGCTAATCCGTTGTTTTAACTTTATGATTCGATTAAAATGATTTTCGCACTTCAAATCACTTGGCTAAGACAAAAAGGTTTTGAAACTTGCCGCGCTATACGTTGCCTATTTACGCAAGGTTTATTTCTGAGTCAAATTTTAGGATTTTCGCTGACATTATTAGATCATTTAATTCTGGGACCATCTTTTAAAAATATTATGTTCTATTCCAAACTGATCCAAAACTTTACCTACAATATGCGAAACTAAATCTCCGATAGATTTCGGTTTATAATAGAATCCAGGCATAGCGGGTAAAACGACTACCCCTGCTTCCACTAGCTTGACCATATTTACAAGGTGAATCTTGGAAATAGGAGTTTCTCTCGGTACAATTACTAGTTTCCTGGTTTCTTTGATGCATACACCTGCAGCCCTTGAGACCAGATTATCATCGTAGCCGTTCGCAATACTCGATAATGTTTTCATACTGCATGGTATCACTGCCATTCCTTCTGTCTTATAGGAACCACTCGATATAGCTGCAGCCATATTATCGTTAGAATAGCACTTCGTAGCCAATGATTTAACATAGTCTATAGTCTTGTCAGTTTCTATTCTAATATTTCTTTTTCCCCATTCACTGAGAACGAGATGCGTTTCCATTTTTAGGTCAAGAAGAACCTCTAGCATTTTAATTCCATAGATGACACCTGAACTACCAGTGATAGCTACTATCAATCGCATTGGTTCTTGTCAACTCTTCTATCAAAAGATATTTATGCATGCCGATACCGCATTAACATTTATTTAGCCTAAAAAAAAGCATTAAGAAGTTGTTAACAGTCTTTGGATCAGTTGCACTTGACACAACGCGTACGCCGTTCAAGACTGAGACAAACATTCTAGGCGGCGCTGCTACCTTTGCTTCGCTTTGTTCAAGTTTTTTTACTCCTACGTCTACTATTGCCGTAGTAGGCTCAGATTTTCCTAATCAGTATCGAAAAATCCTTAATAGTAGAGTGGACGCTAGAGGAATAGTCACTAAGAAGGATGGTAAAACATTTCATTATGATTCTTCATTCGACTATGATTTTCATCATAGGACATCTATCAAAACAGAACTAAACGTAATAAAGGATTTTAAACCTGTTGTCCCAGAGGCATACGTCTCATCAGATTACATCTACCTGGGTAATAATGATCCTTCTCAAAATATAGATATATTACAGTATTTTACAAATCCAAAATTCATTGTGTGTGATACCATAGAGTACTGGATTGTCAACAAGAGAAAAGATGTAATAGAAATGATAAGCAAGGTTAACGGAGTTGTTATTAACGATGAAGAGGCAAGAATTTTATGCAGAACGGCAAACCTGATAAAATGTGCGAAGATCATATTGTCTTGGGGCCCAGGCCTTGTAGTTATAAAAAAAGGAGAACATGGTTCTCTATTGGTTCTCGACAATATAATCTTCCCAGCCTCTGCGTTCCCTATTGAAGAAATGGTTGATCCTACTGGTGCCGGAGATTCGTTCGCTGGAGCTTTTATGGGATATCTTTCTTACAAAAAAGACTTGACTATAGAAAGATTGAAGGAAGCGGTGATTTACGGAAACGTCTTGGGCGCTTATGCTATAGAGGATTTTGGTGTCAACAAGTTACTTGAAATAACTAAAGTAGATATTGACTACAGGTACGAAATGTTTAGGCGTATCACTCAGTTTTGAGCGTGAACATGTCTCTTTTCTCACTTCTCTGACCATAGAAGGCAACCTCTAGCACAACGTAATTTCAAAAAATCTACTATGTTTTGAAAATTCGCTGCTCAAAGCGTTTTCTGAAATAATAAGATGTGCTCAGGGGCTTTTTGAGATGACAATTTATATCAAACTAGATTAGAATCTTAACAGCAGTGAAATGCTGTGCCCAGATCGTTCCTTCTATGCTAGGTCGCCTAATATTGTAGCAAATGATTTGATTGGTATGAGACTCGTTCGGATAAAGAGTATATCTGATAACAAACTATTGCGCCTATCTGGGACAATTGTTGAAACAGAGGCTTATGGTTTTCGAAATGATCCTGCTAGCCATGCGTTTAAAGGTCCTACCTTGAGAAACCAAATCATGTTTGGTGATGTTGGAAAGGTATATGTCTACTTCATATACGGAAATCATTATTGCTTGAACATTTCTGCCCATTCAAAAAAAAGCGAGGCGGGTGCAGTTCTTGTTCGGGCCTTGGAGCCGGTAGAAGGGGTCGAGATTATGAAGTTTTTTCGAAGAACTTCTGACGAATTATTGTTGTTATCTGGCCCAGGAAGGCTTAGCCAGGCATTTAGTATTAGCAAGGATATCTCTGGGATGGACGTCACAGATGCCAGAAGCGAGTTACACGTGGAATATGTAGAAAATGGAGCGCTTCATCCTACTACAATCTCAACTTCAAGGATAGGAATATGTAGATCATTGAATAAAAGGTGGCGATTTGTATCCGGTTATTCAAAAGGTTGCGAACTGAATATGAGTAAATATGCGTCAAGACGACACTAATCACTATATTTCAAAACCGCTGGACTCTGGGATCTATTCTTTGCCAATAACACTTAAGAGATGTCGGTCTATCGACCAACTCATCGTTGTAATCTGTTAATACAAGTGTTGAATTGACAGGTTATGAAATTTAATTTAGAGTACAAGCATTATACCTCCTTTTTTTAAATTACGCTCTGGAAGTTCAGAGTTATAACTAGATATAAGAAAAACACTCATTGGAAAAACCGATTTTTGTCCTTTGATAGCCATGCTATATCTGTCTATTTCGTGTTAGTCAGGGTTACACAGGGTTTCTGACTTTAGAACTTCTCTCTTGATTCTTGCATACAATAATCTAAGCATATCTTCAGGTGTCAAAAGTCACCGCTTTTACCAAGGGATATTGATCACCCATAATTGGGTGCGGACATAATTTGCAAAAAATTTTTTTGCAATTCTCACGATATTAATATGATATATTAGGTATCGAGATGGAGATTTGACAATCTAGATTCTGAAGTTATTGATTTCTGATCGTCCCCTTCCCATAGTAACATTCTATCAACCTTGGCTTTCTTTCTTATTCCTTGCAGCATATCGAAGACGCTTCGATGGGAACTTCCCTTTGTCAACATCATAACAGCAGATCTTGCTAGCTTAATTTGGTTGAATAGTCCAATGAATCCAACGTGATTACCATATACTGATACATAGGCTCCTGTTAATTGTTCAATAGTCTTTCTGGATTTACCCTTTTCCCCAATAACTCGACCCTTTATTCGTTCAACTGATCTTGATGATTTACCTACGTAGTCTCTTAGATCTATTGCCAAAAAACTATTGTTTTCTTCTGTCAGTCTATATGCACGCTCTGGAGAAAAACCCTTACCAATAGCAGAAATCAACTCTATCGCAACGAAAGGGAGCATTTCATGCAATGTATCGATTTTGGAAGATACCAAGGCTTCGCCAGTTTTACTATTTATATCCAAGATTACATTACATTTTTTTTCGATTTCTTCTTTTATTTTCCCATTCTTTCCAATTATGACAGCTATTCTTTCTTTAGGAATTTTTAAGGATCGCTCGAAACTCATATTCTTACCTTTAATTAGCTAAAAAGTACCAATTGAAAGTTACTATTATGAAAAAAGCGTGTTCACAGTAAAGAATTAAGGCAATGCCATTTGGCTCGAGTTTTAGTATTTGAGGCCAAATTTATAAATCATTAGGAACGGCACGCCGGCAATTTTCTTTATACTGTCTTCTTTAGCAAGTCTCAGATCAAGAGCACTTCTTACAATTCCCTTTCCTACCAGGTTGGCGATAGAGCACAGCTGCAATAATTGTTTTGCCTTGTAATCTCCGATTACCTCCTGTTGAAAGTATTCTTTTGTAATTTCAATTACAACTTTGTCCTGTTTCAATATCCTTCCGATAAGTTCAATATCGCACAAGTTGATAATGGTTGAGCCTTGGTATATTGTAGTTCTCAAAGCATATATTCCAAGTTTATCAGTTTTGGACAGTTCCAAGATTAATCAGAGCATATAAGTATAAAAACCGTTAAATGTATATTAAATAAGTCCATAAAAATTTTTGCGACTCGGGTGATTAGATTTAGAATTATCCAGGAACACAGTTTGGCATCACGTACCTGATTATCGTTAACATAAACGTAGAATTGATAAATTAATTAACAGGATAATTGTATAGTGTGTTGACGTAGATCACAGATGTCTCCATTCTCTAGCCTTGATCATTACGAGGACCGCAATTCTCGGACGCGGATATTATCTAAATATCACCCCTCTGATCGTAAAATACTAGTTTTATGCATAGACAGGGATGACGATATTGGTTCCAAGGGAGGCGTGGAGACTCCTATAATCGGAAGAGATGATTGTATAGATGCGGGGACTAGATTGGCTATCGAAGATCCCGAAGACGCCGATGCTAATGCAATTTTTGCGGCAATCAAAACTCATGAAGAACTTATATCCAAAGGTTATAACTCGCAGGTTGCTATTGTGGCAGGCAAATATGGACGCGGGATCGAAGCAGATGAAAAAATTGGTTTCGAGATTAAAAGTATCCTAAATGACTATACTGCGGACGCAGCAGTACTGGTATCCGATGGTGAAGATGATGAGAGAGTAATCCCTGTTATACAGACAATAGTCCCTGTTATTTCTATTCAACGGGTAATAATCAAACACAGTAGGAGTGTAGAATATTCGTATGCCGTAATGGGCAGGTATATCAAAATGCTTGTTTATGACCCGCGCTATTCAAAATTTTTTTTAGGAGTTCCGGGAGCTCTATTAATTGCGACCGGTCTTGCCACTGTTTTCGGCTTGACCAAGGAAGCGATAGCTATAGTACTTAGCATCTTAGGAATTGCCTTTATCATGAGAGCATTTGACTTGGATAAGGCTTTGAGTTCACTTGGAAGACCAACACCTTCAGGCTTCATAAGAATATTTTCTACCTTCGCTGGGCTTCTTATTGTAGTTGTATCCATAGTCAATGGCCTTTCAAACATACCCAGTGAAACACTGACGCCGAATATGGGGATCACGAGTATATTTAGTAATAGGATAATTATCGGAAGTTTCATCCATGGCACAATTACTCTGCTCTGGATAGGAATAGCAACTATACTAGCTGGTTCGCTTTTGAGCAATTGGTTTAAAGGAAGTATAATGACCATGTCAGACATTTTGCGTCTAGTTGTGCTTGCTTTGCTTTACATTCCCATTTTGCAATTTACCTCTGTCCTAATTGAACGTACTAATCCTTTCAATCTGATTTCTTCCCTGTTAATAGGCTTGGCAGTAACATTAGTAGCTGCTACCTTTTTGTTTCAGTATTTTAGAAACAAAAAAGGCGGTGAGGTTTTGAAACATTGAAGTCAACGAACGCGTTGCATGCTAAAAACATTAAAACACGAGCATCTTTACATTAAAAACAATAAAATCATTCCCTCCATGCTTTAGATATGTTGAAATATGGAAGTTCAGGAATTGCGGGTAAAGCCCTTGTCGACTCTTTTTTTAAACACAGCGGTTTATATAATTTGTATCAACGACGACTAGAATCACAGATTCTAAAACAACCACTTCCGAATCATATAGCGATAATCTTAGATGGCAACAGAAGATGGGGAAAGTATAACTTTCTCGGAGGTAGAGACGCTCATTCTATGGGTGCTGACAAGGCAGAAGAGCTCCTAAATTGGATTCATGATCTAGGTATTAAAATTACTACTCTTTTTGTTCTTTCTACCGAGAACTTAGATAGGAATGATGAGGAAGTAGATAATATATATAAGCTATTAGTAGATAAGTTAGAAAGGCTATCGAACGACCCAAGGGTACATAAGCGTCGAATGAAAATAAAAGCGATTGGAAATGTTAAGCTTCTTCCCATACAATTGCAGGACGTTCTAATCAAACTGGAAAAGCAGACGTCTGGTTATGATTGCATGTTCTTAAATATTGCCGTTGCATACACAGGACAAAAGGAGATTGTTGATGCAATAAAGAAAATAGCTTCAATGGCTAAAGACTGCAAAATTAATGTAGATGACATTAATGAAAGCATGATTGAATCGTGTTTATACACATCTCATTTACCACAGCCTGACCCTGACCTTGTATTACGAACCTCAGGAGAAAAGCGCCTTAGCGGTTTTCTAATCTGGCAAAGTGCCTACAGTGAACTAGTCTTTATGGACGTATTTTGGCCGGAATTCAGGAAGATCGATCTAATGAGAGCCATCAGAACATATCAACGTAGGATAAGAAGATTTGGAAAATAGGATTTAAATTAATTATAGCATTTTTGATCAGAGCCGCTCCGCGACGAGTTTCACGGCTAGCTGGGTTTGGTGGCTCTTGCTTGTAGGAACATGCTAAATGTCTTTACTCCAATTAATCAGGATTGGTACACTACAGCACTTCTGCGCTTGATCCAAAGAGATATGTAATATGTTACTAATATTGAAATCAAACACTCAAGGAAAGTCGAAATATAGTGGTTACACAAACATTATGCAGGAGACGGTCTTTTATTGATGTCATGTCTTCGACAGATAGTATACTTTTACACTATGTTCAATAGCACTGGGATTTTCCCAAGAGCAAAACAGAACTAGAAAGAGATCATTTTAACGCGGCGCACGCGAGATATATGAAAAACCGGCATTATAGACACAATTTCCTGAGCGGTTTCTGCAGCGATCTAAAGCATCTTTATCGAGGAGGTTATTTTTTAACCACCGAAGCAAACAAATGCTAGAAAAATAATTATTTCCAGCGAACATTCTGCGTATAGTGCGTTGACCTATCAGAAATGTTTTGACTGAAGCAAATGCCGTTATAAGAACTTGAATTAAAATGGACACAGATAGTTGAGTTTTAGTCTCACTAGGAGAATAGAAAAATGCGGATAATCATCATATACCAACTTAGAGTCGATCGTTTTACCTAGGAGGAAATAAAGAATAAAATAACTGGGTCGATTCATACGTAATAAATGATTAGCACGTGTCGAAAGTGCAGCAGAAAGTTTGACAAAGAGTCAATTGATGATCCCGCAGCAGAAAAATACCCTTCGTGTCAAGATTGCTGGAAAGAATGGACCAATTATGCTGTAATGGTCATGAATGAGATGAGGCTAGATATGTCTCTTCCCGAGCATCGAAAAGCACTTCGCAAGTATGAGAAAATATTTTTCGGGTTAGAAAAAGCCGAAGGAGAACTACAGAAAAATCCTGACAAAAGATAATAATCCTCTAAGAATACCTCACACCAATTATTATCAAAAAGGGCTTAGGAATAACCAATAAGGCCTCTGCGGCCTTTGGATAAAGGAAAATTGCTTCTTTTAAAGAGTCTGTAAATATTTCCTTGTTCTTGTCGGACAGGTTCATAAATCCTGTAATCAGAGGTTCATGACTCAAATTTTCAATTGTCATTTGATTTCTTAAAATTTCATCGAGATACATTTTCAATATATTAACTATCTCATAACCATCTAAGCTACAGAGTATGTCCATCCAAATAGACGTCAATTCAGATAATTTGCGAGTTTCAACTGAGAAAGCCGATTTCATAACCATCGAAATAGTCTCGTATTTGCTTTCATCATCCATTAAAAGGAATTCTCTAAGTTTGTTCTTAAGTATAGGTCGTTGTATGAAAGCTGGAAGATCTGAGAGAATTTGGAGAATGTTTCCCCCATGGTTGCTTTCCAAGGTCAAGCTGCCCTACATATCCCTGAACATAACCGTATAAAGAGTTTTTCTGAATGTAAATCAGGCTTAAATATCGTCGTCACTTACCGTTTTAACATGCCTTCAATGGTTGTGGTTGGTGGATTCTATGGCGATGAGGGAAAGGGAAAGATAATTTCCTATTTGGGATACAAAGAGAATTTTTCTGTTGCGGTCCGAGGTGGAGTAGGACCTAATGCTGGACACACTTTCACTTTCAGAAATATGACCTATAAGGTTAGAATGCTTCCGAGCGCAGTATTGAATCCAGCTACGAAATTATTGATAGGAGCAGGAGTATTGATTTCTACCGAAACTTTTCTAAACGAAATAGCAACATTCAAGGCGTCTGGGAGGGCCTTTATTGACCACAACTGTGGCATTATCGAAAATAAGCACATTGAAAAGGATACTTCAGACTCCCATCTTATAAGGCGTATAGGAACTACAGGTACAGGTACAGGACCGGCTAACGCAGACAGAGCACTTAGAGTGATAAAACTGGCCAAAGAAATGTCTGACTTAGCTTCGTATACAACTGACGTTAGTGAATGCATCAATGCTGCCCTAGATAATCATGAAAAAGTCCTTATAGAGGGAACCCAAGGTACATTTCTTTCTCTTTATCATGGCCGGTATCCTTATGTAACTTCGAAGGATGTCACTGCATCGGCCATATGCTCTGACGTAGGGATTGGCCCAAAAAAAGTAGACGAGGTTCTTCTCGTTTTAAAAGCTTATGTTACACGAGTAGGAGAAGGACCATTGCTCAATGAGATCAGTAATGAAGACGCTAAACAGAGGGGATGGATAGAATTTGGAAGTGTTACTGGGAGGCAACGAAGAGCAGCGCCATTTGATATCGACTTGGCAAAAAGAGCAATAACATTAAACAGTGCAACCCAATTAGCAATTACGAAGTTGGACGTAGTCTTTCCCGATACTGCGGGTATAACAGATTTCGCGATGTTACCAGATGGACCGAAGAGATTTGTCCAAGATATGGAGGATCATACAGGAGTGAAAGTGACAATAATAGGTACTGGGCCAGGATTAGATGATGTCATTGACAGAAGGTGAAATGCTTACAAATCTTAGAATGAAAAACCGCTCCTTCAATCGTGCAGTATTTACAGAGCATTGCTACGATTCTGCTGAGCGTGAGTTTCATTCGAAAATTCTAAATGACGAAAATTGCGCCCACGACTAATTTAATTTGTGTTTATAACCTGGGAAACACTCTGGTATAAATTATTTTGTAATCTTTCTTCTCCTGAGTTACAACAGGCCAAGTTATCTTTTTCATCTCACATCTTAAATCAAAGATCCAGATGAGTTTAATATGTGTTCTTTTTAGAATTATTGACGAATTGCATTTAAAAGCGCCGTATTATATTGAACTCGAACACATAAATGATTTTGGACGACTGGTATGTGCATTGGAACGTACACCATTACCCACATTTTCCGTGCTGCTAAATAAAGAACATGTCCTTGCTGTCCAGTCTGATTTCATTAACGAAAGACCTGTAATTTTCTTTGTAAAGAAAGCATTTGACGTCTCAGCTCAGTACCTTGCCTATAGAATCACTGGTGGTAGTGAAGAGATCAGAATGGTTGATCTCGGTGTAAATCCAACATATGTTTATTCACCAATAATACATGTCGATAAATTCCCATTATTCATGACCAGAAAAGCTAGAGTAGGCAGGAAACGTGGGTATATAGGGATCCGTTTAAAGGATTTATCCAGTCTTGCCAAGGTGGCAGCATACAAAACTATCTACGATGAGCCGCCCCTTCCTTTGATACTTTTTAAAGATAGATACCACAATGATGATAAAATCGTGATAGGAGCAGCAATGAACCTAAACGAATCAGATACAATATCATACTTCTACTATATTTTTATCAATGAGCAACCTAGGAGTCCTTTTCTACGGTATTCAAGCCAGAGGGTCGAACAACCGTCGTTCTCCAGTAGAATAGATGAGCATGGTTATATCTATCTTAAAGTAATTACGCTGTCTGGTGATCACCCACTAGTGAGAATATATGTCTAGGCAGTCTGGCTTCACAGAACGAATCGACAATAGTTCAAGAAACAAAGACAGCCGTATAATATTAGCACTAGATTTGCTGCCTAACCCTGATCTGAAAGAAGTAGTCAAATCACTAATTGTTCTTCTTCATCGGCATATATGTGGCATCAAAATTAACTTTCACCTCATTTTGCCGCTATCTCTATTGGATTTATCTGAAATAAACAGGTTAGCTCATGACTATGGATTGCAATCTATTGCGGATATAAAACTCACTGACATCGTAAGCACTAACGGGATTGCTCTCAGCTATCTTTTCAAGATGGAATTTGACGCTGTGATAGTCAATCCGCTTATGGGACAAAGCGCGTTGGCCTCAGCGGTGAAGCAAGCTCATCTAATTGGTCGCGGTATTCTTGCATTAATCTATATGAGTCACTCCGACGCAGGGAAAACTTTTGGCATAAGGGTTATTCAGAAATCAAAAGCAGGTGATTCCTTTGCCGTATCGCTGTATGAAAATCTCCTCCGATCTGCGTACCGATGCCATGTAGATGGAATCATAGTAGGAGCGACTCAAAGTGAGATTTTGAACCAAATATTTAAGAAGAAAAAGACCCGAATATATTCGCCAGGCTTAGGCATACAGGGCGGAGATTTTAAAAAGGCTGCTAAAAACGGTACAGACTACTTTATAGTAGGTCGTTCGATTATCCTAGAAAAAGACCCTCTGAATGCAATCAAAAGACTAAGGACGCAAATATGATAACTTTTTCTAATATACTTCTAAATATTTTTCTCTTATCTTGAGTCCATCATTTTAACCGGGTGCGCGTTTCTGTAACCGGCCCTTCTTGAGAATCTTGTCACATGTTTAATATGGCATTCTCATTGGCGGGGCCCAGTTTGAAAGTCGACTCGATACAATTTGAACTAAGGTTTCAGAAAAAATTAGGTTGATGTCCATTCCTAAATGGTTTACAATATTTAATTTTATATTAAAATTACAAATTTGTTTTATGTATAGCTGCAATTTACCAGGTCTTTCACAAGAAGCGAATCATATTTGAATGTGCACTCTCGGCGACTTTAATATATATTCTAGTCATGTTCAAGATTAATTCTTTTACCTTTCATCTTATTATACGAATGGAATTTCCTAACATGATCCCTCATTTGTTCCATGCTAGGGAAGGATACTTTACAAGATCTGCACTCGTAGAGTAATTCTCTTCCGTGTATTATTTGCTTATGCTGCATAATCTCTTCTACTCTTCTAAATTTTCTCCTGCAAGTACTACATTCATACCTTTCAAACAAAGTTATTCATTTTTTACTCTTGTTCGTGCTGTCCCAGCATTCTTTACACAGTTGTCCCTGGATCTGCCATTTTGGTTTAGGATTATAGCGAAAAAAACCCATTCGATTTTTACACAACGAACAAAAGTTAATCTTAATGTCGTACTCCGATTGCTTTTTTTGAAAACAGTTTATGCAGATGATGCTGCCTGGCTCCAAGTTCCAATACCATCTGGGCTTCCTAGTATCTATTTCAAAATTTAATGTTTTATTGCATAAAGAACATGCGTCCTGTTTGTGTTCAAGTTTTGCTTTTTCTTGCTCTTGCTTGAAAAGATATTCTTTAGTCTTTTCGATGTGGCAATCACTGCATAAAAAACCGTGGATATCCCAGTCCCTTGCCGTTTTATATTTGTAGGTCAGTTGCTTTTTACACAGTAGACAAAACATCACTTTTCGCTTCCTAAAAAGACTCAGCAATGTTACGAAATTAAGTTTAGAAATAAGCAAAATATATTCTTTGGCTCGAAGAGTCAGAAAATGTTTGGTCTGGCGGGCTTCTAAGCGCATTTTGATTTTAGTCAGGAAAAATGAAACATACATTTTCCTAAATGATAACAAAACAACTGACTGTCTTTCGAGTAATACACAATATTTTAATAAAGGGATTTATAATTGTTCTTTTGTACAGATGCATTATGAAAAAAATTGAAGCTGTTATCCCTAGTACTAGATTGGGAACAGCATTTGAAGCATTAGACGCTTTAAGTATAGGGGGTCTAACATATTATGATTCGAAAGGGCGAGGACAAGTTCCTAGACCTCGGCTCCATTCAGGACGAGGCACTTCTACCTATATACCTGAGTTTAACGTCAACTCTCTGATTATGCTGGTAGTAAAAGACTCTTTGGTAAGCAAGATTATTGATACAATGCTTGAAAGATTAAGTACAGGCTTGGCAGGAGAAGGAAAGATCTTCGTATCTGACATAGACGACGCGGTAGATATTGGATCTAGGACACGAGAAGAATCGGCTATATAACTAATGAAACGATCCGAACGCATCTCAACTTTACATTGGCCAGCTATAATAACTTGATATAGAAACGCTGCGCACTACCCCTTTAAGCGCTGACTGCTATTTAGAATATATCTTACTCAAATACCCGACTCAGACGCATTGATTAACGTATAAGCGGTTTTATACTGCCAAGTTGGCAGATGACAATAATTCTAATGTAGGTTTTGAATATGCAAGTCCTCCTGTCGCCAACAACTGGGTTAAAGATGCCCTTCAGTAGCTGTTACTATTTGGTAGTGCCTCAGATATAGACAATAATGCCAGTTTTTATATGGTTTTGGTCCCGCAGAGGAGTGGTATGAGAGGAATATCTGAAAAGTTGAGTCACAGAAGCAAGTAAAGCAGACTTTTTTTAGTTATTGGGTATTGGTAAGTCCAAAGACGATAATTTACCGACTGAACTGGTACAGAAATTTCCTTGTCAACTGCCTCATTGTAGTTAATAATATAATCTTGAAGGCTAAACTTGAATATTTACCTGCTTCAAATGTCCATTGGACAACCTTGCTGTCCTTGGTTAGCGAATTCCTTGATACAGTGTTAAATCAAAATAATGATGATCTTATAGTGCTTCATCAATTCCTATACCCCACTCAATTTCCTCATTTTACTCGTACAATTTTTACCTTCTCAAGAACCTTCCAGTACTCTACTTCTGCGCCCTGTCTGATCTTGTCCTTAATCTCATTGTCTATTAACGTCGTCTCAAACACTTCAAAGGTTTCAAGGTCCATAATTTGAAGTAACTCATCTGACAAGGAGATAACTTGGCCACTTCGTTTGTCGATTAGAGGTACTTCAACACTAGAAGACACAGGAGATACAAGGCTGTGTTTTGAGCCATCAAAGACTCCCATCGCAGCTACTCTAGCCTTTGCGGAACCATGTTTACCGGGTTTGCTGTGGTCATAGGAAACAATTCTACAAGGCTCACCATCAATCACTATATACGAGCCAACTTTTAATGCCCCAAGGTCCATAGGTTTACTCAAAGCTCTTTCAAAATTTTAGGAAATCGCATTCCTATTTAATACTTCTGTCTACTTGAGTTTTTCCAAGATTGAGAGACTTATCAGATTGGATAATGGAATGCCTTTTCTAGACACATCCCTTCGTGTTTGCTCACAATACTTTTGATCGCTCTGATGTGTTTTTTCCCCTTCTACTTCAAGCACTATTACATTCCTAGAATAGGGGAATACAAACCTCACGTTTTCTGTAGATATGATACTTATGGTTGCCAAACTCGCCTTCTTTACTCGATCCCTCCTAGCAATGACATTAGCTATATCAGTTAGTTCAAGGTGGTTGTATGTATATTTGGTGAAGTAAATGGAAATGTAATTGAGTTTTTCTGCAGCCCTCTCAAAAAGGCATGAAGTTAGGGTTAACATGAACGACATTCGCCCGATATTTGTTATTTTTAAATCTTCCAAAAGGGGCTCAATAACCAAAGAGGACGCAAGGATGTAATGATTGGCCCTATTAGGGAAGTACGGAATGCCTTCGTGCGAAAAAGTTGCGGTAACAAAATAAAGGTTCCGGGCACCCACTGATCCTTTCCAATCTTCAATCAATGCCCCGAGCTCTTTTTCATGAGGAATACAAAGATATCGTTGAATATAGTTTCCATAAGGAGGCAATTCTTTTTGATGCTAATTTCAAGATATATATACTAATACTGAAAGACTAGGGCTATGCATATCAAATTACTAATCAATCCTTGATCTCGCTTTTAGAAATTCCTTTGTATGGTGCTTTTGTACTATCCGCGACATACCACTGAGCTTTATCCAGGTCATGTACCCTTCGCCTATAATAAGGAACAAAAGCCATGCAAATCATAGCGTACATTGCACCGATTGGGTCCAACAATGCAGTCCGAAGCGTCGCGGTTAACATGATTTTTGGTGAAGGACTTAGATTCAACTGCTCTACGAAACAATCAAGTTGTTTATGACCATAAAGTGATCTCATAACTTGGGAGGCAAAATCTATGATGGTATTTGGGGGAAGAAAATAAACTATCGCATTGTCATTGTAAACGATTTCAAATCCACGCCTAAGTACTTCACACTGAACAAAAAGATCTATTGCTATCATATCTTTCGGTATCTTGATCTTTTTTGCTAAATCTGAACGTATTGCGAATGACCTACCCATGACTGTGTATTTGGATAATTTCTTATTTCTCAGTGATCTAAGCCAATGTGAAATAAAGATAGAAGCTCTTCCTGGCATATCCTTGACTAGAATGGGAGTAGGATTTGACGCGCAAAGTGCTACTTTTCCATTTATTGATGATACAAGCTCTTTGGTAGAATACTTATCTAGAACAATATCGGCGTCATATAAAACTATAATGTCGCCCATAGAATTTTCAAAAATCTCGTTCCAAGCAGCAGCTGCACCTCTTCTTTTTGCGTAATGAATAAATTTGATGCCCCAATCCAATTTTTGTGTCGCAAATATTTGTACTGCTCTTGAAGTATTATCGCTTGAATCATCAGAAATAATAACTTCAGAAATAGTAAAATCGTCAGACTTCACATCAGATAATGCCTTGAGCAGATCTGCGATGTTCTTTTCTTCATTAAATGATGGTATACCTATTGTTATTCTTCGCATTCTTAACCAGTACCGAATCAGACAAGCAACAAGGTAATAAATTGTTGCAGGATAACTATTCATATTGGTGCAATTGCATTTTAAAATGGAGATGCCTCCTACTCCTTATAATAATTCTCCATACGAAGAGATTCTAAAATCCGTAGGCCTTCGAAAAGAGCACTTAGTCTATCCAATATTTGTCGATGAAAGAGAATCATCCATTCCTGACAGAAACAGCATGTCAGGAATCATGAAAATTTCTCGCAGAAAAATAAAGCGGTATATCCAAGCAATTATCAACCTAGGTATCCAATCGATCATTGTATATGGCATCCCAGTCAGAAGAGACAGGAACGGAAGTCTTGCTGCGTATAAAGATGGGTTGGTTCAGGGCGCAATCAGAGACATAAAGAAGGAGTTCGGGGATTTGTTAACTATAATATCTGACGTATGTGTATGCCAATACAATTTATCGGGCCATTGTGGATTGGTTATCGATGGCAGCGAAGTGGATAATGATAGCACCCTCAAAGTCTTGGCTGCAATCGCCCTTAGTCACGCCGAAGCAGGTACAGACGTAGTTGCGCCTTCCGCGATGATGGATGGTCAAGTTATATCGATAAGGAACGCATTAAATATTGAAGGATTTCATAAGGTAAAAATTCTTTCATATTCTGTTAAGACCTCATCTTCACTGTATTCGCCTTTCAGATCGGTCACCTTTTGCAAAGGGATATATAATAATATCAAGATCGATAAGTCTTCTTATCAGATAGCGTATGCAAATTCAAATCAAATATTAAGAGAGATCGAGTCTGATATTTTAGAGGGTGCTGATATGGTGATGATAAAACCAGGGATAGCAAATCTTGATCTTGTCACCAAAATTAAAGAAAAACTTTCTTTTCCACTAGCAGTACAAAACGTTTCAGGTGAATATGCAATGGTAAAGGCTGCAGCAATGCACGGATGGATAAATGAAGAAGGATGGAAAGTTGCATCAATTGCAGCGCTAAGAAGAGCTGGAGCTGACAAAATAATCTCCTATTTTGGCCTAGACATCATGCAATATATTGGTGATTGACATTCGACTAGGGCTTACTCATTTGTAAATGCATAAGGTTCTTTGTATTCAAGACGATCAGAACCAGGCGTTCCGAGCATCCGAAGGGCGAAATCCTGGATCTTCCTAGACACAATTATATAGCATTTTATACGATAACCGAAAGTGTCCCGCGGTAGCTCAGCCTGGTAGAGCTTTCGGCTGTAGATGTTGGCTGACTTTTAGCTGACCACGAGATCCAGCCTATCGGGCGTACAACTAGCGGTAACCGAAGAGTCGCAGGCTCAAACAAAATTGGCTAACAGCTATTTTGGAGTAGATCCTGCCCGCGGGATAGAATATTCCCCTCATTTGTTTCCTTAGTCACTAAGGATATTCTAAAGACATCTGCAATAAATTCAAACAATTAGACTGAAAATGGAAAGGTCGCTGCTGGTTATCATAGGCTCCAACCCTATCGAAACAATTTATTGTGTATGAGAAATAACAACGTATTTGGAAAAGGAGCGTCTGTGTTAAATTTGAAAAATCACTTCCAAGATCTCTGGAGCTTATCAAGATTAGGAATCACCATTTTGATCTATGGTCTGCACTTTTATGTGTAATTGTAGAGGTTTACCCGGTTTTCGTCTGAGTATTTATTAGAGAAAAATATATTTGTCGAGAGGGATGCTGATGAAGAATGTGAAGAGCCGTCTGAAGATGTTCTTAAATATGAAGATGATACGAAGTTGCTGAGGCATCCTAGATATAAAAAGTATAAGATGTAGAGCTTAATGCGATAATTCAATTAAAAATGACGCTTCAAACGAGTTTCAAAAAATTCCTAATAAGTATATTAAAGTTATCGCCTTCAGAGCGTCCGTCTTAAAATTTCAACATTTTCAGCTATGAGGTTTGTTAATAGTATTAGTCCGGATGAAACAATGACCAGAATGAAGCTAAACAGAGATCCCAAATATTTAGAGCGCTATGAAGTGACTTTGTTGCTCATTTATCTTCAAACGGGATATCAGATCTTGGTATGCTAGAATACTAGACTATTGCTATTAGGAGCTTATTTGAATACTATGATGTTGATATTGAAATAATACCTAACTAATCAAATGCAAGGTTAGGTTACCCAGATTCTTGATTGGCCTGTACCTATAATGTAGAATTTATAGTTAAAGCGTTGGCGAATTGCTAGAAATGTTATTAGCTAATGTAATTGTCGGACCCTAGTTTGTGTTATAATTCTATGTCCACCAAGTTAAACTAACCTCTAGTCATAAAAGCTGAGATTTTGCTATAATATTGTATCGTCACAATTTATGTATTAGAATATCCTATATTAAGAATTGTAAAGTTATTGGCGAAACTAGGGTTTTTTAGAAGGAATATATTCCCGATTTTAATCATAATTGGTACTGGGACATTCCTATCTGTGCTTTCATATCAATATTCCTCTTTTACCGCCGATGAAATAGCGAAGATCGCTTCCCTAGATGTCAGATCAAACTCGAGAATTGAGGCTCATGACCTTTCCCAAATACTGGTACACAGGATTGGTTCTATTACAAATAATCTTCAAGCACTTACGATGGCGCCTCCTATACAGCAGAACGCGTCAGAAACTGCACAGTATCTTCTCAATGCAGCACAATATTCAACTAAAGATCTAACTGACGGTTATTATTGGTTAGACAAAAATGGCCGAGTCGTTACATGGAGCAACATAAATCAAGAAACCCTTCGAAAAGTCAAGGGCTTCGATCTAAGCGAGCAGGATTTTTTTCGTGTGCCAAATTCAACGTTCACTCCATACTATAGTAGTGTTATAGAATCGCCTGACAATGTTCCGAGGGTATATATCTCATATCCTGTCATTGGTAACCAAGATAAACCGGCAGACGTTGCTAATGGATCTATAAATACAGGATCTTTCCTTGGTGTCATGGTTGTACCTATTAGCGTCAACACTATAGGAAAATTCTTGCAGAATGAATTACCACCTGAATTTGTTAGCAATGTAGGGTTGATAGATAAAAATGGAATAATCATATATGCTAGAAACCAGTCCCTAATTGGCAAAAATTATTTGGCCGAAGAATTCCAGTCGACGATTCCAACCGAAATCAAAAATTCTTATAATAATATTTTAAGACGATCACTTCAATCATTATCAGGCTCAGAAGATGTTACTTTTCCCGGCGGCACGACCACCATATCATATCAGCCAGTTATGATTGATGGAAGACATCTATGGACTTTATTTATAGGTACGCCTCATAACCTTGCAAGTGATGTTGGTCTTTTGATAAATCAGCAGAAAAACTTTAGCACTCTACTTGTGATAATAATAGCCGCGATAGGAGGAAGCATCGCATTGTTTATTCTATCTTGGAATAAGAGACTTGAAGCTGCCGTAGATGTACGGACCTCGGAGCTGAAAGGAGCGAACGTTTCCTTGGTTCAATCTAATAAATTGGTTGCAGCTGCAAATGAGCAGCTAAAAATGCATGACAGGATGCAGAAGGAATTCATCAACGTAGCTGCACACGAATTACGGACTCCAATAATGCCAATATTAGGAGATGCAGAGTTCATAGAAAATCAATTCAACGGAGTTAAGAACACTGTAGAAGTGGAAAAGGAAGAGGTCTCATCAATCATCCGAAATGCGAAAAGGCTGGACCAACTGGCCTCTGATATATTAGATGTCACGAAAATCGAAAGTAACAGTTTAAGGCTTAATAAAGAAGAAATCAACTTGAATGAAATCATAACCCTTGTGGTGAAAGAGATTAGAAACCTAACTGCAAACAATGATGCTGGATCAGAGAAAGTCACCATACACTATAATCCTAAAGATATTTTCGTGGTAGCAGATAAGGGGAGACTTACCCAGGTTCTCTTTAATCTCCTAGGGAATGCTGTCAAATTTACTGAAAAAGGTAACATTTTTGTCAATGTCGAAGAAAAAGCAGATCAACTAGTTGTTAATATAAAGGACACCGGCCGCGGCATACACTCCGAAATATTACCCCGATTGTTTACAAAATTTGCGACAAAATCAGAGAGAGGGACAGGCCTAGGATTGTTCATCTCTAAAAGTATTGTGGAAGCTCATGGAGGGAAAATATGGGCACAAAACAATGTCAATGAAAGCGGAGCGACTTTCAAATTCAGTCTACCATTTGTGGACTAGAGTGTTATTTCGAAATATGAAGAATTAAGAATATTTGGCAATCGTCGAATACCGAACTAATTAGTCACAAATATTTATTCGCTTAGTAAAAATTGTAGATGATAATATCATTTTTAGACGATTTTTCATCTGTAACAGACTACTGACCCGAACAACCGATTCAGCTGAATTACGAGTTAAATCGTAGAGCTAATTTGTCAAATATCGACATCCATGGCATTATGTGGCAGTAAATCGTTTTTGCGTATTTTATAATGTCCTGTTTGCTGTATATGATCATCTACATCCGCATGAAAAACAAAGTGAGACTCGCATTCCTGACAAGTCCATACAGTCTTGAGGTCTTCTGGATGCATGATATTATCTAAGTCGTCATCATGGGATTTAAGTGGTAGGGAATTTAATCATGTTTATTTTATTCATAATTTACATACTTAACAAAACAAATTCTGAATATGTACCAAAATCTGTATGTCAATTTCCATCAATAATAAGTGGGGTATTATCGCAGCTAAAAGTTACATGAGCTGTCCAAGACAAACCAACCCATTATCACGCTTTTTATATTCTTAGCGAATATATTTAGGATGGTATTTGTCAAAGAATCCTGCCTCAAAACGAAATTTGATCAAGTACGTTTGCAGAGTAGACATCGTTGGAAGCATTGTAAAAACTCTTATTGACAGAAGAAGTGTAAGCATTGAACTACTTTTTCCCGTCACCGTTAATCTCTAGTATAAAGTCTCAGCTTAACTCTTCCTCAATAACGTGTCAAATCTAGACGCCATTTATTTTTAATTTAATTTGTTGGAATGGCATCTTGTAATCAGCAAGCTTGATGTATTTGCATTTTTTTCCATTCATTTCAAACGTCTCTCCTTCGTAAGTACATTTTATAATCGGAATATTCTTTCTGTTTTCATATCGATCTGCAATTTTGTAATGTTCAACCAATTTGCGTTTTTCATAAACGATTTTTCCCATCCTCTTATACCTTTTTTTTCTAGAGAACTTAAATGCAAGTATAGAGTGTCTTTCACAATAAAAACTAAACATAGAGCTAATGAGCAAGCATCTAACTGTCTGATCACTTGGAACATATAAAACATCGCCTGTTCCTGATTTTGCCTCTATAGATAATAAGACGGCATCCTTGTTGTTAACAGCTATAATATCTGGTAAACCTACGCTAGAACCACCTAAACGTCTAGCGTACCAATTACCTTGATTCAGTCTTAACGCCAAAGTGTGCTCAAAACTATATCCTCGACTTCTTCGAATATTGCCCAACTGAATTTTTTTTACATAGCCTATCTTTAAAGATAGCCGCTAAAGTCGTGAAACGGTTATATGGATTATTGTTTATGTGGGTCTTAAGTGGCTCAATCTTGGTTCATGTCTAAGATATTGTCGCGTCGCAGGTGTTTGCTCAATCTATGTTTTAGGACTCATTTATGTTGGTGATGTCGGTGGTGTTCCAAGAAGCGACTAGTACGAGCCGTAATTCTTCACATGAAAGCAGACTATAATTCCTAGTGATGTTTTACGTAGTTTAAGAATAGATCTATAACTATAAAAAAATATAAATGCTACGTATGTTAGTGACAAGAGGCGATCAGATGGGCGAAAAGGCTATTACTTCCGATGAGATGTATAAAATTGAGGAAAACGGACATAAACTTTTAGGTATGCGCCGCATTTATATGATGGAAAACGCCGGCCACGGAGTTGCTGATTTCATTGTAAGCAAATTTAGGTACAATCTAGTCGGGAAGAAAATTGTCGCTGTTTGCGGAACTGGTAATAACGGCGGGGATGCTCTGGTTGCATGTAGGCATCTAGCCGGATATTATGGTGCCGAATTAGCAATCATACTATTAGGAAGTCCTATATCTTTACACAGTGAGGAAGCTAGTATTAATTGGAAAATCATTCAAAGAATGAACTCGATCAAAGTTTTCATTGGTAACGAGATGACCGATCTCGTCAAAGGCAATATTGCTGAGGCTCAAATTGTGATTGATGGGATCTTCGGAACTGGTATAAAGGGAATAATTAACGATCCCCATGCATCGGCCATTGTAGAGATAAATAACTCTGACGCGTATGTTGTTGCAGTGGATGTCCCTTCAGGACTTGATCCGAATACCGGTATACCGCATGATAAATGTGTTCATGCAAATGCGACAGTTACATTCCATAGATTGAAAATAGGCTTGTTAAATAATAAAGACTACACAGGAACAGTCCACTTAGAACGCATAGGAATTCCTCGGGAAGCCGAAAGAGGAGTTATTGAGGAGTAGTTAGATTTGAAAGTGCTACAAATCGCCGTAGGTGAGATGGCGAATTTTACATATATATTGGTAGATGAAGCTGAGGCGAAAGTAGCTATAATTGATCCATCATGGAACTTGACGGATATTATCGAAACGTTAAAGAAAAATTCTTGGAAGGCTGACTACGTTATTAATACCCACACTCATTTTGACCACGTACTAGGAAACGAGGAAATCGCGGCAATTACAGGGGCCAAGATCGTTCAACACAAAGATTCAACGTCCAATCGGGACCTTGCGGTTTCGGATGGTGATACCATCGGCTTAGGGAAGATCCGTCTAATAATATTGCATACGCCAGGACATTCTGCAGATAGTATGTGTATAATCGCAGATGACAAAGCAATATTTACCGGTGATACCTTGTTTGTAGGAAGTTGTGGAAGAGTTGATCTGCCAGGTAGTAATCCTGATGCAATGTATGACAGCTTATACAGGAAGATACCAGAACTGAATGATTCATTGGTTGTATATCCCGGTCATGATTATGGATCACGACGCACGTCGACTATAGGCGAGGAAAAAAATACTAACTATATATTAAAACAAAAAACGAAACAAGATTTTCTTTCTCTGATTCAAAGCGGTTAGTCTTAAATGCAGAAAAAAAAATATAGTGATATAGCTTGCTTGAATCAAGACCCTATTAGTATTGACAACTTTGCTACGCTAAATCCATTATTTGTATGCGTTATTTCATATAGCGAAACTAGCATGATTCCAGGGATAACCGTCGCTGGAGCCACACCCGATTTACTAAAATACACGTCTGCTGCAGATTCTGAATTTCTTTATTATGGTAGGTGCAAATGCATTAATAATATTCCAGCTACTCCAGATGGAAAGCCAAGTCCTGCCATTATTACTAAGGCAGCCCTTGAATTAGCAGACATTCCTTTTCTAATTGTGGACGCCGGGACGAAGGTAAAGCCGTCCATTCCCCATTTCTCATTTGGACTGAGACCTGGTAATAACATTTTGTATCGTAGAGCTCTCAGTCTAGGTAATGTAAGAAAGGCCTATAGCTACGGAATATTACTCGGCAGAGTTCTCGCAAGACTTGGTGACGTCATTGTCATAGGTGAAAGTATACCTGGTGGAACAACATCTTGTTTAGGAGTATTGAGTGCGCTCGGTATCGACGCAAAATTCAAGGTAAGTAGTAGCATGCCAGATAACCCTCACATTTTAAAGAATAAGGTAGTTGCCAAAGCAATGAAAAAAGCTAATATCTCTTTTGGAGAGTTAGAAGAGCATCCCTTGGAAGCAATATCACTGTTTGGCGATCCCATGTTACCATCTGTTGCTGGTCTAGTAGTAGGAGTAAATGATTTTGGAGGCAAAGTAATTCTTGCTGGCGGGACTCAAATGGCCGGGGTAATCGCCGTAATAAAGTCACTGAAACAATCGTTGGATAAGGTGTGTATTGCGACGACTACATATGTAGCAGAAGATCATTCTTCCAACCTTGCCGATTTAGTGGGACTAGTATCCAACGAAGTTCCAGTTTTTGCTGCAGATTTGCATTTAATACGATCATGCAAGTCTGGGCTGAAGGCATTCGCACGGGGGTATGTCAAGGACGGAGTAGGAGCAGGGGGTGTATCATTTGCTTCGATGTTAAAAACACGGGGGAAAATTAGCGGAAGCACTTTGTTAAATGCGATAGAACTAGAATATGATCGTGCTATCCAGCAAATACGACCCAATGTATAGAACGTCGGCCTAGACTGATATATATGTCAAATTTTTGCCTAGGCAAAGACACTAGACTCTTCAATACTAGGGATTTATTACTCGTTGGCAAGTCAAATATCTGTGTTAAATCTGATGGCTCTAAATATGTCAAGCACTTTTAATATCACAAGGATTTCGAATTCCGATAAAAAGATTTGTATAACCGATAGAAACCTAAACAACATTGGCTAATGAGTAAAGTACAATCCAAAAAAAGACGGCTTGTAGAAAATGGAGAGGTTCGATCAACCTCAAAGAACAAGACTACAGGTAGAGAACTGACCCTTATTGAAGAGATAAATGCGCGTATCAACACATTAATAGACCTACTCGACGCGAATAGCCTGATCGATAAAAAACAATATGAACGAACATTATCTATGCGCCTACACGAGATTTCCAAAGCGACTGCATTTGAAGAAATGGATACAGATCTATGAAACTGTAGAGTATTATTCCTCATCCAAGACTTATCCTATTCTTATCCTTTGAGTCGGACTAATATCTAGCAAAATAAAAAGTCTACTTTTTTTAGATTCCTTTAATCCCCAACGAGTCAGGGATTTTCTGGAAGAATAAAAAGTGTAATTCCCTAGAGTGGAAGTACTATTTCGTAGATTTAACTATTGGTGAATTATGATTTCTTCAAATTTGGCACGCCCAATCAAAAGAACTAAGGATGGTAGTTTTAGGAAAACCGTCTAGCTGCATATATCCAACCTGATGCCGGTATTCCATCTGTGAGCTGAGGCGCCGGGAGAGGGATTTGAACCCTCGCGACCCTATCGGATCACAAGCTAACAAGGTTTGTTTTTTTCCAGGCTTGCGCCATACCGTGCTAGGCGACCCCGGCTTAAGCACAATCTATTACTCGCGTATAATAATCAATGAAAACGAATAATTAAATCTAATCCCTTAACACTAATTCGGAAAGGCTTCTACAATTGGATGACGTGGACGTGGAGGCATATCTAGAGCTGCGATTTTTTGTGTTCTACACTGGTACAAAAAGTATATCTTTGCTATAGGATATCAAATTTCGAGTGAGCGGAGATCATCTGGCTTGATCTATCATGGGGTCCATTAGAAGTGCTTATGTATATTTATAAGAAAAAGAATTATTTCTGTTCTTGTCTATGCAGATCATGCTAGCATACAAGCCTAAAAAGTAGCCAGATTTATTTAATAGGTCTAGGCATCTATTTCCCTCAGCTTAACAATGTTATTAAAGTCCGTAATTCTGTAGTAATCAGATTTGAAATTCTCATCAGCAATGTGTATTAGTGTTCTACTGAGTTTTTACAGTAGGAGTACTCTTTGAACGCCATACTCTAGGATAAGTCCCGGGTTTCATGATGGTTCTTTTAGTATGAAAAGCTATTCCTTTAGCGTTATCCTCTATTTCTTTTTTCTTCATTGCCGCTTCTGCCAGCCCTACTATTTCGCCTTTTAATGTGTACAGTCCAACAAGCTCGCCAACCCTCAGGTCATCAGGTAATGCTAGAACTCCAGGTATTGCAATTTGCGCCCCATGACAAACTGCGTCGACAGCGGTGTCACGAATTATTACCGCACGTATCCCATGTAAACAAAGCTCGATAGGTTGTATAAGCCTACGGAGTTTCTTATCATCTCCAGTTTCTTTATACATCTTGAATGCGTCAACTATGTCATGTAACTTTACGAAGTCATATGCATTTTCTGAAAGATCGATAATTCTTGTCCTCCGAAGCTCTATCATAGTAGCACCGGTACTGAGAACTTCTCCTAAGTCATATACTATTTTTCTAATGTACGTGCCGGCTTGACACAAAACGCGGATCAACAGGAGCCGGTCATAATGTTCTATGTCTTCAAATTCATATACAGTTCTAATCCGTGTTTCTCTTTTTACGGAAGATCTTTGTGGAGGCCTCTGGTATATTTCTCCAGTGAACTCCTTGATTGTTGACATTATCCTTTCTTGTGTGACATATCCATGTAGTCGGGTCAACGCATAATATTCCTTCGGACCCAGTAGCAGGACTGATAGGGCTTTAGTACCCTCTCCGAGTCCCAATGGTAGTAATCCGGTAGCACCTGGATCAAGTGTACCGCTATGACCGGCTTTATTAATCCCCAGTATTTTTTTTACCCATGAGACCACTTCATGGCTTGTGGGACCTGCAGGTTTATCAAGCAGAATGAATCCATAATCAAGCAAGGATTCTACAGGCCTTTTTTGAGGGTAATGACCGTAATTTTCATCAGTAAGATCGTCATCTATTCTTGCTAGGTTTTGCAGTTGTGGCAGACTCAAATGATATTCCCCATTCGCAATTCCGATATTAAACTCTAATCCAAGTTGATGCGAATTCTCCCTTTCCACTCCAAGGCTTTCCAAAGCTGTCGACCCAGGTGATCAGCACATGCATTTGTTCCTAAACCGTGGCTCATCATGACTCAGTAGTTATATGGTGGTTCACTTGAAAAATTTTATATTATACAAAAACAAACTGTAAACGGTATGAAACATCACAGGAGCCGATCTGAAATAATTGCGTGTATTTTAGAGGTTACTAATGGTAATAGGGTAAGACAGACAGAGATCCTTTACAAAACGTA
>Ga0193723_1000076_pt1 | contig 30659 bp, 31 predicted proteins | sample H2m2metaG_FD_143042 | JGI IMG/M metagenome (GOLD analysis project Ga0193723, IMG submission 143042) | Soil microbial communities from a riparian zone of the East river system, Colorado, United States - H2m2 | ecosystem: Environmental > Terrestrial > Soil > Riparian zone | place: USA: East River...
CAGCCGATACGCCGCCGCCCCGTGCATCACGCCTTTGTCGATCAGCTCCGCCATGTAGCCCGGCATGGCGCCGATGCGCGGCTTCACCTTCTCGGCGCCGGCGGGCTCCTGCGCCACCGCGAGCCCGCGGTACTCATTCAGCAAGCCGGCCTGCAGCGCCTCGACGATCCACGGCTTCATCTCGACGGTCGCCTTGGTGACTTCCACGCCGCGAATCGTTCCGCGCGTATCGTAACCGATGGCCAGCTCGATGGGGCCGTGCGGGCAATCGACGCGCATGAAGATCAGCGCCCCGGTGACCTGGTCCTGATGCTTCCCGACGTAGAACGTGACCACGCCATCGGGCGGCTCCCACCCCACGGCGTCGTGCAGCTTCTTGGAATCGGCACTGCTCAGATGTAATTCGCGCGCGGCAAACTGATCGGCGCCGGGCAGCAGATGCGCCACGGCGTCTTGCCGCTTCACGAGAATGACCGTCGGCGTGATATGGAGCAGCGCGGCCGTGACCGCGCCAAGTAAGAGCGTTTTCATGGTCTCCTCCACCACATGCGATAGGTGGCTAGTGCAGCCACGATGGTATATCCCAGCGCCATCGCCCAGCCGCCCGCGAGCGTGACGATCGCGAAGCCGGGCGAGACGAGTTTCGTGAGCCACATCCCGGAGAAGTCGAGCCAGGGCGCGGCGAACAGGAGCGCGATGATGGACAGACCTGCCCAGCGCGGCAGCGCCAGGCCGAGCACGATCACGGCGAGGCACGCCGCGATCACGGCATACATCGGCATGTGCACGTGCGTGTCCTGCACGAGCAGGTTGATGTCGACGTGATGCTGTTCCTCGCCCATCTCCGCCATCGAGACGGGACGCTCCGTGACCATCGTCGTCTCCGGCGGCATCTGCATCATCATCGCCTCACCCGCCGCCCCGTAGGTCTCGGCGACTTTGGTCGTGCTGAACCCCGCATACAGACCGACCATCCACGCCCCGAACAGATACGACGTGCCGAGCGTGGCGAGCAGCAGTGTGACGAGCCAGCGCACGCGCAGATCGGCGTGCCGTAGATCGTAGAGCACAGTAGCTCCTAGAAGAGGTAAACGAGCTCCACGAGGGCGGTCACGTTTGACCGCACCAGGCTCCCATCTCTTTTCTCGAACACCGGTTGGCTCGAATGATCGATGCGCACCGCCGGCCGAATCGAAAACGCGGGGAGGCGGAAATTCGTGAACTCGACGTTCGAGAACACCCCCTCCTGCCCCTCGCGATAGAAGTACCACGGCGAAATCGTGACCGAGCTGAGCTGCTGCGCCGTGCCGGTTCTCGCCCCAGCGGGGTCGTCCATGACCTCGCCCCGAATCGTCAGCCCGGTCGATCGCCCGGCGCGCCAGAATGCCTGGCCCACGACGCCGGTCCAGGTGGTCCCTTGCTGCGATCCGTGATGCGCTTCGGCCTGGACGATGAGCCGCGGCATGGCCTGCCAGGTGGCGTCACCCGTGATGAGGGTCCGCTGGGCCCCGTTGGTGGAGTCCGCTTCGGGCCCGTACAGGGCGCCCGCCGCGACCGCGACCCCGGACGTGGGAAAGACTTGCAGCTTGATGCCCGCCGTCTTGCCGCTGTTATTGTCCGCTTCCTGATCCCACCCGTTCGCGACGAGACCGAGCACGCTGATCTTGGGGTTGAGCGTGTAGCGGGCCATCAGACCAGTGAACTTCACCGGCCGGGCATTTGCGAACGTGAAGGATGTGGTGGGAACGAGATTCAGCGGCTCGTCGTCGCGCTCGAACCCGATCGGCGCATCGAACCGCCCGAACGACAGGGACAGTGCCGACAATTTTGCCGGCGTCCAGTTGATGATGAGGTTATCGATCTCGATCGCGGTCTCGGGCGGGCCGCTATCGGCCTCCTCGAGGTGCGTCGTCAGCTGGCCGAAGAAATAGAGCTGGTCCGACCACGGCCGAAATACGCTCAGCGCAATCTTGGACCCGAGCGCAGTACTCTGCGCAAGATTGCGATCGTAGCTTCCCAGGCCCACCGCGAAGCCCGAGATGACGAGCGGTGACTTCTCTTCGAGATCTACATTGCCGCCCTGCGCCGCCCCTCGCCGCCCGAGCGCGACGCACAGGACGACGAGGCAAATCGCCGATTTGCACATAGACATGATGCCCCTCCACCAGGGGTTCTGAGTCGTGAACGAGTTGTCGAAACGCTGTTAGGCGAGCAGCTGTGGAGGAGCGAGCGCGAACGGCAGCAGGTGCTTGCGGGAAGGAAGCAGCAGGGGACGTGAGGCTTCGACAGCAACGACCACCACCGGCGGTGGCACCGCGGTCCAGCTCGCGGTCGTCGCCGGCATCGAGACGGCGACGCCGGCGGGACAACAGGCCTGCGGGCAGGTGCAGTGACCCGCCTTCTGCTGATGACCGCCGTCTTGATGATGCGCAGGAGCGGTGGGGGCGCTGTGAACTGGACACGCATGCGTCTCCGGACCGGCCATTGCCAGCCCGAACGCCAACGCCAGGACCACCCGCACGAATCGCATGGTCCTACATTATACCGTCTTCAGCTTCCAGCGTCCGCGCCGGAATAGCACCGCGCTCGCCACGGCGAGCGTCGAGAAGGCGATGGTGACGGCCCAAGCGCTACCCTGGGGTCCCAAATTGAAATGTCGCGCGAGCACCAAGGCCACAGGAATCTCCCATAACCAGAAGCAAAACAGGTTGAGCCACGTCGGCGTCCAGGTATCGCCAGCGCCGTTAAAGGAATTCGTCAGGACCATGGCGTAGGCGTAGAACGGGTAGCCGTAGGTGATGATGCGCAGGCAGTCGCCGGCGATCGCGGCTACCGTGGGATCCTTGGAAAACAGATGTGCGATCGGGTTCGCGAACACGATGAACCCGATGCCCGCGACGCCGAGGAAGATTAGGTTGTAGAACCCGGCACGCCACACCGCCTGTTCGCCACGCTCGGGCTTCCCCGCTCCCAATGACTGGCCGACCATCGTTGCCGCGGCGTTCGCGAGGCCCCATGCCGGCAGCAGCGCGAACAGGATGATGCGGATGGCGATCTGAAATCCCGCCAGCGCGTCGGTGCCGAATGACGCGTTGATGCGGGTCAAGCCGATCCAGCTCGCCATGCTGACGAAGACCTGAAACGTGCCGGTCCCGGAGAGCCGCAGCAGCGTCTTCATGACGGCAGGCTTGAGCACGATTTGTTCGCGATGAATCACAATCCGGCCGTCGCGACGCCAGAGGCGATAGAGTTGGTACAGCACGCCGGTGCCACGGCCGATCGTTGTCCCGACCGCCGCGCCGGCCACCCCCAGCCGCGGGAAGGGCCCGACACCGAACATCAACAGCGGGCACAGCACGATATTGATCAGGTTCGCGATGGTGAGGACGCGCATGGCGATCGCGGCATCACCGGCGCCGCGGAAGATCGCGTTGATGAGAAAGATCATGAGAATGACGATGTTGCCGCCGAGCATGATGCGGGTGTAGTTGTGTCCCGAGGCAATCACTTCTGAAGAGGCGCCCATGACACCGAGCAGCGTCGGCGCGAGCACCACGCCGGCGACGCCGATGATGACCGCTGCAATCACACCGATCGCGATGCCCTGCACAGCCGCCTCGGCCGCTTGGTACGGCTTCTTTTCGCCGATGCGGCGCGCCACCATGGCGGTCACGCCGAACGACAACCCCATCGCCACGGTGTAGACGAGCGTCAGCACCGATTCGGTGAGCCCGATTGTCGCGACGGCGTTGGGGCCGAGGTGGCCGGCCCAGAACACGTCCGCGACCGCGAAGAGCGACTCCATCACCATCTCGAGCACCATCGGCACCGCGAGCAGGATGATCGCGCGGCCGATGGGTCCGGATGTGTAGTCGTGGTGGCTGCCGCGAATCGCTTCGCGGATCGTTTGCCAGAGGCTCACGACGGAATCCTACTATTGCTCCGTGCAATCAGCGACCCTTGACGCATTGTGTTTCCCTGGTCATTCTGCGAGCGCTCCGGGGAGCGGGAGAGCATGGGCGAGACGTCACCAGGCGTCGAGATCCGGCAGCTGCGCAAGCGTTTCACAGGCGGTGACCACGACGCGGTGGACGGCGTAGATCTGTCCATTCGCGAAGGGGAGCTGCTCGTCCTGCTCGGCCCATCGGGCTGCGGCAAAACGACGCTGCTACGCATGATCGCCGGGTTAGAACATCCGAGCGCGGGCGAGATCTACATCGCCGGCCGGCGCGTCGACCAGGACGTGCCGCCGCGCGCCCGCGGCATCGCGATGGTCTTCCAGAGCTACGCCCTGTACCCACACCGCACCGTCTCAGGCAACATCGCGTTCCCGCTCGAAGCGGCGCGCCTCCCCCGCGCGATCATCGCCGAGAAAGTCCGTTGGGCGGCAGAGCTGTTCGGGATCGCCGGGTACCTGGACCGCTACCCGCGCCAGCTCTCGGGCGGTGAGCGCCAGCGCGTTGCGCTGTGCCGTGCTGTGGTACGGGACCCCCAGGTGTTTTTGCTCGACGAACCGCTCGCCAATCTCGACGCCAAGCTCCGGAACACCGCGCGCGACGAGCTGAAGCGGTTCCAGCGCCAGATCAAGCGTACCACCGTGTACGTGACGCACGATCAGGTCGAAGCCATGGGCTTGGGCGACCGCATCGCGGTCATGGACCGCGGGAAAGTGCGGCAGGTAGGCACACCCCACGAGGTCTACGAGGACCCCGTCGACACGTTCGTCGCGACCTTTCTGGGCCAGCCACCCATGAATCTGGTCGAGCAACCCGGCGGCGGCGGCAGGACGCTCCTGGGGTTCCGGCCCGAGCACCTGCTGCCGAGCGACCACTTTGGCGACCGGGAGCCCCTTCACCCGATTCCGCTCATCGTGCGGCGGGTGGAGTACCTGGGCTCGGATCGGTATGTCTACGGGACCGTGGAGTTCGCGCCCGAAGCAACCGTGATCGCCAAGCTGCCCGCGAACATCGGACGGGCAATTCCGGAAGAAGAAGGAGGGCGGCTCGATTTCGCCGTCCCCGAGCGGGCGCTCTGTTATTTCGATGCCCAGACCGGGGAGCGGGTGCGGCGGTGAAATTCGCCGATCGCGAGGATCTGCTCGGCGCGGCCATGCTCGGCCCGGCCCTTGCCTACGTGATCCTGCTCGTCGGCGTGCCCTTCGTGCTCGCCATCATGCTCAGCTTTTCGAGCGCCACCGCCGGGAGCCTGACCCTCACGTGGGCCGGGTTTCGCAACTACAGCACCATTCTCGCCGACCCGATCTTTCTCCGCTCCCTCCGCAATACCGCGATCGTGACGATCGGATCGCAGGTGCTCGTCATCGTGCTCGCGACCGCGGCGGCCCAGGTGTTCCGTGCCGCCTTCCACGGCAAGCGCGCCGCGCGGTTCGTGCTGCTGTTGCCGTGGGCGGTCCCCGTGTCGCTCGCCGCCATCGCCTGGACGTGGATCTTCGATTCGACATTCAGCGTGATCAACTGGACGCTCAAGGTGACCGGGCTGCTCCACGGCTGGCTCTACTGGCTCGGCGAACCGGGCCTCGCGCTGTTCGCGATCATCATCGTGCAGGCGTGGCGCATCTTCCCGTTCGCGACCGTGATCGTGCTCGCAGGGCTCTCGTCGATTCCGCAGGACGTCGTCGAGGCGTCGATCGTGGACGGCGCGGGCTTTTGGCGACGGCTCTTCAAGGTCGAGCTCCCGCTCCTGCTTCCCGTGATCGCCGTCGCGGTCTTGTTCGGCGTCGTCTATACCGCGACCGATCTCGGCGTTGTGTACATCCTCACGGGCGGAGGGCCCGCGAATACGACGCACGTCCTGCCGACGCTCGCGTTCCAGCGCGGCGTGCTCGGCGCGGATTTGGGTCAAGGCGCGGCGATCGCGGTGTTCCTCGTGCCGTTTCTGATCGTGGTTGCCGTCCTGATGCTGCGGGTCGCCCGCCGAGCCGAAATCGGCGCGGGGGGGGGGGCCAGATGAAACGCGTGGGACTCTACGTTGCGGCCCTGGGCTTCATGGCGTTTGCCGGTTTTCCCTTCTACTGGATGTTCATCACGGCGTTCAAGCAGAACCGCGACTTGTACGTGGGGGCGTTCGACACGCATCACGTGCCCTGGATTTTCAACGATCCCCCCACCTTCGAGCACGTGCGCCTGCTGTTCGGCCAGACGGACTTCCTGCGCTGGGTGGCCAACACGCTGCTCGTGATCGTGGCGGTCGTGATCATCACGGTGGTCCTGGCGGTGCCTGCGGGCTACAGCCTGGCCCGGCTGGCCGGCCGCTGGGGCGGGCGGCTGGGCATGGGCATCTTCTTCACGTATCTGATCCCCCCCACCCTCCTCTTCATCCCGTTTTCGCGGGTGGTCGCGCTGCTGGGCCTGCAAAACTCGCTCGGCGCCTTGATCCTCGTTTATCCGACGATTACGGTTCCGTTCTGCACCTGGCTCGTGATGGGGTTTGTGCGATCGGTGCCGTGGGATATCGAGGAGCAGGCCATGATCGACGGCTACAGCCGCCTGGCCGTAATCTTACGGATCGCGCCGCGTCTCATTTTGCCGGGCATCTTGACCGTGGTCGTCTTCACGTTCACGTTGGTAATGCAGGAATTCGTGTACGCGCTGACGTTTATCAGCTCGGTCGACCGCATGACCGTCAGCTTGGGCGTCCCCATCGCGCTGGTCCGCGGCGATGTCTACCACTGGGGCTCCCTCATGGCCGCTGCATTGTTCACCAGTATTCCGCTGGCCATCCTGTATAACCTCTTCATCGATCGTTTCATTCAGGGCTTCACCATGGGTGCTGTGAAGGGCTGAACTACCGTGCACGCAAGTTCACCTGAGGAGGACATCATGAGGATACGACTGGCGTGGGTCTCGGGGCTTGTGGTCGGGTTGTTGGCACTCGGGAGCGCGCAATCCGCGGCAGCCCAAGCGGGCGGTGGGCAGGTCGTCAAGCTTGGGGAAGGTGAGACACTCACGATCAGCGGATTCATCAATGCGACGTGGTACATGAACAACGGGTTCTTTGCATTCGGGAACGGTCAGAATGCGGAGTGGGCGGCCGCCGCACAACCCGCGACCGACAAGAACTACTCGGCTGCCGATGTCCGCAACACGCGGATCAATTTCACGTTCGCCGGCTCGCCTGTCCTGGGCAAGTGGTCGCCACGGGGTGTGCTCGAGGCCGACTTTTTCGGCGCGTTTCCGGTCACGCCGGCACCAGCCTTCGCGGATGAGCAGCCGCAGCTTCGTATTCGCTTCGCGTACGCAGACCTCACGAATGGCCGCACGACCGTGCGCGTCGGCCAGTTTTGGTCGCCACTATTCGCCGAAGTACCGGTGTCGATCACGCACGTCGCATTCCCGCTGGGTTATGGCGCCGCGGGCATGATCGGTTGGCGCTATCCGGGCATTTATCTCTATCACGATCTCAATCCTGGGAAGCCGACGGCAATGCAGCTCGTGCTCGCGGCGTTTGAAGGCAGTGGACCGGAAGTCGGGGCTGGCAGCGGCATCGGTCAGGGGGAGGCGTCGGCTAAACCCCAGCTCGAAGCGCGGCTCAACTTCACTCACCGCACGCCAAACTTCAGCTGGAGCGCGTACGTGGTCGGACACGTGGACTGGAAGGACACGACCGCGGTCGGCGTTCAAACTCCTGACGTGACCGGCTCGGCCGTAGAGGTCGGAGCCAACGTGACCTCCGGCAAGTTCACGATCCACGGCAACGCCTACACGGGCAAGAACATCGGCCAGCAGTTCGGCCACATCACGCAGCAGATCAGCTCTGCTGGAACCATCCAGGGTTGGGGTGGGTGGGTGCAGGGCGGTTATGAATTCACCCCGCATTGGGGCGCCTGGCTGTTCTACGGCATGGACGACCCGAATGACGCGAAGTCCCCGGGCTTGACGGGCAATTTCCGAAGCAAGAACAACGATGTCGCGGGAATGCTGCGGTTCCGGGCGGGCCGCTACCAACTCGGTGCGGAGTACTTCCGCGCCAACACGACGTGGGCGACGTCGGGCAAGCAGCACGCGGGCCAGGTCGCCCTGAGTGTGATGTATACGATCTGATGGTGCCTGGTGCCTGGTGTCTGGTGTCAGCAGGGTCGATTCCCAGACACCAGACACCCGACACCGCATTTCCATGAATGGAGGGTAGATCCATGACCACGCGGAAAGGGATGGATCGGCGCGAATTCGTCACCACGACGGGCGCCGCCGCCGCAGCGGTCGCACTCGGCCCGACCATCCTGATCAGACGCACGCAGAAGACGCTCAAGATCATGCAGTGGAGTCACTTCGTTCCCGCCTACGACACGTGGTTCGACCAATACGCCAAGACGTGGGGGACGCAGAAGGGCGTCGAGGTCACCGTGGACCACATCGCCCTGGCGGACCTGACGACGCGCGCCAACGCCGAGGTCGCGGCCCAACAGGGTCACGACCTCTTTCAATTTCTGTCGCCACCCGGCGCGTTCGAGCCGCAGGTGCTGGATATGGCCGACGTCGTCCGCGACGCCGAGCGCGCCCACGGACCGCTCATCGATCTGTGCAAACGCGCGACGTACAATCCCGTTACGCGCAAATGGTTTGGCTTCAGCGACAACTGGGTGCCGGATCCGGGCGACTACCTGAAGAGTATCTGGACCGAGGTCGGCATGCCGGACGGGCCCAAGACGTGGGAAGACCTCGTCACGGCGGGGCCGCAGATCCACGCCAAGCATCCCGAGATCCAGATCCCGATCGGAATCGGGATGTCGCAGGAGCTCGACACCAACATGGCGTCGCGCGCGATGCTGTGGTCGTTCGACGGCTCGATCCAGGACACCGACGAGAACGTGGTTTTAAAGTCGGACCATGCGCTCGAGGCCCTCAACTTCGCCAAACGGCTGTACGAGGCCGGGATGACGCCCGCCGTCCTGAGCTGGAATGCCGCATCGAACAATCAGGCGCTCAATGCCCGCCAGACGTCGTACATCCTGAACTCGATCTCCGCATATCGCACGGCGCAGGACAACAAGCTGCCGATCGCCGACGACATCTTTTTCGTTCCGGCGCTGAAAGGGCCGCGCGGCACGGGGTGGGCGTGCGAGCACGTGATGGGGATCTATACGATTTGGAAGTTCGCGCAGAGCCCCGACGTGGCGAAGCAGTTCCTGCTCGACCTCGTGGCCCACAATCGCGACGCGATCATGGCGAGCAAGCTGTACAACTTCCCCTCGTTCCCCGGTGCGCTGGCGGATTCTGGCGCCGCCCGCGGACGGAAGCCTGCGGCGGGCACCACCTGGTTGCAGCAACAGATCGCCAGCGATCCCTTCGGCTCGAACCCGCCCACCAAGCTCCAACCGATCGGAACAGCGCTCCAATGGGCGACCAACATCGGCCATCCGGGACCGGCGAATCCGGCCGAGAGCGAGGTGTTCGACACGTTTGTGCTGCCGACGATGTTCGCCAACGCCGCCACGGGCCGCATGACGCCCGAGCAAGCGCTGGACGACGCACATCAGCGGGTCAAGGGAATTTTCGAGAAGTGGCGGGCGAAGGGTCTGGTTGCGGGAGGAGCAAAGGATAAGGCGTAGCGCAAAAGGGTAGGGGCGCAGCATGCTGCGCCCCTACCCCACACATCCCCTGCTTAGCCTCTGACGCCAACCTCCTGCGGCTTCCAAATGCTGATCTTTCGCGTTTCCGGCATCAGGAATATGCTGAGCAGGAACGCAACGCTCGGAACGATGATCGGGTACATCAACGCCGAGCCCAGGCTGTGGGTGGATAAGTACGCCGCGGTCGTGATCACCGGCACGAGTCCGCCGCCCCACCCGTTGCCGATGTGATACGGCACCGATACCGACGAGTAGCGAATCCGGGCTGGGAAGTATTCTGCCAGGAACGCGCCGATCGGGCCGTACACCATGCCCACGTAGCAGACCATGATCGCCACGATCAGGATCGCCAGCGGATAGTTGAGGTTTGCCGGATCGGCCGCCTTGCCGAGCGCGGTGTAGAGCGGATAGTAGGTGATGGCGGCGAGGGCGAAGCCCGCGAGGATGATCGGCTTGCGCCCGATCTTGTCGGAGAGCCACCCGAAGAAGATCAGCGACGGCGTCGCGATGAGTAACGCAACGCCCACGATGATGGCCGGGCGCAAGACGTCGGGCTTCATGACTTGCTGCAGGAAGTAGAGCGCCCAGAACTGGCCGCTGTACCACACGACTCCCTCGCCGATGACCACGATGCTGGCGATCAGCACATACTTGATGTTCGAACTCAAGAATGCCTCTCGCCAGGGGCTCGTCGAGATCTGGCCCTTGGCCTTGATATCCTGGAAGATCGGCGTCTCCTGCAGCCTCAGGCGGATGTAAATAGCGATCGCCACCATGAGGAGCGAGAGGACGAACGGGATCCGCCAACCCCACGCCGTGAACGCCTCCGTGCCGAGCACCTCCCTCGTCACGATAATGACTACAAGCGACAGGACGATGCCCAGCGTAGGCGAGGTCTGTAGCCAGCCGGTGTAATAGCCCCGTTTCTCGTCCGGCGCATGCTCCGCGACATACGTAATGGCGCCGCCATACTCGCCGCCGAGGCAGAGTCCCTGGATGAGTCGAAGTATCAGCAGCAGGATGCCCGCCGCGGCACCGATCTGCGCGTAGCTTGGCACGAAGCCGATGAGCGCGGTCGCCAAACCCATGCCGCTCAGCGTGACGAGGAAGGTGTACTTGCGACCCACGAGGTCGCCGACTCGACCGAACACGAGGGCCCCAAACGGTCGGATCAAAAATCCCGCGGTGAACGTGCCGACCGTCTTGATGAGCGCTGCCCCGGACTGGCCCTCCGCAAAAAACTTCGTCGCGAGGAGTGCGGCAAGGCTCCCGAAGATGTAAAAATCGTACCACTCGATGACGTTCCCGACGGCAGCGGCGATGACGACTCGGCGAAGGTCCTTCGGAAGAGGCGGAGAAGGCATAACGTCCTCGCGTGGAAGGTTTATTCGACCTGCCCAAACTTCGCGATATCCTCAGGCAACGCTTCTTGCGTCGTCCTCACGTCTTTGCCCTGTACCATGATGCGGATCTGTTCGACCACGTCGGGGTTCGCGAGCGTCGTGACGTCGCCGACGTCCCGGCGATTCGAAATCGCCGCGAGCACTCGACGCATGATCTTTCCGGAGCGCGTCTTCGGCATATCGGGAACGATGTACACGTGCTTGGGCCGTGCGATCTTGCCGATCACTTCTTCGTTGGCCTTGATCACGCGATCGATGATCGCCTGGCTCGGTTGCACGCCCGGCTTGACCGCGACGTACACCTCGGGCACGCGTCCCTTCAATTCGTCCTGGACGGGCACGACAGCCGCCTCGGCGATTTCCGGGACCGTCAGACACGCCGACTCGATTTCCTTCGTGCCGAGCCGGTGACCGGCGACGTTGATCACGTCGTCGATGCGGCCCAGGATGCGGTAATAGCCATCGCCGGCCTGCAGCGCGCCGTCGCCGGCCATGAATGGCCAGTCGCGCCAGTCTTTGCTCTTTGGGTTTTTGTTGTACTTGCCGAAGTATGTCTTCACGTAGCGATCGCGGTCGCCCCAGATCGTCTGCATGATCCCGGGCCAGGGATTGCGGATACAGATATTGCCTGCTTTCCCGGAGCCCTTCGGGACCTCCGCGCCGGTCTCATCGTAAATGACCGGATGAATCCCCGGCACGGCGGGGCCGCAGCTTCCCGGCTTCATCGCGTGAAGTGCCGGCATCGTACTGCAGAGAATTCCGCCGGTCTCGGTCATCCACCAGGTGTCGGTGATGACGGCTTCGCCCTTGCCGACTTCGTCGTAGTACCAACGCCACGCCTCCGGCTCGATGGGCTCACCGACCGTCGTCATCGATTTGAAGCGGTACTGGTATTTGCGGGGCTCTTGGGCCCCTAGTTTGCGCAGCATCCGGATGGCGGTGGGCGCGGTGTGGAAGATGTTCACGCCGAGGCGTTCGGCGATGCGCCACGGACGCCCTGGATCCGGGAACGTCGGCACGCCCTCATACAACACGCTGGTCGCCGCGTTCGCCAGCGGCCCATACACGATGTAGGAATGCCCGGTGATCCAGCCGATATCGGCCATGCACCAGTAGATGTCTTCGGGCTGAATGTCGAGGACCCACTTGGAGGTGGCGGTGACGTACGCGAGATAGCCGGCGATGCTGTGTTGTGCACCCTTCGGCTTGCCCGTCGTGCCGCTCGAATACATCAGAAACAGCGCCCCATCCGACGGCAGCGCCACGGCATCCACCTTCTGGCCGCGGTACTGTCGCAGCAGCTCGTTCATGAGGACGTCGCGCCCCTGCACCATCGGCGTTTTCGCCGAGTACTTACCGGGATAGCGCTGCCACACCAGGACCTTGTCCACGTCCTGCCCCTGCTCTTTCGCCGCCTGCACCGCGATGTCGGCATTGACCTTATGGTCGGCGAGCGTCCCGTTCCGCCAGTAACTGTCCATCGTGATCAGGAATCGGCTGCCCGAATCCTGAATGCGCGACCCGCACGCCTGGCCGCTGAACCCCCCGAACACCTGGGAGTGGATCACTCCCAGCCGCGCGCACGCCAGCATGGTGATCGGCAGCTCCGGCACCATCGGCATGTGCAGGGTGACGCGGTCTCCAGGTTTGAGGCCCAGGCCACGGAGGAGAGCCGCCACTTCATTCACTCGGTCATACAGCTCCCGATATGAGATCTTCACGTCCGACTCCGATTCCGGCTCGGGCACGAAGATGAAGGCGGCTTTGTCTCCGTATTTGTCGAGGTGGCGGTCCACGCAGTTGTAGCAGGCGTTGATCTTTCCGCCGGCGAACCACTTCCAGAACGGGGCGTCGCTGGTGTCCAGCACCGTGCGATACGGCTCGAACCACGTCAGCATGTCCGCGTACGTCTTGAAACAGTCGGGAAACTTGTCGAGGGTGAACTGCTCGAAGATTTTGGGGTCGCGCATGTTCGCTTGCGCTTTGAACTGCTCGGAAGGCTGGTAGTGCCCCTCTTCCTTCCAATGCACCGCGATCTGTGCTTCGCTGACCTCGGTGAGCTCCTGCTTTTCAATTGTCTTCGCCATCTGATCGGTCTCCTCGCCGACACCCAGGCTCTGTAACCCTACGCCTACCGCGCAGCACGCCCAGAGTTCCAGAATGCACACTCGGCGATAAAGTGACGCCGTTTCGGTGGTCCAGCAACCTGGGGCCCGGTTGTTGATCCCCTTGACGCGGCGGACGTTTGCGGTCGCCGGCACGTACACCTTCACGTGCCACATCCACCCGCAGATGCACGGGACGGTCGAGGTCCAGTAACTCGGGACCCGGAAAACAATCGAGGCCGGGAGCAATCCCGGCCTCGATTCGCTACGAACGACCAGCGATCAAGTAGTCGAGCTCGTCAGCGTCGGCCGCTTCTCGGTCGGCGAGACCTTCAGGCGGATCCACATCCCCGCCAAACCATGCCCCGGCACCGCGCAAAAGATCATGTACGATCCCACTTTGTTCGCTACGAATCGCACCGAGTCCGTTTGTCCTGAGCCCAGGCCCTGCATCAGCTTCCCGGTCATCGCGTGCGGGAATGCCGCCGGCTCGACCGGGCCAGCCGGCATCGGCTTCGCCGTATCGACGACTTCGGCGGAGTGCGGGAGATTCGCATCGTGATTGGTGAACCGCAGCACCACCGTCCAATTCGCCGGCACCGTCAGCGTCAGCTTGCCGTCGTTGAAGCCGTTGAAATTCAGGCCGCTATTCAGCTGCGTCAGGCCGGCGGTCAACTGGAGCGTGGCGGTCTTGGCCGTCGTGTCGACGGTAAGCCAGTTGCAGTCGATCTGCGGCTGCGTCGCTTGACTCTGCGCCACACAGATGGACGGCGCGAGCAGGAGGATGCCACAGAACCCCGAAAGTTTTGTCATGGTCCAAGCTACCTATCGACCGGCTCCGACCGAAAGGCCCAGATAAAAGTTCCGACTCGGCGCCGGCTCATAGAACCTGCCGCGCGCCGCGTTGATCACGACCGAGCTGACGTATTGGTGATTGAATGCATTGTTGATGCCCAGGAACGGCGCGAGCCGCATCCCGCCGGCCTTCCCATCCCAGCCGACACGCACGTTCGTCGCCCACCATGGCGAGGTGGTCGTGCTGCTCGTATCGCTCACAAGATATCCCGACGAATACGTCTGCTGCACTTCGCCCCACGCGCCGCGGAATGTCGCGGGTTGCAACCGCGCAGCCAGATTCAGCCAATGCTTCGGGATCCCCGGCAACGCGCGGCCGTCCAGCACGGGGATCGTGTCGGTAAACGTGTAGCGCCGGTACCGATAGTCCGAGTAGGTCCACGCGGCGGTGAGACTGACGCCCGACGTCACGGTGAGATCCGCACTGAGCTCCATCCCGCGGTGGCGCGTGCTCCCCGCGTTGCGGTAGTAGAACCGCGGCGCGGCAATCTCATACGGAATGAGGGCGTCGCGCACGTCGGCTTGAAACACCGCCAGTGTGTACGCAAAGCGCCGGCCGGCTGACCCACGCGTGCCAATCTCGTAATTCCAGGCCTGCTGTGGCTTGAGTCCTGTGTTGAACCCACCCGAGCCCGACGGGGAGTTCGCGAGCTCCGTCGTGGTCGGGGTCTCGAACGATGATCCGACGTTGGCGTAGATCGTGCTCGTGCTCGACGCGTTCACGGCGACGCCGAGCGATCCCGACAGCGCGCGCATCAGACGGGCGCCCGAATCGTCCGGGTTGGGAGGCGTCGTGGTAATCAGGTGGTCCTGCACGGCGAACTTCACCCAATCGTAGCGCAGCCCAGCGGTGACCGTCGTGCGCGCCGAAACCTCGAGCGCGCTTTGCACGAACGGCCCGACTTCCGTGACGTGCTCCAGCTGATCGAGCTGGCGCACGGTGTCTGGTTTCGCCGAGTCGCTCGCCGTGTACGCGAAGTTCTTGCGGTCGTCGCGCAGCCGCTGAAAGTCGATGCCCGCGGTCAGTCGATGCGCGAGCGAACCGAGCGGCGTGGGGTACGTGATGCTCGCTCGCGCCCCATAGTCGATGCGATCGAGATCGATGTATGCCGTGGTGATCGGATTCTTGAGGTTGCGCCCCAGCCCAAACACCGTGAACGCGGCCTCGCCGCCGTTCGCCTTAACTCGGCGCAGCGTGGCGCCACTCTGGATTTGTGTCACGGCCTTGCCCGCATTTCGCGCCAAGTTGAGCGCCGGCGCCTGGTCCCGGTTCGCAGCCAGCTCGGCGCGCGTCAGGGCGCCCGGATTGTCTGCCCGCGGGTTGTCTCCCACATCAGTCACCAGCGCGAGCGACCAGCCATTCGCCAGCGGCAACCGGAGGCGCGCGTTGAGGACGCGCTGGTCCGCGGCGCTGTGGTCGCGTTCTCCCTCGTAATCGAGCCGCGAGATCGTGAGCGAGGCGCTCCCCCCCCCGGCGCCCACGCGCATTCCGGTCGTCGTCTGCCACTTGTTCCACGAACGGCCCGATCGTGCGCTGAACTGGCCCGCGACGAACCGCGCATCCTCACGCACCAGCTCGATCTGCTGCGGACTGGTCCAAATGCTGATCACTCCGCCCGACGCGTTCCCGAACAGTGCCGACGACGAACCGCGCAGCACCTCGATGTGATCGACTTCGCCGAGCTCGAGGTTGGTGAGCTGTCCCTGCCCATCGGGCAACGTCTGCGGGATACCGTCCACGAGAATCTTGATCCCGCGCACGGCGAACGCCGAGCGGGCGCCGAAGCCGCGAATCGAGACGCGCTGATCCTGCGAGAAGTTGTAGCGATTCGCGACGAACACACCCGGCACGTTCGCGAGTGCCTCGTCCAGTCCCCACGTCGGCTTGGCGCGGCTGATCTGGGCGCGGTCCACCGTCTGAACCGACATTGGGACCTTGGAGAGCGGGAGCTCGGCGCGTGTGACCGAGACCGTGGTCGGCGGCAGCGTGTAGGGTTTCGTGGTGTCGGCCGGAGTCTGGCCGCGCAACGCAAGCGGCGGCACGCACCAGAGCGCCGCCGCGCACGTCAGCCACCGCACCGACCCTGTCATCGTCGGTGGGTTCTAACTCATCCGGTCAGATCGCGTCAAGAGTGGCGACTCCTTCTACTATTACTGCGGGCTACTGCTTGTCGCTGCGCCACTGGCGAGCGATTGCGCAATCTGGAGGTGTTCACGCAACGCCGGCAGCGTGCTCGCGATGAGAGCCCGCAGCTCTTCATGCTGTGCCTGGCCCTGCCCCAGCTCGAGCAGGCTAGATCGGAGGGTGTGGGCTTCGACCATCGCGTTCGCAAACGCGGTGTCGAACGCTGCGCCGCGCAGGGACCGCAGCCGTTCGCCGGGCTGATGGTCCGGCGCTGCACCCCGATCCGGGGAGCTCGGCGTGTAGCTCTGAAGCGTCGTCGAGTCGGCCGTCGAATCCGGGCGGCCCATGGAACCAGGCCGGTCGTCGGAATCTCTCCCCGGTCCGCGACTCATCTGTCCCCGTTCCTGCGGGAGTGCGATCCGGAGCTGCTTGGCCAGCGCCACGACCTTCTGGTCCGCCGCCTGATGGTCGCGGACGAGCGTCGCTCCGTACTGCTTCACCTGTGCCGAGGATCCGTTGCGCTGCGCGAGCTGACCCATACGAATCTCGTCCAGATTCGCGCGATGGATCTGCCGCAGTACGATGTCGTCGCTGAGTCCGCCCTGGCCCGCGAGCGTGCCCGCGCACGGCGCGACGAGCAGCAGCAGCGCGGTAATGGTGTGCAACCGCATGTGATCTCCTATCTGAGGTATGGTGGGCATACCCAGAGACCCGGCGATCGGTTCTGGGGTTAGCGATCACCGCGGTGCGATTCGCAACAAACAGGGCCTGAACGCCCCACTTGGGACATCCAGACCCTTACAGCACAACCGGGGCTCGGCCCTACGAAGAACTAGGGATTCGTAATGGCCGTGGCATTCAGCGTAACCGCGGTCTGCGCCAGCGCGCGGCCCGTAATCATGGCGCCGGTGTTGAACGCAATCAGCGTCTTGGAAAGAATGATGCCCTTGAAGTCGGAGGTGGTGCCCAGCGTCGCCTGACCTGCGACTTGCCAGAAGACATTCTTGGCCTGTGCGCCGCCGCTCAAGGTCACAATGGCGCCGTTGCCCACCGTGAGATTCTGTGCGATCTGGAAGATCCAGACGTCATTCGCGCCACCCGAAAGCGTGACCGCGCTGGGGATCGAAAGGCCCGTTCCCCATTTGTACAGCCCTGGGACCAACGTCATCCCCTGGATATTGCCGGCACCCAGCTCAGTAGCGGTGGGCGACGTACGGCCCGCCGCGTCCGTATACGCGCTCTGCATGTTGAGGACGGCGACAGTCAGATTCGCCGGCGTCGGCACGGCGTAGTTGGCTGCCCACACCTTGCCAGTGACCTGGGCGGACGTCGTAAACGTCGTCGCAGGACTGGACAGGGCAAATCCGGTGACGAACGACGCGGCGGCCGGGCTCAGCCCGACATCGCCGACAACGGCCGTGACACCAGTGGTGGACACGCCGGACTTGGCCAGAATGACGTAGGCGCCGGCGGTGCCGAGGCTCACGGCTTTCGGACCGAGGCCGTTCGGATTGGGCGGGTTGTTCTGATTGCCCGTGGAAGAATTGCTGCACGCCGTGCCCAGCAGGGCGAGCGATGCGAGTAGGATCGTAAAGCGCTTCATAGGACTCTTTTCATGGAGGTGATGGTCTACGTCCGTGCAATAGAGTCCGCTGTACTAGATTAGTCAAGTAACACAAGATAATTAATTACTAGTTAACTGTATGCGGTTAACCACTATCGCCGGTCAAAGGCGGCCAAGCGGGTGATTATGGGAATGCGTGGCTCGAGACTGCAGGCGACGAGCGCCAACACGGCCAAGCGCAACAGCGTACGGGTAACACGGGTTCGCGAGTACATCTCGAACTCCTCGATCGTGAGTACCGACCGGGGGGGCCGTCGATGGAGGCGGGTATCGGAGGGGTGGTATGCGCAGGGTAGCCGCTGGTACGTCCTCTAAGAAGGACGTAGTTTCCGGAAATGCCTAAAGCAGCGACACGCCCCGCCCCGGTTCAGCCCGTGCCCAAGTCTCCGACGGGCATTCAGGGGCTGGACGAGATCACCGGAGGTGGGTTGCCGCGCGGCCGGCCGACGCTCGTCTGCGGAGGCCCGGGCTGCGGCAAGACGATCCTCTCGATGGAGTTCTTGATCAACGGGGCGCGCCAGTTCGACGAACCGGGCGTGTTCCTGTCGTTCGAGGAATCCGTCGAAGATCTGACGGCGAACTTTGCCTCGCTCGGGCTCGACCCGCGCCCGCTCTCGGCCCGCAAGAAGCTCTCGCTGGACTACGTCCGCGTCGAACCCAATGAGATCCAGGAGACCGGCGGGTACGACCTCGACGGCCTCTTCATCCGGCTGGAGCACGCGATCGACGCCGTCCACGCAAAGCGGGTCGTCCTGGACACGATCGAAACGCTGTTCTCCGGACTGTCCGACACGCGCGTGCTGCGCGCCGAGCTGCGCCGGCTCTTCAACTGGCTGAGGACCAAAGGCGTCACCGCCATCGTGACCGGGGAACGCGGTGAGAACGGGATGACCCGCCACGGACTGGAAGAGTACATCACCGACTGCGTCATCCTGTTGGACCACCGGGTGGTGGACCAGAACGCGACGCGGCGGCTGCGGGTCGTGAAGTATCGCGGCTCCACGCATGGTGCCAACGAGTCGCCATTCTTCATCGACGAGTTGGGTCTTTCGGTGCTGCCGATCGCGTCGCTGGGATTGCAACACAGCATTGCTCCCGGCCGTCTCTCGACCGGCGTGCCGGATCTCGACGCCATGGTGGGGGGCAAGGGCTACTTCCGGGGCAGCAGCATTCTCGTCTCCGGCACCGCGGGCTCGGGGAAGACCAGCCTGGGGGGGTACTTCGTGGAGGCCGCCTGCCGCCGGCGTGAGTCCGCCCTGTACTTCGCGTTCGAAGAGTCGGCCGCCCAGATCGCGCGCAACCTGCGGTCCATCGACCTCGATCTCGAGCCGTTCCTCCGCAAGGGCCTGCTCCAGATCCACGCGGCACGCCCGACGACCAGCGGTCTGGAAGGGCACCTCAGCGCGATGCACCGGCTGATCGAAGAAAAGAAGCCGCGGGTCGTCGTGGTCGATCCGATCAGCAACTTGATCTCGGTGGGCACGTCGGTCGAAGTCAGGGCCATGCTCGCGCGCTTGATCGATTTCATGAAGGTGAGACAGGTGACCGCGTTGTTCACGTCGCTGACCATCGACGAAGGCCATCCCGAGGGCACCGACATCGGCATTTCCTCATTCATGGACACGTGGCTGGTGCTCCGGAACATCGACCGGAACGGAGAGCGGATCCGCACGCTCGACGTGCTGAAATCGCGCGGCATGCCGCATTCGAATCAGGTGCGCGAGTTCCTCCTGACGAGCCAGGGCCTGAAGCTGCTCGACGTGGTGCGCCATCAGGGCCGCGTGCTGATCGGGTCGGAGCGGGCGGCCCACGTCACGGACGGACCGGTCGGGCCACCGCGCTCCGGGAAGCGCGCCGCGCGTCGATGAGCGCGAAATCGGCGCGGCAATCGCGCAAGCCCCGCAAGTCCAAGGCGACCGCGGAGTTCTTCGATCTCCGCCTGTACATCGCGGGTCAGACCGCGCGGTCGATCGCCGCGCTGGCGAACTTGCAACGCATCTGCGACGAGCACTTGAAGGGACGCTACCGGCTCGAGGTGATCGATCTCTTGGAGCGCCCGCAATTGGCGCGCGGCGATCAGATCTTCGCGCTGCCTACCCTGGTCCGGAAACTTCCCGAACCGATTCGCAAACTGGTCGGCGATCTCTCCGACACCGAGCGCGCGTTGGTCGGGCTGGACCTGCGCCCTCGAGCATCTGACAGGTCATGAGGCGCAAGCGCATCTCGGGCAAACGCCGCAGTCCTACGCAGCGACTCCGAGCGCGCCTGCACGACGCCGAAGCCACGCTCGAGGCCATTCGCAGCGGCGCGGTTGACGCGGTCGTCGTCTCAGGTCCCGGCGGCGACGAGACCCGCGCCTTCGAAGGCGCGACGCATCCGTACCACGTCCTGCTGAACGCCATGAGCGACGGCGCCGCACTCTTGAGTCCCGATGGGACGATCCTGTTCGGTAACCGCCGCCTGGCGGAAATCGCGAACGCGCCACTCGAGAGCGTACGTGGCTCCCGGTTCCCGCAGTTCGCGGCGCCCGCCGAGCGCCACAGCCTCGAGGCATTCGTGCGGGGAGGGCGCAATGGCGGGCGTGAGTTCGCCTTCATGGATGCCGCAGGGTCGGCGACGCCTGTGTGGATCGCGCTTTCTCAGGTGCCGCTCGACGGCGGAAACGGGCACACCGTTCGTATGGTGATCATCACGGACCTGACCGACCGCAAGCACGCCGAGACCACACGGCTTGGGTTGCTGAAGCGGTTGCTTTCCGCGGAGGATCAGGAGCGGCGGCGGATCGCGCGGGAGCTGCATGACGAGACCGGGCAGTCGCTCACCACCCTGTTGGTGGGCCTCCGTGCCATCGGGGACAAGACGGGGCTTGCGGAGGTCCGCTCAATGGCAGAGCGGCTGCGGGAAGTAGCGGCACACACGGTGGACGATGTCGGGCGGTTGGCCCGCGGGCTGCATCCTGCCGTCCTGGACGACAAAGGACTCGTGGCGGCCGCCCGGCGACACGCGAGCGACTTCGGCAAAGCGTTTGGTGTCGCCGTCGACTTCCGTGTGGTCGGCAGTGTCCCGCGCCGAATGGCCCCACTCGTGCAGTCTACGATGTATCGGATCCTGCAGGAGTCGCTGACGAACGTGGCCCGGCATGCCCAGGCGCGAGGGGTTGGTATCGTGCTGACCCACAAGAACGCGATGCTCGAGATCGCGATCCGTGATGACGGCGTCGGATTTGACCCGGCTGCCGCTTTGACTGAGGCGTCGGGACTCGGCCTGCATGGGATGCAGGAGCGCGTCGCCCTGCTGGGCGGATCGGTGGAGATCGCATCGCGGCGGGGACATGGGACCACGATCCGCGCGCACATTCCCGGGATTCGCCGCCATGACTCCAATTAGACTCCTGATCGCCGATGATCATGCCGTCCTGAGGTCCGGACTCCGCATGCTGCTCGAAGTCCAGCGCGACATGGCGGTCGCGGGAGAAGCCGGCGATGGCGTGGAGGTCTTGCAGAAGGCGCGCGAGCTGCAGCCAGACGTCGTCCTGATGGATCTCTCGATGCCCGGACCACACAGCGGCGAGGTCATCCGTCAGGTGCTGCGAGCGTGCCCGAAGACGCGCGTGCTGATCCTGACCATGCATGACGATGCCTCGTATCTCGCCTCGGCGATGGCGGCCGGTGCGACCGGCTATGTGGTCAAGAAGGTCGCCGATTCGGAGTTGCTGTCCGCCATCCGGGCCGTCCATGCGGGACGGACGTTTGTCGATCTTACGCAGTCGTTGGGCCCGACGTCGCACGCCGTCCCGGGCACGGGCGGCGCCGAGTCGGAGCGCCCGAAGGACCTGAGCCCGCGCGAGCGCGAGGTGCTCCGGTTCCTGGCACAAGGGTACTCCAATCAGCAGATCGCCACTCAAATCAAGGTGAGCGTGAAGACCGTCGAGACGCACCGGACGCGGCTGAGCGAAAAGCTCGGTCTCAAGGGCCGTGCCGAGCTCTATCGCTTTGCCGTCGAGTCCGGAATCCTCACTGCCGAGCCATGACGGGTCCAGGAAAACTGCTGTAATGCTTTCCCCGACACTCTACCGACATCGAGGGAGTTCCCCGCTTCGCGGATTGCGGCGTGGTCTCCATATTCGTCTCGGGTAGGAATCTCGGAGGTTGGTTACCGCGGGAGTCGCTGTGATCTCAGTCGCGCTCATCGAAGACAATCGTTTGGTGCGTGAAGGGATTACTGCGCTGCTGAGCCAGCTTCCGGATCTGAAAGTCGTCGCCGGGACGTCGGCCGCCGATACATCCGTGCTGCGAGAAGCGAAGCCGCAGGTGGTCTTGCTCGATCTTGGCTTGGGACACGGCGATAGCCTGCGCGTGGCCGAGCAGGTCAAGAAGGATTTCCCGGAGTCCAGGGTCATCGTGATGGACCTCCTCCCGGTGCACGAAGACATCGTAGAGTTCGTCAACGTAGGCGTGTCCGGCTTCATAATGAAGGATGCCACACTCGACGATCTCGTCAGGACCATCCGCTCCGTCGCGGAGGGCATCCCTGTGCTGCCGCGGGAGATGACCAGCACGCTCTTCTCTCAGATCGCGCGGGACGCGATCGCGAAGGGCCGGCCGGAAGCGCTCGACTCCGTGCGCATGACGCCACGCGAGCGCGAGGTGATCAACCTGATTGCGGAAGGGTTGGGCAACAAGGAAATTGCGTCTCGGATCAACGTCGCAACCCACACCGTCAAGAGCCATGTCCGTAACATCATGGAAAAGCTGACGCTGCACACGCGGCTGCAAATCGCGGCTTACGCGAACGAGAGGAGCAGCGCCCGGGCGTAGCGAAGTACTTCGTTTTTCATGCTTTTGTGCGATATCTGCCGCAGTCTCACTCCGCTAGTCTCTGTCCCACAGTCGGTCTCTTACAGCCCATCCTTCCCGCACGGCAGGCGATGGTGCAAGGACGCGTGAGGAACATATGCCGAACACGAAACGTACTCCGACGCCTAAGACGGTTTGGGCGTATGCCTATCAAATCTTGCCGCCCCAGCCGGCGGCACGGCTGCACTCCATCAAGACCCTCCTCGACCACGCGCATACAGAGGCCCAGCGCGACGCGCGCACGTGGACGGGCAGGGTCGTCGTCGAGGAGCAGGTCACGCATATCCTCATCGTCAGCGACAGCCCCGAGCAAGATCACGAGGTCAACCGCAGACTCGAGGCCAGGCTGCTGGAGCTGAACGCGGGATTCTCGATTACGGTGCCGATCGCGGTTGTGGACGACACTGCGATCCCGGTCACTCCCGATGACGCGGCGGCGGAGCGCGATCTCACCGGCACGTAACGCTGTACCTCATCCGTCGTAGCTTCGTTGTGCGATACCTGCCGGCCGCACTCTACGCTATACCTCCTCCAGAATCTCTCTCTCACAACGGAAGACATCATGAAACCGAAACACTGGAACAGTCTCGTTACTGCCGTCAGTCTCGCAGCCCTCGCAGCCTGTCAGCCGTCCAGCCAGGCGGCGGAAGTGACCAAGAAAGAAACGTCGAAGGTCTCCGTCACCCGAACGCTGGAAGCATTCCGGCAGTTTTCTATGGCGACGACGGCAACCATCAGCTCACGCACCGCGAAGCCCGGCGACGCGTTCACCGCGACGGTCGTGGCTGATGTGCAGGATGCCGCGGGCCGCGTCGCGATTCCGGCAGGCTCTCTGGTGTCCGGGACGATCACGGACGTCAAGTCCGCGCCGAACCCGAGCAGCCCGGGCACGCTGACGCTCGCCGTGAATAGTGTCGCGGTGAACGGCAGGAGCTATCCGATCGACGCCAGCATCGATTCCCTCGCGACCGAGCGGCACGGGCGGCCCATTAGCGGCGGCGACGCCGTGAAGGTAGGCGTCGGTGCAGCCGCGGGCGCCATCGTCGGCCAGATCATCGGCAAGAACTCCAAGGGAACCATCATCGGCGCCGTGGTTGGCGCGGCGGCGGGCGGCGCGTACGCGGCGGCCACGAAGGACGGCGACATCAGCCTTCCCGCGGGCACGCACATCCTCGTCACGCTGTCGCAACGTCTCAACATCACCAGGAGTTGATCATGCCTTCGCATCGCACCACACATCGCAGCAGCGCCGGCAAGAAGCTCTACGCCGTCCGCGATGCCGAGGGACGGTTCCTCGACATCCAGACGTATGAGCGCGCCCATCGCGCCGATCTGTCGAAGAAGAGCAAGGCCGAAAAGGCGCAGGACAGGAAGCACCGCTCATGAAACCCCAGGTGATTGCGGGCATCCTGGTGGTGGCCTTCGGGATCATCGTCGTCCTCCGAGGCCTGGATTACGGCTCGCAGCGCAGCGAGATCCGCGTTGGAGAGTACTCGGCCAGCGTGCAATCGCGGCGCTCGATCCCCCTGTGGGTCGGTGGCGCGGCGATCGTCGGCGGCGTGCTGCTCATCGGCGCGCCCCTCCGGAGGAGATCGCGTGACGCGTAAAGGCGACCGCTTGCTCTGGACCGTCGTGATCGTGCTGCTCGCGCTGTGGGCGCTCGGCACCGTCAGCGCCGTGGGCGGACTGATTCACCTGCTGCTCGTGATCGCGGTCATCGTCATCCTCGTTCGTGTCATTCAAGGTCGGAGAGTTATATGAAGCTCACAGTGCTCATGACGTTCGCGATGCTGGCGGCGTCCACCACCACCACCACGGCGGCGCAGCAGCACGCGCGCTCCGTCCACGCGCGTACCGCCGCAGACAGCTCCCAGGTCGAGCGGCAACGCACCGCGAGTCTCAAATCGTTCCGGGGCGTTGCGGCGAAGCTGAACACGACGCCGGAGGCGCTCCAGTATGCGTTCGAGACCGCGCGCGCGGCAAATCCGAAGCTGAGTCGCGGAAACTTCATCGCGGCGAACGTGCTCGCCGATAACCTCGGCGCGCGGCATCCCAACATCACCACCCAGGCGATTCTGTCCGGCTTGCAGAGCGGCAAGAGCGTCGGGCAAACACTCCAAAGCCTCGGCCTTTCGGCAGCCGAAGCGAAACAGGCGAGGCGCGTGGCCGACCACGACACGAAAGTGGCCAACAAGCTGGTCAGGGACACGGACAAGCGCGCCCGTCAAGACCGCAGAGAAGCCAGTAGAGGGACTACATTCTCCGCCGGCAGCCTCAAACCGGCTGGGCCATCCCTGGGTCGTGCCACGAGTTTCGTGGTCCTGGGCGGCTCGACGGTGACCAGCACCGGCGCGACGGCCATCACCGGCGATCTGGGTGTCTCGAGCCCGGGCGTGTCGGTCACCGGTTTTCCTCCGGGCACGATGGCACGAGGAGCGCAACACGTCGGTGATCCGGCCGCGAACCAGGCGCAAGCCGATGCCCAGAGCGCGTATGCGGTTCTCGCCGGCAAGCCCTGCACCACTCCGTTGACCGGTCAGGATCTGGGCGGCAAGACCCTCGCGCCAGGCGTCTACTGCTTCACGTCATCGGCGCAGTTGACGGGCCGGCTCGTTCTCGACGGCCGGGGCAAGGGCGACAATGGGGTCTGGGTTTTTCAGATCGCCAGCACGCTCACGAGCGCCACCAACTCGTCGGTGGTGATGAGCAAGGGCGGTCGTGCGGGCAACGTGTTCTGGCAGGTCGGCAGCGCTGTCACGCTCGGCACCGGCACGGCGTTCGCGGGGAATATCCTTGCTTACTCGAGCATTACGATGAACACCGCGTCCAACCTCTCGGGCAGAGCCTTGGCCCGCGAGGCGGTGACGATGGACAACAACAGCATCCGGGCGCCGAAGTAGACCGCTCAGGCCGGCGGGGAGCGATCCTCGCCGGCCCGTCGTACTTCAAACGTCGTACCCCGTCGTCAGTCCCCTACTCCATTCGAATCACGAATCCGGGCTGTTCGTACCGCATCCGCCTGTCAATCCCCTTTCACCTCGTTGTGCGATACCAGTCGAGGCGAGTCTGATGGATTTTCATTTTGCGTTTGCGGCCTTGGAGTTGACACGAGGACCTGTCTTCGACACGAAATGTGAGGAGGAGCCCCATGTTGCGAATGCTCACTGCCCGCCCACTCGCGCGGCTCATGGTCATCGTCCCGTTCGCCGCGCTGCTGGTCGCGGCGTGCGAGCATAACGAAGGCCCCCCGGCTGCCGGTCAATTGCTCACCATCACCGTCTCGCCCAACCCGGGGAGCGCCGCAGTCGGGAACAACATCCAGTACACGGCCGCAGGCCAGGACGTGACCGGCGCGACTGTCGCGATTCCTCCACCGCTCGTTTGGGCCAATCTGAACGCCACGGCCGGAACGATCAACAGCAGCTCGGGCTTGTTCACCGCGGGCGCGACGCCCGGGACATACCCTAATACCATCCGGGCGAGCAGCGGCAGTATTTCGGGCTTCGCCACGGCTATAGTGGGCGCCTCGGCAAACCCAGTCCTGGGCTCGGCCGTGACGTACGGGATCCTGGCCGGCTCGACGGTCACGTGTGTCACCGGGGGCACCATCAACGCCGATGTGGGCGTCAGCCCAGGCAGTACAACCACTGGCTTCCCACCGTGCGTGATCACCGGCAACACGAATCTGGCGAATGCCGCGGCAGCCCAGGCGCAGCTCGACCTCACCACGGCGTACAATTACCTGGCCGGCAGGCCGTGCGGTACGGTCGTCACGCCTGCTGATCTGGGTGGACGGACGCTCGCGCCCGGGATCTACTGCACCGCGTCATCGATGGCGGTGACGGGAACCGTCACGCTCGACGGCGGGGGCAACGCCAACGCGGTGTGGGTGTTCCAGATGGGATCCACGCTCACCACCGGCACCACCGCGAACATCGCGCTGATCGGCGGCGCCCAGGCGAAGAATGTCTGGTGGCAGGTCGGCAGCTCCGCGACGCTCGGGACCGGCACCACGTTCAGGGGCAATATCCTCGCTCTGACGACCATCACGCTGGTGGACAACGCGACGATGCTCGGGAGAGCGTTGGCGCGAAACGGAGCGGTGAGTTTGGGCACCAACAACACGATTACCCTGCCGTAAGGCGTACGCTCGCACGCTGGCCGAGAGCCGGCGACCAGTCCGGTCGCCGTCTCCCGCCCCGCGGAAGCGATGACTCTAGAGAGATTGGGGAAAGCATATGCGCGACCAAATTCTGAAGAGCGTGCGGACGCTGGCGGCGGTCCTGCCGATGCTGGCGCTCGCGCAGACGATGGCGGCCCAGAGCGTGGGTACGCAGCGCGATGATAGCTGGGAGTGGAGCGTGGGTGCCGGGCTCCTGTACACGGACGGCGCCCTCAGGAGTTTTCTCGGCAGCAGGGGCTACGGCACCAGTGGCTCGCCGAGTCGTCTCGCGCCCGCCGTCGCCGTGCGCGTCGGCTACAACGTGAGCAACCACTGGGGATTCAGCATCGGCACCGCCGGCGCCAAGGCCTCCGGGGTGAAGTATCTGACGCCCTTCGCCGCGGCGACCTACACGTTCAACCTGAATGCCCGGTTCAGTCCCTTCTTCACCGGCGGGACGCAGTTCACCAGGATCACCGGCCAAAACGGCCGGAAAACCCACCCGACCTGGGGCACCCACCTCGGCCTGGGTTTCCGGAACATGCTGAGCCCGAATTTCGCGCTCCGGGTCGAGGGCCGAATGGGGATCGAGCATTACGCGGAGCTGCCCGGGGCCAAGACCGCGTACAACAGCATCGCTACGATCGGCTTCTCGTACTTCAGCGCCGGCCGGCGCGCGCCTCCGGCACCGATGGCGGCGCCGTGTCCGGTGTGTCAGGAGCGGACGCGCGTGGACACGGTGCGCATCTACCTCCCGCCGCCGCCGCCCCCGCCACCCCAGCCGCACAAGTGTCTGCACGGTGTCGCGCCGGCGGGAGCCCCGCTCGACCCGTACGGCTGCTTGGTGCTGCGCGACACGCTGCTGCTGGAAGCGGTCCACTTCGACTTCAACAAGAGCGTGATCACGCCCACGGCCATCCCGATCTTGGACCGCGTGGCAGAGTCGATGCTGGCGTACCCCGAGGCCGTCTTCGAGATCGCCGGTCATACCGATAGCGTCGGCACGTTCGCCTACAACTTCCTGCTGTCGGCGCGACGGGCTGCAGCAGTCCGGGATTACCTGATCCGGCAAGGTGTGCCGGCATCCAAGCTGACCGCGGTCGGCTACGGCGAAGGGTTCCCGATTGCGCCCAATGCCACCGTCAAGGGACGTGCTCTGAACCGTCGCGGGATCGAGTTGCGGGTGAAGAAGCCGTAAAAGCGAAGAGGCATCGTGCGTAGGGTCTGCGGCGCAGGTGGGCCGCGGCCCTACGCCTGTAGCTCTCACGGCGGGCGAGACTCGATGTGACCCGCAGCCATTCACAGTTTGCGCAGAGGAGCATGCACATGAAGGTCACACGGTTGATAGCGTCCACGGCGGTGTTTGCTGCGCTGTTCATGCTGGTGGCGCACACGACGGCGGCGGCGCAGCAGGCCCACGGCGCCGCAGGCGTAACTGTACCGGCGAGATCGTCGGGCGTGAGCTCCCCAAGCGCGCTGCCCGGACCGCGCCTGCAACCGGAGTTTCGGTCCGTGCAGCCGGCGTTCGCCGACAGCAGCGCATCGTCCGCGCCAGTATCCAGCACCCAGACCATCACCGTCACCACGCTCGTGCTCGTGCTCGTGGTGGTCATTCTCGTCCTGCTGATCGCGAAGTAAGCGACGGCGCACACGGAGATTCGCATGTCTATCATCGCCTGGATCGTCGTCGGTATCATCGGCGGTTTCATCGGCAGTCTCGTCGTCAACAAGCGGGGTCAAGGGATTCTGGGAGATCTGTTCCTTGGCGTCGTCGGAGCAGTCGTCGCGGGGTGGGCGTTCAATCAGTTCGGCCGCTCGGGCGTCACCGGCATCAATCTGTACAGCATGCTGGTGTCGGCCGCCGGCGCGATCGTGGTCCTGGTGTTGTATCACGCCCTCCGGGGTTCCCCGGTTCGTGCCTAACCTGAGAGGAGTGATAGCCACATGTCACGACTGACTTTTCTTGCACTGTTCGCCGGCATCGCCGCGAGCGGCTGCGCCGTCAATCCCGCCACCGGCAAGAATCAGCTCATGCTGGTCAGCGAGGATCAGGAAATCGCGATGGGCCGGCAGGCCGATTCGGCTGTCGTCACGAGCATCGGGCTATATCCAGATGCCGTCTGGCAGCGCTACATCCAGCAGTTCGGCGCGCGGATCGCCGCCACCTCGGAGCGTCCCGGCCTGCCCTGGACGTTCCGGGTCGTGGACGACCCGGCCGTGAATGCGTTCGCGCTTCCCGGCGGCTTTGTGTACGTCACGCGCGGCTTACTCGCCCATATCACCAACGAAGCGGAGCTGGCCTCCGTCGTGGGCCATGAAATCGGCCATGTCACCGCCCGACACACGGCTGCCGAAATGAGCAAGCAGCAGCTCATCGGTCTCGGTCTCGCGGCGGGCAGTATGGCAAGCTCGCAGGTCGCGAAGTACGCCGGCACGGCGAACCAGGCGCTCGGGATCCTCTACCTGAAGTTCTCGCGCGACGACGAGAGCCAGGCCGACCAGCTCGGCCTGCGTTACATGCGGCGCGCCAGCTACGACCCGCGCCAGATGCCGGAGGTGTTCCGCATGCTCGAGCGGCTGAGCTCAGCCGAGGGCGGCAGCCGTCTTCCGACCTGGCTCGAGACACATCCCAGCCCGGCGAATCGCGTCGCCTCAATCAACAATCAGATCGCCGCGCTGCCGCAGGATTTCTCCGGCACCAGCGTCAACCGCGACGCGTACGTGCGGTTGCTCGATGGCCTGGTCTTCGGGAACAACCCGCGCCAGGGCTTCTTTACCGGCAATCAGTTCTCGCACCCCGACCTGCGGTTCCGGATCACGTTTCCCGATGGCTGGACGACGCACAACGGGGCGCAGGCGGTGGTCGCCGTCAGCTCGCAAGGGGACGCCGCCATCGAGCTGGCGCAGGCGAGTGAGCCGAGCGCTGACGCGGCGGCCCGTGCGTTCCTGGCGCAGCAAGGCATCACAAGCGGTTCGTCGGCGCGCCTGAGCCTCACCGGCGGACTCCCCGCGGTCAGCGCACCGTTCGTAGCCGCGACGGAGAGCGGCACGCTCCGGGGGACCGCGTTGTTCGTCGAGTACGGCGGCGCGGTGTATGGCATCGTCGGCTACGCGCCCGAGGCGCGTTGGTCCAGCTATCAGGGCATGGCCGAGAGCGCGGAGCGGAGCTTTCAGCGCCTGACCGACCCCGCGGCGCTGAACGTCCAGCCGCAGCACATGGACATCGTGACGCTCGTCCGGGCCACCACGATCGCGCAGCTCGCTCGCGAGCGCGCTTCACCGGCGGCCGCGACGACGCTCGCGCTGATCAATCAGGTCGAGGTGGACACACCGTTCGCATCTGGGCGGCTCGTGAAGTGGGTCATCGGACTCGCTCCACCGATTCCCTGATCCACCGACCTGCCTACATAAGGGAGGCCCGCATGCGAGAGCATGCGGGCCTTGGTTTCTCCTAGTTCTTTTGTGTCACTCATCCCGCCGGTTTCATACCACGTCGGGCTGTGACTCCCCTTTCACCTCGTTGTGTGATACCTGCCGGAAGATCTTCGGACTATACCTCTTCCCAGAATGGCTTAGCCCGCACACGTGCGGAGGGATCACGTCTTCACACCAAGCTGTTGAGGGAGTTCTATGACAACCACCTTGAAGAATCAGATGCTGCGAGCGGTGTTGGGCCTACTGATTTCTGGCGCCGCGCTGACGCTTACGGCATGTGACGTCCACACCAACCCCGCCGGTCCAGGTCCAGGTCCGGGTCCCGGTCCGAGCGGTCCTTCTCTGGGTTCAGTCCAGTCCTACGGCATTCTGGCGGGGTCCACGATTACCTGCGTCGGTCCCGTCGGCACGATCTCGGCGGATCTTGGCCTCTGGCCCGGCACCGCCGTGACCGGATTTCCGACGTGCACGATCTCAGGCGCGCAAAACAAGGCCAATCCGGCCT